>ODAI013782354.1_pt1 | contig 10569 bp, 13 predicted proteins | sample 1539321 | NCBI WGS metagenome assembly ODAI01 (sample SAMN02144231, study PRJEB22623) | gut metagenome | biome: sheep rumen | host: Ovis aries | place: New Zealand | reverse complement strand
GGGCTGATGACCCGCCTGGCCCTGATTGGAGTCAAGCTGGATCAAAGCCGCTGCACCGACTGCGGGGTCTGCCGGGCGGTCTGCCCCATGGACATCCGGCGGGTGGGGGACCGGGAATGCATCAGCTGCGGCAAGTGCGTCTCCCGCTGCCCCGAGGCCGCCATCTCCTTCCGGGTGGGGAGCAAAGCGGTGCGTCTCCGGGGCGCGGAGGCCGGGCCTGATGCGCCGAAGGCTTCCGCCCGGGCGGGCCGCGCTCCATCCTCCGCCGCCTGTGGCGGCAAGAAGGAAGCGATTGCCTGGTCCCTGGCCCTGCTGCTCCTGGCGGGCGCTTTGGTTGGCTTCAATCTGCCGGGCTCCGCCGCCGCGCCGCCCTCCGCATCTGAGAGCACCGCCGCCCCGGCGGAGCAGGGCAGCGGGGTGGGGGAGCGCCTGCCTGATTTCAGCATCCGGCTCATGGACGGCGGAGAGTTCCGCCTCTCGGACCATCGGGGACAGGTGGTGGTGCTGAATCTCTGGGCTACCTGGTGCGGGCCCTGCGTCAAGGAGCTGCCATATTTTGAGGCCTTCGCCCGGGCGCATCCCCAGGCCGCGGTGCTGGCGGTCCACGGCGCGCTGATCACCGAGGACGTGGCCGCCTGGCTGGCGGGAAGCGACTATGCCCTGCCCTTCGCCCTGGATCGTGACGGCGGCGTTTCCGCTCTGGTGAGGGCCTCCTCCATGCTGCCCCATACCCTGGTGCTGGACCCGGCGGGCACGGTGGTCTACAACGCCCCGGGCTCCGTCACCCCGGAGCTTTTGGAGGAGCTGTACCGCCGGGCCTCCGGCGGCTGATCCCCCCGGCCCCGGCGGAGGGGAAAAAAGCGGATTTTTCTCTTTACATTTTCCGCGAAATGTGTTATATTCCTCTTGCGCTGTATCCGACATAAGGGCGGAACAGCAGCAGAAAGGAACTGAATATGACTGCAAACACCGCTTCCGTGAATTCCCCCAAGACCGGGAAGGCCCAGGTCCGCAAGCTGACCCTGGCAGCTATGCTCACCGCCGTGGTGGTGGTACTGGCTCTGCTGGGCACCGCCATCAAGTTCGGCACCTTCAACGTGAACCTTGCCCTGGTCCCCATCGTCATCGGCGCGGCCCTGCTGGGCGTGGGCTACGGCGCCTGGTTCGGCCTGGTGAACGCCGCCGTGATTCTGCTCTCCGGCGACGCGGCTCCCTTCCTGGCGGTCAACGTCTTCGGCACCATCGTCACGGTGGTGGCCAAGGGCGTGCTGGCGGGTCTCGTCTCCGGCCTGGTCTTCAAGGCCATGCACCGCTTCAACAAGTACGCCGCCGTGGTCTGCGCCGCGCTGGTCTGCCCCCTGGTGAACACCGGCGTCTTCCTCATCGGCTGCCGCCTGTTCTTCTGGGACACCATCGCCCAGTGGGCGGAGGGCAGCGGCACGGGCTCCACCTTCGCCTTCGCCATCGTGGGCCTGGTGGGTCTGAACTTCGTGCTGGAGGTGGCCATCAACGTGATCCTGGCTCCGGTGATCGCCCGGATCCTTGGCTTCTCCCAGGACAAGGCCGTTTCTCTCATGGTCTACGGCTTGGTGCTGGCCCTGGTGGGTCTGGCCGTGGGGATCTTCGCCCTGGTGCTGATCCAGCGGGTGAAGGCCGGTGAGAACCCCGGCGGCGTGGAGAACCCCATGACCCGGTATCTGGTGATGTGCATCGTCTCCGCCGTCGTGGCGGCAAGCGGCGCGGCGCTGGCTGTTTTGGGCTCCAAGCGTAAGCAGAATTAAATAGGAGAAACCGAGAAATCGCCCGGCATGCAACCGCCGGGCGATTTTTTGTCGCCAGTTGAATACCTGATACCTAGCACCTAGCACCTGGCACCTATTTTGTTATTGACGATTTCACAACAATGTTGTATAATACCCTGGAAATTCCATGAAAAGGAGTAGAATACATGAAAAAATCCATTCTGACCCTGGTGCTCGTGGTGATCGTGGTGGCTGCGCTGTTCTTTGCCGCCTTCCACGGCATCGGAAGCGCCATTCAGCCGGTCTCCCAGGGCGTGGTCCTGGGCCTGGACCTGGTGGGCGGCTCCGAGATCACCTATGAGGCCGTGATCCCCGAGGGGGAAAGCGAGGAAGCGCTCACCGAGGGCATGGAGGTGGCCCGGACCATGATGCAGCAGCGTCTGGACGCCCTGGGCTACACCGAAGCCAGCTGCTATATCTCCGGCCAGCGCCGCATCGTGGTGGAGATCCCCTCCGTGGACGACCCGGAAAAGGCCGTGCACGATCTGGGCGCCACCGCCGTGGTGAACTTCGTGGACGCCGACGGCAAGGTCTGGCTCACCGGCTCCGACATCAAGAAGGCGGAATATTCCAACGAGGCCACCGACAACACCGGCTTCCTCCGCCCCCACGTGAAGCTGAATCTCACTTCCGACGGACGGGAAAAGCTCCGGGACGCCTCCAGAAGCGTCCTGGCCCGGAGCGACGGCAAGAACTGGCTGGCGATCCAGATGGACGGCGAGGAGATCTCCGCTCCCATCGTCAGCGAGGAGCTGGACACCGAGGACGTGGTGATCTCCATCGGCTCCGAGGAGGACCCCGAGGCCTACGCCCATTATCTGGCCCAGATCATTTCTGCGGGCCGTCTGCCCTTTGAGCTCAGCACCGCCAAGCAGCAGACCATCGGCGCGTCTCTGGGTGAAAAGAGCCTCTCCACCAGCCTCACCGCGGGCCTCATCGGCCTGATCCTGGTGATGCTCTTCATGATCTGCGTGTATCGCCTCATGGGCGTGATCTCCTGCGTGGCTCTGGCGGCCTACACCGCCCTCTTTGCCGTGGCCATCTCCGTGTTCCACGTGAATCTGAGCCTGCCCGGCATCGCCGGCATCATTCTGACCATCGGCATGGCCGTGGACGCCAACGTCATCATCTTTGAGCGCATCAAGGAGGAGCTGCGCCTGGGCAAGACCCTGCGCTACGCCATTGAATCCGGCTATAAGCGGGCCATGCTGGCCATCATCGACGCCAACGTCACCACCATGATCGCCGGCTTCGTCCTGCTGTGGCAGGGCTCCGGCACCATCCTGGGCTTCGCTGTGACCCTGCTCATCGGCGTGGCCCTGTCCATGCTGGTGATGCTGGTGCTCACCCGGATTCTGCTGAAGACTGCCGTGGGCTTGAAGATCACAAATCTCAAGCTCTACTGCGCGTGAGAAAGGAGGCGCTGACATGATCGACAAGTTCAGAAGCTTCAGCTTTACCAAGCATTTCAAGCTCTTTGGCATCATCTCCCTGGTGATGATCTCCGTGGGTCTGGTGAGTCTGATCCTCACCCTCTGCGGGGTCCAGGGGCTGTTCAATTTCGACATCGACTTCGTGGGCGGCACCACCTTTGAGTTCCAGCTGCCTGTGAACGTGGACAAGGCCGTCACCGACGACGTGGCGGAGCTCTATCAGCAGGCCATCGACAAGGCACCCTCCTCCGTCACCTCCTCCGGGGAAAACGGCCTTCGGATCAAGGCCCTGGAGCTGACCGACGCCGAGGTGGAGGCGGTGCGGAACGCCGTGGCCCAGAAGTATCACGTAGACATCGAGCAGGGCTACCAGGTGGAGCGGGTCTCCGCCTCCGTGGGCAAGGATCTGTCCCGGTCCGCCTTCCTGGCCTCCGCCGTGGCGGTGGCGCTGATCCTGGTCTACATCGGCTTCCGCTTTGAGTTCAAGTCCGGTCTGGCTGCCGTCTGCGCCCTGGTCCACGATCTGCTGGTGATGCTGAGCTTCTACGTGATCTTCCGCATCCCCTTCAACATCAACTTCATCGCCGCTGCCCTGACCATCCTGGGCTACTCCATCAACGCCACCATCGTGGTCTTTGACCGGGTCCGGGAGAACCGCAAGACCATGAAAACCGGCAACTTCGGGGAGATCGTGGACCGCTCCATCTGGGACACCATGACCCGCTCCATCAACACCACCGTCACCACCCTGATCGTGATGCTTATGCTGCTGATCCTGGGCGTCAGCTCCATCCGGAACTTCGCCCTGCCCATCTGCATCGGCATCATCTGCGGCTGCTATTCCTCCGTCTGCGTCTCCGGCCCCCTGTGGAATATCTTCAACAAGGGCAGAGTGCATCAGAGATAAGCTCCCGTTTATATGGTTCCAGAATAAGGAACGAGGCGCGGCCTCGTTCCTTATTTTTTGCCCCCGCATAATTCCGGGGCGGGGGCCATATGCTGTCCCAGGTGATTTACATGGACAAACGATTGGAAGCCATACCGCCCCTGTTTCCCGCTCCCCTCCGGGAGACGGTGAGCGCCCTGCTGGCAGAAAAGGGGAGCCGTGTGGAGGAGCTCAGACTGCGGGTGGGCTTTCCCATGAGCTGGGTGACGGGGGGCCGGGAGCTGCGCCTGACCGGGGACGGGGAGCCCTGTCTGGTGAGCCCGGCGCTTTTGGAGCAGATCGTCAGCCGGGCCTCCGGCCACGCGGCCTACGCTGTGGAGGAGCAGCTGCGGCAGGGCTATCTGACCCTGCCCGGGGGCCACCGCCTGGGGCTCTGCGGGGCGGCCGCCCTGGAGGACGGCCGGGTCCGCACCCTGCGGAGCTTTCAGGCCCTCTGCCTGCGGCTGGCCAACCCGCGCCCCGGCTGCGCCGATGCCTTGACAGGCCGTCTCTGGGCCAGGCCGGGCTCCGTTCTGATTCTGGGCCCGCCCGGGGCGGGGAAGACCACCGTGCTCCGGGACCTGGTGCGCCAGTGCTCCGATCGCTTCGGCTGGCGGGTGGGCCTGGTGGACGAGCGGGGAGAGCTGGCGGCCTGCCGGGCGGGGGTCCCCCAGCTTCCCGTGGGACGGCTCACCGACGTGCTGAGCGCCTGCCCCAAGGCAGCTGGCATCCAGCTTCTGCTGCGCTCCATGGCGCCGGAGTGGATCGCGGTGGACGAGATCACCGGGGAGGCCGACGTGGAGGCTCTGACCCGGGCCTCCTACTGCGGGGTCCGCTTCCTGGCCACAGCCCACGCGGCGGAGCTGGAGGACCTGGGGCGGCGGCCCGTCTACCGGGCCCTGCTGGAGGCCGGGGTCTTTCTCCACGCCGCCCTGCTCCGCCCGGACCGGAGCCTGGTCTGGGAGACCCTGGGGGAAGCGGGATAAGGACGGCGCGAGAGACGCGAGGAACGATGGAAAGGATATGCCTATGATGTATTATAAGCTGGTAGGCTCCGGGATGATCCTGGCCTCCACAGCCTGGGCGGGATTTCACGCTGCCCTGCGGCTGAGGCGGACCCAGGAGGAGCTGCGGGACCTGTGCGCCGCCCTGGAGCTGATGGCAGGGGAGATCCGCTTTGCCGCCCCGCCCCTGGCCCCCCTCTGCCGCCGGGCCGGGGAGGGCCGCTGCCCCGGGGTCAAGGGCTTTTTCGCCATTCTGGCCCGGGAGGCGGAGAAGCCGGAGCTTGCCCTGGAGGGGATGAGCGCCCTTGCCTGCCGGGAGGCGGGAATGGCCCTGCCCGGGGAGGCCCTCCGGGCCCTGGCGCGGCTGTTTGACGGCTTTGGCCGTCTGGATCGGGAGGCCCAGCTCCGCCAGATCGAGCTGGCCGCCGCCCAGCTGCGGCAGCTCAGCGGGGAGCTTTCCCAGCAGATGGACAGCCGCTGCCGCAGCTTTCGCCTCCTGGGGCTCACCGCCGGAGCCGCGGTGCTGGTGCTGGTCCTCTGATGGAGATCGATCTCATTTTCAAGATCGCCGCCGTGGGCATCATCATTTCCATTCTGAATCAGGTGCTGGTGCGCTCCGGGCGGGAGGAGCAGGCCACCATGACCACCCTGGCGGGCCTGGTGGTGGTGCTGATGATCGTGGTGGAGAAGATCGCGGACCTGTTCTCCCTGGTGAAGGAGCTCTTTCACTTCTGATGGACGATTCCTTCCGGCTCTCGGCCCTGGCGGTGACGGCGGCGCTGCTGACCCTGGTGGTGAAAAAGCAGAGCCCCGAGCTGGCTCTGGTGTTGAGCCTCTGCGCCTGCGCCCTGGGGGCGGCCCTGCTGCTTCGGCGGGCGGAGCCCATCCTGAGCCTGGCCCGGTCGCTGGCGGACCGGGCGGAGCTGGACGAAGCGCTGACGGGCCCCCTGTGGAAGTGCCTTGGGCTGGGCCTGCTCACCGAGCTCTCCGCCGCCGTCTGCGCCGACGCCGGGCAGTCCGCCCTGGCAAAGCTCATCGAGCTGGGGGGCGGGATCCTCTGCCTGGCGGTGAGCCTGCCCCTTTTGCAGGCGGTGCTGGCCCTGGTGGAGGAGATCGTGTAGGAGCGGACAACCCCGCCGGGCGGCCTTACGAAAAGAGGTTCCCATTGCGTGTAATATTCATTCTGATCTCCCTGCTGCTGGCGGTCTCGGTCCTGGCCGTACCCGTGCTGGCCTTGGAGCCGGAGGAGGAATTATCCCAGTCCCTTCGCCCGGAGGAGGGCCTGGGTTCCGCCGTGCTGGAGCAAATTGGGCCCTATGACGGGGCCGTGGAGGGCTTCGGGGCCAGGCTGCTGGGCCTGCTGCGGGATACCCTGGGCCGTCTGCCGGAACTGGGACTGCGGGAGGGTCTGGGCAGCCTGGGAATCATCCTGGCGGCCTGCCTGCTCTGCGCCCTGCTGGAGGACAGCCCCCAGGGCAGGGCCGTGGGCCCCCTGGCAGGAACGCTGGCCATCACTGCGGCCTGTACGGCTCGCTTCCATGCCATGATCGCCCTGGGGACCGAGACCATCCATGAACTCTCCCGCTACATGACTCTGCTGCTGCCCGGTATGTCCGGTCTGCTGGCGGTTTCCGGAGGCGGCGCGGCCCTCTCCGGCCTGGGGATGATCCTGTTTGATCTCCTGCTGACTCTGGTGGACGGGCTATTGACGCCCCTTGTCTGGCTGTTTCTGCTGCTCAGCGCGGCGGAAAGCGCCCTGGGCCTGGGTCAGCTGGCCCAGCTGCGGGACTTTGTGAAGTGGCTCCTGGTCAGCGGGGTGAAGCTGGTGATGTGGGGCTATTCCGGGGTCCTGACGCTGACGGGACTGGTCTCCGGGGCCCTGGACGCCCAGAAGCTCCGTTCCCTGCGGGCCGCCCTGGCGGGGATGATCCCCGTGGTGGGGAATCTGGTTTCCGAGGCCTCCGGCTCGCTGCTCAGCGCCGCGGCCCTGCTGCGCTGCTCCGCGGGGCTCTATGGGATGCTGGCGGTGCTGGGACTCTGCCTGGCTCCCTGTCTGCGCCTGGGGCTGCAGTACCTGCTGCTGAAGCTGGCCTGCGTCCTCAGCGGTCTGTTCGGGAAGGGCAGCCAGACGGGGCTTTTGGAGAAGCTCACCCAGGCCATGGGCATGGTGCTGGCCCTCACCGCCATCGCCTGCTTTCTCTCTCTGATGATCCTCCTACTCTGTATCCGGACGGTGAGCCCATGAACGCGATCAAAGCCTATCTGCTGCGGCTGATCTGCTGCGGCTTTCTGGTGAGCCTGGCGGGGGCCCTGCTGAAGGGAAAGCGCTCCGGCAGAATCCTGCGGCTCTGCGGGGGCTGTCTGATGATCCTGACCGCTCTGAATCCCCTGCTGCGGGTGGATCTGGCGGGGCTTCCGGATCTGATCACGGGGCTGAGCCCGGCCCAGCGCATGGAGGAGGCCCGGGAGAAGAACCGGGAGCTGCTGCGGCGCATGGTCACGGAGCAGACGGAACGGTGGATCCTGGACCGGGCGGCGGAGCTGGGGATGGAGCCGGAGCTGCGGGTGCAGACCCGGGAGGAGGAGGGCGTATTCGTGCCGGACGGGGTCCTGCTGCGGGGCAGCTGGACGGATACCCAGCGGGCGGCCCTCTCCGCCATCCTCAGCGGGGAGCTGGGGATCGGCCCGGAACGGCAGCGTTGGGAGGAAGGATGAAGGGGAAGCTGAAGCTGCCCGGCAGGCTCCCGGTCCTGCTGGAGCGATACAAATATCCCATCCTGGTGCTGCTGCTGGGCCTGGCCCTGCTGCTCTGGCCCTCCCAGGGTAAGGGGCAGAGCCCCCAGAGCCCGGAGCCCGCCGCCACCGAGGCGGCAGGGGAGTCCGAGTCGGCCTACTGCGCCCGCACCGCCCGGGAGCTGGAGGCCCTGCTGAGTCAGACCGAGGGCGCGGGCCGGGTGCGGGTCATGCTGACCCTGAAGACCGGCCCCGCCCTTCGCTACCAGACGGACCGCAGAGAGCAGACGGAGCAGGAGGGAGAGCGCAGCAGCCGGGACGTGGAGGAAAAGACCGTCATGCAGAACCGGGGCAGCGCATACAATGAACCAGCCGTCGTGAGCACGGCCTATCCGGTCTTTCAGGGAGCGCTGATCGTGGCCGAGGGCGGCGGGGACCCGGAGGTCCGGCTCCGTCTTAGCGCCGCTGTCAGCGCCCTGCTGGGCCTGGGGGCCGATCAGATCACCGTTGTGAAAATGAAGTAAAGGGGAATGGGTATGAAAATCTGGAAACGCAACGCCGTCGTGGCCGCCATTTTGGTCTTTGTCTGCGGGGGCATCTATCTGAACTGGCGCTATGAGGAGGGCAGGGCGGTGGATCTGGCGTCCACCCTGGATCAGACCAAGGTGCTGGACGACGCGGCTCTGGTTCTGGCTCCCTCGGAGCAGGACCTGGAGGCCCTTGCCGCCCAGGAGGGCGCCGAAAGCACCGGGGACAGCGCGGAGCAGATCTTTGCCAAAATGCGCCTGAGCCGTCAGCAGAGCCGGGACAGCGCCGTGCATCTGCTGCAGGAGACCATCTCCTACGCCGGGGCGGAGGAGGACGTCAGCGCCAGCACCCTGCAGCTGGAATCCATCGTGAAGAACGCCCTGGCGGAGGCCTCCCTGGAGAGCCTTGTGATCTCCAAGGGCTATGCCGACTGCGTGGCCTGGATGAAGGAGGACGGCATCGATCTGGCGGTGGCGGGAAAGGATCTCAGCGAGTCCGACGTGGCCCTGCTCAGCGACCTGATCCTGTCCCAGACGGAGTATGAGCTTTCCCAGCTGCGGATCATTGAAGTCAATTAAAAAGCCAACATTTTCAAAATTTGCGGTTGTATTTTTTTCAATTTGTGGTACAATGGTAAAAACTGTTGTGATCGGCACACAAAGGAGGAATCATCCGTGGCAGAAAATAAAGATTACATGAGCAAGGAACTGGAAAACGGCACCGTCAACATCAACGAGGAGGTCATCATCACCATCGCCGCCGCCGCCATTCGGGACGTGGAGGGCGTGGTCAGCGTGCGCAATGACCGCAAGGGCATCCACGTGGAGCTGGGCGACCAGTCTGTGGCCCTGGAGTGCGGCCTGGTGCTGCTCTACGGGCACAGCGTGGTGGAGATCGCCAAGAACGTCCAGAACGCCGTGGTCAACGCGGTGGAGTCCATGACCGGGCTGAAGGTCACGTCCGTGGACGTCAACGTCACCGGCATCTCCATGGGGAAGCAGGGATGAACGGAGCGCCGCGTATGACCCGATCCGCAGCCAGAGAGATCGCCGTCCATCTGATCTACGCCGTGCAGTGTACCGGCGAGGACCCCAGGACGGTGCTGGACAGCCGCTTTGAGGAGACCTACTACAGCCTGCTCTCCGGGGAAAACGACGTTTACGCGGAACGCCCCAAGGGAAAGCAGCGCCAGTACATCGACGCCGTGGTGGAGGGCGTCTGCGCCCGCCGGGAGGAGCTGGAGGGCTATCTGTCCCAATACTCCATTGGCTGGAACGTCAGCCGCATCTCCCGCCTGGCCAGAGCCATCATGGAGCTGGCTATGTACGAGGCCCTCTACGTGGAGGACGTCCCCATGAACGCGGCCATCAACGAGGCGGTGAAGCTGGCTCAGAAATATGAGGAGCCGGAGACCGCCGCCTTTGTCAACGGCATCCTGGGGGCCTTTTCCAGGGACCGGAGGCCGGAAGCATGATCTGCCTTGGCTTCGACACCAGCAACTATACCAGCTCTGTCGCCGCCTTTGACGGCAGCGGCGGAGAGAACCTTTCCCGGCTGCTGCCGGTGAAGGCGGGAGAATTGGGCCTTCGCCAATCGGAGGCCCTGTTTTCTCATATCAAGCGCCTGCCGGAGCTCTCCGACAGGCTCTTTGCCCCTCTGGACCCCCGGGAGCTTGGGGCCGTGGGCGTCAGCACCCGGCCCAGGGCCGTGGAGGGCTCCTATATGCCCTGCTTTCTGGCGGGGGAGTCCCAGGCCAGGGTCCTGGCCTCGGCCCTCCACCTGCCGCTTTTCGAGTTTTCCCACCAGCAGGGCCATATCGCCGCGGTGCTCTGGAGCGCCGGGCGGCTGGACCTGCTGGGCTCGGAGTTCCTGGCCTGGCATCTCTCCGGCGGCACCACGGAGCTGCTGCTGGTCCGCAGCGACCCAAGCGGGGAGATCCGATGCGAAAAGCTGGGGGGCAGCCCGGACATCTCCGCCGGTCAGCTCATCGACCGGACGGGCCAGCTTCTGGGTCTGGATTTTCCGGCGGGGAAGGCCCTGGACGCCCTGGCAAGTCAGGAATCAGGGATCAGGGATCAAGGATCAGGGATCAGGGATCAAGGATCAGGGATCAGGGATCAAGGATCAGGGATCAGGGATCAAGG
>ODAI011535157.1_pt1 | contig 10569 bp, 9 predicted proteins | sample 1539321 | NCBI WGS metagenome assembly ODAI01 (sample SAMN02144231, study PRJEB22623) | gut metagenome | biome: sheep rumen | host: Ovis aries | place: New Zealand | reverse complement strand
CGGCAAGGAGAAGACCGTGCACGAGGGTGAGCCGGTAGTAGAAATGGTGAACACCATCCACCACGGCGAGAACCGCGGCGCGAAGCCCGTCATCCTCTATATGTTCTACCTCTCACAGAAAGACCTACCACTGGCCGTCCAGCATCCAGAGATTCCGCTGGAGTAAGAGAGAGGACTACTCATATAATCTAGGGCTCAGTCCGAAAAGCAGGGTGATAATAACACGAAAAGACCAGTCCCTGCTATCGCTTAGATGGCCTTTAAGAAATAATGTTCCAAGCCTTGAAACATTTCATTCCACGGCTTGGAACATTTTCCAGAGTACACTCTAAAAACTTGTGCCGCGAGCGGGACTCGAACCCGCACAGCCTTTATGGCCAAGGGATTTTAAGTCCCTCGTGTCTACCATTCCACCATCGCGGCGACCTTAGCGGCTGCAAAGTTAGGAAAAATTTACCTTACAACCAAATTTTTTCTTATCTTTTATCGTTTAGTTCCTGCAAAGAGGTAGCCATAAGGGCCTGTTGTCGTAGCCAGGTATTTCTCCAGCCCCACGTCGCCCTCTTTTCCGTTCTGGATGATTCCTCCATTGTTCAGGTCATACTTCTTACCACACTTTCCACAGGTAGCAATGCCATCGGAGCCCATAGAAACAGCGAACTTGGGATTCAAGTAATTGTTCTCCTTGCGCACGCAGTTTGGACATTGTACGTCATAAGCCACAAAACCACCATTAGGCGTCTGATTGAAGGTTTGAAAACCAACAATAATACCATTGTTGAGTCCCAGCACCTGGTTAGCTAACCGTTCTTGTTCCGTCTTGGGCTTTTGCGACTTCATGTTCTGATTGTTCTCAAAAACATAAAAGGAGCCCGACTCATAGATGCGACAGTACACTCCTCGCGATGCCACATTCATGGCCGTAGCCAATGTAGCATCCTGGTGAATGGCATTGTCGTAACCAAAGCGGCAGGGCCACGTAGAGTATTCCCCTTCCGCCTGACAGGCTAAAAGCAGAAAGGTAAAAAGGTAAAAGGGTAAAAGCCGTTTCATCTTTTCTATTCTTGTACTTTCAACAGCTGTTTCTCTGCCTCCAGAACACGTTTGAAGCCAAAACCACCGTAAACCCGACCCATCAGAGCTGCAATACGGTCGTTGCAGAGATTGCCTATAGAGCCCTCGTGGGTATGGTGGATATTCTTGTCAGGACGGAACGTTCCTGCCTCGATGTCGAGGCCAACCTTCTTGTAGGCGTCACGGAAAGGCATACCTGCAGCAGCCAGGCGGTTGACCTCTTCGACGGAGAACATGGGGTCGTACATAGGGTTATCCAGAATATCCTCGCGTACCTCTATTTTATTAATAATGTATGCTGCCATCTGCAGACAGTCTTTCAGTTCGTCGAAGGCAGGCAGGAAGACTTCCTTGATAATCTGGAGGTCACGGAAGTAACCCACGGGCAGATTGTTCATGATGAGTGTCACCTGCTGAGGCAACGCCTGAATCTTATTACATTTTGCACGAATCAGTTCAAAAACATCCGGATTCTTCTTGTGCGGCATGATGCTGGAGCCTGTAGTACACTCCTTAGGCAGACGGACGAAAGAGAAATTCTGCGAATTGAACAGGCAGGCATCAAAGGCCAGTTTGGCCAGCGTACCTGCAATGGTAGCCAGTGCAAAACCTACATTTCGCTCCATTTTACCGCGCCCCATCTGGGCATATACCACATTATAGTCCATCGAGTCGAAGCCCAGCAGGTCGGTAGTCATCTGCCGATTCAGGGGGAACGAACTGCCATAACCGGCAGCAGAGCCCAACGGGTTGCGATTGGTCATCTTGTAGGCAGCCTGCAGAAACAGCATGTCGTCCGTCAGCGACTCGGCATAGGCACCGAACCAAAGACCGAAGCTGCTGGGCATAGCCACCTGCAAGTGGGTATAGCCAGGCATCAGCACCTGCTTGTATTGCTCACTTTTCTGGATGAGTTCGTCGAAAAGCACCTTCACAGCCTCTGCCACCTCCATCAACTTGTGACGCGTAAAGAGCTTCAGGTCTACCAGAACCTGATCGTTGCGCGAACGGCCTGAATGAATCTTCTTGCCCATATCACCCAACTTGCGCGTCAGCATGAGCTCCACCTGCGAGTGAACATCCTCGACGCCCTCTTCAATCACGAATTCACCGCGTTCACATATCTGGTAGATATTCTTCAGTTCTGCCAACAACAGGGGCAGTTCATCGCTGCCAATCAGTCCGATAGACTCCAGCATCGTGATATGAGCCATAGAACCCAGCACGTCGTAAGGAGCCAGATAGAGATCCATCTCGCGGTCACGCCCCACGGTGAAACGCTCGATTTCAGCGTTCACCTCGAAATTCTTTTCCCAAAGTTTGTTTGCCATATTTGTTTCGATATTTCGATGTTTCGAGAATTCGACATTTTGATGTTTCGAAGATTCGAAGATTCGATATTCCGATGTTGTTTTATTTAAACGGGATTTGTGACAGTGCATCAGCTATTTTCTCCACACCGTCCTGCAGAGGGCCGCTGACCATTCCCTTCAGCATGAAAGGGATATCGGCCTTGACGGTGACCTTCATCTTGCTCTCCGTCTCTGTGACGGGCAGGACCTGAATCCACAGATTGAAGGGCATGGGCGACTGCTCTGTCTCGAACTTCACACACTTATTCTCTTCACGCTCGATAATGCGTAATTTAATGGTTCCAACGGGAGGTACACTGACCTCAACGGAGTCGCTGTCGAACTTAAAACTGTCCAATTTATCCTCAGGCACCCGGTCACGAACACGCTCCAGATTGCTCAGGTCGCTGATATTGCGATAGACATCCTCCACGGGATAGGCTATCTGCTTTACACTACTTTCAAACTTAGTCATCTATGTAATTGTTACTGGCGCCACTCTGACGGATTCTTGCGCCACTCGTTCAACACTTCTATTTCCTCGGGCTTGATATAGCCCGTCTTGGCAGCCTGCTCCAACACAGCAGCATAGTTGCTCAGGGTGACGAGCTTGACACCGGCCTCACGGAAAGCCTCCTCAGCTACGGGGAATCCGTAGGTAAACGAGGCGACCATACCCACTACTTCGACGCCATACTGACGAAGTGCCTCGACAGCCTTCAGACTGCTGCCACCCGTAGAAATCAAGTCTTCGACAACAACCACCTTGGCTCCTTGCTTCAGTTCACCTTCCACCTGGTTGCCCATACCGTGATCTTTGGGCTTCGGACGCACATAGGCATAGGGCAATCCCAACTCGTCGGCCACCAATGCACCTTGAGCGATTGCCCCCGTAGCGACACCAGCAACAGCCTCAGCCTCAGGGAATTGTTCCTGAATAGCATGACACAACTCCAGTTTGACAAAAGAGCGCACATCGGCATAGCCCAATGTCTTACGATTGTCAGTATAGATGGGCGACTTCCACCCCGAAGCCCATGTAAAAGGCTCATTGGGTTGCAACTTGATGGCTTTGATATCCATCAGTTTCTGAGCAAAAAGATGCTTGATTGATTCCATTTCTTTCTATTGATTGATTGTTAATTTGCCCGCAAAGTTACAAAGAAGTAAGTAAAAAGCCAAATTTTCCTTCAATTCATTTGCTTTATTGGACAAAAAAGCGTACTTTTGCAAATCAATAAGTATAAAAACTAACAAAAAGACAATATATGACAAAGAAATTACTATTAGGCGACGAAGCCATTGCACTGGGAGCCATACACGCTGGACTGAGCGGTGTATACGCCTACCCCGGCACGCCGTCAACGGAAATCACAGAGTTCATTCAAGGCAACCAACTGGCAAAGGAGCGTGGCATCCACAGCCGCTGGTCGACCAACGAGAAAACGGCCATGGAGGCTGCCCTGGGTATGTCGTTCATGGGTAAACGTGCATTGGTGTGCATGAAGCACGTAGGACTGAACGTCTGCGCTGACCCGTTTGTCAATAGTGGCATGACAGGCGTCAATGGCGGTGTCATCGTACTGGTGGCCGACGACCCCTCGATGCACTCTTCACAGGACGAACAGGACTCACGCTTCTACGGAAAGTTTGCGCTGATTCCAACCTTCGAACCCAGCAACCAACAAGAAGCATACGACATGATGGAGCAAGCTTTCAGCTATTCCGAAAGCATCTGTCTGCCCGTGCTGATGCGTGTCACCACCCGTATGGCCCACTCACGTGCTGTGGTGCAGTGTGCTGACGAGCCCCGTCAGCAAAATGCCCTCAACTATAATGCCGAAGCCAAGAACTGGGTGCTGCTGCCTGCCAATGCCCGCAAGCGTAATAACATTGTCACCGCCCAACAGGCCCAATTGGAGCAAGATGCCGTCAATTCCATATATAATAAATATGTAGAAGGCAGCAACAAGAAACTGGGCATACTGGCCAGCGGCATTGGCTACAACTACGTCACAGAGTGTTTCCCCGACGGATGTCCCTATCCCATTCTGAAGATTTCGCAGTATCCCCTGCCCAAACAGTTAGTGCGTCGTCTGATGGACGAATGCGAGGAAGTGCTCATCGTTGAGGAAGGCCAGCCTTTCATTGAGGACATGGTACGCGGTGTAGCTGACTTGAAGAATGTCCACGGCAAGCTGGACGGCACCCTGCCTCGTACCGGTGAGCTGAATCCTGACATCGTCAAGAAAGCACTCGGTATGGAGACAGACCAATGCTTCGACCCATGTGCCGATGTAGCGCCACGCCCCCCTGCACTCTGCCAAGGCTGTGGCCACCGCGACGTCTATGCCGCACTGAACGAAGTGCTGAAAGAGTACGAGAATCCACGTGTCTTCGGTGACATTGGCTGTTACACCTTAGGATTCCTGCCTCCCTATCGCGCCATCCATTCTTGTGTGGATATGGGCGCCAGCATCACAATGGCCAAGGGTGCTGCAGATGCCGGCCTGTGGCCTGCCGTGGCCGTCATTGGCGATTCAACGTTTACCCATAGCGGTATGACGGGGCTGCTGGATGCCATCAACGAGAATGCAGACATCACCGTCATCATCAGCGACAATCTGACTACAGGTATGACGGGTGGACAGGACTCTGCCGGAACCAACAAGTTCGAGGCTATCTGCCGCGGACTGGGACTCTCCGACGAGCATCTGAAAGTGGTGGTACCCCTGCCCAAGAACATGCCTGAAATCACGCAGGCCATCCGCGATGAAATCAACTACCACGGCACCAGCGTCATCATACCCCGTCGTGAGTGCATGCAGACATTACAAAGACATCTTAAGCAGAAGAAATCAAAATGAAAACAGATATCATCCTTTGTGGCGTTGGAGGACAAGGCATCCTCTCTATTGCCACCATCATTGGCGAAGCAGCCATGAACGAAAACCTTTACATCAAGCAAGCCGAGGTGCATGGCATGAGCCAGCGTGGCGGTGACGTTCAGTCGAACCTGCGCATCTCGTCGGAACCTATTGCCAGCGACCTGATAGCCAAAGGGACTGCTGATGTCATTATCTCGATGGAACCCATGGAGGCTCTGCGCTACCTGCCCTATCTGAAGAAGGAGGGCTGGGTGATTACCTCCTCCACTCCGTTTGTCAACATCCCCAACTATCCTGACATGGAGGTCATCAAATCCGACCTGGAAAAACTACCCCACGTCATCATGCTCGACATCGAGCAGAAGGCGAAGGATGCAGGCATTCCGCGCTCTGCCAATGTCATCCTTCTTGGTGCTGCCCAGAAAGCCCTGGGTATTGAGTACAAGAAGCTGGAAGATGCCATTCGCCGGGTGTTCGGTCGCAAGGGAGAAGCTATTGTTGAAGCCAACATAAAGGCCCTGGCTATTGGGCAGGCTGAGTCTGAATAAGAAAGGAACTCGATGCATCGAGTTGTCGAGTTATCGAAAGTAAGAAAAAATGAAAGAAACCCCTATCAAGAAATCGATTGTCGACGGGCTGATAGCCAAGTTGGGCATTCAGGACTTTGCCAAGGCAACCATCCGTGAGGTGAAGCAAGTGGCAGCTATGGCCGAGAAGGAGAGCGGTGTTGAGTTCATCAAGATGGAGATGGGCATACCAGGCCTGCCCGCTGCTCAGGTGGGTGTCGATGCCCAGGTCAAGGCTCTGCAAGACGGTATCGCACATTCCTATCCTGACATTCAGGGATATCCGGAACTGAAGAAGCAGGCATCCCGCTTTGTCAAGGCTTTTATCAACGTAGACATAGCCCCTGAGGGTTGTGTACCTGTGAGTGGCAGCATGCAGGGTACGTTTGCCTCGTTCCTTACCTGCTCTCAGGCTGACAGGAAAAAAGACACCGTGCTCTTCATCGACCCTGGATTCCCTGTACAAAAGATGCAGTTGCAGGTACAAGGTGTAAAGTATGAGACGTTCGATGTGTACGACTATCGTGGCGACAAGCTGCACGACAAACTGGAAAGCTATCTCAGCAAGGGCAACATCTGCGCCATCGTCTACTCCAATCCCAACAATCCTGCCTGGATATGTATGACGGAGAGTGAGCTGAAGACGATAGGCGAGCTGGCTACCCAATATGATACCATCATCATGGAAGACCTGGCCTACTTCGCTATGGATTTCCGACAGGATCTGTCCAAGCCCTTCGAAGCTCCCTATCAGCCCACGGTGGCCCACTATACGGATAACTACATCCTGCTGATTTCCGGCTCCAAGGCCTTCAGCTATGCTGGCGAGCGCATTGGTGTGACATGTATATCGGACAAACTGTTCCGTCGTCACTATGCCGACCTCTCGGCCCGCTACGAAGGACTGCCTTTCGGGCTGGTCTTCTCAACCCGCATGCTCTATGCCCTCTCCAGCGGCCCCAGCCACTCGGCTCAGTATGCGATGGCAGCTATGCTGAAGGCTGCTTGCGATGGTGATTATAACTTCCGCCAGGAGGTAAAGGTGTACGGCGACCGCGCCCGCAAACTGAAGGAAATCTTCTTGCGTCACGGATTCCACATTGTCTACGACCGTGACCTCGACAAGCCCATAGCCGACGGGTTCTACTTCACCATCGGCTACAAGCAGATGACGAGCGGTGAACTGGCCAAGGAACTGATGTACTATGGTGTGAGTGCTATCTGTCTCATCACCACAGGCTCCCACCAAGAGGGTCTGCGAGTATGTACATCGTTTATAGAGGACCACCAGTACGAGCAGCTCGACGAGCGGATGACCATCTTTGAGGAGAATAATCCCGACAAATAACTATTTCTAACACAATAATTAAAAAGACCACTTATGAAACGAAAGACAGTAATTCAAGCGGCTGTGGTACTGCTGGCGATATTTAGCAGTACTGCTGCCATGGGACAACAAACATCAGATTCTGCCACTGACTGGCTGAAGGATGTTACAGAGCGAGTTCACCTGCATGCTTATGCTCAGGGAGGCTTCAACTACACGCATGCTGGAGGCGACGACAAGGCGACCTTTGAGATGAAACGTGCCATCTTCCTGGGAGGAGCACAGATCACCGACAGATGGTCGTTTCTCTTTATGCACGACTTCTCAAGCGTGGTGCAAGAGTACTACACCGACTTCCGCATTACCAACAACAAAGCACTCACCGTGCGATTGGGCCAGTTTAAGAATGCGCTCTCGATAGAGAATTCCCTGTCGCCCACCGTCATGGAGGCTATCGATGTATATGCAGATGGTGTCACCTATCTGGCAGGATGTGGCAGCGACCCGCTTTTTGGTGTGCAATACGGGCGCGACTTGGGCCTTGCCCTCTTCGGACAGACCAACAATGGCAGGTTCCGTTACGAGTTGAACGTGATGAACGGACAGGGCGTGAACAAGAAAGACCAGAACAAAGAAAAGGACTTCATCGCCAAGCTGGAGTTTAGTCCTACGAAGAATCTGCGACTGGTGGCATCAGGCCAGATCGGTCGCGGACACGCCATCGCTACTTCGCTCTACAACCCGGAGATCCAAGTTGGCGACGACTATAAGCGCAACCGTCTGACAGCTGGCTTCGACTATAAGTCGCGCGACTTCAACGTTCATGGCGAATATCTTGAGGGCAAGGACGGCAATGCTACCAGTCGTGGTGCTTATGTCATGGGTAACGTTCCCCTGGGCAAGGGTGTCGACCTGGTGGGCAGCTACGACTTCTTCAATTTCAACACCTCGCTCGGCATGGATCAGCACAAGGCAATGGCGGGCATCCAATATTGGTTCTATCGTGCTTGTCGTGTACAGCTTCAATACGTCTACAAGAGTGCCTACACCCAGGGCGGACAGTTCTATCACGGTGCCAATCATGCCATCATGGCTCAGGTGCAAGTACGCATCGACTATGCTGGTAAAAAATCATCCAACAAATAAGAACTAAACTTATAAGATTCCAACAATGTTTATTAAGGTATTCTTAACTATAGTATTCTTTATCGTCATGCTGGCTGTGGGCATCTATTCTCGCAAGCAGGCCAGCAGTGTTGACGGATTTGTGTTAGGTGGTCGCTCCGTAGGTCCCTGGCTCACTGCCTTTGCCTTTGGCACTTCCTACTTCTCGGCCGTGGTCTTCGTGGGCTATGCCGGACAGTTTGGATGGAAATATGGATTGTCGTCTGCCTGGATAGGTATCGGCAATGCCATCATAGGCTCGTTGCTGGCTTGGCTGGTGCTGGGCCGCCGTACCAAGCTGATGACACAGCATATTGAAAGCCGTACCATGCCCGACTTCTTTGGTACCCGGTTTGATGATCAGGGATTGCGCGTCGTGGCTTCTGTCATTGCATTTGTATTCCTGATTCCTTATACGGCAGGTGTGTACAAAGGCATCTCAACACTTTTCGAGATGGGATTTGGCATTCCTTATGAATATTGTGTCATCATCATGGCCATCCTTACTGCCGTCTATGTCATACTGGGCGGCTATAAGGCCACTGCCATGAACGACTTCATACAGGGCATCATCATGCTTTTCGGTATCGTGGCAGTTATCGTTGCTGTGCTCAATGTCCAGGGAGGACTGGTCAGCGCAGTAGAGAAACTGGCAGTTCTGCCTTCTGATGCCGACCCGACTGTAAATGGTGAATTTGCCACATGGTTCGGGCCTGACCCCTGGAACCTCCTGGGTGTCGTCATTCTGACATCGCTGGGTACTTGGGGACTGCCTCAGATGGTGGGTAAGTTCTATTCCATCACTGATGAGAGTGCCATTAAGCGAGGCACCATCATCTCAACCGTCTTCGCCCTCATCGTGGCTGGAGGATGTTATTTCCTGGGTGGTTTCGGACGGCTGTTCGGTACTCCGCCCCTGCTCCCTAATGGAAAACTGGCTTTCGACAGCATTGTGCCTTCGATGCTCATTACCCTGCCAGACATCCTTATTGCCCTTGTGGTACTGCTGGTACTCTCGGCCTCGATGTCAACGTTGGCTTCACTGGTACTCACTTCGAGCTCTACCATGACCCTTGACCTGATATACCGCGATAAGAAGTCAATTCCAGGCGAGGTGGAAGAGGGTGCCATCGACGATGTGGTGTCTGAGAAGGTAGAGCGGCGCAAGGTGGTGGTGATGCGCGTACTAATCGTATTCTTCATCGTTATTTCACTGATGATTGCACTCAATCCGCCAACGTTTATTGCCCAGCTGATGGGTATCTCCTGGGGAGCACTGGCAGGTGCATTCCTGGCTCCCTTCATGCTCGGACTCTACTGGCGCGGAGTCACCAGGACTGCCGTCTGGGCTTGCTTCATTTGGGGCGTGGGTATTACTGTTGTCAACATGCTGGCTGGCAATCCCATTAATCCCATCAACTGCGGTGCTATAGCCATGATAGGTGGTTTTCCCGTGGTATGGCTCGTCAGCCTGTTCTCGCCTAAGATGAACAGTGCAAGAGTAGAAGCCATTTTTAAATGCTACGAATAACGTCGAACTAACATAAAAAACAATAAAATGATTTGGAATCCCAATAAAGAATGCATGAGTCGCGACGAGATGAGCGCGCTGCAAGGAAAGAGACTTCATAAGATAGTAGAATACGTATATCACCATGTCCCCTTCTACCGTAACAAGATGCAGGAGCTGGACATTCGTCCTGATGACATCCAGACCATCGAGGACATCAAGAAGCTGCCCTTCACTACCAAGAAGGACTTGCGCGACAACTATCCCTACGGCCTGCAGGCCGCAGCGCCGTCGGAGATAGTGCGCGTGCATGCCTCGTCGGGCACCACGGGCAATCCCACCATCGTGGGCTATACCCGGCGCGACCTCGAGGTATGGTCGGAGGGCATGGCGCGCGCCCTCACCGCCTTTGGCGTGCGGCGCGGCGACACCTTCTCCGTGTCTTACGGCTACGGTCTCTTCACCGGCGGCCTCGGGGCCCACTACGGGGTGGAGAAGTTGGGCGCCGCCGTGGTGCCGGCCTCTACGGGCAACACCGAGAAGCACCTCAAACTGATACAGGACCTCGGGGTGAGCGGCATCGCCTGCCCACCGTCGTACGCCCTCTACCTGGCCGAGACGATGGAGCGGCTGGGCATGAAGAAGGAGAACCTGAAGCTGCGCATCGGTGCCTTCGGCGCCGAACCGT
>ODAI010012507.1_pt1 | contig 10569 bp, 8 predicted proteins | sample 1539321 | NCBI WGS metagenome assembly ODAI01 (sample SAMN02144231, study PRJEB22623) | gut metagenome | biome: sheep rumen | host: Ovis aries | place: New Zealand | reverse complement strand
TATCCTCACATTTATAATTATTTTTATAATCGGCTTGCAATTTGTTTTACGTTTTCAGAAGCAGTGGAAATATTTTCCGTGCTCTGAGTAAAGCTTTCAATTCCTTGCGCTATTTGTTGTAAAGCAATAAATATCTGTTCACTAGCACCAGTAAGCTGACCAACATTTTCAAGAATTTCATGAGAGCTGTCAGCCGTTGCTTTTGATGATTGTAAAATACTGTCAAATCCATTTTCAAGAGAACGAGCACTTTCACATCCTTCATCAATCTGACTAGAACCTTTTTCAGAATCTAGAATTAAAGAATCAGAGGCTTTTTGAATTTCAGAAATAATTTCCCTAATTTCTTTAATACTATCAATAATATTATCTGAAAGGCGTCTAATTTCTGTTGCTACAATGTGGAAATTTTTTCCAGCTTCTCCAGAGCTTGAAGCTTCCAGTTCAGCATTGAAGGCAATAATTTTTGTCTGATCGGCTACATTGTTAATGATACTTACAATATCCCAAATACCATTGATTTTTGTATTTAATTGTTTAATTCCTTCAATAGTAAGCATATTGGTATTTTTTATATCCAACAGCTCTTGAACATTATGTTGAAGGGCTGTATTTCCGGAAACAACAGCATCTCTAGACAACTCTGCTAACTTTGTAACTTCTTTTATTTTCTCTCCAATGTTATTTGCAAGCTCCGTAGAATCGTGCATAGTAGCAACTATTTCTTTTACTGCAGCACTTTGATTTTGGCTGTTTTCTGCACTATGTTTTGTAGCATCTGCAAGATTTTTTGTTTCTAACAGAAGATTATTGCTGATGTTTTTTTCAAAATTTTGAATTTTTTTAGCAATAAGAATATATATTGCAAAAAATGCAAGCATACTCATTACAGCTCCCAAAATTCCATAAGGTATAAAAAGAGCGAACCCATTATCCTGTGGAAATTTTAAAAGGTGGTAGGGTACACAAAGCATATTCATAACAGCTACATAAACTGATGAAGAAACAGCTATATTCTGTACCTTGGTTAAATTATCACTTAACTCTATTCCAATCTGACGCATCATATTTGCCATATGGATTCTTTTTACAAGAACATTATTTATGGTATAACACATAAAACCAACGCCTACAGATTGTAATTCAATTAGAGTAAAGGTGATTATATTAAAGGGAACTATACCTTTAAGGGCTTCTATAATTGTTGTTGAACCAGCACCAATTAGAAAGCCCAAAATATGAGCAACAATTATAACAACATCATAATTTTTGAAGGCCTTCAGACATAAGGTACGGTCTTTTTCTGTAATGGTTTCAGGATTATTACATCCTCTTTTTATAATTTTATCAAACTTTGTAAGAAGAGGATGTTGAACAAAAGAACATATAGCAATAAGCAATGAAGTTATTGCTAAAGTTGGTATACATCCAAGTAATATTTGCGATGGTTCTGCAAAAATAAAGGTGTAATGAAATATTCTTAAGAAAAATACACCTGTAAAAGTCGTTGCACAAATTGTACTTAAATATTTTGAAAAAGTTGACATAAAAATCCTCCTCGCTCCCTTTTATTTTGTCATAAAGGCAATTGCTCCATCCCAATTTTCTGGCGGGTTAGCAGCAAATTCCTCACATCTGCTAAGCATTAGCTTTGCAGCCTTATCATCTTTCATTACATCCAGTGCATTTTCAAAATAATCTTTTGCAAGATGCCAAATGCCCTGTTTATATAAATCCATACCTTTTATATATGCGTCTTTATATTCTGCAGGAAATTCATTTTGATCCCGGTCAACGGCATAAATTGGAACTGCATTTTTCTTACCTTTTACTCTAACATCATCAATGTGACGGAAACAGAATGAATCTTCACCGGCGTCTTCTCGCACACTATCACTTACAAGAATCTGACTTCCGTAAGTTTTTGTTAATCCTTCAAGGCGGGAAGCAAGGTTTACATTATCACCAATTACAGAATAATCAGTCTTATCCTTTGAACCAATTGAACCAACAATTACATCGCCATAATGAATACCAATACCAATGTTGAATTCCATTCCATCAGGAAGTACTAAATCTCCAATTTCTATTGTCTTTAATGCTTCTCGCATTTCGTAGGCAGCTGCAACCGCTCTTTTACAGTTGTCTTCATAACTTACAGGAGTACCAAATTCAGCCATGATAGCATCACCAATAAACTTATCGATTGTTCCGCCATGCTTTTTAATAATTTCTACCATTGTGGAAAAATACCTGTTAAGTAAGGCAACCAGAACATCCGGTTTATTTTTTTCACTGATATTTGTAAAGGAACGGATGTCACTGAATAAAATTGCAACAGCTCGGGTTTCTCCAACACCAACCTTTTCGTCCTTATCATCAGCTTGTAAAACAAGACTGTCGATAATTTGTTCCGGAACAAAGCGACTAAATGCTCTTCGAATTCTTTTTTCAAAGAACATCTTTTTTTCTACTATTACAGCTTTTTCAAAAATAGAACCGGCATTTTTTACACAGAAATTAAAATATTCAAGTTTATCTTTAGTAATATTGCCTTCCGAAACAATATGAACAGAGCCCAAAATTGTATTTCCGTCAAGACTTTTCAGAGGAGCATTTTCATAACTTGAAAGTTGAATTTCTGTGCTGTAGAATCTGTTTAAATCAGCTTTAGCATCAAGCTTTTTTGGAATAACTTTTGAAACCGAAAAATCAGGATCTTCTTTTTCAAAATCTGCAGAGCAAACCTTTAGGAAGTCTGTTATATCCTTTTCTGCCATATTTTCGGAACAAATGTAATAACCGTGTGGACCATCGTTTTCAACAATAAACAAAGCTGCAGCAGGAACTTCGCAAACATCTGCAATTAAATGAAGTAGTTTTTTTACCATTTCATCTATATCTTCTAGAATATCTGTAATTCCAATCAGCTTAGAAAACATTGCATTTTTATAAGCAGCATTTTTTAATAAATCAGAAGAATTTAAGAAAAGAAAATAATCATCAAGTCCTTTTTTTATTTGTCCTACATTTACTTTATCAAGCTTTGCAGATTGAAGTTCAGCCAGTTCGTCGACATTTAAGACCAGAGTTTTAGGATCCAGTCTTACAAAAGAATTTGCTCCGCTTTCTTTTGCAAAAATTTCGTCAAGAGGAGTAGGAAAGTTTGCATACATTCCTATTGTTAATTCTTTAAAGCAGGAAATAGCCCTTACCATTTTTACAATTTCAAAGCTTCTTGGCTGTTCTATATCACAATTAACTAAGAATAAATCTGGTAGAAAATCAAATAAAGCATAAAGAGCCTCTTTTCCATTGTTTGCAAATTGAATTGTATAATCATCACCATCTAAAGTTGTAGTAAAGAGTTTCTGTAATGTAACAGAAGTTTCAAGTATTAATATCTTTTTACTCATTATGCTTCTCCTACTAATTCTTTTATTACATTAATAAGATTTCCTCGCTTGAAATCTCCCTTTGAAATAATTGCGCTTGCATTTAATCTTTCAAATTCCTGCATAGTTTTTGTACTTTGGTCAGCGGAAACAACAACAACCGGAGCCTCCTTGTATTGTTCAAGTCGTCTTAAGTTGTCAAGCAGAACAAGACCAGTCATTCGTGGCATATCCTTGTCGGTAAGAATAAGGTCATAGAGCTTTGCCTTAGCCTTTTCAAGTCCATCAAGTCCATCAAAGGCTTCATCTACCATAAAGCCCGCGGTTTCAAGAATTGTTTTTTCAATCTGTCGGGTTGTTGCAGAATCGTCTATTACAAGAATTCTTATTGTTTTCTTTTTTGTGGATGCTTCATACTTTTTAATATCATATCCACGTAAAGATTTGAACTTCTTCAAAATGTCCGGAACATGTAGAATTGGAACAATATCATAATGTTCATCAAATACAATTCCCTGTAAAATAGAAAAATTACGTAAACCTTTTGGTAAAGGTTTTACTACCAAAGACACATACTGCTGAACCTGTTCAACAATAATTCCAATTCTCTGTTCCATATATTCAGCAATAAGAACTGGTTCTTCGTCCAAATCTGTAAAGCCTTTTTGATCTTCAAATAAAGATGAAAGAGAAAAGCATGGAATTAATTGACCGTCAAGTCTTATATAACTCTGGTTTTGAAGAATAATATAATCACTCTTTTTTCTATATAAAATATCAACAATATGTTGAGATGGAATAAGATATTTATCCTTGTTTGATTTTACAAACAAGCCCTGTAAAGTAGACAGAGAAAGAGGGAAGTGAAGAATAAAGGAAGTACCTTTGCCTACTGCACTTTCTATCTTAATTCGTCCTTTTATTTTTTCAACATTGGCCCATACAACATCAAGACCAACCCCACGACCAGAAAGCTCAGTAACCTGTTCTTTTGTAGAGAAGCCAGACTGGAAGAGGAATTGAGAAAGCTCTCGATCGGTCATAGTTTTAATTTCATCTGTTCTTTCTGGATAAAGCTTTAAGGCCTTATTTCGAATTTTTTCATAATCAAGACCACGTCCATCATCACTAATTTTAAGTTCAATATATTTCGCTTCCCTTACACAGGTAATGCTTATAGTTCCTTCTTCAGCTTTTCCGGCAGCTTTTCTTTCTTTTGGACTTTCAATTCCATGATCTAAGGCATTTCTTATAAGATGCATAAGAATATCGCCAAGTTCTTCAAGAATAACCTTATCAATTGCAATATCTGTTTGAGGAATATCACATTTAACCTTTTTCTCCAGGTTCATGGCTTCCATTGCAATTGTATTTTCCAGAGGACGAAGAACAATGCTGATTGGAAGCATTCGTAAATCGAAAGCCTGTTCCTGAACGCTAAAAATTGAGGTTTCAAGAGCATAAATATCACTTTCAAACTGTTTTCTGATTTTTGAAAGCTCATGACTTCCAATTTTTTCCTCAAACTTATGAAGTTCGTCTAACTGATGCTTAAGATGAAACTCTCTTGTAATCATGGTATCAAAAGCACTAATTATTTCATTAACTCTAGAAAGCTTGATTCTTATTGATTGAATATCACTTACATTTTCAGAAAGATCTTCATCATCATCTTCTTCGTTATTTTCACCATTTTCCCGATTAATTTCTGCAATAAAAGCATCAATGTCAATTAACTCTCCGGCCGCAATTTTATCGCAGTAATCCAGATATAAGTCAATATTCTGTTCATCCGTTCCTTTTTTTGTGATGAATAAAACGCAGTTTTCTATTTTGTCTGCAACAGCAAAGACCAGCTTTACAAGTCGATCGGAATTTTTTATCTGTCCATCCTTTACACTTTTGTAAATATCTTCAACCGCATGGGCTAATTTTTCTATGGTTGAAAAGCCCAGCATGCGAGAATTTCCCTTTATTGTATGAAGACTGCGTAAAAGTCTTGTTAATGTTTCAGGGTCATTCTGACTAGATTTTAAGGTGAGAATATCTTTTCTGGCAGATTCCAGAAGCTCTTTTACTTCAGAAACATAGCTTTCTGTAATATCACTTGAGATTTTAGCCATTGGCTGTACCTCCTGTTTTTTTATGAAAATAGAAAATATTTCCGTCTACAATTTTTTCTAGAGACGGAGGAATAATTGATGAATCCAGCTGCGCAATTTCACTCATTGAAACAAATATAAGTCCATCGTCTGCAAGACATTTTGTTGCAAGAGTATTTAAAATTCTCGAACGTAATTCCCTTGTAAAATAAATAAAGACATTTCGTATAAAAATAATATTTTGATTTTTCGGTAATACAATAGATGTAAGAGGGGAATCCAATTCAGATAGATTTATAATTTGCGGATTTATACAATTTTTTATATCATCTTTAAACTGTAATCTTCCGTCACTTCTTCTGTATGGAAGAATAAGCTGCTGAAAACTTGTTCCGTCTACAGAGCGAAGGGAGGTTCCTAAAAACAAACCGTCTCTACAATGCTGTAAGACTTCAGAGTTTATATCACTGGCAGTTACGTAAGGCTTTATGCCACAATTTAAAGCTAAAACAGCCAGAGAGTAGGCTTCTTCTCCATAAGAGCAGGCAGCACTCCACATTTTTAACTCCATATTTGGATGCTTTAACTTCCATTGAGGGAACACCTTTGATTGTAAAAATGAAAACTGTTTTTCTTCCCTAAAAAAATAGGTTTCATTTACTGTACAGTCATTAACAAAATCATTAAAGAGTATATGGTCACTTAATAGTGCAGTTCTGTAATTTTGAACTGATATTCTTTTTTCAGCAAGAATTTTCTGAATTGAATTTTTTATTCCTTCTCTATGGCTTGAACGGGGTACAATTCCAGTTCGCTCAGTAAGAAGTGAAATGAATGAGTCCAGTTCTTCTTCTGTCAATTCCTGCACATTATTCTGCATCATTTATTCACCAGTTCCAATATGCGACCAGAAATTTCACCTCTAGGCAATATTTCTTTTGCAGCACCTGCTTCAATTGCAGCCGCAGGCATTCCAAAAACTGCACAAGTAGATTTATCTTCTACAATAGTCCAGCCACCATTATTACAAATATCTTTACAGCCTTCGGCCCCATCAGCTCCCATTCCAGTTAATAAAATAGTTAAACATTTATTTGTATAGAACTTTGCGGCACTTCTAAAAAGCTTATTTACTGCAGGACGCAAAAAGCGTTCCGGAGCTTCATTTGAAAGCTTTAAAATCGGATATCCACTTTGTTTTACATATTCAATTTCCAGATGAATATCAGCAGGAGCCATATAAACAGTTCCCGGAAGTGCAGTTTCTCCATCTTCTGCAAGTTTAATTACAAGATTTTTACAAACGCCAGAAAGCCATTCTACAAGATTTTTATCAGCCCCAATTTCTATGTGTTGAGTATATAAAATTGGGAGTGGAAAGTTATTTCCTAAGCCCTGTAGAACTTCTGCAACAGCAGTAGGACCTCCCGTAGAGGCCCCTATACAAAGCACTTTAAAACCACCAGCTAAATCTTTTGAAGGAGAATCTGAAGCTGCAGAAGACATTAAAGCCTGAGCTTTTTTTAATAAATTCGAAATGAAATCTGAACTATAGCCTTTTAAATTTGGCTTTTGTATTGTATCTGCAAGCATTGGAAGTGCAGGAACAGTATCTTCAGCTAAAAGAATTACAGGAATATTTAATTCTTTAGTTAAAGAATTAAGAGCCTCTCTTTCTCCTGCCTGTTCAATATCATTTCCACTTATTATAAGTTCAGGGGCATATGTTTTAGCAGATTGAAGGGCCTTTTTTAAGTTAGAAACAACTGCTGTAATACTTACATCAGTATTTTCTTTGAGTTTTTGTTCTATAATTGCGCGTACTATAGCCGAGCCATCTGCAATAATGATTCTCATCCAATTATCCCTATTTTATTTTTATCATTCCAGAAGAAAAGAATTTTCTAAGTAAATTATCAGGAGAAATTAATATTTGTTTTCTCAATATATTTTGATTTTTTAATTCCTCTTGAAATCCAATAGCACATACTCCACATTCAGATTGTCTTTCTCTTATACCTTGAGGAATAAGCCTAAGGGAAGAAACATCTAGAATTTTACTAGATATGGCAGTGTTAACAGAAATTGCCAGATTTCCACTAGCAGGAAAAGCTGTTTCTGTATAGTCGACAATAGCTTTTTGTACATCCTTTGCAAAATCATTCATTTTCATTACAAGGACAACATTACATTCTTCGACCGTTTTGCACATAAATTCCTTTTCTAAAAGAGGTCCAATATGAATATGAGGTAAAGTTTCTCTGTTAAATAGTATATTTCTGGCATTATTATCTATATCAAGATAAATTCCAAAAACTATATATTTACTCTGAATGAGAAAATCTATTGTATCATAAGTAATACAAGTAAAATGATTATGCGCTTCCAAGATCTTTCCTTATAAGCAATTCAAAAGCGTTCGGATTTAAAGCTGGAATTTCTTCTCCACTATATCCAAGCGTTCCAAGAAAGAAACCTTCTTCATTACCACCAGGAATTAAATTTAAATCCCCATCTTCTATTTCTGTAAAAAAGAGAATGTCAGAAATATGTAAAGATAACTGATCATCATCTCTTTTAAAAATCATAAACAAAGGTTCTGGAGGAGGAGTAGTGTCTGTATCCCCAATTAAAGAACGAGGATTAATAACTGTAAAAGGATCCCCACGTCTATTAAGTACTCCTTCAATATATGAAGGCATAAAAGGTAATTTATAAACGGCTACATCACGAATTATTTCCAAAACATCACTCGAACGCACTGCATATTTTTTGTTTGCGATTGAAAAAATAAGCCAGGTAGTCATTGTTTTTTCTTCAACAACCTCTTGAGTTTGTTCAGAATTTTCTTCTATCTGATCAATAATTTCTTCGTTCATTTTTCCTCCTTTTAGACATTTAACAGTTTTTGAAGCTGCAGCTTATATCTTTCTTATAGATTAATCATCATAATTTAAATCAGACAACTTTCCATTTGTTAATTCATCGGCAATAACCTTTAAGTTCTGGGAAGCCTGGGAGATATTTTCTGTTGCAGAGGTAAAGTTTTCTACACCAGAAGATATCTGTCTAAGAGTAACAAGTATTTGCTCGCTTGCAATTGCCTGCTGCTGAATAATAGTTGTTATTTTATCAGCACTTTGCGCAGTAATTTCTGAAGCATTTTTAATGCTTGAGAAACGGTCTTCAAGACCTTTTGCATTTTCTACACCCGATTGTATTTTTTCTGTTCCATTTTCACTTTCAAGAATTAACGAGTCGGAAGATTCCTGTATTTCATTAATTTTATCTTTGATTTCCTTTGTGCCATCTATAATTCCATCTGCCAGACGACGAATTTCTGTTGCAACAATGTGAAAGTTTTTTCCTGACTCACCGGCACTTGAAGCTTCCAGTTCAGCATTAAAGGCAATAATTTTTGCCTGATCTGCAACCGAATTAATAAGTGTTACAATATCCCAAATATTTTCTATTTTATCTCCAAGCTCTCGAATTCCAGCAATAGTCTTCATATTTGTAGAGGCAATTTCCTGTAATTGCTTTACATTTTCCTTTATATAATGAACACCTTCCCTTACATCTTCATTTGTTTTTGCAGCAACACTTGATACATCTTTTATTTTTTGAGAAATATTTTCAGAAAGGGCAGTGTTATCTTCCATTGTGGCTACAATTTCTTTTACGGCCGCACTTTGATCCTGAGCAGTCGCAGCATTTTCCTTTGAGGATACGGCCAGATTATGAGTTTCTGCAGAAAGACTTTGGCTTGCAATTCTAGCTTTATTCATCATAGTTCTAAGCTTTGCAATAAAGATTACAAAAGCTGTAAAAATAACTTGAACAATAAAAAGAAGAATAGAAAGTGAAGCAATTGTATTTTTATTTCCAGCCTTTATTGGTACTGTTGCTATAAGATACCAGTCATAGCTTGGTAAATAGCGGATTACACCGATTTCTTTTTTATTTGGAATAAAATTGTAAAGTCCATCACCATTATTTACATATTCTTTTGAAGTTGCCATTAAGCTTTCAAAATCTGAATATTGATTATAAAAGGTATCAATATGAACTTTGTCTACAAGAACATTTTTATCTTTAGCACCTGTTATTTCTTTATTTGTATTGAAAAAATACATAGAAAAAGCTGGGTTAAGAGTTTCATAACATTTTCCAATAAAATTATCCAGTTCAATACCTGTTCCAGCCATACCAATAGGAACTAATTGTTCATCTCTAACAACTGCGTTAAGCCAAAGACAGGTTTTATCAAGTTCTGCATTATAATTTATATTAAAATTATATACTGCTGTATCATAAAGAGTCATTTTATACCAATAATCATCACTATTATTTGGATCAATAGTATAAGAATATTCCATGTTATTCCAAAATTCTTTATCCTTATCATTTGCCCAGAAAATCATATGAGAAGAAAATGAATTTTTAAAGCTTTCAAACTCTTTTATAGCTCGTTTTCGATTTTCTTTATCAGAAGGATTTTTAAAAAAATCTATTACAGTAGGAGAGCTTGCTAATTTTTCACCAAGGGCAATTTCAGGTTTTAAATAACCTTCCATTAATATTGCCTTTTGATTTACTTCTTCGTGGAGTTTTTGAGTAAGATTTGTTTTATTTAGCTGAGTAGAAATAGTTTTATAGAGTATTCCAAGACAAAGTGCACAAAATAAAATTAAGGAAGCAGAAACAACAATCGTTCTATTCAAGACAATTTTTTTATCCTTAATCATAGACTCTCCTTTTAATAGTCATTATTAGAAAAAAAATATGACCCTATTAAATTTATTATAACAGAGGATTTAGATTTCGCAAGAAAATAATAAAATTATAGAGGATTTCTACTATAAGTTTATGTATCTATTGTGCAAAGTTCAGCTTAAAACAAACCAGGACATTCAGGGCTTCCGCATTATAAATTTACTCCTACAAAAAAATGGCTTCCAGTCACGAAAACGACTTTTCGAAATCGCGGACACGTCCGCTAGGCGCTGATTGTGCTTGTAATTATATACGTTTGCCGCTTTCGCGGCAGCACAATCAGAGCCTTTTCGAAT
>ODAI013765299.1_pt1 | contig 10570 bp, 10 predicted proteins | sample 1539321 | NCBI WGS metagenome assembly ODAI01 (sample SAMN02144231, study PRJEB22623) | gut metagenome | biome: sheep rumen | host: Ovis aries | place: New Zealand | reverse complement strand
CCAGAGCCACCAGTCTCACCGCTGTCGGCCCATTCCCCCTCAGTTACGCAGCGGTATATCTCACCAGGGATGGTGTCACCCACTATAGCCCACCAACCCACTTTAGGATAAGGCCACTTTTCTTCGAGAGCCTCGACACTTGGAAAGAAACCTACACATGGGTTGTTGATGCCTTTGGCTCTTAACGTGCCAGCTACAGTAAGGTTGTTGTGGATATTCACGTCACCATAGAAGGTGTCGACCCTTCTCCCATGAGTAGGCCCGAAATTCGGGTTGGCAACCCACATGCGGTCGTACTTGTCCCAGCGGTATTTCACACCGCCAATGGTGCAGTAGTCACCTTCCTGCCCACCTTCGGGATAAGCAGCCCACAAAGCTTCTATATTGGCAAAACTGCCCAAATCATTTATCTCAATATAACTCGCCATAAATATATCTCACTAATCTCTAATCATTAATCTTTAATCACTCGCTGAGTTTATTTCAGCGAGTTCTTTTGCTGTCGCAAGCATTGCCGCTGCCGCATCGCCATTGCCCAAGCTCAACTCTGCTAAGTAGGCAGTGTAGTAAACCACAGCACGCCTCAACTTCTCGCACAAGTCAATCTTGCCGTTCTTGATCCTGGGAATAGGAATATAACGAGCTTTCTTTATAAAGGCATTCTCGCCGCTGTAGCAGCTGAAGAACTCCAACACAAGACCAATAGGCTGCGATGTAATCGCCACCACTGGCTTCTGTGGGTTGCCTCGCACACCTGCAAAGCGGCTGCGCTGCATCTGGTACTGAGGGCTGTCCTCGGTGATGGCAAGAGTGACAGCATAGTCCCAATCACTCATCTGGAAGCACACCAAGCGCATGAAGTCGTCAGGCAGATGGATGTAGCCTGCACCATAACCAGGTTGGCCGTCCCATCCTATGCTCTCCCCGAAGGCCTTGCCCGAGTCAAGAAGACTCGCCGAAGCCGAGTTCTCGACAATCCTGGCGGCATCCGCAACCTTGCTCTCTATGATCTCATCAAGTGTCAGCGTGTCCACATCACCAAGCGACGCGAGTGCTGCACTACTGACGTTCTCGTCGAGTGCAATTTTAGCTTCTTTTACTATATCACTTACGTTATATTCCATGTCATTCTATCTATTATCCGTCAACTACTGGCTCGGCTGGGGCGCTAGGCGATTCGGGCGCATCCCATACCATAAAAGCAGCTCTGCCGTCCTGGATTGAAATCTCACAGGTCTGTCCTTCCTCAATCGCAAAATCTCCATTCAGCACTACACCTTCAGGGAGATAAGTCGAAGTGGATGCGTCGAAACTCGAACTTGCTGTGAAGCTGTAGGCATAGATGTTCAATACACCTTCTTCAGCCTCACCTAATGTCAAGTCAAGGCTATCAACCTCACCAAACTTATAAAAGGTGTTAGGCGCAAGTTCCTGCTCTGGCTCCGCTCCCTCTACCTCAACAACAGGAATTTGTGCGCTGCCACTGCCTCCTTCTGGATCGTCACTGGTGTTTATATAATGCACCTTGCCGTCCCTACTACGATAGCGCAGTACGCTGTCGCCTTTCTTGTTGAATATCTCGCCAAGGGTTCGCCTGAAGCGAGAAAAAAATGATGTAACCATATCTCGATTCTTTTATGAATTACTCAAAACTAAACTCAATGCCATTAGCCGCTGCCGCGTCCTCAATCTGCTTCTTGCTTCTGAGTTTCGTGCGCGAGATGCCGAAGTTGTCGGCAAGGTAAGCCTTCGCGTCATCAAGGCTCGCCATCTTCATCACCTTTGCCCTGGGCTCCTCAACAGCAGCTGCTTCCTCGACAACAGGCTCCTCTTCTTTATAATTGATGTCAATCTTGAAGAGCTTGCCAAAACGGCTGTGACGCTCAAGAGCTTTTTGGATGTCCTCGTTGTTGGTGACGTACACACTGCCGCCACCAGTCACAGGGGTAAACGACACATGCATGCCCTTGCCGCTTGGCAGCACCACGTTAATTGCCACATGGCTGTATGCTATATATTTCTTTGTCATAACTTTCTTGTCTTGTTTGTTGTGTTGTCAACGCAACTCATTACTCATTACTCAAAACTAAGAAAGGACGGGCGCTATGCCCGCCCTCTCGGTATTATTGTTTATGAACAGAGATTAATCTCCATCAGGCTCTTGTGCAAGACGCAGACGAGCGTGAGCCTTAGCATAACGCAGATACAGGCAGCTTACCTCCTGGAGAACTACAGCGTCGGTGTTGCGAACACCAGCCTTCTTCAGGTCAAGCACGTTGCGAGTCCAACTAACGTGAGTCTTCTTGCTCAAGTACTCGGGATCGAGTGCGAAGCCGCAGTCGCTCATGCCGTTGGCATCAAAGAGCTCATGGTGGATAGTAAGAACCTCGCCAAAGTCGGTGTCCCAACTCTTGAACTTGAGGTTCCAAACCTCTACAGTGTCCTTCAGACGGAACTTGTCAGATTTAATCTTGCTGAATGCAGAGAGCATGTCGCTACCGCAGAACAAAATCTTGCGCTTGTTGCCGATGCCGGTGCCCACAAAGAGGTCTTTGGTGATGTCAACAAGGTTCTCGTCGCTGATAACAGCACAGCCCTTGTCGCTGTCCCATTCGCCAACCTCGATGTCCTTGCCAGCCATGTACCAGATACCGCCAGTGAACCATGTAGCCATGCCGTCCTTGGTAACATGATGGTGAACGTGCTTGTCACCGAAGAGATAAGTGTTCTCTTGAGCCAATCTCATGTCGTAGATACCATCTTCCTCAAGGTCGCTGAAGTTCCAGTCAACTTCCTTGGCAGCAATTTTGTCAAAGGTGCTCTGCTCAATTTGGATCATGAAGTTCTGGCAGTATTGGGTTTGTGCAGATGGAATGTTGTTGAAGCGACCCGTTTGCACGTCCAATTCGCCACAGGCCTTACCCATGCGGACCAAGGTAGTGCCACTTGGAATAGCAGGAACCCAAATACTTTGGGTGGTGTTGGTCTTCAAGTTACCGTTAACGGCATAAACAATGGGCTTGCCTGTCGAAACGTCACGACCGCACACACAAAGTACCAAGTCGGGGATGCTCTCGGTGTTAGTGATATAAGAGGCATAAGCCACGCCCTTGTCATCATAAACACCCTTAACGCCTACCACGCGGATGGTGTCGTCCAATGTGAACATGTTGGTGTCGGCAACAGGCAGTACGATGCTGTCGTTAGCAGCTTGGGCAGTAACGGCGCTGCTGGTTGTAGTCTTGATAGGACGAGTGCCTACGCTGTAGTATTTAACCTCAAACGAGTCAGCGGGCTGAGCCTTGGCATAACGCGAAATTTGGTCGATAGGAGTAGCCATTGGACGAATCTTGGTGATTCGCTTGTCAATGTCCTTTGTGTAGAGGTCGGCCTCTGCCGCACGGCCTGCGGTCTCAGTAGAAATGCCATCAGGGCCTCTATGGCCGCTAGGGGTTTGGCGGCTGCCGTCGGCCTCACCACTGGCGTTGAGCGAAACAACATCGCCTGCATCACCGCCAACAGTCTTACCAGCATCTGGCAAGTTGGTGGCAGCTGCCATCATCACACCTGAATGAGCACCAATGAGGACGCTCACCAGGGTCAGCACGAAGCTGAACATAAACTTAAAATACTTCTTCATCTTAAAAACAATTTAAATTATTATCTATATTATGAATTATTCTTCTTTATAGTTCCCCCTCTAAGATAGAGGGGGATAAAGGGGGAGTATGAAAACTCATTACTCACAACTCATCACTGATTACTATACTTAGTGCGTTTCTCGCCACCTCTTGTCCAGATGTCGTCGCCGTTGGCGAAGTTGTCAAGGGCACCAAGGCTTGGCTGTGGGCGGCGGTCTACGGCGCTGCCGTTGGCACCATTCAACGCTGCTGTTCCGTCACCTGCTTTGCGGGTGCGCAGGCGCTCGTTGATCTTGGCGTTCTTGCCGCGAACCTCACCCTCGGCACCAGCCTCTTCCACATCCATGTCATAGTTGATGGCATTGAGCGCCATCTCCATGCTTTCCTTGTCATACTTGCCCACAAGGGCATCAGTGTAGATGCGATTAAGGAAGTCCATCACCTCGTCGAGTTGGTCGTCGGTAAGGCCGTTCTCCTCCTGGAACTCGGCCATGACTTTCTTCGATTCCTCGATGTTGTTCTGGTACATCTCTTCGAGCTCTTTCTCTTTAGCCACGCGCTCAACAAAATCCTTGTTGGCGGCTGCCAGCTCCTCTACCCACTCAGGGTCTTCCAATCGCTCCTTTATGTCGCTGCCGAAGCGGCGAACGAATTCCACTACTGGGTCGCCACCCTCGCTCCATGATGTGAGGAAGTGGGCCGAGCGGGGATCGCTTGAGAACATGGTGGCGAGCTTGCCCTCACGCTCCTTGTAGCCGTCGAGCTGACTGTCGTAATCATCGTAATCGTCGGAAATACGGCCGAACATAACCTCGTCATCAGCAAAATCCATGTCGGGATATTTGGCCGCGAGGCGCTCGCTCATACTTTCGCGCTTGCTCTTAACTGCTTGATTATCATCTTTTGCCATAAGTCTTTTTGTATTTAAAAATTTTTATGTCACAAAAATAACCACCTCATCCACCACCACATCTTTATCTTTTAACACACATTCATTAATTTTGTACTATATGAAACCCATAGGCAGCCACTTTGAATATGAAGCCATGCGCGACAACAACCTCATGGAGTGTTACCATGAGTTGTTGACACAGGCTAGCTACGTCCGCATGCCTGAGATATATGCCAAGGTGGTCGACATGCCGGCACAGCGGTTCTGGGTTTCCGAGGAGAGGGCGGCAATAGTCATATCCTCGATGATGAGAGGCGACAAGCTAGAGAAGATGCGGCCTCTCAAGAGGGAGATGTACAATGAGATCTACCGGCGCACTATGGGGCTGCGAGAGGAGAATCCCGATGCACCTATATCAAGGTTGGTGGCTCAGGTTGTCGAGCAGCCTGCACCCAAGTTCTACCTCACGCCAGGCTCGGCTAAAGTATTAATCTGTAAAATCCGTAAAGAATGGTATTATCAACGCACCAAACGAAGACTGCGACACTTGTTCTGAGTCTCTTGATTTTCATGTTGGCGTTCTTCGATGCGCCACAATCTTGCATGTTGCATCGTGGCTGTGACATCACGGCAAGGCTGTGCTATCACTTCTTCCATGCTAATGTCTTACACGCCATCTGCAACATATGGTGTCTCCTGGCTCTCGCATTCTACTACGACATCGAGGATTGGGAACTCCTCCTGGCCTTCATCATAGCGGCCACCGTCCCGTCTGTTGCGATGACATCGCAACCCATAGTCGGTGCGTCAGGAGTCTGCTTTGCTTTAATGGGAATAGTCTTCCACAAAGTGGCAAGAAAAAAATATTACCTTTCTTGGATTATCCCTATTGTGGCCATCGGCTTCATCATCCCTGGCATGGCAGCAGCCCTCCACCTCTACTGCTTCGCCGTCGGCATTGCTGTGGCCATCGTTTATTCGAGAGTTTAAAATTCGCTATTCGTAAAAAGCAATGAAGGAAATCGATAAGATATTAAAGGAAAACGAGGCGCGCATTGCCCGCATCAACACCAAGTTCAACCCCATCACTGGTGAGGGTTCTACTGGTGAGCGCTTCCTTTTGAAAATCGATGACTTCCCCATACGCAACCAATGGCTGCCTGTCGCCATGCGCGACATCCCTCTAGTCAAGCAGCTCAAGGAGTGCGGCACAGTCCGTCAGTTTCTAATCGAGCTTACAGGGCATGCCACATTCACCGACCGCCAGAAGGTCATCGAGCAGTTCACGCGCGTCCGCTTCCGTCACGACTTCGCCTTCTGGGCTGCTGCCTATGTCAAGATTCAGTCAAAGATTCCTGGTGAGGGTGAAATCCTTTTCCGTCTCACAAGGCCGCAGCGCAAGTTCGTTGAAGCGTTAGAAGCCAAGCGCACCAACAACCAACCCATCCGCTTCGTGCTCCTGAAGGCCCGACAGTGGGGAGGCTCCACCACCTCACAATTATATATGATGTGGCTCCAGGTAGTCCACAAGGTGGGGCTCAACAGCGTGATCGTCTCGCAAACCAAGAAGACTTCCTTCGCCATCAAGGCGATGTTCGACCGTGCGCTCAACGCCTATCCTGCCGAGTTTCTCCACAAGATGGGGGAGAGCTACGACCCAGGCGAGAAGAAAATCGAGAATGTCGGTCTCAGCGGTGACTACAAGCGTGTGCCGTCTCGCGACTGCACTATCACCATAGCCTCCTATGAAGCTCCCGACGCGCTCCGTGGTGATGCCTATGCGCTTGTGCATTGCTCCGAGGTGGGACTGTGGTCTGCCACCGAGAAGAAGTCGCCTGAGTCGGTTGTGCGCTCGGCATGCTCAGGTGTTGTCTATCGTCCCTACACGATGATAATCTATGAGTCCACAGCCAATGGCACCGGCAACTTCTTCCATCGTGAATACGAAGCTGCCAAGGCTGGACGCTCGCAGTTCTCCGCACTTTTCATTTCATGGTACGACATCGACCTTTACACCATCCCATTCGAGAGTGACGAGGAGCGCGAGATCTTCGCACGATGGCTATACAAGAACCGAAATAACGACACCATAATCTCCAACCGTGAGGAACCAGGCAAGTACCTGTGGTGGCTGTGGGAACAGGGTGCTACGCTCGAAGCCATCAACTGGTATGTCACAGAGCGGCGAGGCAAGAGTGACCATGGGGTGATGGCGAGCGAGTATCCCAGCGACGATGTCGAGGCATTCGTCCATTCGGGCGAGATGGTGTTCGACCGCTACAAGGTTGAGGAGTTCAGGAGCGCCTGCCGACCTCCTAAATATATCGGTGAGATCTATGCCGACGGCGACGAGGGAGAGGATGCTTTGGCCAACCTTCGCTTCAACGAGGATGAGCAGGGCAAGCTGTGGATATGGGAGCAGCCTGAGATTCCTGGGCCTGAAGAGAAGGAGATTGTCACCGACCGATACTTGGTTGTTGTCGATATCGGTGGACGCTCCACCAAGGCCGACTGGTCAGTAATCGCTGTCTTCGACCGCCTCTTCATGATGGATGGTGAGCGACCTTCGGTGGTGGCGCAGTGGTACGGCCACATCGACATGGACATCTTGGCATGGAAGGCGGCACAGGTGGCGGCCTACTATGACAATGCGCTGTTGGTAATCGAGAGCAACACGCTCGAGACTCACGACCCCGAACGTCAGGTCGATGGCGACCAATCGCACTACATCCTCAACCAGATCAAGAATGTCTATGAAAACCTCTATGCACGCAAGCAGTCCGAGGAGGAGATTCGGGAAGGTGCTCCACGCAAGTATGGCTTCCACACCAACACTGCCACCAAGCCTTTAATAATATCCACTCTTGTAAAGATGGTGCGCGACCACCTTTACACCGAGCGCGACGAGCGATGCCTCGACGAGATGCTCACCTATGAGCGCAAGCAGAACGGTGCCTACGGTGCTATCGTGGGCCGTCATGACGACTTACTAATGACCCGCGCCATTGGTCTCCACATCTGCTTCCGTGAGATGGAGCTGCCCAAGGTTGTCAACCGCCAGCAGCTGCACGTCAAGAAACGCAAGGCAGTATCTGCCGCCACAATCTAGTTATTAACCCAAATGCAACAAACAATGGACCTATTCCAAAGATTAAAATCCAACCTCATGTACCGTGAGGCAGTCCGCAAGGCCGACAAGGCACATGCCGATGACGGCAACCGTTACTATGTCCTTCCCAATGCCGAAGGCAAGTTGTCAATCATGGACAAGAAAAACTTCCGCATCCTCAAGCGCAAGCACTACATCAACAGCAAGGCCACAGTCCAGGACTTGCTCGACGAGTGTTTTTATTTCACTCCTTATTGCAATGGCGAGTGCGCCATCACCAAGGAGATAATGGCACTAAAGAAAAAGCAGTACCTCTCCTGGTACCGCGCATTCCTCAAAATTAAAAAGTTCAAGAAATAAAAATGTCAAGGTGGTTGAGTATTGCACCGCATGAGCGGTGTTCAATTAAAAAAGGGAGCCTCACAAGCTCCCTTTAATCACTAATCACTAATCCATCATCACTAATCCCTAATCAACTACCCTCGCATAGCGTTGTAGGCCTGCTCCACAGCACCCATGTCGGCTCCTTGTTGGGCTTGTTGCAGCAGCTCAGGCGACAGCTCTTGTGGTTGCTGCCCCTGTGCCATCTGCTCCTGTTGGGCCTTGAGCTCTTGGATAAGGCTGTCCGAGAATGGGAAGTTTCCATGCTCGAGAAGTTGGATCAAGCTCAGCTGACCAGCCTGCCAGAACTGCAACAAGTACTCGTTCTGGGCGTCGCGGTAGGCTGGGGTGGAGGTGCTCTCCACTACACTGATGTCCCACTCCACATCCCTGATGCGCTCGGGGTCGTCAACAATCTTGGCACCACGGCCTGCTATGTTGAAGTAGCGGTGGTCGTCATAGTACTGCTGTATGTTCTTCACATCCTTATAAGCAGCGTCGCGCACGAAGTCGCTGTAGGTCTCGAGCATGTCAAGAAGCGACATGGTGGCGTTCTGGGTCTGCTGGGCATATAATGTTCCCGACGTTCCAGCATATCCCATCTTGCCTTGCAAAGCGCCGTTCACACCGCTGATGTCCTCAAACATCTTCAGCTGCAACTGCAACAGCTCGGTGATGCCTATGTTGGTGGCGTTGTTGGCTACCTGCTGTGGCATGGGAACGCCGTTCTTGGTCTTGATGGCTATAACGCCGTTGAACCTCGACCACTCGTCGGCAATCTCCTCGATGTCCATTGAGCCAATGCTCTCCTCGGGAACAAGCAACACACCCTTGCTTGACGCACGCATAATCCAATCATACATAGTATACAGCCTGTTGGTGTATCGCTGTTGGTCGATAACGTCGCCCACAAAGCTGTGAATCTCGCCGTCGATAAATGGGAACATCTTGAACACATAGGGATGGCTCTTGTGCTCATAGGGAGTCTCGCCTTCTTTCAGGATGTCGCCAAAGGGAGTGAGGTAATAATAGTACCAGTAGCGGTCTATCATCCATTCTGCCTCAATCAGTGGAATGTCGTCCTCGGCCATGCCGGCGGCAACACCGCGGGCGATGCGGTCGGCATTCACAGCGTCCACCATCTCGGCCTTGTCGCCCACCTCTATCTTGTAGATCTCGCCGCTGTTGTAGTCATGGCAGCGGTAGCGGGGCTTGCTCTCCTTGCGCCACACCTCTATCACGCGGCATCGGTCGGGCTTGTTGGCGAACAGGAAGTCGTAGTTCTCCAACCTGGAGTAGCCGAAGTACTCACAATTCTCTATAAGCAGACTGCGGCTGTGGGCATTTCTGTAGATGTCCCTGAACCTCTTGTAGTCCGCGGGGCTCTCGGCAAACTGCTCGCACAATGTGCCGAAGTCGATGTCGTGCACCTCGCCAAGCAGGCTCACATCCCATCCGCGGAAGTCACGCATATTATTGTCGATGAAGAAATTGTTGGGCTGCACATAGTCGGTCCAACAGTCTAGCTTGTTGTGCTTCCATCCGTACCACTTGCGGTGTACGATCAGACCGCTAATCAAGAACTCCTCCATGCTCCTGGCATACACATCGGCCATGCGGTTCAGCTGCATGTTATACTGCAACACGGTGCTCATGGTCTCGCCGAGCACCTGCTCGTCGCGGTCGCGAGCCACACATGTAGGCTCCTTGCTCTGGCTGCGGTACACACCGAGCACATTCTTCATCAGGCGGCGTATGAGGTTGGTCTTCAATGGCACATTGCCCTGACTCTTGATGTATTCCTCCTCGGTCATGGTCTTGCCCTCGACAGTCACATAGTCGCCCCATTGGTCACCATAGGCATAACGCCTGTTGCGCTCGCGCTCCTTCCTGAACCTGCCCATGTTGTCCCAACAACGCTGGGCCTCCATCAGCACGTCGAAAGCACGGCGGCCCTCGAACTTCTTCGACCAGGCCACGGTGTCCATCTCTTTCATTTCGTCATCACCGCCTTTAACGCGGCTCAAACTGAATAGTCTATCTCTTGCCATATCTTTTCGTGTTTTATGGCAAAAGTACTTTATCACTTTCCCTTTATTACTTTATCTCTTAACGCATAGAAAGTCCCCCTCTGCCTAGAGAGGGGGACAATCGTTAATGTTGCAGCAAGTGCGGTGTTCAGGTTATTTCTTCTGGCTTCTCTGGAACTGCTCCTCATCCTTGATGTCATCTTGGATGATTTGGTAGATCCTCTTGTAGTTGGAAGCCTCTTTGCTCTTTTTCTCCTTGGCTTCGTCCATCAGGCGGCCAATCTCACGCTCTCGCCAGCGGTAACGCCCCACGCGGTCAAGCAGCGCCTTGTGGCTGTTGTAGAAGCGTTTCTTCTCTGCACTCTTGTCGCCATCGAGATTCCAGGTACTTCCGCTCAGGCCCAACTCATGTTTAACCTTGTTCTTCTGCTTGTAGTACCTCATCTTCATTCCAAGCTTCTGGGCCTCGACCATGACATCATTGTTATTTGGTTTGTATTGGTTGCCGGTATCGCTG
>ODAI013435929.1_pt1 | contig 10570 bp, 4 predicted proteins | sample 1539321 | NCBI WGS metagenome assembly ODAI01 (sample SAMN02144231, study PRJEB22623) | gut metagenome | biome: sheep rumen | host: Ovis aries | place: New Zealand | reverse complement strand
TTAAATGATAAAATTAAATTTTTTTTTTTATTGTATGTTTTTAAAAAAAATTATTAAATATAAATAATTTAGGGGGGATGGGGGTTGGGGGTTGGGGGTTGGGGGATGGGGGATTGGGCCCAACCCCCAATCCCCAATCCCCAATCCCCATTTTATAAATATACATTTTTTTTAATTTATTAATATTGAATAATTTTATTTAAAATAATACTATAAATAAATATATTATATTATATACTTAAATGATTCTAAGAAATCCCAAATAATAATAACTTATAATATTTTAAGCCCAAAAATATAAAGAGCAATTTTAATTAAATTATGTAATATTTAATTACAAATTCTATTTTTAAAAAAAAAAGAATTGAAAAATTAATTATTTATTTTTATGCTTTTCTAAAATCAATTTCACACCTTCAACAACTTGATTTAAATTAAAAGGTTCATTCTGTCTTCTAAGTCCATTGATAAATTCAGCAAATTCATATAATCCATCTTCATCAAATTTTTCCATAAAATCTTCAATTCTTTCAACTTTATGTTCAGCTTTATTTATATGCACTTCAGCTTCCAATTTTTCAAGTCTTTGAATAATATTTTTAATAATATTTTTCATATCAGCAACATCTCCAACTATATCATTCAAAGCTTTTTCATGTTCAGCTAAAATAGCTTCAACTTTATCTAATCTTTCTTCAATATCTTTTATTCTTGTTTCATGATTAAATAATTGTTTGCATATTTCATCGATTTTATCGCAATTTTGGTATGTCAAAGCTTGAATTTTGGCATACATGACTGAATTTTCTGTTAATATTTCTGTATGTTTATTTAGAACTTGGGATATAGCATCAACTCTATTTATTTCATTTTGACAAACTTTTTTAAGTCCTTCGATTTCTATATCGTTTTTTTGACAGTAATCATTTAATTTATTATTTTCTTTTATTAAATTTTGTTTTATTTCATCGGCTTCTTTATATAAATCTTTTACGTTTTGAATACAATGCATTATTGAATCTTGTTGTTTATTAATTATTATTTCATGTTTCATCATCAAATCTCTTTGCTTTTCATTTGATTGATAAAGATTATTTAATATTTTTTCATGATAGTTAACCATAACTTCATTTTGGATTATTTTAGCATTTTGATTTTTTAGTTCATCATTTATTTTATCATTTTGTATATTCATTTTTTCATTTAAATTTTTAATATCTGACTGAACATTAAAAATATTTTGATTCATATCATTTCTGACATCTCTTATATCTTCTTTAACATTATTAAATAAAAGTCCAACATTTTTATTTGTATTATCTATTTGAGCTTGCATCATATTAAATCCTTGGTTCATTTTATCATTACTTTGTAATATTTCATTATGTAATGAATTATAATTATTTGCTATATCCTTTTCAACTATATCATAAGTTTGTTTTATATTATTCTGTAAGACATTAAATCCCATATCCATTTTTTCATTTGTAAACTGAATTTTATTATCTAATACTTCACGTGTATGAACAATATTATTTTCTAAAATAGTAAACCCTTTATCCATTTTATCATTTGTCATGACTAACTCTTTATCTAATACATTTACACAATTATTTAATTTTACAACTTCTTGACCTATTTGATTAGTTCGTTCATTTAATATTTCTATATTTTTTGTATTAATATTTACTTTATTTGATAATAGATTTATTTGTTCAGTATGTTTATTCAATATTTGTCCATGCTGGTTGAGTATTTGTCCATGCTGATTTAATACTTCTCCATGTTTGTTCAAAATTTCTCCATATTGATTTAATCTTTGCTCATGCCTATTTAAAATTTGTCCATGTTCTTTTAATATTTGCCCATGTTGATTAAGTGTACTATTTATATGAGCTATTTGTCTTGTATGTAAATCAACGGTTCCTTCTAAACGAGATATTCTTTGACCATGATTTGATACAATTCCTTCTAAATTCGAAATTCTTTGACCATGATTTGATACTATTCCTTCTAAATTTGTTATTCTATTTGTATTTGAAATTACATTACTTTGAATTAAACTTGACTTAATTTCCACATCTTTAATTAATCCTATAGCATCTTTTAATTCATTTTTTACTCCTCCATTATTTAAATTTTGAGCCTTTCTTGCAAACTTAAATGGAATATCAATAATTTTATCTATAGCATTATCTGCTGTTGCAAGTCCTCTATCTACAATATTAAAAACATGATTACCTACATTTTCAAGAGCAGGGGCCGCTTTATTTGCTAAATTAATAACAACATTTCCCGCTTGTTGAACAACTGGTATTGCCTTTTCTGCAACATTAACATACTTTTCCAATTCTTCAGCAGGAGGAATTTTACTTAATATTTTTCCTAATATTTTTCCTTTTCCGTTCATTATCTTATTATATTTATTTTCAAATAATGTTTAAATAAATTTTTTTAAATATTTTATAATATTTTTACGCTTTTTTTCAAAAAAATTAAAATAATAAATATATATATATTTAAAAATATTTGAAAATAATTAATTTATTTTTTCATATGGAAAAAGGAAAAATTTTATGTATAGATTGCAAAAAATATTTTCCAGATATGAAGTCATTCAATGAAGAGCATAGTAAACCATTAATTATAGTTCTTAAAAAGCCTCATTCATTTTTTCAGGAACGAAATACACTTGAATATATATATAAATTAGATGAAGCCAATTCTCTTTTACTCAAAGAAATAAAAAGACAGCAAAATCAAATTTATGAATTATCAAAAAATGTTGAACTAATTACAGATTTAAATAAAGATATTTTTTTCGAATGTAATATTAATATCAAAAACGGTAAAATCATCGTGAAAAATATAGGTAAATGTCTATTAAATTTTTTTCCGAAATGTATCAATTTCAGAATTGAATGCAAAGGCGATATAATAAATAACGACAAAAATAAATTTGCTATTGATATAATTTATCCTTTTAGAAAGACAAATATAAAGCAATGCTTTATTGAAAAAATTCAAGGATGTACTTCAACTCAAGAAATAACAGACCAAGATGGGAATACTTTTATAATATTTGATAACTATACAAGCTATGTTGAACAAAATGATTTTTTAATTTCTGTTAAACTATTAAAAAATTATGGAATCCAAGGAAAATTCGAACAAAAGAAAATCAATGTTATTATAAATGGAATGCTATCTTTTAATTCTTTATTAGTAAATTATGATATTCCTGTTATAATTTTTAATGCATTAGAAAAAAAATTTTTATGTTATTCTAATGAAAAATGGAAATTTGTAGATAATTTTGCTTTAGAAAATGGGAAAATAAATGATGAATGTTTAATTTCATTATTAATTGATAACAAGGATGAAAATAATGAAAAATTATATATTAAAAGCCAATATAAATATCTAGGGTATAAAGATAATTATGTAACAAATAATAAAAATGAAGCCGAATTAGATATTAAATTCTATAATAGAGCTTTTGGATTGATTGAAATAAATAAAGGGGAAAATTCATTATCTATGGATAATAACGGATTTGTTGCTTTTAATAATATGAAAACTCTTTATATTATTTGTAATATTTAAAATATTTTTAAATTAAAATTATTTTTTATTTAAATTCAGTTTCAAATATTTAATTTAAAATAAAAATTAAAATAATTAATTAATATCTTTTCGAATAGCCTAAAATTTCATTGACTCTATTTTGTACATCTCTAAAATCATTTCCTAGAGCTCTTCTTCTTGCTTCTCCATTACCATAACGACCATTTATTACTTCTCTAGCCTTTTGTTCAATATAATTTCGACGTTCTTCTCTTTTTCTTGCTTCGTCATTATTTCTCATTGCTTCAATTCTCCTTCTTTCTTCTTCCCTTGCTCTATTTTTTTCTTCTTCTATAGTTCTTTTTAAATTATTTATTTCGTTTCTATTTCTTTCGTTTTCTTGTTGCATTACTAGTTGTTGTTTCTGGAAATTTTTTTGTTGCTCTTCAAATAGTTTTTCTGTTTCCTTTCTTCTTTTTTCTTCTTCTTTAAATTTAGCTTCTTCTACTTTTATCATATTCTTGAGATTATTATTTATTTTTTCATGTTCTTGTTTTTCTTTGATTTCTTTATTTTTTCTATTTAAATATTCTTGAGCGATTTGTTTTGCATTAATTCTAATTTGCTCTAAAACTTCTTTTTTTCTTTCTTTTTCTTTACAGAAATCAAAAAATTTAGGAATCATATTAATATGTTCTACTAATATATCGGTAATTTCATTTAAATTTAATGTATTAAGTTCAGTTTTAGATTTATTATTCATTTCTATGAAAGCTTGTTGTAATTTTTGTAATTTTATTGTATCCCAGTTTTGAAGTCCATTTTTTCTCGAGAAAATTCTTTCTTCAGTTAATTGAATTATTTTATCGACTTCTGAAATTAGTTCATTTTTTTTATGGGGGGCTACACCATCCAAAAAATTAGGAGATTCAATAATTGATTTTTTTAAATTTTGAATATTAATTGATTTAATACTATCTTGGAAATTAGCATTTTGAAATAATTTATTAATATAATTTGTACATATATCATTTATTTCAGAAATTTTTTTTCTTTTGATTTTATCCCATTCTGGCTTATTTTTTGTTACTAATAAATCATATTGTTTCGATTTGGATTCACATAATTCTTTAATTTTAATATTTGCTTCGTTTAATTTTGAGCCTATATTTTTGAATATATTTCCATCTTTTGTTAAAAACGCATATATAGTATCTGAGTTGAATGTTATTTTCTCTTCTAAATAAACAAAACTTTGTAATATTTCTTTCATTTTATTATCAATAATTTTAGAACATTCATCTATTTTATGACCCATATTCTCACTAAATAAGGGAAGTTGTTCTCTTCTTTTATTAAAGTTCTTAACTGCTTTATCAACTTCTTTTTCTATTATTTCATTTACTTCATTTTTTTTGTTATCTTTTATTAATGAGTCCTTTGTTATATTTGAAGGAATAATATTTAAAATGGCATCTTTTCTTCCTAAATTTGGCTCAATTTCATCCCTAAATTTTTTCCCGTTAAAAATTTTATCAATATATGATTCAATTGCTTGGGCTATATTTAAAATAATATTTGATTTTATATTTTTCCATATTGGAAGATTACTTTTTATTACTTTTGAATACTCATTTTGGAATATAACTTTTATTTTTTCTTGAATTTCATTTATTCTATTAGCAGAAATATTTTTTAAATATTTATCTTTTAATAATGGGAATATCTCGTTAAAAAAATCTTCAGGTTTTTTAACATGAATTATTATATCTTCTTGATAATTACATTTATTGAAAAGTTCTAGATAATATTTATTTATTTCTTTTTGAATATTTATAAGAATATCTTTTGAAAAAGATTCCCATTCAATTTTATTTTTTATCAAGCTTGAAAATATTTTATTAATTTTAGCAATGAAATTTTGTTTTAAATTATCCAATAATCCCGCTTTTCTATTTTTGAAATAATCTAAAATAATTTTATTTTTTTCATACATAAGTTTCCAAAATGCTTCTACATTTTCAACTTTATTTTTATCTATATCTTCTTTAAATTCAGCGTTTTTAATCATTTCTACTATATCTGTTATTAATAAATTGATATTTTCATCTGAAAGAATATTATTACATATATTTTGAAATTCTTTATCTATTTGTTCTTTGATTTGTTTCTGATATTTTTCAACTGATAAATTAATGAAGTTATCTATTTTCTCTCCAATTAATTTTTTATATAAATCAATATTTTTATCAAAGCATTCGCTTAAACTTTTTTTGGCTTTTTCGGCATCGTTTATTATTTCTAAATATTTACTGAAATTTATTATTAGATCATCTTTTATTATTTCTAATTTTTCTGTGAATTTTTTTTGTGAATATTCATCGAATTTTTTTGCTAAATAAGTCTTTAAAAATTCTTCTAAATTGAAATCATCGTTTAATGTGTCGATACCTTGGAAAATTTCAAATAAAAATTTAATCATATTTATCATTTCTTTAGATTCCATTTTCTTTCTAGTGGTAATATATAAAAATTTTTTCATTAATTCATTAATAGACCACCAATATAAATCGGCATTGATATCATCCTTTTCTGGTTCTTTATTTGAATCTATATATGGCCCACCTGGTATAACATCAAAATCATTAATATTTAAATTTAGTTCAGGATATTTTTCATTTACATTTTTAAAAATTCTTAGTTTTTCAGTATTTTTACTTTCTAAATACTTTGTTTTTATAATTTCAATATCATCATTATCTTCTTCGTCATCTTCTTTATTATATTTATTTTTATCTTTTGAACCAGTAAGTATATTTGATATATATACAGTAATTAAAGGTGTAGGAAATTCTTCATTTTCACCATTTTTATTATTCTCATCATGTATTTGCTTTAAGCATCTTGAAAGTTGTATTTGAGAAGTTATTTCTTTTACATCATCAACATTACAATTTTTTTGTACCATAAAAACTGAAATTGTACTAATTTGAAGCAAAGTAAGAATTCCTGGGATTGTTTCTTTTTGAATTCCATCTAATGAAGATATACCTTCAGTATCACAAAAAAATACGTCATAATCTTTTTTTATCTTTTTTGAGATATTATGTCTTTTTACTAATTCAGATGCTTTTATAGGGCCATATATATTACATCCTTTAGTTACACTATCTAAAGTATCAATTGATTTGAAAGGTTTTGAATTTCGAAATTTTCTACTATCAGAATTACCTTTTATTAATTGATTTAATGTTGTACTTTTACCAAGTCTTGTTTTTCCATAAAACAGATAAAATTGAGGATTGACTGAATGTTCAATTATATCAAGAACTTCTTTGTTTAATTCTAATTTATGCTCCTTATTCTCAACAATGAATGACTTAGGCGAGTCCAATTCTATATAAATTTATTTCAAAAATTATTAATTAAATAAAGCTGAAAAAGAGTTTAAATTATTATAAATTTTAATAATTATTTGATAAAAATAATTAATTAATTTAATTTAAATGTCAGTTTCTATTCCTTTTATTATAGAAAAAGAAGGCAGAATAGAACTTAACGAAGAAGTCCTAGAATTGATAGAGAATTCAACAAACCCAAATTTATTATTATTTTATGGAAAGACAAGAAGGGGAAAAAGTACTACATTAAATCAATTAATAAGAGGAAATCATGAAACATGGAAATTTAAAAATAAAAAACCCTTTTATGCTTTTGATTCAATTGAAAGTATTACAAAAGGTTGTGATATATTTGGCCCAGTAAAAGCTTCTATACTCGTTAAAAGACATATGCTAGATATAAATATCGAAGAAGATTTTGATGTTTCTTTTTGTGACACAGAAGGTTTTAGTTCCTTAGACGGAATCAGTTCTAAATTAATTTCAGGAATTCTCACATTATTACAGTTATGCACAATATCAGTAAGTATTTCTTCAAGATTATTTAATAATGAAGATCTAAAGGAATTACTTTCCCAAATTCAAATATCAAGATTTATGAAAAAAATCAATAATAGTCTTCCTTCACCTTTGATAGTAGTTTATATAACAAATATTTTGTTTGGAAATGGAGATGAATATGATAATGATGAAGAGCAAGAAAGTTATGAAAAAATTAAAAATTTATATGAAGAAAGCAGAATCAAACAGAAAAATAAAATTTTACTAGATTTGAATGATAAAAAGAACATAAATATTGATTATAATGATATTGAAATAATACCGGGAGGAAAATATCAAAATATAAAACGTGAAAAAGAGCCAGATCATAATGATCCTTTCGTTAAATTATATTGGGATTCAATTAAAGATATTTTAGTTAAATTTATTAATGCTAAAAAAAATAATGATTCAAAACAATTAGTTACATGGATTAAATTTCTTTTTGAAATATTTAAAAATGTACAATTAACTAATGATGATTTAAATTTAGATAATATCATAAAAAATTATATAACAAAATCATTTGAAAATTTTTCTAAAGAACAATTTGAAATTAAAAAGAATAAAATAAAAGAAGATATCAATAATAATTTACAGGAATATATTAATATTTTAAATGATGACCAAAAAGCCAAAAAAAATCTAATTGATTTTTTTGATAAAAATATGATGGAAATTTACCAAAAGTTAATTCCAGATAAAATAAATGATTTTATTAATTTATCTATAGAAAAATATAGAGTATTAATAAAAGAAGAATTAAATAAAAAGTTTGAATCAATATGTGGAAATATTCTTTCTGATAATAATATTAATGAATTAATTAAAGATATAATTTTAATGATTAATAGTGCAAAATTTAAAGATGAAATTAATTATGAAAAAATAAAAATATATAAATTATGGAAAGATATATATGAACAACAAAAATTTATTTTTGAATATTTCAAAAAAACTAATCTTAATGTTTTAAATAATTTAAAAGAAAGTTTTATATCTAAAATAAATGAAAAATTAAATTCATTGATTGATAAGAAAAAAAATTGGGAAGACTATTTCAAAGAAAAAATGGTAATTATTAATGAAAACATTGATCTAATTCTTTTTGGTATTTTTAAAAAATATAAATACAAAGAGGATTTAGAAATGTTCAAAATACAATATGATGAAAATTACAACAAAATATATTATAAAATATTTACAATGCTTAAAAAAGAATATTTTAATGATATAAGTGAAGAAAAATTAATACAAATTAATAAAAATATAAATAAAATATTTAAAATAAAATATGATAAAATTATATCAAATGAAAACTTACCAAGTTGGAAAAATATTAAATCAGAAATAAATGTTAGAATTAAAAAATTATTTGGGTCATTCATATCAAAAATTATTTATAAAAAAGAATTCATTGAAGATATTAATTTTAATTTATGTAATAAAACAGAATTTTTAAATATTATTCCTCCAGATTTTATGCAAAAAAATCAAGTAACCAATGATAAGTTAAATGAGATTAAAGAATTAATAAATAATGAAATAGATAATAATATTATAGTACTTAATAATAAAATAAATGAACTTCCTTCTTTTGAAAATTTTATCAAAGAATTATTAAATAAATGTAGTTTAAAATTGGATAAAAAAATAAAAGAATTATTTAATAAAACTAAATATGTTGAAGATAGAATAATATTTGATTCTGATATAATGTTTTCTTTTTTAACCAAAGATTTAACCATTTATGAAAATGCAACTTCAAAAATAGACCAAATAAATACAAAATTAAAAGAATTATGTAATAAAAAAGCTGATGAATATATTATTCAAATATTCCAAAATAAACCAGAGTGGGAAAAAGATAAAAATCAAATACTATATTTTTGTAAACAATATAAAAATTTAGTATTTAAAAAAGTGTTGTATCAAGAAGATATAAAACCAATAACAAAAGATGACTTATTAAAAAATAATAATAATTTAAAAATCCTTTATGACAAAGTCGAGTCAAATAAAAAAGAAGAATTTAATAATATTTTAGAAAAAACAATTGAAGAAATAAGCAAAAAAAAGAGTTCTTTACCACGATGGAGTAATATTAAACAAACACTCCTTCAAGAATCAATTATCGAAATGGAAAACTCATTAAAATTAGAAATTCAAGGAATCAAAAAAAAATATAAATCAAATTATCCTGGAATAGATGATAGAGATATGCTTGAAAATATATTAATATGGAAAGTCAACGAAAAAAAAATTTTAGATCAATGTTTGGATAAAAAACGAAAAGAGGAATTATATAATAAAATTAAAGATAAAGCTCAAATAATAATTAATGAATATTTAAATAGAGAAAAAAAGAAAGAAGAAGAAAAAATAAAAAGACAAAATGAAATCAAAGAAAGTGAAAAGAATTTAAATATCATAAAAGGTAAATTACAAAAAATAAAAAAAGAAACTGCTCAAAAAGAAATGGAAATAAATAATATTTTTATACAAAAAAATAAATTTGTCAAAGAAAATTCAAATATCATAAATGCTCAAAAATTAGAAATAGAAAAATTAAAAAATGAACAAAAATCTAATTGGAGAAAATTTATAGGTAAAAATGTACAAATTAGAAGTATTTTAGGTAATAAAAATTTGGATATAATGGGAGCAGGAAGGAATAATTGTGTACCAATAGTATTATTTGATGCTCATGGACAAGCAAATCAAAGATTTAAAGTGGTTTTAAATGGCGATAATTCAGTAAGTTTTATTTTTGATCGATTTGCTATAGATGTTGATGGTGGTAGAGTTGAAAATTGTAATAAAATTCAAATTTATGAAAGAAATGGGACTAATGCACAAAAATTTTTTATAAAACATGAATGGGGTCAATGGTTTTCATTGCATTCTGCTTTAAATCAAAATTATTGTATAGATATTAATGGAGGTTATTCTGACAATTTGACAAAAGTTCAACTTTATCAAAATAATGGTTCAAATGCGCAAAAATTTACATTTATTGAATAATTTAAATTTAATTTAATATAAAATAATTTTTATAATTC
>ODAI013007894.1_pt1 | contig 10570 bp, 8 predicted proteins | sample 1539321 | NCBI WGS metagenome assembly ODAI01 (sample SAMN02144231, study PRJEB22623) | gut metagenome | biome: sheep rumen | host: Ovis aries | place: New Zealand | reverse complement strand
CTTTCGAAGCAGTGAGTCAAGGGGACAGGTCATTTGACTCCCCTTGGATGTCGGGAGTCAAGGCTTGGGTAGTTTGACTCCACCAGAGTCAAAGGGGCGGGGCATTTGGGCTCTCTGGGCTCTCGCTGAATGAGTCAAATGACCTGTCCCCCTGACTCCACCGACTCCACCTACAGAAGCTCCTCGACGATGATGGTGTCCTTGTCGGTAGGCAGCGAGATGCTCTCGTCCGAGGCGATCTCGATCTCAGCCTCCTTCTGCGCGGTGCCGTTCAGATCGTTGTCGCCCGCTGTGAGCACATATCCGTCGCTCACGTAGACGAGGTTCTCGGGATACTCTTCGTTGCCTTCCTCGATCCCCACCTCATCCTTGACGATATAGAACGAGCTGAACTTTTCGTTGGTCGTGGTTACCCGATAGCGCCCGGCGGGCAGCTTGTACAGGTGCTTCTCCACGGGCATGTCGGTGCCTTCGTTGAGGATGACTGCCGTGCCAAACTCGCCGAGCTCCGCGCCGTCCAGGATGTACACATTTCCGGTTTGTGCGGGCTCCTCCTCTGGAGCGGGCTTCTCTTCGGACGAGCCCTCATTCTTCGTCGTGCCCTCAGCCTCGGGCGCAGATTCCTGTTCGGTTGCTGCCTGCTCCTGAGTGGCGGCTTGCTCTTGGGCGGCAGGCTCTTCGCCAGCGCTCTCCTTGCTCTTGCCACCACCTACGGCAGCGAACAGCAGCAACGCAACCCAAGACACGCCGATGACGGCATACCTCACCGCGGGCGACAGTCGCTTGTTGCGCAGCATCAGGACGGTCAGCGGGATGGGGAAGCAGAATATCCAACCCAGGATCCACAACCACGTCTTGCGCTTCTTTTCGACCATGAGGTCCTCCTTTCATGCCGACAAATGGGTGTCACATGGTAACAAAAGCCTCAAGGAAAAGACTCAGCTGCCAGCTCAGTATTGCGAATTGCTTCAAGGGGGAGTCAAGGGGACGGAGTCAAGGAGACAGGTCATTTTACTCATCCAGCGGGGAAGTCAGGAGGCAGGTCATATGATTCTTCACCAAAAACAGGCCGTGGAAGGTGCTGGGCTGGAAGTTCCCCTCCGAGGTGATGCGGGAGGTGCTGGAGGAAGGTGCAACGACCGCCTGAACCCGCCCTGTCCCTCTGACTCACCCTCTAGGGAGTCAAATGACCTGTCCTCTTGACTCCCGTGACTCCCGTGTGACTCGTGTTCCTCTGACTCGTGACTCGCGGGCGCACAGGGTCGCTGGCCGGCGGGGCTGCTGGACAGTCTCCTGACAGTCTCCTGCTCTCTTGAACATCAATCGACGGCCTGTTTTCGGGCGCGGGAACGCACTAGAGTCTTGGAAACCGCACTTATGTGTACTCTGAAACAAGCGATGGGCCGAATGCCAGATGGAGCAACACGATGAGCTGCGGTTTTACAAATGAGCAAACCACAGACAACCTGTGTGGGCGTTTGTGACTACACATAAGTGCGGTTTCCAAGATTCTAGGAGGGTTCGTGCTCCGAATCATCGGGGGCTGGCCGCGGGGATGGGTTCGCTGACTGCTGCGGGTACGCCCATGGGGGATGGGTTTGCGGGATTGCCCGCTACTTGATCCAGGTTTGACTTCGGTGACGTACAGACAAATTGACAGGCCGTCTACCTGCGGATATAACGAATCGAATCAAGACAATGCTCTCGAGAGCGCAGTGGGGTCTCCGTATGAGCGGTGTTATGCTCAGCCCGCCCTTGGCGCAGCCTATACTTGAACCCGTACCTGTCCGTTTGGCCTGAAGCAGACCACTGTCAGGAAGGGGCTGGCCGATGTGGTTTCGGGGCTTCCAGAAGTACGGGGCGAGGCGCGAGCGCGAGCGGGGCACCAGCGCCAGCGCCGCGGGCCTCAACCAGGTGGCAGACTTTGACCCGGTGAGGCCCGGATACGCGCAGGACCTCAGCTCGCGGCGCGTCATCGAGTTCGCGTACCTGCCAGGTGACGAGGTGCTCATCCTCGCAAGCATGGACGGGCAGTACCCCTGCTGGGTGTCGCGGACCGCCATCCACGACATCGAGACCAACACCGCCGTCGCGGACGCGGCGCTCTTCGGCGAATTCTCGACGTTCACCAGCCTCCATCCGCGCCTGCACGCGCTGATGAGAGACCGCTACCGGCGGAGGTTCTACGTCTCGGGCTCCGAGATCAAGACGCCCTTCGACTACGGGTTCTCATCCGAGCCCGACCAGATCCGGTACTGGGGACAGCACATGGCGCGGTCCATCTCCAGCCACTACCGCCGCATCAAGGAGCTGTGCGCGTGCCGGGAGCTCGACGGCCAGTACCTGGGATTTCTCACGTCATACGTGACCATGCTGCAGTCTGGGGCCGGCGACGCGGTGGCCGACTACCAGAGGAATCGCCCGCTGATCCAGCTCCTGACGAGCGAGGACTATCTTTACGTGTCCGACAACGCGGACATCCGGGACGCCTACGTGCGGGCGCGCCACGAGATAGAAGACCTGTACAACACTTACATGAGCATCGTCAGGTAGGGGAGTGCCGAGGCACTGGCGGACCAAAGATGCCCGCCGCAAGACCTTCTACGCACGCGTGCCAAGCCTAGGCTCATGATAGAGCATGCGCCTCAAAGGGATCCGTCCTGCTTGGCAAAACGCAGGTAGAGATGGTCGTTCCGCGTTCCGCGGGTAGAGGCAGTGCACACGCGGACGTCCGCCGCCGCGCTTAGAGGCTAGGGCTCACGTATGCGAGCTCGAACTCCTCGCACACCAGCTCGGAACTCTCGTCGAACGAAAGGCCCACGGCACCAAGCTCCTCGGTGAAGTACTCCATGTGAATCCTTCTCCAGTAGTCCAGAGAACGGTCGCCCTCGCCCTCCTTGAACGCATGCTCCGCCGTCACGTGGTCGAATGTCTCGATGTAGACCCCGGTCGTCCTTATGACGCAGACGGCCTCGCCTGAGGAGTCGAGGATCACGCTATAGTCGCCAGACTTTGGGACGGGCTCGCCCTCGAGGGAGAGCATCTCCAGCGACGAGCAGGTTGCCGTCTTCGTGCCGCTCATCACCAGTGCGGCCAGTTTGTCCGGTGCCCCGCCGAAGGCCCACGCCTCGTACTCGCCAGACAGTCCCGACTCATCCCAGAGATCTTCTGCAGTCATATCCAGCGTCCCTCTCGCGAACACTTTCCCGACATCGTCTCATTCTAGGGTACAGTGTTTGCGGATATGGATCGGATCGAGGTGGAGCGATGGGTTTGCTGAACCGCCTGCGGGGTGAGGAGCCAGGCTACTTCAAGAAGCTCTCCGTGCAGTGGAAGGAGGGCACGGGCGGGCTGGGCGAGTACCTCACGGAGTATGCGCTGGAGCACGGCGACCTGCCGGGGCGCAGGGCCGTCTTCCGGAACGTGCTCGTCCCGCGCTCGAGCGGCCCCACCGGCGAGTCCGAGGTGGACGTGCTCCTGCTCCACGAGACGGGCGTCTATGTGATGGAGTCCAAGAACTACGGCGGGTGGATATTCGGCAGCGAGAGCCAGCGCCAGTGGACGCAGACCTTTGAGAACGGTACCAAGGAGCGCTTCTACAACCCCGTGCTCCAGAACCGCGCGCATGTGAAGGCGCTCGCGGCATGTCTGGGCCTGCCGCTCGACGCCTTCCGTTCCTACATCGTGTTCTCCGAGCGCTGCACGCTGCGCAAGGTGCCCGAGGACACCGGCTCGTACCTCATCTGCCAGCGCCAGCACCTGCTCAAGCTGCTGCGCAGGGACATCGGCGGCAGGGAGCGACGCTTCAACGACGCGCAGTTTGACGAGCTGAAGGCACGAATCGAGAAGCTTGAGGAGGCCTCAACCAACGAGGCGAAGGTCGAGCATGTCGAGCAGGCCCAGCGCGTGAAGGCTGGGGAGGTCTGCCCGCGCTGCGGGGGCGAGCTGGTCCGTCGCACCGGCCGATACGGCGAGTTCTTGGGATGTGCGAACTACCCGAAGTGCCGGTATACGAGGGGTGTGTAGCGAGACATGTGGTCGTTTGATTCCCCGCTGCATCACGATACTCGGTAGGAGTCTAACAACCGTCCACTTCACTCGAACCAAAAAGCGGGACGCCTTACCAGGGCGCCCCGCACTCGCGTGTTGACTTGAGACATGCGCGGCATCGGTTACTCGCCTGTCTCGATGGCCTGGGCTCAACTCCATACGTCTACGCGGGGGTGCCTCGTTTCGCCCGTGTTCTGCTTCTTTACCCCGTAGTCGCTCATGAAGGTGGTCAGGAAGTGCACGGTGCCGAGGTAGTCGTAGTAGTCGGGATCCTTCCTCTCCTCGATGGCCTTCTTTCGACCAAAATCGAGCGCCCACTGTATGCGGCTCTCATAGAAGGAGAAGAACCGGTCGATAATGGGCATGATGTCATGCTCGAACGAGGGGAAGTCGTCCGGCTCGACGAGGTCATCCGGCATGCGGTCCAAAAGCTCGCGGGCCATCATGGTGACCTCCCATGGCTCGAACTCGACCTGGAACGACCGGGTGAGCACGTGGGCGATGACGGTCGCTGCCCTGTCGACGGAGTCGCACTTGCATACGCAGGTCCCTATGACCTCTCCTTCCCAGATGTAGGCGTCGATGTCCTCTCCGTCCGGCTCGCCCGGGCAGAGTGTCAGCGGGTCGTACTTGGTGAGGATGGCGAACCCGAGCTCGCGCTTGTACTCCATGAGCTCGTCGATGATGCGGCCGACCTCGCCGCCCTCCACGCGGTGCTTGGCCTCGTCCATCGCCTCCACGATGTCGAAGCAGAGCTGGATATAGCTGTAGGTGTCCTCGTAGAGATAGTCGTGGTCAACCGCCCTCTGAGCTTCGAGAAGCCCTTCCCTGATCTCGTTCCACTCGTCTTCCGGCATGCCGGTGTATATCACTGCCCGCAGGTGTAGGCTCACCAGGAGCTGCTCCTGCAGCGGCGCAATAAGCACCGCCCTGCCGGCCTCGAGCCCGCGTTCCCTGGCGCTGTCATCAGCCCTCGCCTGCGCCATCGCCTGGAGGAGATTCTCAGCCGCCTGCGCGCCCTCGGCATCGTCGTCCAGCCAGCCGTTGTAGAGGGCCGACCAAAGGAAGTCCCAGGCGCACTGCCAGTCGTAGAAGTTCTTGTCGGGGTACAGCTTTGTCGACTGCCCGTTGCCGCGCAGGAGCTCGACTTGTTTGGGGGTCAGATCGATCATCGGCATCAGCTTCACCTACTCCTGGTCGATGGCAATCTTGTCGGTGTCGCCCTCCAGTATGAGCTTGCATCCGCATGCCTGGGCGAACTGGGCGTAGGTGTCGGTGCGCGGCATAGCGTGATGGCTGAATATGCTTGACACGCTAATTGGACTTGCCAGCCTTGTTTACCAGCATTTCCATAGAGTGGCTAGCGGTAGCGTCTGACGGCGCCAATCGAGAACCGACGCTGGGTATCCATTCTGTAGGCACGCACGAACGCGAGGTCCTCGCGCCATTTGTCGCAGGCGTTCCTCATGCTCGGGTTGCCTTCTCGCCAGCCTATGAAGAACTGCAGGTACTCGATAATGCGTGGCTTGCTGAGAATTCTGCGGTCGATCATGTTCGACAGGATGAGTTGACGCTCATCCGAGCTAAGTCCATCGCTTTCTCGCACGTTATAACCGCACATCATCAGCGGTGATTCCTTGCTGAGCACTGCCGAGCCAGATCCACTCTGGGGACTCGCAGGGAATGAGAAGTTACCGAGAATGGGACCGTATTGATCGCGGTAGTGTTCGTACTCGCGCTGCCCAATGAAGTAGCGGCGGCAGCTGCTGCAGTAGTTGACGTTGATGTCGACAAGCCTGCCCTTGAGCGTGACGATGCTGCCCGTGACGCTCTCGACACTGTGGCCTTTTCGCTCGCACGATAGCGTGCCCTTCGATACGTAGAGGACGTGCTCCGGACCATCGAACGAGACCTTGCCGGGCGCTGTCTTCGCGACGCCCTTTGGAGCTGGCCTCTGTTCATCTTTCTTGGAGACGGTCACCTTCGGCGGAGTGGCTGCCGCAGCCTTCGACTGTTTCAGTGCACCCGGCTTCTTGATTACTGGCAGGCCGCCTCTGCAGGCGACCGCACATGCTTTCGTAAACTCCTGTGGTTTCTTGAATCCGAGGGACTCGAGGCTCTGGGTGAGTTGGAAACCCGAAGAAGTGTATATGTATGACTGGCTCGGGAGGAAGCGCTCGAGATAGGCCTTCACGGGTTCGCTTTTCTTCTTCTGGCACTGGTATGCGATTTTGCCGTCTGGCTTGATAACGTAGAACACGCGTGAATTCAGCTTCTTCGTAGGCTTTGACTCAGTTGGTGTCGTGCTGGGAGTTGGAGCCTTAATGATAGGTCTCGATGGTTCAGAAGCACTTCTCTCGGCCCTTTGCTGCGCTACTTTGCAGCGGGTCTCTATGACACCCGACGCCAAGTTCGACATGACCTGAGCTGTTGCGAGTGAGATGAGGAACCAGTTCGTACCGAACGTGGCATTCAGCTCCTTTGGCGTCAGTCTTCCAATGGGTATGGGCATGTCGTTGTACACATTCAGCTTGGTGTCTGCCATTGCAGCCCAGAACTGGGCGGCATCCCTGCCCTCAAGCTCGGGAGGCAGCAGGCACGCGTTACGTATGGCGCTTTTGTACTGTTGCTCCTTGAACGGTGTCTCAAAACTTGGTGAGGAGCTGATGGCATAGGACGCCTCTGTGAAGCTCATCGTGTGGGGGACTACGATCAGGGACGAGTCGAGCCTAGCGTCAGCCCAGACCTTCTTGGCCTCGTGGAGTGCGTGCACGCCCATGAAGCAGCCGTTCTCGTCGCGTACTACACGCCTAATGATGCGCTGCGCGCTATCCTGCTTGGCGGTGCGCTTCTTTAAGGGCTGGGATGACGCGGGCTGCCGTGACTGTTGACCCATGGTGTGTTTGACGGCCGACACGGAGCCAGGCGCCGCGATTCTGTCGTATTGCTCGCTGGCAAATGCGCGCGCCAGCTCTGCCCCGTTGGCAACCTCCCTCGGCGACCAGTCGCCTACGATTTGAACGGTGTCGTCTGCGATGATGACCCATTTGTTGCCAAAGCCCTTGCTCAGGCAAGAGTAAGGCACCGAGCACACGGGCGCGTCTGTATCGTATAGAACTCGGTAAGTTACATGCGTACGGTCTTTCCAGTACCCCGAAGGCGTGCCATTGGCACGCGTCTTGTTGTACTGCTTTGCGACCCTGAGAGACCGCAGCGCGCGCTTTGGCTTGACGATGTTCAAAGGCATTGTCTGGTTGGAGAAGCGCGCTGCGCTCTTGAATGACAATGGCTGCGCTGTCGTGATGACGGCGTCTTGCAGCGTACACTTGGTCCAGCAGCGCTGCGCCGATGTCAGCGTATACATGCCCATGTAGATACCGCGCGGGTCGCGCACGACGTAGAGATCAGGTAACGGCTCGGGTGAGTCGGGCTGCGATGGCTGTTCTGGTCGAGACCATGTTGGGTGTGACCTGAGTATCTGGTTGATTTCCGACGTTATCCTCTCGCGCTGAGAAGGCGTAAGTGAGGGGTTGTCGAAAGAGCGGCGCATCAGAGCAAGACGTGCCTTCAGGCTGGCGCGGCTTGTGAGCTTTGCGACGTCGCCCGAGAGAACAAATTCCCTACCAATGTCCGCGAGTTGCCAGGCCTCATAGTAGCCGCATAGCCTACCCTTCATGTCTGTAACGCGAACGGGAGTGTGGCCGCGCGAATCTTGCGTTGGGGCGTGGCCCGCTATAGGTAGTGGACGTGACGCAGCGGTGGACGAATCGAGTGCGCTCGATAAGGATGTGCCGTTGCCGCTCGTGGTGAAGCGCCCGTTATCGTCCAAATGAAGCATGTCGCCAAGCGTTGGCACGGGCGTCCGTCCTTCCGTCGGCTTTATCACGACCTTGCATGTGTGGTGTGGCTGGAACACAAACCTCATAGCACGACTATTAGCGTCAAACAGAAATTGTATACCTGTGCACATCAGCGGGCATGATGCTACCGTTCAAGAGGTCCGCGAACGCTGCAACGACTGCTCGTGAGGTGTCGCGTACAAACTTGCTGCGCTAAATATCGGCATGCTTATATACGCTGGCCGCAATTGTGTTTGCCGGGCAGTCACCGGAGACTACCATAAAACTGAAAGTGGGCGGCGACGATGAATAAGGTGGCTTATGGTCAGCGCCGAATTGGTTCACAACCCTTATCTGCTAGAAACGGTAGCCCGGTTCAATGGGCGTGAGCCCAAGGTCAACAGTGCCATAGAGAAGTTCGAAGGACGCCCGCTCGTGGAATGGGTCGACGAGGTGCCCAATACGTTCCGCGACGAGATGAATGGGCTCGACTTCGACCTGTCCTTCACCGGTACCGATGCGGATTACCGAAAGGTCCTCGAGGCCTTCTCGGGCCAAGGCGTCCGCGTGCTCGACACGTCCGCAGATGCCAACTACGTGCCGGCAGAAGTGAATCCAAACGACTTCGACGTACGCCTCACCCACAGCGGGCATCTCGAGGATGTTGGGACAAAGAGGCGCGAGATTGTGGACCTCCTTGCATGGCTTGATGGGCATCGCAATCGTTGGTTCGACTACGACGAGTTCATCACTGCGAATTCGGAAGTCCTTGATGGTACGATTCCTTATGTAATTGCTAGCGAGCATCCAATTCAGCCGAATATCCCATCCATAGGCATAGAGATGGTTGATAGTGCCCAGGATGACCTTGCTGGCACGCTGCTCACGAACACGCCGATACTCTTTATGGTGAACCCCAAGAACCGGGCCCAATTCCGAAACGAGCTTCTCTATGTCCTAGGCAGGACTGACGTCGAGCAGAGGCAGCTCTTCTTCTGCATCCATCCGTCGATGAATCGCGATAGGGCGATCAGGGTGATATCGGACCTAGGGGTCGAGAATCCTCAGGTCGTAGAGCAACCGGATGATCAGCTGGTCATGCAGTACATCGACGACTACCCCTCGATGGAATACGTCAGGAGCTCTGCGAGCATCTTCCGTTCGATACTCGATGAGGTCAGCGCAATCCTAAAGGAAGTTGGTGCAGACAGAGTAGTCGCAAGCGCAGACCGGGGTCGCGAGATAGCCGAGATCGACCGAAGGGTTGACAAACTCGAGGAGGCTCGCACGCAGATAGGCTTGATCAAGCTCATCGACAGTGGGGCGGAGATAGTCGACCTCCGCCAACAGCTCGACGACCATATCCTTACCTGGCGCATTCGAAAGACCAGGGTCACTGGACGTGAGGAGATCGAATACGCCGCGAGAGAGTTTGACAAGAGCCTGAGGGGTTGGGCTCAGATATTCGAGACGGGTTTGGCAACGGCTCTACAAGCTGAGCAGCAAAGGATCGAGCGCGAGGCAGCCAAGATTTACATCAATGCTGGCGCGGTTCCAAGCTTTGTCCCTAGGGTCGCCCACCCCATCTTCCGGAGCACTGTGGCTTTTCCGAACTTGATCGACGCATTGGTTGCTCAGACAGAAACCGAGCGCGTCAGTCTGAGAAATGACATCCTCGGGTTGTTCGGAGTCGGGGGAGGGTCAAGCGGGGAGTCTGAGACCGTCGAGGTCGCAAGCTATGAAGACTGGCGGCTCACTGTTCGCAGCAGAATCCTGCCTACCGTGCGAGAGACCGTTGACGCATGCATGCAAGAGCTATCCCGCTATCACGCGGCGCTGGCAGAGGCATATAAGCAGCAGTTGGACGTCCTTATCGAAGACCAAGAGGCAGACAAAGAGCTGCTCACCGCGATGCTCTCTGACACAGAAAGGCTATTCGAAGAGGACAAGGACTGGCTCTCGGTGTACGAAGAGCGGCTGCTCGAGATAGAACGGAAATAGCATGAGCGCGCAGATTGAAAGGTGGGAGCAAGAGACCGCGGTCGCTCCCGCAACTGTCTCGGTCGAAGACCGCATCGACATCATCGATGACGCTATGCGGAAGAAATACCTCGCCAGATTGTCGGAGCTGGAGATTGCCCCAATCGAGGACATGCTTCCGCTCGAAGAGGACCTGATAGACAACGTGCGACTTTTCCGCATCGACGAGATGGTGTACCAGAAGGGCGAGCCGGTCACCGACAAGTTCACGACGGTGTTCAACACGCTCTCTACGTATAACGCCACGGCGTTTGTGGTGATTGACTCCGACGGCAAGCAGACGAGGTTCTACCTCGGAGTGAGGAACAACGAGTCAGATGACTCGCCGTCAAAGAGGTCTACTGTCACCTTGGGTGACACGCTGAAGCACACATTGGTCGGCCACTTCCCGGGCGTGCGCATCGAGAACGAGGACCGTAAGGCGATCGCAGACCTTTGCCAGAGAATCAGCGCGCTCAACAACGTGGCGTCGGTGAGTGTCGTCGGCAACAACAAGGTCGTCAACGAGAACGCCAACGAGCGGTTCGTACAAGGTCTCGAGAAGCTCGTGCTTGCCATGAGCGGCCGCGCTTACACGGGGATCCTCATTGCCGACAACCAGTCGTTGAAGAGCGTGCAGCTGATGCGCAAGCAATACCAGG
>ODAI010523860.1_pt1 | contig 10570 bp, 8 predicted proteins | sample 1539321 | NCBI WGS metagenome assembly ODAI01 (sample SAMN02144231, study PRJEB22623) | gut metagenome | biome: sheep rumen | host: Ovis aries | place: New Zealand | reverse complement strand
TCAGCGTCGCCAACCGGCTGCTGAATTACGACATTATCAACCAGGGAATCGGCGGATATGTTTATGATAAGAATTCCCTGATGAAAATGGAAGGCTATACCCCGGACAAGATCATCGTAGCCCTGGGAACGAATCAGTTTGGCTGCGAAACGATGAAGGACGTGGAGGAATACTACGAAACCCTGATCGGGATCTACGGAAACAGCATCCCGGTTCTGTGCATCACGCCCCTGTGGCGCGGGGATGTGCCTGACGGCCTTCCGACCTTGACCCGGTTCTGCAAAAACGTCGCGAAAATTGCCGGACGGTATGCAAATGTGACAGTGGTCGATGGGTTCCGGCTGGTACCCCATCTTCCGGAATATTTCCGGGACAATCTGCATCCAAACGAACTTGGCGCTGAAGTATACGGAAGAAACCTGGTGGAAGAAATCAGAAGGATCGGGTTCTGATTTGAAGCGCAGATCTTCGGGAGGAGAGAAAGTGAAAAGCGATAAAATCCGGATGCTGTCGGACATCATCGAGCGTTCCGGAAGAATTGTCTTTTTCGGCGGTGCAGGTGTTTCAACAGCCAGCGGCATCCCGGATTTCAGATCGGCAGAAGGACTGTATGCGCAGCAGGAAGGAAGCCTGTCACCGGAAATGATTCTGAGCAAAAGTTTCTTTTATCTTCAGCCGGAACTGTTCTTCGACTTTTATCGGAAGCACATGCTTTTTCCGGAGGCCAAACCCAATCCGGTACATCTGTTCCTTTATGATCTTGAGAAGAAAGATAAGCTCCGCGGCATCGTGACGCAGAATATTGACGGATTGCATAAGGCGGCCGGAAACATTCGGGTTTATGAGCTGCACGGAAATGTTCATGAGAACTATTGCATGGAGTGCAATGCTTCATGGCCCATGGAGAAAATCCTCCATTCCAAAGGGATTCCCCGCTGTGACTGCGGAGGAGTGATCAAGCCGAATGTCGTACTTTACGGCGAGCCTCTGGAAAAATATGTATGCATTGGCGCCAGACGGGAGATTACCAATGCGGACACCCTGATTGTTGCGGGTACATCCCTGGCGGTGGAACCGGCAGCATCCTTCATTGATGATTTCAGGGGAAGACATCTTGTGGTGATCAATCAGGAACCGACGCCGGCGGATGAAAAAGCGGATCTTCTGATTCGTGAAGATGCGGCTGAAGTATTTCGGAGGCTGCTTGATGAAGCGGAACGGAGCCATGCGCAAACGGACAGAGATCCCCTGCATCAGCGAACACCCGGACAACGCCCGGGATAACGCGCCGAGCCAGATGCGGGAGCTGCATGCCTCGGGAAGAGGAGCAAAAGAACGGGGATACGCTCACAGAGCGTGTCATTGCCATGAACCGGAAGCTGAAACAGATCAGGGAATGAACAACTCTTTCACAGTCTGATACGCCATTTTGGGGCGCCTGTATTCATCCACCACGCCCTTGTTGTTATAGGTGCGGGGACGCCTCATGGCCCACTCTTCGGCTACGCGCACGTCTGCAAACTGCCACAGGAAAATGCCCGTTACATCGGGATGGGACAGAACGGCGGTGATCTGCTCCTTCAGGATGGCGCACTGTCTTTCTTCGGACCATTTGGCCTCTCCGAAGGGATCATGGCAGCCGTAAATTGCGCCTGCACCGATCTCGCTGACGATCACCGGCTTGCCTGCGCCGCCGTTTCCGGCAGCCTCCCGGAGCTTGCGGGTCAGGGCGTCCTGCACGGGGGGATCATAGTACCACCGGGGATAGAGATTGATGCTGACTGCATCCATGCTGCCGTAGACCTTCCCGCCGGGGCGCTCCAGCAAAGCGGCGGTGACAGGGCGGCTTTGATCCGCCTTCCGAAGCAGGTCGAAGATTTCCCGGTAGCATTCCGCGCCGTATTCAGTATCATCCGCGCATTCGTTCAGGCTGCCCCAGATGAAGATGGCCGGGTGATTATAATGCTGCTCCACCATCTCGGCGGTGCACTGACGCAGCTGCTCCATGAAACGGGGATGGCGCATCTGATCTTCCGTGAACCCCCGCGCATGGGATTCCTCCCACACCAGCAGCCCTGTTTCATCGCAAAGATCCAGAAACAGGGGATCGTTGGGATAATGACAGGTACGAACACAGTTGGCGCCCATATCCCGCATCAGGCGGATGTCCTGCATCATCGCTTCCGCGGGAGCGGACAGGCCGAAGGATCCGTACTCCTCGTGCCGGTTGAAGCCCTTGAGCAGCAGCGGCTGCCCATTCAGCAGGAGCTTCTTTCCCGCGACCCGGATTTCGCGAAAGCCGATCCGGTCGATGAGATCATCGATGGCTTCGCCGTTTTTCAGCAGGACTGCCGCAATCTGATACAGCTCCGGATTGTCGGGCGACCAGGGTGCCGGACGGCCGCAGTCCATGGAAAACGCAAACCGGGCGGTTCCATGGGCTGGAATCATGATTTCTTCCGCTGCCTCTTTTCCGGCCAGGCTCAGCTTCAGCGTACCCTGAAAGGGCTGAGCACCCAGATTGCGCACGGAGACCCGGATATCCGCCGCCCATCCGTCCGGGGTTTTCCTGGGCGCCGCGTGGCACCGGGTGATGAAGGCGTCTGCCACTTCCTCCAGGATGACCGGCCGGTTGATACCGCCGTAGGCGTAGTAATCGTTGGGAATATGAAGAGCGGAATCGGCGTCAAACCGATTATCCGCTTCCACCCGCAGGACGTGCTCTCCGGCCGGAATATGCCGGGCCAGCGCTTCAAAGCCGGTATACGCGCCGTAATGCTCCGCCAGCAGCGCGCCGTCCAGGTACACCCTGGCGCGGAAACTGACGCCGCCCAGCCACAGACGCACATTTCCGCCCGCGGAGATCTTCTGCTCAAAAACGCCCCGGCCGCGGTATCTGCGCAGGAGGGGATGGGATTCCCATACGCCGGGCACGATGACTTTTTCCGGTCCGGCCAGCCCGCCTGCGTCCGGGGTGGTCAGCGTCCATACCGGCGCGCATTCCCGGCTTTTCCGGATTACATGGGTATCAAACAGTCTTTCCATGGAATTGTCCTCGCTTTGATGATTTTTTACAGTGCCAATCTGAACACCTTCCGGTGATGGCCGAATCAGGCAGCATCTGAAGGCGGACGGCGTCCACAGGCGTGATCTCAGGGATTTGACAAACCTGCTCCAGAGTATACAGACTGCCGTCCGCGGTGTCAATTTCCTTTCCGCCTGACGGAGGTTTTCTTCTCCGCTTTCTTCTCCGCGCGCCTCCGCAGACAGGAGTTTTTTTATTTGCGGCGAATGAAAAAGAGAGGGATGGAGTGCCGGTTCAGGAAGAGGCAAAGGAAAAGGGCAACAAAAAAACCGGCCCGAAGGCCGGATGCCGAAACAGAGCAGCGGATTATTCGGCGACGTTCTGAATAGAAGCCATAACGAAGGAGGCGCCCAACTTGTCTTCTTCAGAATTCATGGGGGCACAGACGACTTCGAGAATATAACCTGCTTCCGTGGTGAAGGCGATGTTGACGGATTTGTTTTCGGGCACTTCATAGGTCACGCAGGGGAGACCGTTCACGGTGCCGGACTCAATCCCAGTGGCCCCGACGGAGCTCAGAGCGGCGGCATAGGCTTCCAGATCCATGCCTTCCATCTGCACATACTGCAGGGCGATGGCGCTGCCGTCCTCGGCGGTGAAGTAGCCGATGTAGCTCTCGTCGGGAAGCTCGGCAGGGTTCATGCCTTCAGGAATGAAGATGGCGATGGCGATTTGTTCAAAGGTGTAGAACTGACCGGTCACGCCCGCGCTTTCCAGCGCGGGAGCAACTTCTTCCCAGCTGATGGCGTTTTCCGCCATGGCAGCGCCGCTCAGCATCAGGCACAGGGCCAGCATCAGAGTAAACAGTTTTTTCATTTCCTTTTCTCCTTTCGGGAAAGATCCCGAGTTTTTTTCGGCTGTCCGATATCGGACACGCAAACCTGTGCTATTTTATCAGACTGGAATGTTTTGAACAAGAAAACGGGGACGAAAGGATAAGAACAGGGACGAAATGACCGGTTTTGCCTTTTGATTGGATGCGGATTGCATCGAAACAGAATGGAAACAGAGGTACAGAAAATGAACATTGCCATTGTGGATGACAGGCCGGAGGACCGGGAAGAGCTGGCGCGGGTGCTGAGGACATACGCGGGGCGCCGCGGCCTTGACTTCCGGACGGATGCCTTTTCCAGCGGGGAGAAACTGACGGCCTCCGCCTTTGCCGGCTGCTATGACCTCATCTTTCTGGATGTCTATATGGGCGGGGGCATGACCGGCGTCCAGACCGCGGAACAGATCCGCCGGCGGGATGAAAATGTGCTGCTGGTGTTTCTGACCACCAGCAACGAGCATCAGGCAGAGGCAATCCACTGGCATGTATACGATTATCTGAACAAGGACCGGATGGAGGAAAAAGTGGAGCGCCTCCTGGACAGAATCCTGCGCGGACGGGCGGAGGAAAAAGGAAAAGAGCTTTCCTTCACCACGGAGAAGATTCCCGTCAGCATTCCCTATGACCGGCTGGTCTGCCTGACCGCGGACAGAAATTATCTGATCATCCGGGACGCCGAAGGACGCGAATACCGGACCAGGATGACCTTCTCCGGAATCATGGAGGAACTGGGGAAGGATTCCCGCTTTCTGCAGGTGCTGCGCGGCGTGATTGTGAATATGGACTACCTGATGGATATTGCCGGCGGAACCTGCACCCTGAAAGGGAATATCCGTCTGCCGGTCAATATCCGGAACGCCTCCCGGCTGGAACGGGTCTGGACAAACTATACCTTTGAAAAAATCAGAAAACAGAGCCGGGAGGAGAATGATGATGCTTCCTGAAATGCTGACCTTTCTGACAATCATTCCCATTCAGATCCTCTGCCTGCTGCCGATGCGCAATCAGCTGAAATACGGCTTCGCACGCTCATTTCTGATACTGGCGCTGCTGGATGCCCTGCTGCTTCCCGCGGCAGCATACCTGACTTTTCGCCTGTCCATTGACTATATCTGGATTCTGATTCCTTTGCTGGCTGTCTTTTTCGGAGCATATCTGTACTGTCTGAAGTGCCCTGTGTACAAAGCGCTTTCCGTTTATCTCTCGGTCTGTGCCCTGACAGAGACGCTCAGCAATGCTGCGTGCGCTGCTGAAGCCCGGATTTCGCCTGCATACGGGGCTTTCACCGTTACCGCGGACTTTGCCCTGCTGAAGATGGCAATCTATGCCTTTGCGGCAGGACTGCTCTTCCGGCCTTTTCTGCGCTACGGGTCGGAGCTGGTGGACAGTCTGGACATTCCCCGGATCTGGTATATGACATTGCCTTTTTCCACCGCTTTTATCGGCATGAACTATTTCCTGATGCCGATGAAGTTTGAAACGCTTTTTGTCAACAATGTTTTTCGGGCTTTTCTGTTTTCTCTGGCTTTTATTCTGATCCTCTGGCTGCTGCTGCATGTGATGTTCTATTTTGTTGTCTCGGGAATTCTGTCAGCGGCGGCCCAGAGAGAAAAAATGCAGATGCTGGAGATGCAGGAGAGCCAGTTTGCAGCCCAGAAGCGTTACATGGAAGAATCCGCGAGGGCCAGGCATGACTTCCGGCAAAGCGTGAGAACCATGAAGGAGCTGTTCCATCATCAGCAGTATGAGGCCCTGGGCCGGTTTATTGACGGGTTCTATGAGGACCTGCCGAGCCTGGATACAGTCCGCTACTGCAATCATGAAGCGCTCAACGCCCTGCTGAATTATTATTATCGCAAGGCGAAGGATGAAAAAATCCGGACGGTCTTTAAAATCGACCTTCCGGATCGGCTGCCGGTTTCGGACGTGGATATCTGCTCCATCGTCGGAAATATTCTGGAAAACGGGATTCTTGCCTGCGCGGATGTGCCGGAGGAGAACCGGCAGATACATCTGACCATGCAGATGCAGAACGGCGGCCGGCTTTTCCTGGTTGCCACCAACAGCCACGGCGGGAACATTCGCTTCCGCGGCGGCCGGTATCTTTCCACCCGTCAGCACGGCGAGGGCCTGGGGCTGCGTTCTGTTCTGTCCATTGCCGCCCGGTACGGCGGCACGGCAGAGTTTACCCATGACAGCCGGGAGTTCGTCAGCAATGTGATGCTGCCTCTGGGGTGATATGCTCCTTACAGCTCGAAGGGCACCAGGTCACTCATCGTATAGTCGCCGAAGATATCATTGAAAATAAAGCAGAAGTACATTTCAACCGGATCTTCCTCATCGCTCAGATCCTCATAGGTTACCGTCATGCCCTCCTGCCAGGTCACCGGCGTTCCCTCAAACTCCGACTCCTGGAGTTCTTCCTTTCCTTCTTCCTCATAGAAGAACGTATAGATCGGGATGATTTCATCCCCGGGGTTCAGCCTTGTAACCGACCGGATGGGCAGACCGTTATCGTCATATCCCGCGTTGGCGCCGATGATACGCCCTTCGGTTCCGCCGGCGGGGAACAAAACCACCAGATAGGTATATGCTCCGTTGAGCTTTACGGGGATCAGACTGCGGCGGCTGTGCTCAGTGCCGGTCTGGTCGTACAGTGGGACCGGCTGGCCTCCGAAGACCGGCCAGGTGCCGTCGTACAGGCTCAGCACGGTGCCGGTATTCCAGTCCAGCAGGTTGTTGCGCATGGTGCCGAAGTCCACATAGCCGCTGATTTCTTCATCGCTGATGTCCATCATCAGCATTCCTTCCACATAGTCCAGATAATCCAGGTCTTCGGGGCTCAGCGTTGCCGTGAAACCCTGGTCGCTTAAATCGGCGGCGGTCATTTCCGCTTCTTCTTCGCTGTAGCCTCCCGTCTCGTCGTCCCAGACCAGGGAAGAGAAAAAGGAGGAGGAGGTAAAGCTGCCCTCTACCTCCTCGCCGGAGGAGACAGGGGATACCTGGGCGGCGGTAAACTGATAATGCCCGGAGACCAGGGCATTCGCATAGCTGCTGACAAAGCTGACCCAGTTGGGAATAATATCGGACAGGTTCAGTCCGTCCCGGTATTCCTCAAAGGTTTCTGCCGTATCCTGGGGAAGCAGGATGGAGAGCCCGCTGCAGGTGCCCAGGTTGTCTGTCTGAGCGCTGCAGACGACGGCCCTGCCCAGCAGACTCCGGGCCTCGGCCGCCAGATGGGGGTCGAACTGGGCATAGGCGTCGAGCACGGCGCCCAGGTCCACCATGTCCCAGCTGGCATCCACAAAGGAGCCGAAGGTATACATGCGGCTGCGGCCCCGGCGCACAAGGGAAAGATTGCCGCCCTCCACCTGGCCTGAGATCACTGTCGCAAACCGCTCCATGCAGGACCTCAGATCCCGGACTTCGGCCAGATTCACGGCGCTGAGCGTCAGGTAATCATCCGGGTTTTCCTTCAGCCCTTCCTCCATATAGGAATCCACAATTGCCCTGCACAGGTCCTCGTCGGAAACATCCGAATCGCCGCTGAGCATATTCATCCAGTCAGTGTAGTACCAGCCTGTGCCGGGTTCCAGCTCCTCACTGGCCACATAATAATCAATGTTGAAGGAGGAAAGCATGGAGGCCATCTCGTAGGTGGCCATCATGCAGGCATCACACCCGAACAGATTGATATGAAAATCCGGCAGAGAGGACTGCAGACGGTCCAGCACACTGCGGATTTCGGATACGGTCAGGCTGTCATCGTCCGCCGTTTCATCAAAACAGACGCCGCCCTCGCTGCCGGCGCCGTGATTCCAGAGGATCACGATGGTCCGGTCCGAGGGATACTCCGTCAGACCGTAACGCAGAAAGGCTTCCAGGCTGTCCGGGGATCCCATGGAGGCCGGGCCCCAGTCTTCCAGGCTGTCAAAATAGCCGTCCCGAATGACGGCCAGCGTCCGGGAACCGCCTTTCAGATCCTCCAGATCCCAGCTGTTTGCGCCGCCGGCCAGCACAACCAGGTTGACGGCATCCCCGGTTTTAGCTTCGGCCATCTCCACCAGATCGGTGCAGGCATCCTCCTGCAGATCGGTGCCGCACAGATAGACGAGCATGGTTGTGCTTTCCGTTTCCGCTGCCACAGATCCCGCCGGGAGCAGGCATATCAGAAGCGCCAGACAAAGAAGAACCGCTTTCATTCCTTTCATCCCTTTCATCCATCTTTCCGCACAGTCTGTTCGGCTCATTATCCGCGCAGCGGATCCTGCCTGTCAAGGCTTATGGGATGAGCGGCCGAAAAAAGGGACAAGTGACACTGCGGAAAACTCAGAACCGGGCGGCGGCTCGCTCAGCCGGGCTGCGAACCGTTCCGCCATTCCCGGGGCGTGCAGCCGACCTCACGCCTGAAGACGGTGAAGAAATAATTGTAATCCTGGTATCCGCACTGCCACGCAACTTCCGCAAGAGGAAGGTCCCGCTGCTCCCGCAGCAGGGATTTGGCTTTTTTCATGCGCAATTCCCGGATGCGGGCTGCCGTGCCCTGGCTGTACATCTTCTTGGTGAGCGCGTACAGCTGTGTTTTTCCGATATTCATGGCTCCGGCCAGCCTGGCGGCGTTCAGGGGCTCGGTGTAATGGTCCGAGATGTAGGCGTCCAGACGCGCTTCCAGCAAGTCTTCCTTCAGGGCTGCCATTCGCTCCATGATCAGAAATAAAGCCACCGCGTGGAGAATGTGGGCGGCGGAGCGAACGTATTCCTCCCGCATGGGCACGGCCTGCAGAACAGCTTCACGCAGCCTTTCGGAGTTCACCGGCAGGGCGGCCGTGTGCCGTTCGATTTCCTTCAGCCCTTCGTCATGATCCGCATAGGGAAACACATGGCCCATGAGCAGATAGCCCGTCAGCCGGCTGTCCGCGAACAGCGGCGTCACGGCTTCGGCAAGTCCCGCGTGACAGCGGTAGATGTGGGTTGCCTTCTTTTCCGCCGCGGTCTCGCAGGCCTGCCGGTCGCAGCGCATGCAGGCCGCCAGGCCTTCCGTGCTTTCCCGGATTACGGCGCAGTAAGGCGCTACCCGATCCGGATACGACATCAGCTCCCGCATGCCGTCGTCAAACACGGTGATGCGGATGCCGGTGATCGTGAAAAAATCCATGAGCAATTCCCGCAGCCTTTTCTCATTGAAAACGGAAATCATGGAGCGTCTCCTCTCTGATGGAAAAAATGGTATCTATTATTTTAGCAAATTTGCGAACAAAATCAAAGTACAACGAACATTTTCCTATATATTTTCCGCTTTGAGCCGCATAAAATAAAAAAAGAATCCAAAAGGAGGCGGCTGGTTTGCGGGATCTGATCGAAAAAGGCTATATCGGCCATCCGGGGCAGCTGGTTACGCTGAGACGGGTGACCGCGGCGGAAGGAAAGTCCAGGGGCACGGAGATCATCGAGGTGAAAACGGCGGGCGGGCTGGAGCTGGATGTTCTGCCGGACGCGGGGCTGGATATCGGCCAATGCCGCTATACGGGCATCAATATGAGCTGGCTGAGCAAGAACGGCTATGACAGCCCGGCAGCGATCAATCCGTATGAGAATGAGTTTGTGAACACATTTCCGGGCGGACTGCTCTATACCTGCGGCCTGCGCTCCGCCGGACCCTCGAACCGGGACGGGGATGAATGGCATCCTCTGCACGGACGGTATCATTCCCTGGCGGCGGAGCAGGTGTGCGCGGAGATGATCGGCGATGAAATCATCATTCGGGGCGCTGTCCGGGAAACGGCCCTGTTCGGCCACGTGCTGGAAAACCGGCGCACAATCCGTATTCCTGCTTTCGGCGCTTCCGTGACGGTGGAGGATGAAATCACCAATCTGACGCCTGCGGATGAAGAATTCATGCAGATTTACCACTGCAATTTCGGCTATCCGCTGCTGAGTGAGAAAGCGAAGCTGAAGCTGCCCGCGGACCGGGAAACCGTTCCCCGGACAGAATTCGCGAAAACGGGGCTTGGACGGGAATGTGAATTTGACGCGCCCATCCCGGGCGAAGAGGAACGGGTATTCTTCCAGAAAATGAGGCGGGATTTCCGGGCGGAGCTCATCAACCCGGATCTGGGGGTCCGTATGACCCTGACCTGGAGCGGTGATACGCTGCCCATCCTGTCCCAGTGGCGCAGCATGGCAGCGGGCGATTATGTGCTGGGCCTGGAACCTGCCAACTGCTATATCATGGGGCGGCATGAGGAGCGGAAAAACGGCACGCTGCCGGTACTCAAGGCGTTTGAAACGGAAAGGCACACTGTAACGATTTCTTTTGAGGAGGAGAAAAACAATGGCTGAGAAAATGACGTTTGCCCTGGCATTCTGCAACCGCGGCTTCATGCCCGGAGAACTGATCTACGGGGCCCGGGACGATATGGTGAAGGCCGTCACCGACGCGGGCTACGACTACATCATGATGGACAGGGACCTGACCCGCTACGGCGGCATCGAAACCCGGGACGAGGGTCTGCTCTATGCCAGGTGGCTGAAGCAGCACGAGGGCGAGTATGACGGCGTGATTTTCTCCATGCCCATTTTCGCCGATGAAAACGGAGCCATCACCGCCCTGCAGGACGCGGGGGTGCCCATCCTGATGCAGGCTTATCCCGACG
>ODAI013913262.1_pt1 | contig 10571 bp, 6 predicted proteins | sample 1539321 | NCBI WGS metagenome assembly ODAI01 (sample SAMN02144231, study PRJEB22623) | gut metagenome | biome: sheep rumen | host: Ovis aries | place: New Zealand | reverse complement strand
TCCTGCTCTCGCTGGGTGCGGTGTCCGTCATTTTCTACAGTCTCTCAACGGTCACGAACGGCGTCCTGCAGGGGCTCGGCCATCCGGGAGACCCCGTGAAAAATGCATTTATCGCGCTGATCATCAACATCGTCTCGGCGGTCCTTCTGGTCGGCTTCATGCACGCCGATATCTACGGAATTCTTGCGGCGACGGTGCTCTACGCGGCCACCGTCATGGTCCTGAACGCGTTCTCGCTGAAAAAATATCTGGATTACAAGCATGACTTAAAGCGCCTGCTCATTCAGCCGCTCATGGCGGCAGCGCTTATGGGCGTGATCGTGGGGGCAATCTACTGGATCCCGAGCATCTTTCTGCCCGGGGTCTTCAGAGGGTACCTCGCCAGCGCGGTGCTTACGCTTATCGCCGTACTCGCGGGCATCCTGGTCTACGTGATCTTCTACACGAAAGCGACGCATATGACGGACGAGGAGATCAAAAAGCTTCCCTTCGGCCGGAAGATCCTTGTGCTGCTTCGAAAAATAAAAGTGCGTTGACAGGAACGCTTTGCTGCTTTACAATGGTAAAGTTGAATCTTTCGGTAACAGGTACATTTGCGTCCCATGAGAAGGCCGCATGGGCGGCCTTGATTGGGACTGCATCTTAAATAGAAATAAAAGAGGAGATGGAGAAATTGAGTGAGAAAAGACTGATGCTCGGAAATGAAGCCATCGCGCGCGGCCTCTACGAAGCCGGCGTCAAGGTGGCCTCCGCGTATCCGGGCACACCCAGCACGGAAATCAGTGAAAACCTGGTCCAGTACAAGGATTCCCTGTACTGCGAGTGGGCTCCGAACGAGAAAGTCGCGGCGGAAGTCGCCTTCGGCGCTTCGATTGCGGGCGTCCGTTCCTTTGCCTGCATGAAGATGGTCGGCTACAACGTGGCGGCGGACCCGGTCTACTCGGCAGCCTATGCCGGCGTGGGCCGCGGCATGGTCCTCTGCGTCGCGGACGACCCGGGCCTCTACAGCTCCCAGAACGAGCAGGACACCCGCATGGTCAGCCGTGCGGCCCAGATCCCGGTTCTCGAGCCGTCGGATTCCCAGGAAGCCAAGGACATGACGAAGCTGGCCTACGAGATCAGCGAGAAGTACGACAAGCCGGTCGTGATCCGCACAACGACCCGTCTGGCCCACTCTCAGGGCGTCGTCGAGCTCTGTCCGAGAGAAGAGGTTCCGGACAAGGAATATGAGAAGAATATTGCCAAGAACGTCATGCTTCCGGCCAACGCGATCCGCAGACATGTGATCGTGGAGGAGCAGATGGAGCGCCTCTCGGAGGACGCATGTTCATTTTCCATCAACCGTGTCGAGATGCGCGGCACGAAGATCGGCGTCATCACGAGCGGCATTCCGTACACCTACGTCCGTGAGGCCCTTCCGGATGCATCGGTCCTTAAGCTCGGCATGGTCCATCCGCTGCCGCGCAAGCTGATCGAGGAGTTTGCGTCCAAGGTTGACCGTCTTATCGTCTTCGAGGAGCTCATGCCGGTCATCGAGGAGCAGGTCCGCTCCTGGGGCATCAGGTGCGAAGGCAAGGATCTCTTCACGAAGCTCGGCGAGTACTCCGCCAACATGCTCCGCGAGAAGGTCCTCGGTGAGAAGATCGAGGCGGTTCCGGCAAGCGACATTCCGGCACGTCCGCCGATCCTCTGCCCGGGCTGCCCGCACAGGTCTACTTTCTGGGTCCTTAAAAAATTAAAACTGCACGTCGCCGGCGACATCGGCTGCTACACGCTCGGCGCGGTGGCGCCGCTCCAGGTGATCGAGTCCTGCCTCTGCATGGGTTCGTCCATTTCCTCCCTGCACGGCATCGGCAAGGCAAAAGGAGAGGAGTATCTCAAGGACTGGGTATGCGTGATCGGCGATTCCACCTTCATGCACACCGGCGTGAACTCCCTCATGAACATGGTCTACAACCAGAGCACGGGCACGGTGATCATTTTAGACAACCGCATCACCGGCATGACCGGCCATCAGGACAACCCGGCGACCGGCAAGACCCTCATGGGCGACACCGTCCCGGCCATCGACTTCGAGAAGTTCTGCCACGGCATCGGCATTGAGAATGTCTTCACGGTCAACGCCTATGACCAGGCGGCCCTCACCGAGGTCGTGAAGCGCGAGGTTAAGGCGGACCACCTGTCCGTCATCGTCGCGAAGGCTCCGTGCGCGCTGATCCCGGAGGCGAAGACGACTAAGAAATGCGTCCCGGTACCGGAAAACTGCATCCACTGCGGTGCCTGCACGAAGCCCGGCTGCCCGGCTCTCTCCAAAAATGAGGACGGTTCGATCTCCATCGATCCGACCCAGTGCAACGGCTGCACGCTCTGCATGCAGCTCTGCCGGTTCAATGCGATCAGGGAGGTAATGTAAAATGAAGACAAGAAATATTATGATCGTCGGCGTCGGCGGCCAGGGAACCCTGATCGCCAGCCGCATCTTAGGCTACATTGCCACAGCAGCCGGCTACGATGTCAAGCTCTCCGAGGTCCACGGCATGGCGCAGCGCGGCGGCTCGGTCGTCACCTTCGTCCGCTACGGCGACAAGGTAGAGGAGCCGATCGTCGAGCCCGGCCAGGCGGATGTCCTCATCGCTTTCGAGCGCCTTGAGGCGAAGAGATATGCACATTATCTGAAGCCGGACGGCGTCCTCATCTGCAACGACACCCGCATCGATCCGATGCCGGTCCGCATCGGCACCGCAAAGTATCCGGAAAATATCCTAGAGGATATCGCGAAGGATCACACGGTCTACAAGGCCGACGCGACGGAGATTGCGCTGGGACTGGGCAACGCGAGATGCTTCAACGTCGTCATCCTCGGCATGGCGGCCCGCCACATGGACTACAGTGTGGAGGACTGGTACGCGGCCATCGAGCACACAGTGAAGCCGAAGACCATCGAGCTGAACAAGAAGGCATTCGACGCCGGCTACCAGCTGACAGGCGAATAAAGAACTTTCTGCGGGCGCAAATTAATGCGCCCGCTATAAAAAACTACTTGACTTTTATACGTTAAAGCGTTACGCTTTAAAGCGTATTTATAATTATGGAGGAAATTTAACCATGATACTCAAAATCATACTTCTCGTCGTCTTTTTCGCCGTCATGATCGCGGTCGGCTGGTACTCCCGCCACACCGCTAAGACCGTCGACGGCTTTGTGCTGGGCGGGCGCTCGGTCGGTCCGTGGATCTCCGCATTCGCCTACGGCACTTCCTACTTCTCGGCGGTCGTCTTCATCGGCTACGCCGGCCAGTTCGGCTGGAGATACGGTCTCGCATCCACATGGATCGGCGTCGGCAATGCGATCATCGGCTCGCTACTTGCCTGGGTCATCCTGGGCCGCCGCACCCGCGTCATGACAAAGCACTTAAATGCAGCTACGATGCCGGCATTTTTCGAGAAGCGGTTCGGCTCGAAGGAGCTTAAGATCACGGCTTCGGTGATTATTTTCATTTTCCTGATTCCCTACACCGCATCGGTCTACAACGGCCTCTCGAACCTCTTCAACATGGCGTTCGGCATTCCCTACATCTACTGCGTGCTGATGATGGCGGTCCTCACCTGCGTCTACGTCCTCATGGGCGGCTACATGGCGACGGTCTACAACGACTTCGTGCAGGGCATCATCATGCTGATCGGCATCGTGGCGGTCATCCTGGCGGTCCTGAACGGCCACGGCGGCTTCATGGAGGCCGTCCGCAAGCTCTCCGAGATCCCGAGCGACAACCCGATCACGATGGGGCAGCCGGGCGCATTTGCCTCCTTCTTCGGACCGGACCCGATGGGTCTTCTCTATGTCGTCATCCTGACCTCCCTCGGCACCTGGGGCCTTCCGCAGATGGTCCAGAAGTTCTACGCGATCAAGAGCGAGAAGGCTGTCGCGACCGGAACGATCGTATCCACCTTCTTCGCGGTGGTCATCGCCGGCGGCTCCTACTTCCTCGGCGGTTTCGCCCGCCTCGTCGACGTAGCGAATGTCTCGACGGTCAATCCGGACGGCTCGGTCAAGATGCTCTATGACACGGTCATGCCGCAGCTCCTCTCGAAGCTACCGGACATCCTGATGGGCGTCCTCGTGGTCCTCGTCATGAGCGCATCGATGTCCACGCTGTCCTCGCTGGTCTTAACGTCCTCCTCGACGATGACGCTGGACTTCCTCAAGGGGACCTTCATGAAGGACATGAATGAGAAGAAACAGCTCCTGTGCCTCCGCGTGCTGGTCATTTTCTTCATCATTCTCTCGGTCGTGATCGCGATGGATCCGCCGACTTTCATCGCCCAGCTCATGGGTATCTCCTGGGGCGCACTCGCGGGCGCCTTCCTGGCCCCGTTCCTCTACGGGCTCTACTGGAAGAAGGTCACACCGGCCTCCTGCTGGGCCTGCTTCGCGTTCGGCGTGGGCCTCACGGTCATCAACATCTACACAAAGTGGTTCAACTCGATTCAGGCAGGCGCGTTCGCGATGCTGGGCGGCCTCATCCTGGTGCCGATCGTGAGCCTCCTGACCCCGAAGATGGAGGAGAAGAGGGTGGACGATATCTTCTCCTGCTACGACGTCGAGGTCGAGACCAAGGCGAGAAATGTTCTGCCGGAGCAGAACGACTGAAAAATTAATTATTTGGTTTGATTTGTATTCCCGCAGTGCCTGACACTGCGGGAAATTTCTGTATTGTCCAAAATATGCGCGAAACAATCAAAATAATTTGTGGAATACACACAGAATATCTGGTATACTGACAATAAGAGAAGATTTTGCATAATGATCATAAAAGCGAAAGAGCAGGAAGAAGGTGACGGTACTGTAAGAACTGTGCGAGAATGAACGTACGTGAAGCTTATTAAAAGGTTATCCGGCAATCATTTGTTTTTATCTGAGGAGGTAAACTATGAAGCTCTTGTCAAGATACTTAGCGGTTTTACTGGTTATGACCATGTTTGCGGCACTTCTCCCGGTCACCGCGTTCGCAGCGGAAAATGAAGACATCGAAGCTGCTGAGGCGGTGCAGGAGGCAGGCAGCCCCGTGATTGGGCCGATTGGCATCGGCGGAGGTATTATCGCATACATTTCCCAATCCGGAGAACTGAGCCTTACTGCTTATCAAGATGCCGATGACCCTGTTCTGCCAAAGGATTTTATGACGTCGTGGCGGGAATCTATTACATCGATCAAAGTGGATAAGTACTCCGCGACCATTCATTTTCCGGAGGATTCAAGCTACCTGTTCAGCAACTTTACGAATTTAAAAAGCATAGATTTCAGCGGCTTTGATACTTCGCGCGTTAAAAACATGAGTTACATGTTTCTTCACTGCGAGAGCCTTGAGGAACTGAATCTTGACAGATTCAATACATCGAACGTCACCGATATGTCGAATATGTTTTGTTGGTGCAGCAATTTAAAGAAGGTGAATCTCAAAAGCTTCAATACATCAAAAGTAAAATATATGGATTATATGTTTTACGGCTTGTGGGAAATGACCGGCCTTGACCTCAGCTATTTCAACATGGCAAATGTTACGTCAACAGACTATATGTTCGGTCATATGACGAACCTGCTCACTCTTCACACCCCGAAAAACTGTAAGGTCAGCACAAATCTTCCCGTAACAATGTATTATCTCGGCTACGAGACATACAACAAAATGCCGAATTTAACCTACAGCAAATATCTGGCGAGCTCCAAGATCCTTTCGACGGGTGGCTTCTACGACGTGCTGGATCCGGATAAGTGGTACTATGAGGCGGTCTACTGGGCGGCAGCGCATGATGTCACGTCCGGTGTGGGCGGCAGCTCCTACTTCAAGCCGAATGATGACCTCACCAGGGCTCAGGCAGTCTCCTTCCTCTACAAGATGGCGGGTCAGCCGGGCGTGGATTCCTATCCGGAACCGGGCTTTAAGGATGTCAAAGAAAGCGACTGGTTTTACAACGCGGTGAGATGGGCTGTGGCAAAAAAGATCACATCCGGCATGGGTACAGGCACCTTCCAGCCGGGCGCAAAATGCACACGGGCGATGATCGTGACATTCCTTCAGAATTATTCCCAAAATGCTGCATATACCTACGTTAAGCTTACGACCTCCTCGCACTTCAGTGATGTCCCCGGGAATGCGTGGTACAAGAGCGCGGTCGACTGGGCGGTTGAAAACGGCATCACATCCGGCTACGGGACGGGAACCTTCAGGCCGAATCTGAACTGCACACGGGCGATGATGGTTTCATTTTTAAAGAAGGTCTATGAGCTTCCGATCTTGTCAAATTCATAAGGATGATACAGCGGGAACCTCCTTGCGGGGAGGTTCCCGACGGTGATTATGCAGCTTATCACATTTTGATTAATACGAAGGAGGTATATCATGAAGAAACTATCAAGATATCTTGCCGTTTTACTGACAGTGACCATGATGCTGCACCTCTGCTCTGTTGCTGCGTTTGCAGCTGCGGAAGTATCGGAGGCGAATCAAATCGTGACTGCCCCGGAGGAAATCGCCCCGGATGAAGCAACAGAATCGGTTCCCGAAGAAACGGCTGGGGAGGAAGTAACTGCGGAAGCGGAGGAGCCCGCGGAAGCAGAGGAACCCGTGGAAACAGAGGAACCCGCGGAAACAGAGGAACCTGCGGAAGCGGAGGAGTCTGCGGAAGCGGAGGAGACTGCGGAGGCGGCTGAACCTGCGGAAGCAGAGGAGCCTGCGGAAGTGACAGAACCTGCGGAAGCAGAGGTGCCTGCGGAAGCGGAGGTTCCTGCCGAGCCGGAGGCCGCAGATGCGGAAATCGTGGAGGAGTCCCCCGAAGAGCCGGTCCCGGAGGAGATACCAGCTGCGGAAGATGTTCTGGAACCTGCCGAGGATGCCGCTCTTGTCGGAGCCAGAATCAAGGTGGGTGACGGGGTGGAGGCGACATTTACTGCATCTACAGGCGCAGTTGTGTTCTACTCAAACGGAGGAACGCTGTGGAATAGCTGGAAATCTGCACTCGCCCAGTCTCAGGACAGCATAGCTGATAAAATCAAATCAATCAAGAAGGGGAGCGGATCCGGAAAAATATATCTTCCGGAAGACTGCGGTTACATGTTTGCATTTTTGTCGGGATTGAAGGAACTGGATATGCGCATCTTTGATACCTCGAAGGTCAGGGACGCATGGAGAATGTTCGCACAGTGTACCAATCTGACCAAAATCAACCTCAGCAGTTTCGACTCATCCCACATCACGAACATGAGCTATATGTTCACCGGCTGTGAAAGTTTAACGGAATTGGACCTCAGCAGTTTTGATACATCCCTTGTAGAAAGTATGGGTGGTATGTTCAGCAACTGCTATAATCTTAAGAAGCTGAATATTACCGGATTTAACACAGAACATGTAACATCTATGTATGAAATGTTCAATAATTGCCGAAGTCTCAAGACATTGGACCTTAAGTCGTTCAGCACAAGAAATGTCAGAGATATAAGCTATATGTTTGAGGGCTGCTCGAATCTGCAAGGACTTATTTTGTCCTATGATTTTATAATAGATAACTGCTCTACAGATGAGGTATTTAAGGGCTGCAATAAACTCGAGTATATTTATCTCCCGATGAGCTTCAGCGATTCCAGCACGGCAGAAATAAAACTGCCGGTTACTATGTTTGAACATTATCATTATGATCATTATGATGATAATGATTATTACAAATATGATGTATTAAGTAAAGCAAAGTATTCATTATCGGGTTATCATACAGTACTGGCAACAAAGAATCTGTGGCAAAAGGGGGACATAGTTGGGGATTACGTGATTGCGTCCTATGATTATCATTCGCAAGTAATCGTACTCAATTCGGACGGGGGAAATCTGTGGCATGACTGGCAAGAGATGGTCAGAAAACTGAATGATCTTAATCCTACTCTTTCCGATGTAAAGACAATAAAGATGGCAAATAATTCCGGAATAATACATCTTCCGGAAAATTCCGGGTATTTGTTCAACCACTTGGAAGAACTCACGAGTATTCAGATGGACAAATTCGATTCGTCAAAAGCAACAAACATGACATGTTTGTTCGCTGTGTGTGAAAAACTTCCTTCTGTTGATCTGTCTGGGTTTGACACATCACATGTCACTGATATGAGTGCTATGTTTACTCATTGTGATAATCTGACCTCGCTGGATGTCAGTTCTTTTGATACGTCAAATGTCCTGGATATGGAACGCATGTTCGACCATTGCGCGAAACTGCAAAAACTTGACCTTACAGCTTTCGATACATCCCGCGTAACAGATATGTACCGTATGTTTGCGGATTGCCCTAATCTTAGGTATCTTGATCTCAGCAGTTTCGACGCATCTAAAGTCACCGACGCAGACAAAATGTTTGAAGGCACAAGCCTCCTGGTTCTAAAGACACCTAAGAACCTGACTATCGATGTACCTCTGGGCAAAACCATGTATGACGCATCAGGCAAAGCATACACAAAGCTGCCCAAATCCTCAAAGAGCATTCGTCTCGCGACAACAAAGAAAAAGGCCTTTGAATTCAGGGACGTGAGAAATATGTCCCTCTGGTACTACGATGCTGTCTACTGGGCCTACGAAAATGATATCACCTCCGGTATGGGTGAGGGTACCTTCCAGCCGATGGCTGACCTTACCAGAGCGCAGGCGGTCACTTTCCTCTACAAAATGGCCGGTGAGCCGAACGTGGACGGATATCCGGATCCGGGCTTTAAGGATGTCAAAAAAAGCGACTGGTTTTACAATGCAGTAAAGTGGGCTGTGGCTAAAAAAATCACATCCGGCTACGGACAGGGGACGTTCTCCCCGAATGCGAAATGTACGCGGGCAATGATCGTGACCTTCCTCAGCAACTACGCACGGGCAGCCGGAATTTATGAGGAGCCGACAAAATCTTCCGGGTTCAAAGATGTTTCGTCCAACGCCTGGTACAAGAAAGCGGTCGACTGGGCGGTTGAAAACGGCATCACATCCGGCTACGGGGCAGGTACCTTCAGACCGGACGTGATCTGCAACCGGGCGATGATGGTTACATTTTTAATGAAAGTAGATGCGCTCAAGGCTTCGTAAAATTCATAAAGAGGAGCTAAGAAGGACCACCCGGAAGGGTGGTTCTTCTTGTTTTATGGGAGGCACATGTGCTAAAATAGCGAAACAGAGCATGAAAACAGACAAAAAGGAATTAAAAGATGCAGCAGCCTCACATTTGTTTCTTCGACATCGACAACACCCTCTGGGACTTCCACATGAATATCCCGGAGTCCACGAAGGAGGCCATCAGGTGCCTCCATGAGAACGGCCACTATGTATTTTTGAACAGCGGTCGCGCCAGGGCCATGATCCGGGATCCGAGGCTCTTTGAACTGGGTTTTAACGGAGTCGTCTCCGGGATGGGCACCATGATTGAATATGCGAAAGACGGTTTCGCCGGGCCGGAAGTAAAGGAGGAGAGCGTTCTTAGCTACCACCGAATTCCGACCCACGTCTGCAAAAGGACCATCGAGACCTTCCGCCGCTATCATATCCAGCCGCTCTGCGAGGGCAGGAACTGGCTCTATTTCAAGGAGGCCGAATTTGAGGATATGCCCCGCGACATGAGAAAGCTCTTCGGTGATAGGATCCTCGATATTGATGAAAATGAAAACCTCTGGGAAATCTCCAAGTTCACGACGATCGCGACGCGCGGTGACCGTGAGACGTGTTTCCGGGAACTTGAGACAGAGTACGACTATGTGATCCACAACGAGTGGCTTGCGGAGGCGGTGCCGAAATGCTTCAGCAAGGGGACCGGCGTCCTGAAGGTCGCGGAGCTCCTGGGCATCCCCGCAGACCGTACCGTCGCCTTCGGGGACAGCGCAAACGACCTTCAGATGCTCCGGGCCGCCGGGACGGCGGTCGTCATGGGAGACGGGAGTGAGAAGGCAAAGGCGGAGGCGGACTATGTGACCGCACCCCTTCATGAGGACGGGATCTTCAGGGCATGCCGGCATCTGGGTCTTATTTGACTTGTGCAGATTCCACATAAATGTCTGGAAAACCGGCCCGTTATGTGGTATTATTGGATAACAGGGATGTTTAATTTTCCGGGACGAAAGGGGGAAAACGCATGAACGCCTATACAAAGCTTGAATCGAAGAACAATTCCAACCTGATCCTGCGCGTTGTGCCGGGGCACTTTGTGACGCCGAACGCTCACACCAACTACTATATGGAGATGACGCAGATTTTAAGGCGCCAGAGCGAGGCGAAGGCCGTGGCGAAGGCGATGAGCGAATTCTACACCAACAGCACGATCGTCGACACGATCCTCTGCCTCGACGGGATGGACGTGATCGGCGCGTACCTCGCGGATGAGCTCACCCGGGCGGGGATCCTCAGCACGAACGCCCACAAGACCATGTACATCATCTCCCCGGAGTTTGACAGCGCGGGCCAGATGTTCTTCCGCGAAAATATGGAGACCTGGATCCGTAACAAGAACATCCTGATCCTGCTTCCGACCGCCTCGACGGGCTCCTCGATCACGAAGGCC
>ODAI013798306.1_pt1 | contig 10571 bp, 9 predicted proteins | sample 1539321 | NCBI WGS metagenome assembly ODAI01 (sample SAMN02144231, study PRJEB22623) | gut metagenome | biome: sheep rumen | host: Ovis aries | place: New Zealand | reverse complement strand
GACGCGAACTGGTATCACTACCTGTTCGACGATGAAGCGAGAGACGCCTATGAGCAGGATCGGGAAAACAGCGCCGATGCAGGTCTTGCCGACCTGAACGTGGGCGATAACTTTGACCGCATGGAGCAGCTTGCCCGTTTACTGCCCATGACCCGCGTCAGCCGCCCCGCCTGGGATATCGAAACGCTGATGAACCTTGGCCTTTCCGTTAAAGCTGATACGCGTATCTGGGAGCGCGTGTGGTCGCATCAGGAGAGAGTCAATTTTGCCTCAACACCGATGTTTTTGGTATGTGGGGAAAAAGGAATTCAGATGGCAGGATGAAATATACGAGTTTTGAAGAAACTACAAAACCAGCACAAACTGCACCCTGCTGCACCCGCGTGCACCCGTTTTGAACCCTGACTGCGATTGTATCAAAGTTACCCAGCAGAGCCACCTCTGGACGTCCTAAATACTACAATGCAGTACGTCCTTGTTTTTGCATTTTTAGATTATTATAATGTCATATATACGCTAAAATACTTATACAAACAACTAAATATGGATAATCTCGGAAATGAAAATGCAAATTAATGGATTGGTGACCGTTTGGCGTCATTCAAACCGGGTAAGTAAAAGCACACTATTTTGTCCTCATTTAATGAAATGCAGCGCTTTTTGTGCTCATTTTCTGTTTCCAACGGCTGTAAATATCCCTTGATTTGGATAGTCATATTTATGACATAATGTTTACATCGACATAACACGAGCGTCAGCCCCACGTTTGCCCTGTCGCGGAGGGAAAGTAGAATTGGTAAGAATAATCGGCTGAGGTGGTAAAGGCCGCGACAGGGGCTAACGTGGGCGGGACGAGGGGGTGGGCGCGATCTATATTATCTCGCTACGCTCTTAAACTGCAGATATCGCCGATATCAACGCTAAGAGCGACGCAGATCCGTTGCAACACATCCATTCGCACAGCTTCGCTTGCCAGGAGTTTCCGGTAGGTCGATTCGCTAATCCCAGCCAGGCGAACAATGTCCTTTTTCTGGTAGCCACGCTTTTCCAGGAGCCGCCACAATTTGAAATAGCTGATCATAGGACAGCGCCTCCCGTATGGATAATGAATTCATTATACCACAGAAAGCGTTTATGGGATTGGACGGTTCTATGACATTTCAAATCAATGCCGGTCTTATGTGGCTCTTTGCTAATAAAGAGCTTTTCGGATAGCTGGTTGTTCGGCCTACGTCGGCCCATGTCGCGGCGGATTAGTAGCTCCGGGAATCTGATCGACCGGAGCGATAAAACCCACGACAGGGGCCAACGTAGGGCTGACGTGCGGCGGAAGTTCTATCCCACGTCAAACTGCCGCCCGGTGCGGAGGGGTGAAGGGGGGGAGATGGTATTCTGACGCCATGAACAAGGAAGATAACTGATAATCCTGAATACCACCCACTGACCGTTACCTATAGTTATTCAATGATAGATTGTTAGAATTGCTCAATCAATCTACTATACTATACAGTTTATTAAGAAACGCATTTGCATCCTTCATCAGTTTGTCTTGATATTGGAGAACCTCGTATGTTAGGTCCGCATTATTTCTTCCAGGTAACCATATATCTGAAATTGATCCCCTCTGTTTGATACTTGGGAGTATATCTGTCTTTGTTAGCATATACCTTTCAATGGTGGCAATGTCAGTAAGTCCCACATGCTGCCAAAGCCATGCATACTCCGGTGAGTCTTTGTTAATCGAAAGAATGCTGGCTATTTGAGAGTACATCGCTTCATAATCCAAATACCCTTCTTGATAAACTACAACCAACGCATAGACATCGTCGACATCGGCGGAAAATGGATTGTATTTTTTGCCAAACTTATTGCGAGCTTGATCATAAGCTTGTTTCACTTCTTTTGTGATTCTTGACAAATCATCATTGTATGCTTTATCATCATGAGTTCTCAAAGCGACTTTAGGAGAAAACAGCTTGCTGTCAATTAATATGGCAATATTCTTCTTCCTGGTCAGAACATCTAGTGTCTTTTGACCTTTTACATATTCGTATTCAGGTATTACCTCGTCAAACAGACCGCTATCAGCGACGATTCTGAACAAATAGGTTTCGCACGAGTTTTTTCCTATTTTCTCACGCAGCTTGTTATCCCCAAACGTTAATCTATTCATCATCGCCGTAGTTATTGACTGAATCAACAAATGAGGAGTTGGCAGATAGACTACATCCTGGTATTCGATAAACGGGTATGAGTATGAAGGCCTTAGACAGTACCTATAGTCAGCTTTACTATTGGCAAACTGACCTAATTCCTCTTTATACTCGTCTCGTGTCATCTTTAGATTTTCAATAAACCACGGCACTTCTATACATATCTTCTCTATGAGTTTCTCAGATATAGGAACTTTCTGCTGCGATAGCAGCATTTGTAACATATACACGATAGCGGCGTATTCATCATATCTTTTGCCGAATTTCCTTCTAAATTCTTTATCAACATCTACTTTTTCATTAGAGAATGAGAACAAGCAATGGTGTCTAAACAGTCTAAATACGGAATATTGCTGTGATTCAAATTGTACTGATCCGATGGTCGGCAAAATCCATTTAAGCTGATCTGAATGCAATCTTATATATTGCTCTGGTGGCTGATATTGTCTGATAGCGTTCATCACATCAATAAACTGTTTATCCGTCATGTCTTTGTTAGTGTACTCTTTTGCTACAATACTATTAAGTACGAAAGTTTCAATTTCTTCTGGCAACCAAAGGTTTCTCAGAGTCTCTGGATTAACTTGCCCATTGGGCGACATTGTAGCGATAGACGCATTAAACGCTTTCACCATTTTGCTGGTGAAAGAAGTACGGGACAATGGTCTGTAGATATCATTATAGTTCATAGCAACAACCTCCATATCTTTCACGGTCTTACTATAGATAGTTCGACGTAATATACTAATTCCCTGTTAATTATTTGATAAACTGGCTACGAAGCGTTAATTGCTCCTGGATAATTATATAGCAAAAAAACTATATTTCTTGGCCATTTTGGATTGTTCAAACACTTAAGCACAGCAATATGATAGAACAAATATACTCCCATGTAGGTTTGCTGTTGTGTATGTCAGTCCCTGTCATGATCGTTAATAATATACTTGACGATACTCAAGCTGATTCTGCTATGATGTTACTATATCATAATACTTCACTGCTGTCTATGTTGTCATAAGAATCCATCATACTGTTCACGTCGAAGATTTTTGCCCTTGCAGTGAATAAGTTTCCTCATGATAGAGACGCCAAGCCCAGTTCTGGCTGGGAAGACGTACTGACCTTACTCCGAGCTCTTGTTTGGCCCTGCGGATCGTCGCTGTGGAGAAGCCATGTGCTTTCATCTGTTCCATGGCTTCAAGGGAGTTTACATCGCCGCTTTCCAGAATGGATGAAAGGTAATCCATCGCGGCGTTCAGCTTGGAGGAATGGGCGGATCTGGCTTCGATTTCCAGTTCTTCCGTCTCATTAGATTCTATAGGGCCAATCCACTTCACGGTGCCGAGGCCGACAAGTTCAAATCCGAAGTCCTCCCCTTCCGGGGCGATATTGCACTTGACTTGACGGATGAAGCGGAGGGGCGAGCGCTCGCTCATTCTTCTGACATGAAGGATGCTTCTTGCAATTGCGGCCAGATCTGCGCTGCCCATGCCCTGGTACTGTGCCTCCGAGGTTTCTTTCTTCGTGAAATGACCGATGAGAATTACAGCGCAGCCGGTCTCAACGGCAAACCGTCCGATGGCGTCGAGCTCCCGCCTGACGGACTGGGCATTTGTCATGTCCGATTCAAAGAAGTTTTGAAGCGGATCAATCACGAGAATCTTTGCGTCGAGTTCTTTTACAGCCCGTTGTAAGCGGACGTCGTTGATCGTCAGGAAAGAGCCGCCGATAGACGCGACCCTGTCGATATCCGCACCAGCGTTCACCAGCATTTGTTTTGTAACACTCAGACTGCCAGACTCCGTGCATTGGTAAACAGCGGCGATTGGACCGAGCAGTCTGCTGCCGTCTGGAAGCACCTCGCCACGGGTTGCGCGGGCGACAAGATCGAGGAGCATGGAGGACTTGCCGCTGCCTGGATATCCGTGGACAACGGTAATCATGCCAAACGGGATATATGGGTACATAAGCCAGCTGGGCGTTTCATCCGGCACAGAAGAATACCTTATCAGATTGTAATCTTCTGGAGAGCCAGGGACAATTTCTACCTGGTGTTTTCCTTGCTCTGAAGCCGTTTTCTCATGTATCGACATCTGAAATCCTCCACTCTCTGGTGGTCGATGGATAGTAGATGCTCATCTACAGAGGAGGAAGAGAAAAAGATGAGCATCTTGAGCACCTTGTACCGATTAGCTCGAAAAAAGTCCTGAATATTCGGCTTTTTAGGCTGTACTCAAGATGCTCATCTACAAAAACGATTTGAGCACCTTGAGCATCTTGAACACCTTGCCTCTTGCCATTATACTGTAAGTAACTATCTTTTGAAGCTGCATACATCCCCTTATGTCTACTCCAAGCGCCAGACAGATCCTTTCCAGCACATCCATGCGCACAGACTCTCCGGCCAGTAGTTTTCGATAGGTGGACTCGCTGATGCCTGCCAGACGGATGATATCCTTTTTCTGGTAATTCCACTTTTCGAGGAGACGCCAGAGGCGATAATAGCTGATCAAAACAACGCGCCTCCCTAATATAGATCATATCTATTATACCACAGGAGATGCAACCAGTACAGAAAGATTGTATGACATTTCAGAAGGCTTGGATGAGGTGCAGACATTCTCTGCTCAGTCCTCCGCACGGTCCTGTCCTTGGATAGACTGTCTTCTTTTGCCATTCTGACCAGTTTCCTCCCCTGTTTCCTGGTTCGTTCTGGTATTGCTGACGACGGCAACCTGACGGTATTATGGCGTGACGGATTAGTCCTCGTGCACCTTGACAATCGTAAATACGCCTGATGGGCGATCTACTGTAGATTGAAAGACAAAATCCACAGTAGGCGACCATAATGAAAATGAAAACCAATCCCAGCGGAACAACTTACGTTTATGTGCGCATATCGACGCAGGAACAGAACTATGCAAGGCAGCTCGTCACCATGAAGGAAATCGGCATCCTGGACGATTGTGTGTTCATGGATAAAACAGTCCAGCAAGGATTTCAACAGGCCGAAGTATGATTAGACAGGTGGACTTTCTGATTGCGTATGTTACGCATCCCGCAAGCAACCCCTCCAAATCTCTCGTCGATGCAAAGTGTTTGGAAGCATCAGATGGGATAAGAGTGACAAATATCGACCTTGGCTCTATTCCTCAGCTAAAATAACACTTGCCCTGAGCCCATATTAAGAGTATAATATAATCATAATCAGTGTATACAAGAAGCAGTCGAAAGTCACTGTTTGGATACTTGTGTTTTATACATTATTCTGGGGGCATTGTGTACATGGACAATCAGGTTCATAACGCTATAGTGAACTTTATTTGGAGCATTGCAGATGACTGTCTGCGCGACGTATATGTCCGGGGTAAATACCGCGATGTGATTCTACCGATGACGGTTATACGCCGGTTAGACGCTCAGCTTGAGGATACCAAGCCCGCCGTGTTGGAACTGAAAAAGAAACTGGACGCGGCTAAGATCGACAACCAGTGGCCCGCGCTTTGTAATGAGGCGAGTCAGGCTTTCTGCAACTCTTCCCCGTTCCGGCTGAGGGACCTGACCTCGAGAGCGACGCCGCAGAAGCTGAAAATGGACTTCGAGGCATATCTTGATGGCTTCTCGCCGAATGTGCAGGAGATTCTGGAAAAGTTCAAATTCCGCAACCAGATCGATACCATGATTGAAGCGGACATCTTAGGCAGTGTCATCGAGAAATTCGTCTCTGCCGACATCAACCTAAGCCCGAATCCGGTTTATAAGGATGCGGAGAAAACCATATTGAGGCATCCCGGCCTGGATAACCACGGCATGGGGACGATTTTCGAGGAGCTGATTCGACGCTTCAACGAGGAGAACAACGAAGAGGCTGGCGAGCACTGGACGCCGAGAGATGTCGTCGAGTTAATGGCCGACCTAATCTTTATTCCTGTTGCCGATCAGATTAAGGATGCCACCTATTCTTGCTACGATGGAGCCTGCGGAACCGGGGGTATGCTTACCGTTTCCCACGAGCGGTTGGTGAACTTGGCTCGAAGGCGCGGCAAGAATGTCTCCATCCACCTCTTCGGTCAGGAAATCAATCCGGAGACCTACGCCATTGCCAAGGCTGATATGCTTCTGAAGGGTGACGGCGATCAGGCTGAGCATATCAGTTTCGGATCGACGCTATCCAATGACCAGAATCCGACGAGACAGTTTGACTTCATGCTGTCCAACCCACCCTATGGCAAGAGCTGGAAAACCGATGCCGATAAGATGAGTGACGAGAAAAAGAAAATCCTCGATACGCGGTTCAACACTTATCTTGATGACGGAACAGAGATGGCCATGATCCCCCGGACAAGCGACGGCCAGCTTCTATTCCTGCTGAATAACGTGTCCAAGATGAAGAAGAATACTCCTCTTGGCAGTAGAATCGCAGAGGTTCATAATGGGTCTTCTATCTTTACCGGCGATGCTGGTGGCGGTGAGAGCAACGCAAGGCGATATCTGATCGAAAACGATCTGGTGGAAGCCATTATCGCTCTTCCCCTTAATATGTTCTACAATACACCCATTGGGACGTATATTTGGGTTTTGTCTAACAAAAAAGAGGAACGACGCAAGGGCAAGATCCAGTTAATTGATGCCACAGCCATGAAATCCCCTCTTCGGAGAAATATGGGTAAGAAGAATTGCGAGATGACCCATGAGCTCCGCAAGGAGGTTCTGCGGATATTCATGGAAATGGAAGAAAGCGAGGTCAGCCATGTATTCCCCAACGAGGAATTCGGGTATTGGGAGGTTGCCATTGAAACTCCTCTCGGACTCCGCGTATATCCCGACCGTGAGATCCCGGAGGGGACTTTCAAGAAGGAGAAAGATTTACAATCGGTGAAGATGGCATTGGCCAATATGCCGGTTGATACTCCTCTCGATGATTGGACCGCTTTTTCTATGGCAACAGGGCTGAGGCCCAGCGTGCTCAAGAAAATCCGCCCGTTTATTACCGAGAAGGATGCTTCAGCTAAGCCAATTGAAGGAGAGGCTGATAGCGACTTCAGAGAAAGCGAGATTGTGCCTTTCCGGTACGAGGGTGGTATAGATCGGTTCATAGAGCAGGAAGTCTGGTCGTATGCCCCTGGTGCATGGGCAAACCCCAAGAAAACTACGGTTGGCTATGAAATCATCTTCTCAAAGTATTTCTATAAGCCTGCCCCTATGAAGGACATCCGGACAATAATCAATGAACTGAATGAGTTAGAAAAGGAATCTGATGGGATGATGGCAGAAATTCTTGGAGGGCTTTCTGATGAGTACTAATCTCTATAATCCTGCCGATCATCGTATCTATCCTGCTCGATGGCCGATGTACAGAGGTAAGCAGTTATTCAGGATCATTGACGAGCTTTCTGAAGATGGCAAGGAGGAGTTACTCTCGGTCTCGCATATAACTGGCATTACACCTCGCAGCCAGAAGAACGTCACGATGTTCATGGCAGAATCATTGGTCGGCTATAAGAAATGTCAGGTTGGCGATATTGCAGCTAATACGATGTGGACCTGGCAAGGAGCTATTGGCGTCTCTGCTTATGCTGGGGTTGTCAGTCCTGCATATAACGTCTATCGCCAGAATGGAGATTACTATAATCCCCGTTTTCTTGATATGCTCTTAAGAGAGCGAAAGCTGGTAGATGTGTATCATTCTATTTCGACGGGCATTCGTCCGTCGAGGCTGCGCCTCTATCCTGATGAGTTCTTGACTATACGTTTCCCAGTTCCTCCAAAAGATGAGCAGGATCAGATTGTACGGTATCTGGATTGGAAGATGACGGGAATAAACAAACTGATTGGTATTAGGTGGAAGCAAATAAAGAGGCTTGAAGAATTAAAGTATAGATCAATTTGGAGGGCTACTACAAAAGGATTAGTCACTAATGTATCTTTGAAAGAGAGCGGGAACGATTGGATCGGCAGTATACCAACCCACTGGTCATTGATAGTTGTAAAGAGGGCGTTTTCGGTTATACTTGGAAAAATGCTTGCTCCCAATCCCAAATCACCGGACGACACCTATGAGGAGTACATCTGTGCAAAAGATGTTCACTCTGATGGAGTTGATCTGACAAAGTTAAAGCAGATGTGGTTTTCCCCTTCGGAAAAACAGCAATACCAAGTACGATGCGGTGACCTTCTAATTGTTGAAGGGGGAGCAGGCGCTGGTAACGCTACTGTTGTGAAAGATGACTTAGATAAAGACGTCTTTGTGCAGAATTCTATTCATATTCTGCGGCCAAAGAATTCCTCTGCTCTAAATGAGTACCTCTGTTATTGGATTAATTGTCTTGTAAAGAGGAATTATATGAAGCATATTTGCAGCGTTGCAACAATTCCTCATTACACTAAGGATAAAGTTCTTTCAACGATCATGCCTTTGCCTCCTATACAAGAACAAAAGGCAATAGTTGCTTACCTAAATCAGATATGCAATCGGTTTGATGCGATCATCAATAATAGACGAATCGCGATACAAGAATTACAAAAGCTAAAAGCATGCCTGATTTCTAATGTGGTAACTGGCAAGACCGATATTCGAGGAATTGTAGTTCCTGAGTACGAGTATGTTGTAGACGAGTCAGAGCCTAATGAGTTAGAAGATTTGGATGAAGAGATGACAGAAGACCAGGAGGAATAAAGATGGCCGTGCAAAAGCAGAATGGGGATATTATTCCTTTCATCAAGCAAAAGGACTATATCATGGTCAACAATGATCTTGGTGGAGGATCATTTGGCAAAACAGTTTTGCTACAGGATCCATTCATTGATGAGCTATTTGTTGCAAAAAAATACGAACCTGAGTATGACGATCTTAAGGAAGAGTTTTATAAAAACTTCCTCGATGAGATCAAAATCCTGTATAAGCTGAACCATAGGAATATCGTTCGGATATACAATTACTATGCTTATGAGAATGTACATACAGGATATATTCTGATGGAATATATCGACGGAAATACTATCGAAGAATTTATAGATGATTACTTTGCTCCGTTTGCAACAACGACTTTGGATGATATTTTTATTCAGCTCATTGATGCCTTCTGCTATATTGAGGAACACGGTATTATTCATAGAGATATAAGAGAAGGCAATATTTTGATTGATAAAAATGGGACCGTCAAAATAATAGATTTTGGCATAGGGAAAATCTTCTCTAAGCCAGACCAAAATGTTGATAGTCTTGTGTCAAAAATCAATAGGGCGAATTCTGACACACTCCCTCAGGAGTATTATGACGGAGTCTACACCAGTCTTACTGATATGTTCTATCTCGCAGAACTATTCAATAGGCTTATTGAAAATGCTATGAGCTGTGATATGTCTGATTTTTCATATGGAGACATTTTAGCTAAAATGATGAAAAAGCACCCCGAAGAGCGATATGGAAGTTTTGCCAGTATTCAAGAATCAATTGGAAAACATGACTTTATAAATATGACAATATCTGCTAATGATATGGAGGTATATCAAAAATTCACAAATGCTGTTTGGAATGCTATTAGCTCATACATGAATGAGCCAAAGTTCAATACAGACATTAATCTGTTTATTTCAAAATTGAACTCGGCGCTAACAACAAATCTATTTGAAACTTTTATACAAAGGAATTCCGATGTAATAAGTAGCATTGTTTCTTGCGGTTATCGTTTCAATAATAGTGTCAATATTTCAACGCATACTGTCCGGTGTTTTTTGGATTGGTTTAAGGGCTCAACGCCTCAATCCCAAGCTCTAATTATAAGTAATTTTATATCAAAGCTATCCGATATACCCGTCAAAGAACCTGAAGACGAATTGCCATTCTAACATTGGTATACGATGAATTAGTATAAGTCTAGATCTGTTGAGAGATGAGAGGAGATAATGTAATGGATAATAAAGGTAGAGAAGCATTCTGGAATGTATTAATGGGGCTGCATGATGATAGTGAAGAGAGCATGAATTCACTGCGTGCTGCATCAGCTTGGCCTAAGCAGTTATGCAGGTTCAGGTCAGTAACTGAACATTCTCTCCAGCAGTTAAATGAGAACAAGATGTTTTTTTCATCAGCGAATTTCTATGATGATCCATTTGACACGTATTTCTATACCAATGTCAAACAATTTATACCATTTTATGAAATGATGCGAAAAGCGCTTGATGATGGAAATGTCGATTTTATTAATTCTCTACGACAGTTGGCTACAACAGTAGGGTTGAATCCGGATGTGTTTATTAGTGGGCTATTCAACAACTCGCTTGATTTCCCGATCCTACAGGGGAAAATGACTGACGTCCGCTCATTTATTCAGAAGGGCTTGTACTCAATTTGTTTTT
>ODAI012509102.1_pt1 | contig 10571 bp, 7 predicted proteins | sample 1539321 | NCBI WGS metagenome assembly ODAI01 (sample SAMN02144231, study PRJEB22623) | gut metagenome | biome: sheep rumen | host: Ovis aries | place: New Zealand | reverse complement strand
TCTACGCAAACGGTACAGGATATTACAAAAAGCAGTTCGGTGTTGAGAAAAAACCGGGTAAGAGATATCTTATCAATTTTGACGGAGTTTATATGAACTCCGTTATTTTCGTGAACGGAAAAGAGGTAGGGTCGAACAGATACGGGTATTCACCGTTCGAGATTGATATAACCGATGAATTAAAAGATCTGAATGCCAATAAGGGACCTGACGGTATAAACGAGATAATGGTGGTCATACATCATGAGTCTCCTAATTCACGCTGGTACAGCGGTGCCGGTATATACAGGGATGTAGTGTTTAAAGAAGTAGACGAGACACACATATCGACTGACGGTGTGTATGTATATACGGAGCATATCGATGACGGGAGCAGAGGCAAATGGAAGGTGACCGCCGATATAGAGATGGAAGGTCCCGCCTGCGATGATCTTGAGTTCACATTTGATATAATACATAAGCCCGTAAGCAAAAATGCCGGTGAGTGTATATGCAGGGGCGTTTCTTTTGACGATATCCCGAAAAACTTATATGCTGATGATCTGAATGAGGTACATGGAGATAGTTCTGATACAGGCAGGGAATGCGAAAAGGCAGTTTATACACAGGGAGAAACAATCCCGGTACAATTAACATCTAAAGATGATGTTTCGGGAACATCGACCGGGTCACGGATCTACCGTACCGAATTCATCATAGAAAACGGCAGGGTATGGGATATCACTTCACCTGAGAATTATGAACTTTTGATAACAGTTAAACATCATGGTGAGATAACAGATTCATATAAGACCGGATTCGGGCTTAAGACTATAGAGTATACATGTGACAACGGATTTTTCCTTAACGGAAGGCATATAAAGATAAACGGAGCCTGCGAGCATCATGACTTGGGACTGTTCGGAGCGGCATTTAACAAGGATGCTGCAAGAAGAAAGCTTGTAACATTAAAGAAAATGGGAGTGAATGCCGTAAGGACTTCTCACAATATGCCGGCAAAGATATTCATGGAGCTTGCCGATGAGATGGGCATCATGATAGATTCCGAGGGCTTTGATATGTGGAGAAGGCCGAAGACGGAATTCGACTATGCAAGGTTTTTTGAGGATAATTACAAAAAGGATATAAGGTCATGGATAAGACGAGACAGAAACCATCCTTCGGTCATCATGTGGAGCATAGGCAACGAGATATATGACTGCCATGCCGATGAGACTGCGCCGGCGCTTACACTTGATATGAAAAAAACGGTTGAAGCCTATGACTATGCCGGAAATGCTCCCGTCACCCATGCATCCAATTTTATGGCATGGCAGGGCGCGAGGAATTGTACCGATGTTCTGAAAATGGCAGGCTACAACTACGGTGAACGGCTGTATGATGAGCAGCATAAGGAACATCCGGACTGGAAGATATACGGAAGCGAGACATGCTCGACGGTACAGAGCAGGGGAATATACCATTTCCCGCTTTCTGCTTCGGTCATGGCGGATGATGACGAGCAATGTTCTTCGCTCGGCAACTGTACTACCAGCTGGGGAGCTCCTTCTACCGAATATGTACTTACCATGGACCGTGATAGAAAATACAGTCAGGGACAGTATATCTGGACGGGCTTTGACTATATAGGTGAGCCTACCCCATATCATACCAAGAATTCATATTTCGGGCAGGTCGATACTGCAGGATTCCCGAAGGACAGCTATTATATGTTTAAGGGCAGCTGGACGGATCCTGTAAAAGCTCCTTTTGTACATATATTCCCCTATTGGGATTTTAATGAAGGACAGATAATAGATGTAAGGGTTGCGACCAATTGCGACAAGGTTGAGCTTTTATTTAAACCGGAGGAACCCGATATACCGGGCAGTCCCTATACATACGGGGAATATAATCTTATCGAAAGTGCCGATATCGATCACGAACACGGATATGAGCTCACCCCTTCCTTTAAGATACCTTTTTACCCAGGAAAGCTGAAGGCTGTAGCATACCTAAACGGTAAAGAGGCAGCCACGGAAAAGATCAGGTCATTCGGGGACGCCGACAGACTTGTCATAAATGAGAATTACCGCGGTGATGATACTTTGTTTTTTGAGATAAGCGCGGTGGATAAGGATGGAAATCCCGTAGAGAATGCCAATAACCGGGTACATGTGCTTGTAACCGGCGCCGGTGCACTTATAGGACTGGATAACGGTGACAGTACCGATAACGAAAACTATAAGTGCGATAACAGAAGACTGTTTTCGGGAAAGCTGCTGGTCGCTATCAGTACAAAAGGAAAATACGGCAAGCTTAAAGTTGTGGTCACTTCCGAAAAGCTCCGTTCCGCAGAATACAATATGTATGTTGAAAATACTACGGATCCGGAAGATATAAACAGCTCGCCGGCTGTAGATTACAGTGATTTTGTACTGCACGGAGCACCTCTCGTATCGGACAATATGCTGCTGAAAAATATATACGGGCCGAGAGGTTTTAAACCTGTAAGCAAGGAAATACCCGTAAGAAATATAAAACTGAAAATAGTTGATACGGATAATGTATCGGAAGATGATACAAAGATATATGAGAGGGTGTTTACCCCTGACAGAAAAGAGATATTGGTAAAGGCTGATATATGCCCGCAAAATGCCACATACTCCGAGATAAAATGGGCGGCGGTAAACGATAAAGCCGTACCTGCGAACATAGTTAGGATAGAACCTTTTGATACGCCAGAAGGTCAGTTTTATAAACTTCATGCATTAGGTGACGGAGAGTTCAGACTCAGGGCTTTAAGCTATAACGGCGGACGTGTGGCAAAGGTGATCTCTACCTTGGAGTTTAAGGCGGAAGGACTCGGGAAGGCATTTATCAATCCTTATGAATTTGTATATGGTTCACTTTATACCGATTCTAAGGGCGAGATAGGCAACGGAAATGAAAAGGGTATAGCTACTCCCAGGGGCGAGGAAAGTTATTTCGGGTTTGAAAATGTGGATTTCGGTGAGATAGGTTCAGATGAAGTGACGATCCCGATATTTACGTTAAATGACGAGGAATATAAGCTCGGGATCTGGGAAGGTAAGCCGAATGCTCCGGGCAGCACCTTGCTTTGCGACGGCAGATATCAGATGAAGAGTATCTGGAATGTATATCAGGCTGCAACATTTAAACTGAATAAGAAGCTTAAAGGGGTTACAAGCATCTATTTTACGGCGGATGACAAGTATCACTTTAAGGGATTTGAGTTTAAAAAGCCCGATAAGGCTTATGAAAAGCTGTATTTGGGACAGAGGAGCAGGATATACGGGGATACCTTTACCGAGGAAGGGGATACGATAACCCATATTGGAAATAATGTCACTATAGAGTTTGACGGTATGGATTTCGGTGATGCACCTGCAACTAAAATAGTGATATGCGGAAAGTCAAAATTAAAGAACAATTCCATACATATCAAATTCGACGGAGCGGAAGGCACCAAGACCGACATGATCGAGTTTGAAGGCTCGGATGAATATATTGAGAGAAGCTTTGATATAGCGGGAGCCAAAGGGTTGAATACGGTCGGCTTTGTATTCTTACCCGGATGTGATTTTGATTTTAAGTATTTTTTGTTCTTGAAATAATAAATAATAAGAAGAGGAAGAGATATGTTAAATTTTTATTTGCCTGATTTTTACAACAACGCCAATCTTATATGCCTGATGGCTGACCTGATGAAGCATTATCCGGATAACTTCTATGATGATATCAGGATAGGTGCCGCTTACGGTTCATTCCCGGGAGCTATATGGAACGGCGGAAGAGTCGTATGGGGCATAGAGCACAGGGAAGCCATGGAGAAGATGATAAAGGAGTACAATGACAGAGGCATAGCTGTCAGATACACCTTTACTAATCCGTTTATAGAAGAGCAGTATGTAAATGACCGTTACTGCAACATGATACTTGAGATATCACAGAACGGCTTAAATGAGTTTATAGTTAACACCCAGGCTTTAGAGGATTACGTAAGAGCCAATTATCCGGGATTTAAGATCATTTCTTCCACTACCAAGTGTCTGATGGATGTGGATGCGATAAATGCCGAGCTGGAGAAGGATTATTATCTGGTGGTGACCGACTCGTCACTTAATAATACGGATACACTGTTCAACTTAAAGCATATAGATAAGATAGAAGTGCTGGTCAACCATTACTGCAGGGACAACTGTCCTAACCGCCAGGCACATTATACGGCTATAGGCAAGGCTCAGCTCAACTACACCGAGCTTCATTTCCCGGATTGCAAGTATACGGCCAGAAACTTTTATACTCTGATGGAGAACAGGTCGTTTATAACCACCGATCTGTTATACGGAAAATACAAGGATGCAGGCTTTAAGCATTTTAAGGTGGACGGCCGCGCACATGCTCCGAGAAATGTTATCGAGAGCTTTGTGTATTATCTGGTAAAGCCTGAGTACAGGGATAAGATAAGGATGTTTATATATCAGAGTTTATATAAGCTTTAATGATCAGGGTTATATACCTCATCCGGTGCGTTGCACAACCTTACCTTCGAAGGGAAGGCTTAGAGTAGAATTGTTTAAAGGAGCAGAGTATGAACGACCCTCTTATGACAGTACTGAAAAAAGTGAATTTTATATTCGGGAAGGGCCTGGATGAGAAAGAACTTATAAAACACCGTAAGTTTATCGAAAGGCTCGGGCAGCTGGCTGCTCCTAAGGATGACTTGATTGTGGAAGCATTCAGCGTAGGTGATATAAACTGTGAATCGGTCACACCGGAGCTGGCTCATAATCCCGAATATGTTATCATGTATGCTCACGGCGGCGGATACAATTGCGGAGGGCTCAATTATTCGAGGATACTTGCCGGAAAAATGGCTTTATCCACAGGGTTTAAGGTCATAACATTTGATTATCGCCTGTCTCCGGAAAATACGTATCCTGCGGCACTTGATGACTGTATGGCCATGTGGGAATATCTTGTGACGGATAAATATGCCCCGGACCACATAATAGTAGCAGGAGATTCGGCCGGAGGCAATCTGGCGCTGTGCCTTACACAGAAGCTTAAAGAAAAAGGACTTCCGCTTCCGAAAGGACTGCTGCTTTTCAGTCCGTGGACGGATATGACATGTTCCTCACATTCGTATGAAACCAACCGAGATACGGACCCGATACTTACAAAGGAATATGTGTTGAGTGCCGCTAAAGCTTACGTGGGAGGACTCGGGGAGCTGTCGGATGCGGCATTCAGTCCTATATATGGTGATTTTAACGGGTTCCCGCCGGTATATATCATGGCCGGGAAAAATGAGATCCTGCTTGATGATAGCAGAAGACTTAAAGAATGCATAGAAAAAGCTGACGGAACGGTAAGCCTTGATATAGAGAAGAACGGCTGGCATGTATACCAGCTTTTCCCTATCCATATAGCGGGACGTGCCATGAAGAGGCTTTCAAAAACAGTAACGGGATTAATATACAAAGCTGATCGGACGAGGTAATCATGGGTAGTGCTAACTGGTACAAAATAGATAATGTAGCTAAGATATTCCTGGCGACCGTATCTAAAAGGGATACCAGGTCTTTCAGGCTCAGCTGCACATTGAATGAAAAAATACATGCGGGGTTTCTGCAAAAGGCAGTCCTTTCGGCTATACAGGTAAGACCTCAGGTACAGGTACGTATCAGAAGGGGAATCTTTTGGCATTACATGGAGGATACCGATCTGGAACCTGTAGTGACCAAGGAACAGGACAGGATATGTCCGCTTCTGTATGTGCCGGCTAAGACCATGCTGCATTATCAGGTTACTTATTTCGGAAACAGGATAAACCTGGAAATGTTCCATGCCATAGCTGACGGTACCGGTGCCATGGAGTTTTTAAATATTATAGTGCTTGATTATCTTAAACTTAAATATCCCGGAAAATTCGAAAATGTGACCATTCATTCGGGTGCTTCGGCAGGGGACTTAAGCCAGGACAGCTACAGGCAGTTTTACGGTAATCACGGTCTGTCTAAGAATACACCGAAGGATAAGGCTTATCATCCGGGCGGGATAAAGCTGCCGTATAACCAGCTTCAGTTTTTTGAACTGCATATCCCTTCCGAAAAACTAAAAGCCAAGGCAAAGGAGCTCGGCATTTCTCTTACAAGTCTGCTAGGAGCTTACTGGATGCTGGCGATAAGGGACGATATGCCCCCGAGAAAGAACAATATACCGATCACCATATCCATGCCGGTAAATTTAAGAAATTATTACCCTTCAAAGACAGCCAGGAACTTTTTTAACAGTGTAAATATCTCACATGTATTCGATACGGATATCACGCTTGAAGAATTGGCGGTAAAATATGATGCCGAATTAAAAGAAAGACTGGCTCCCGAGAACATAAAAAAACAGATGGACAGCTTCGAGACCATGGAATATGTGGCTCCTGTCAGGGCGGTACCGCTGTTTATAAAGCAGCTGGTCGTAAGACACTTTACCAAAAAATCAGCTAAAAAGGTGTCAATGGCATTCTCGAACATGGGTGTACAGAGACCGCCACAAGAAGTAGCAGAGTACATTGAAAATTACAGCGGATTCTGCAGCACCAATACATTGTTCTCAACTATGTTCGGCTACAAGGATGAGCTTACTTTAGGTGTATCATCTGCTTATATGAATACCGGAGTGGTGAAGAACTTTGTAAGAGAGCTGACTGCTACGGGGATAGATATAAAGGTTAACGCTACGGAGGTCATAAAATGAGAAAATGTCCTTATTGTAAAATCGATGTCGGCGGCGATCTTGAAAAATGCCCTTTATGTCAGAGTAAGCTCTCGGGAGAAGCGGAAGAAGCATATTTCCCTAAATTTGAGTCTATGCAGAAGCGTACGATGTTTTATAAATTCCAGCTGCTCATAGTCTGGGTGATTGTAATTGTGGCCATAGGGCTTGATTTTATGCTCAAGATCCGGCTGCACGGGTATCCTGATCTGCATTGGAGCCTGCTGCTGGGTATGTGGATACTTATAACGGATTTAAGGATAATGCGTTCGTTCAGGCCCGGTACAGGGTCGGCAAGAAAAATGACACTGATGGTATTTATCACCTTAGTCATGTTACTTATCACCGCTTATTTCTTAGACTTTATGGAACTTACGCTCGGACTGATAGTTCCGATCATCATTACCGGAATGGTTATAGCGAACTTTGTGCTCTCTATGATAGACAAACACGGAAACACCATGTCATACCTGCTTACGGGGATACTTATAGGACTTATTCCGTGTATAGTGATGTATCTCATAAACAAGTCGATGTCCATAGCCTGGGTAGTATGTGCTCTGGTAAGCGCTATACTGCTGGTGGGTGCTGTGGTATTTAAGGGAAGAGCAGTGGCTGCAGAACTGCAGAGAAGATTTAATATGTAAGTGTGACACTCTGTCATAGGAAGGAAGCGAGAATAATGGTTTCTTTATTATGTGCATTAGTCATATTGGTGTTAGGTTTTATCATATACAGCAGGATAACCGAGAAGATATTCGGTCCGGATGACAGAAAAACACCTGCAATAGAGATAAATGACGGTGTGGACTGTGTTCCTATGAAATCCTGGAAGGCTTTTTTGATACAGCTTTTAAATATTGCCGGAACGGGACCTATATTCGGTGCTCTTATGGGAGCATGCTTCGGTCCTGTGGTCTTTTTATGGATAGTGCTCGGTTCGATACTTGGCGGTGCGGTACATGATTATATGTCCGGCATGATATCCTGCAGGAATAAGGGAGCCTCCATAGCCGAACTTTCGGGTATATATCTCGGAAATGCAGCTAAATGGGGAATGAGGCTGTTCTCAATACTTCTGTTGGTGCTTACCGGCACAGTATTTGTTAACAGTCCGGCTTCACTTTTAGCGAAGCTTACTCCTGATGTTTTAAATGAAACTTTCTGGATAGTGGTGATACTTTTATATTATGTTTTGGCTACGTTACTGCCTATAGACAAACTGATAGGAAAGCTTTATCCGATATTCGGCATAATCCTTATGATCATGGCGGTTAGCATACTCGGAGGTACGATATTCGGTGACTATGTGATCCCTGAGCTTAGTCTGTCAAATATGCATCCGGATGGACTGCCGGTATGGCCTTATATGTTCGTGACTGTTGCGTGCGGTGCAATATCCGGTTTCCATGCAACTCAGTCCCCTATGATAGCAAAGTGTATAACTTCCGAGAAACAGGGACGCAGGGTATTTTATGGCGCAATGATAGCAGAGGCCGTGATAGCACTTATATGGGCGGCGGCCGGAGTTGCATTTTACGGGGCAACTGAGCTATTAAGTGCCGCCATAAAGGCTGAGGGACAATCAGGCGTAGTATACGAGATATCAAAGCAGATGTTAGGTACCATAGGCGGTATACTTGCAGTAGTGGGTGTGGTCGTATGTCCCATAACATCAGGCGATACCGCATTCAGGAGTGCAAGACTGATACTTGCCGAGATCACGAAACTTGATCAGAAAAAGATAAAAAACAGGTTACTTATCACTGTACCTCTTTTAGGGATAGGTGCAGCTTTGACACAGATGGATTTTGATGTGCTGTGGAGATACTTTTCCTGGTCAAACCAGACGCTGGCTATGATATCGCTGTGGGTCGCTACGGCATATCTCTTAAAGAACGGAAAAAAGAAGATTTACTCACTGCTTACGGCACTTCCTGCCACATTTATGTCGGCTGTGAGCGTGACTTATATCATGATAGCGAAGGAAGGTTTTGAACTTGGTAAGACCGTATCGTATATAACCGGTGCTGTGGTCGCGGCAGGACTATTAATTTATTACTTGTATATAGTTAATAAAAAAGATGTGTGACAAGGTATTTTTATAATAATCTGTTGTTCCTGGTTGTATAATTACCATACTTGATTGCTGAACCGCAATGAGGACAGTATTTATGATAAAAAACATCTACACGATGCAGAATGCAGTCACAATACGGACAGCTGAAGAGACGGAATTTAATATTAATAACAATAAATATGATTATAAGAACCAGAGCAAAAATCATAGCAATACCCATGTTATCAAACAAAAGACCTATAGCAGTTACGCCTACAAGTAATAAAATATAAAAAATAACAAGACAGCAATAACCCCATTTAACGCGTTTGCGTAACAGTTTCATTTTATCATCAAAGTCTTCGGTTGATTCTTTATTTAACAGAGCATTTTCGGATGCAGTATCACTTAAAGATATCAGACTTCCGCATTCAGGACATTTTTTACTATATTCTTCAATGATCTTTCCGCAATCGGGACATTTATAATACATAATCTTAACCTCCGTATATCGATTTATTAATTAATGAAATAATTATATTTAATAATGATGCGGTTTTCAAGTATATTCATGCAAAATTAAATATCCGTTATTGCAGACCGGTCTGCAAAAGAGGCAGTGTAATCCGCAGTTAATAGCATATATTAATGAAAGTAATCATTGTATATTATAATCGGAAATAGTATAATTGTTCATGTACACAGGAAGATCGTTTATTTGGTCTACAAGTGGGATTATGGAGAAAAATATGAGAAGAAAGATCAGAATAATTTGTATTAAAATATTATATAATCATAACAATAGTTTTAGTTGTGGTAGCCACCGTTTTTATTCTTGTAGTTGCGGCTTTATGCAACAGTTGTGAGAGCACTTTTGATTGTAACGGCTGCTTTGATACTTTCTTGAAGTGTCCGGGGTGACAGTGATTTATTGTTTTGATTTTTTTAAGATTTTATTCTCCAATAAATAGATCAGGAAGGACACAATCATTATAAGTACCGAATAAATAATAATCTCGGGTATGGTTCCGAGTGCTTTGGCGATGGATGAAAATACTACCTGGGTGGAAGGATAGTACGGGGTGATCTGGAACATATTCGGCTCCGGCTTCCTGTCAGACAGTACAAAATGACCGAAGGTGTTTAACAGTTCGGCGATAACAGACATGATGATATAGAGTATTAAGACCGGTTTAAAAGCGGTCTTTTTTCTTTCCTTGAGGATCATTATGGCCAGAACGGATTCAAAGAGCATAACAATGTGATATATGAAGCCGTGCATGGTGAATATGATCTGTGGTCTGAGCATATCCTGGGGAAAGAGCAGGGCCATAATGGCTGCAAAAATGGAAAATGTTGCAAGGAATGTAAGAAGTGTATCCTGTGCTTTCTCTTTTACAAAGGGGATAAGTACGGAACAATACATGGCCATGGAACATAACTGCCAAGGGAAGAACCACATATTGTAGGCATCAGGGTAAACATAGGTTAAAGAGAACCACTGTTTCCATACTTCGGCTATGATCATACCGATGCCGAGCCATTTAATGAGTTTTATGTGGGAGTCTTCGGACTTCTTTTTGACGAGTATAACAAATAAAACAACCGCTACGATTGTTACGACAAGCATGACTATATGAAACGGGCCGAATAATCCGGGAGTTTTGTCAAATCTGACATCCATAATTAACCTCTATTTATTTGATATTTTTATTCTATCATATTCAGATTTATT
>ODAI012242040.1_pt1 | contig 10571 bp, 9 predicted proteins | sample 1539321 | NCBI WGS metagenome assembly ODAI01 (sample SAMN02144231, study PRJEB22623) | gut metagenome | biome: sheep rumen | host: Ovis aries | place: New Zealand | reverse complement strand
CTGTCATATCCGTGCAAAGAGCCAGCTTTATGTCCCGGGCCCTGGCTTGCTGCAAGAACTCCTCCACACCGCCAAAGAGTTCCATTCCATCCAGAGCTGCCTGCCAATATGCCTCGTAGATTTCCTCGGTATGATCAAAGGGAGAACGGCCCAGATATTCCAAGGCATGTTGGATGTAGAACAGGCGATGATGCTGCGCCGCACCATCCGTCAAAAGTTCCTTGGTGCGAGCCTTGCCCGCCTGCCAGGCCTCCGTCCACACCTCTGGTGAAAGCCCCAGCAGCTCTGCCCCCAGGCGCAAGGCGGCCTCCTCACCACGCTGATAAGCCGCCGTGGCATCGTACAAAGTATTATCCAAATCCATAAGAATCGCCTTCATCACATTCTACCCCCTTTATCTAAGCATAACAGAGCTACTGCAAATTTTGTAGTGTCAAAAGAAAAAGATAACCCACCAGAAAGCTAGCTTAAGGAAGAATAGCTGGTCCTATGGGAAAACACGACCTTGACCCGTTCATTTGCTTTGTTGTATCATATATTTACGGAATATTTCAAACTATATATCAAAAATTTGAGGAGGCAGGACAGCATGAGCATTATGGAATCCATCAGCCAGCGGCGCACCTATTACCAGATCAACAAGAAGCTTCCAGTGGATACCAGGAAAGTCAAAGAAGTAATCCAACAGGCCACGGAGCTGGTTCCGGATGCCTTCAACATGAAGTCGGCGCGTGTTGTCCTGGCCCTGGGCCAGAAACAGGACGAGCTTTGGGATGCGGTCTATGATGCCTTTGGCGGTAAAGTCCCACGGGAGAAGATTGACAGCTTCAAAGCCGGAGCAGGCACAGTTCTCTACTTCTATGATGAAGACGTGGTCAAGTCCCTGCAGGAACAGTTTGCCCTGTATGCTGCCAACTTCCCCATCTGGGCCCAGCAGGCCAACGGCATGTTGCAGTTCACCATCTGGACGGCCCTGCGGGACCTGAACATCGGTGCCAGCCTCCAGCACTACAACCCGGTCATAGATGAAGCTGTAAAAAAACTCTTCCAAGTGCCTGATTCATGGCAGCTGGTGGCCCAGATGCCCTTCGGCGGCATCACCGCCGAGCCTGAGGCCAAGGAAAAGGAAGACATTTCCAACCGCGTGAAAATCTGCGAGTAAAAAGAAAGGGTTCAGGACAAGCGCTCTCAAAGCGCTTCCCTGAACCTTTTTATGTCATCTAATCCTTCATCCTCCCCAGCCACTCTGACAGCAGTTTCTCATGCTCAACAATCCGCTTGGCCAAGTCCACTGCCATCTTTTCATCATAAGTATGAGCGGTAAGATTGCGGTCATCTGCCATTTGCAGCGCCTGTTCTGCTTCCTCATCACTGAACAGCCCTACTTCCCGTAGAAGGCGGATTACTTTCTTGGGTGAGGCTGCTTCCAGCCCCTCCCTGTCCAGCAAATAATCCTTGCCGCATTTCCACATGATTTCAAAAGCAAACTCAAAACGCTGAATCAGCCCATCGCGTTCCATTTCCGTGAGGCTGTCCTTGATCACACCTTCATGCAGCTTGCCAAGAGCCTTTTCTGCCCCGTTAAAGCGCTTCTTTATGCTTTCTTCCATAAGATTCCCTCCCGGCGTATCTCCTCGCAGAGCACCTCTGAGGCGCGGGCCATATCCACTACATCCACCTGATAAGGAATGGTCGATTCCTCCAGTTCTTCACGTAGAGCTGCAATCTTCGCAGAAATATCCCCCGCCATCCCCTCCACGGCTATATCCACATCAGAGCTATGGCGGGCATTCCCCCTGGCCCAGGAGCCAAAGAGGTAGATATTGGCTTTCTCGTCTTCCATGGCCTTTAAGGCAAAATCACGGATTCTTTCCAAATAAGCGTTCATCATACCCACCCATTCTCTTTTCAACGTCTAATGAAATCACCTATATTTAACCGGTCTTCTAGCTGAGAAAAGTATAACACAAATTGATGAAACATTCAGCAACAGCCCTCCCCGTCTGCCAGCTTCTCCAAGCACAGTATCATCTGCCCCAGCAGGGCCAGCTCTGACATTTCATCGTCTCTGATATGCTGCAGGTCGGGCAGGTATTTTTCGGGGATGTATGCTGCCAGTTTCTGACGCAGGGCTTCCATATCCGTCACCAACTCGCTGCGAACGCAGACCAGCTCCGGGTCGATCATGGCCAGAGCTGCCCGGAGGCTCACCTCTATGGTTTCCAGGCTTTTCTTCCTGTCCGTCAGGTGATGCTGGTACCATTCCTCTCTGGGCAGAAGGCTGTAAAGCAGATACTTTATTTCTCCGGCGATATTGTGGCTGCCCTGATGTAGCCTGCCGTCCAGCACCAGCCCCATGCCGCAGATGCTGTAGCCCCTGGGCAGGGAAAGGAAGACGATGTTCCTGTATTTGTCCTGCTGGGCGTAGAAGCCCAGGGCCGCGGCGTTCACATTGTTGGTGATGACCGCGGGCACGACGTACCTTTCCTCCAGATAGCCAGCCAGGTCCAGCTCCGGGTCAATCATGGTGGAGTCAAGGTCAAGGTGTCCCTGCCATACGGAGCCGGGGGTGGCAATGCCTACGATATCATAGGGGCCAAAGCGGCAGGCTGCCGTGTCAAGTATGTCCTCTATGTCCTTCCGCACATCCAGGCGGCCCTTGATGACCGTCTCAGCCTTGAGGGGCGTCCCCTGCTCATAGAGGCGGTAGGCAATCCTGGTCCTGCCCGCAAAGGGCATCAGCACCAGGGCAAGAATCCTCTCCCTGCTCTTTATCTCCCCCAGGGCCTTAGCAATAGCCCTGTCCTCACTGGTCTGCCGCCACTTATCCATCCCGTCCCAGATAAAGTCCAACAAGGCCGCCACATCATAGCGGGCAAAGATTTTGGCGGGAATCTTCAGCACCAGTTTCTCCGGCAGAAGGGTGCAGGCCGCCTCATACTGATAGGCAATCTGTGGTGCCAGCAGCACGGCCTCGGCTTCCAGCCCCGCTGTCCCCAGCTTTGCCCAGGGCACGGCGCTGAACTCATAGTCAAGGCTCAAAAGCTCTGCCGCCTCCTGCAGCTGCTGGGCAAAATACCCGGTGGTCAGCCCGCCGGTGCAACAGAGAAGAATCCTGCGGCGCCCCTTGTCCCTGGCCCCTGCAAAGACTTCCCGCATCTCCGCCCAAAGCTCTTTGGCATGGGCCATATCCTTCAGCTCGAAGTGCAGGTAGAAAATGCTCTCCCCCCGCGCCCGGCTGGTCACGCTCATTTCCACGATGACCGAAGCCAGCAAATGAAAGCGAATCTCCCCCTGGGCATAAGGGCCGGACAGCTTGATGTCCCCCTCACTTGGCTCAATTTTCCCTTCCGGCAATTCTTCAGACAGTATGTACTGCCTGTACTCCTCCAGCAAATCTGTGCTGCCTGTCATATCCTCACCCGCCTTTCTTCCATTGTAGAAGAGGGACCGACAGAAAACAATAAAAAATTGCTGCCATGCGGACAGTTCTTCGATTGACACCTTCTGTTTTGCAGTTGTAACATTGTAAACATCTGGTACAGGATTGATTTCATGCATTTTCTGGAAAAAGCAAGTTCTTTTATCTCCAAGTATATGGCGGTATTCGTTATCGCCATCGCGGCTGTTGCACTCTTCAAGCCCCCCAGCTTCAAGTGGGCTGCCCCAAACATCACCATGCTGCTGGGCATTGTGATGTTTGGCATGGGCATGACCTTGAAACTCTCGGATTTCAAGCTGGTGTTCCAGCGTCCCCGGGATGTGTTCATCGGCGCCCTGGCCCAGTTCACCATCATGCCTTTGCTGGCCTATCTCCTTGCCAAGGGCTTCAATCTGCCGCCGGAGCTGGCCGCAGGTGTGATACTAGTAGGCACCTGCCCAGGCGGAACATCTTCCAATGTCATGACCTACTTAGCCCGCGGAGATGTGGCTCTGTCTGTATCCATGACCATGACCACCACTGTGCTGGCTCCCATTGTCACGCCGCTGCTGACCTGGTGGCTGGCAGGCGCCTGGGTGGATATTTCCCTCTCAGCCATGATGATGTCCATTGTGCAGGTAGTCATCCTCCCCATTGTGGCGGGGCTCGTCCTCAATTCCTTCTTTGAATCCCAAGTACAGAAATTCGTCAAAATCCTGCCCTTGATCTCCGTCATTGCCATTGTGCTGATTGTGGGAGGCGTCGTTGCCGTCAGCTCCCAGAAAATCATGGAAACAGGCCTGCTGATCATGGCCGTGGTCATGTGCCATAACCTGCTGGGCTACGGCACCGGCTTCCTGCTGGCCAAAGCCCTGCACATGGATATTGCCAAAGCCAAGGCTGTCTCCATTGAAGTAGGAATGCAGAATTCCGGGCTGGCCACTTCCCTTGCCATGCTCCACTTCGGCCCTGCCGCCGCTATCCCCGGCGCCATCTTCAGCGTGTGGCACAACATCTCCGGCTCACTGGCCGCCAACTATCTCTCCAGCCGCAACAGCAGGGAAAAGCACTGACGAACATGGTCCTGGGGGGCCTGGCAAGCGAGACGAATCTTCTGGATGCCCTGTCACACGCAAAATTCAGCGGTGGCAAATCTTTCAAGTCGGTGGCGACGGATTTCACAGAAGGCAGGCCCGGGGTGGCCGCCTTTACCTATGGCAATATCCGGGAGACTCTTTGCTATGTGCCCATCAAGGATACGGACTGGATGATAACAGAAGCATGACCTGGCTGCCCTCACTGCAGGGGCAGAGGTGCTGCTCTCCCTCTATCGCAGCCTTGACGAGCCGCTGAAACGGCTCTCGGAAGAACAGCCCCAGCAGGCAGGCAGCGGGAAGACAGCCAAGGAACCCGCCCCCCACCAGCAGCGCAGCCTGCTCCTGGGGGATGATGACGAGGACTTCCTCGCCATGATGACCCGCTGGCTCAAGAAGGACTATGATGTGACGGCAGTGGGTTCCGGAGAGCAGGCCCTGGCATATCTAAAAAAGGAGCAGCCCGACCTGGTGCTGCTGGATTACGAGATGCCGGACATGGACAGCTCCGTGGTGCTGGAAAAATCCGCATGATGCCTGACTGCCAGAATGTGCCGGTAATGTTCCTGACGGGAACGGAAGACCAGGACAACCTCAAGAAGGTCGAGGAGTTCCACCCTGCCGGGGTCCTCATCAAGACCCTGGGAAAGAAAGAGCTGCTGGCGGGGATTGCGGCGTTCTTCGGTAATACAGATTGAAGCAAAGGAGTGTGTCTGCCCCATGGAACTGAAGTCCATCAAAGCCAAGCTTATCCTGCTCCTCGTGGGCATCAGCGCCGTGCCGCTGATCATCTCCATCATCATCAGCACCCTGAACACCATCGCCGATGCTGAGGAGGCTGCGGAGGCAGACGGCCTCCTGCGAAATGCCATCGTGCAGGAAAATATCTCCTCCCTTTGCCAGCAGAACCTCACAGCCCTCAGGGCCCTGGCTGCCCAGCCCGCTGTCAGGCACTATCTGGCGGGGGAACAGGACGAAAGGCTGGCCCTTGCCCTGCGGCAGTCCGTGGACGACACCAATGCCATCTTCCAGGACGGCAACAACCTCATCGTCACCGATGCCCGTGGCAGGCAGGTCTGCAGAAGCGACAAGCTGAACCTGACGGAGGTGAGCAGCCGTTCCTACTTCCAGGAGGGCATGCAGGGCAAGGAATATATTTCCGAAGTCCTGGTGAGCAAGAGCGCAGGGAATTTCATCTCCGTCCTGGAAGTGCCCGTCAAAGATGATAATGGCCAGCCCATAGGCATCGTCCAGCGGAGCTATGACCTCTCCGTGCTGGGTGACTTCGTCAAAGCCCAGGCAGATGACGAAACCCGGGTGCTCATCATCGATGCCCAGGGCAAGCTCCTGGCCCACTCCGCCAAAGAAGTGACAAAAGAGGAAGACCGCACCGACGAAAGCCAGTTGGGTTTCGTCAGCCAGGCTCTCGCGGGCCAGTCCGGCGCTGCCCAGGCCGAGCTGGAGGGAGAAAAGTGCCTCATCTGCTATTCACAGAGCGAAGTGACAGGCTGGGTCATTGCCACCGCCCGCCCCTACAGCCACATCCAGGCAGCCGCTTACAGGCAGGCCTTCACCACGGCGGGACTTGGTATGCTTTTGCTGGTGCTGGCCGCCTTCATGGCCTATGCCCTGGCTGGCAGGGCCGCCGCTCCCATCGCCGCCATCAGCCATACCGCGGCAGAAATCGCCAAAGGCAACCTGGCCCAGCCCAATCTGACCGTCACCTCCGGTGATGAACTGGGGCAGATGTCTGCCGCCTTCAACAGCATGATGGACAAGCTTTCTGCCGTCCTGAAGCGCACGTCGGAAAGCGCCCTCTCGGTGGTTTCCTCCTCCGAGGAACTCAGCGCCACCTCAGAGCAATCTGCCCAGGCCGCCAACCAGATAAGCACCTCTGTCACCACCGTGGTGGAGCGTATCAAGGAACTCAAAGATGCCATGGAAGCCGCCGGCTTTGCCATCGCCAATATGCAGCAGCTGCTGTACGTCATCTCCGACAACTCAGACAACGTGGCCAAGGCTTCGGAACTGACCCGCACCACCGCAGATGAGGGTATGGAGACCATCGAGGCTGCTGTCAGCAATATGGGAAGCCTGGAAACCTCCGTCAACGAGTCCGCCCAGGTCATCCAGTCTCTGGGCACCCAGTCCCAGGAAATCGGCCAGATTGTGGACACCATTTCCGCCATTGCCGAGCAGACCAACCTGCTGGCCCTGAACGCCGCCATCGAAGCTGCCAGAGCCGGCGAGCACGGCCGGGGCTTTGCCGTGGTGGCGGACGAAGTGCGGAAACTGGCCGAGCAGTCCGCTGCTGCCGCCGACAAGATCAGCAGCCTCATCCGCCAGGTCCAGACCCAGACGGAAAAAGCTGTAGAGACCATGCACGCAGGCCGTGACATCACGGAAAAGAGCGCCCAGTCCGTCAGCGCAGCCGGAGGAGCCTTCCGGGCCATCGCCCAGCATGTGAACTCCCTGACGGAAAAAGTGAATCAGACTAATAGCGCCATCAGCGAAGCCCACAAGGGCAGCGACAAGATTGTAGAAGCCGTCATCAACATCGACGCCGCTTCCAGCCGTCTGGCCATGGAAACAGAGACCGTCTCCGCCGCCACAGAGGAGCAGGGCGCCGCCATCGAAGAAGTGGCCACCGCCAGCCGCCAGCTGGCCGAAATGGCCGGCAAGCTCCAGCAGGCAGTGGCAGAATTCAAGCTGAGATAAGATAATCCTGCTCAAAAAAATCATCCCCAAAGCTGCCCCCGGTTCACATGAATCGGGGGTGTTGCTTTACACAGCCCTTTTTCTTTCCCTTAAGCAGGAATCTTCCCTGTTAGAAGCGAAAGACAGCTAGTGTAAACATATTTCAAGAAAGAGGTGGACTCTCATGGAAAGATTTGGCGGCAGCATCAAGACCTTGTTCCTCATCAGCGTCGTACTCCTGACTGGGGCGCTACTGACCGTGCAGACCTTCATCAACATCAGCCAGCTCACCGGCACAGTGGAAGAACAGGTAAAGGGAGGCCTTTCGGCCCACTCCGAGGCTATTGCCGGGAAGCTGGACCAGCGCATCCTGCAGGTGGGGCAGAAGACCCTCGGCCTCTCCCTGGGGGTCAGCCAGCTGAAGACCTTTGACAGCGATGTCATGTTCGGCATGGCAGACGGCTATGTGCTCTCTGACAGCCTGATCATCGGCAGCGGCTTTTGGTTCGAGCCCTTTGCCTACAGTCCGGACATCGAATACTACGGCCCCTACCGCACCAAAGGTCCCGGGAACACTGTCACCCTGGACATGGAATACAGCAACGCCGAGTACGGCTACAACAAATTCGACTGGTACCTGAACGCCATGAAGAGTCCGGGCAAGGTGGCCTGGACCGGCCCCTACCTTGATGAAATGAGCGGCACCACCATGCTCACCAGCGCGGCAGCTGTGCAGAAAGGCGGCAGGAGCATCGGCACCGTCACCGTGGACATCGGCATCACGGAGCTGGAAGACTATGTCAAGAGCATCACCATCGGGGATAACGGCTACGCCTTCCTGGTGGGCAGCGACGGCCTGTACCTGGCCACCAAGGACGATGGCAAGAACATGAAGCAGAAGATCACCGAGGAGAGCGACAAAGAACTGGCTGCCCTGGGGCAGAAGATCGTGGGACTCACCTCGCTGGAACTCACGGAAACGGATGTCTTCGGTGAGGACAGCTATGTGATGGCTGCTCCCCTCTGCATAGACAATATGAAGCTGGTGCTGGTGGCTCCCAAATCAGACTACAGGGGTGCCGTGACCAAATCCATCTGGACCAGCATCATCATGGCCCTCATGGTCATGGTAGTCCTCTGCGCCGCCATGATCATCATCTTCAACCGCCGCATCGGCAACCCCATCGGCCACCTGATGGACGAAGCCGGCAAGATTGCCGACGGCAACCTCACAGGCCATGTAGAAAACAGCAGCCAGGACGAGATTGGCGCCCTGGGCAATTCCCTCAACCACATGATTGAAAACCTGCGCCATGTCATCAAGGAAGTCACCTCCATGGCAGAGCAGGTAGCCCATGCCAGCCAGCAGCTGAACACCAGCGCCGAGCAGTCCGCCCAAGCCAGCCACATGGTGGCAGAGAGCATTGTCTCCATTGCCGAAGGTGCCAGCGAGCAGGCAGTAGAGGCCAGCAATATCCAGGAAGCCGCCGAAAACGTCACCCAATCCGTCCAGGCAGTGGCGGCAGATGCCAACCAGGTGCTGCAGAACGCCATGAGCGCCAAGGACAAGATTGGAGAAGGCCGTGCCTCCATCCAGGAAGCAGTGTCCCGGATGAACAACATCACCGCCAGCACCGACAGCATCCAGACTTCCATCGAGAAGCTCAATCAAAGCTCCAAGGAAATCTCCGACATCGTGGATATGATCACGGGCATCGCCGAGCAGACCAACCTGCTGGCCCTGAACGCCGCCATCGAGGCCGCCCGGGCAGGCGAGGCAGGCCGTGGCTTTGCGGTGGTAGCCGATGAAGTGCGGAAGCTGGCGGAAAACTCCAACCAGTCCTCCCAGCAGATAGCCGCCCTGGTGCGCTCCAACCTGGAAGACATGAAGTCAGCGGTGGAAGCCAGCCGCACCGGCACCCAGAGCGTCATGGAAGGCATCAACACCGTGCAGACCGCCGACAAGGCCTTTGCCGACATCGTGACGGTCATTGATGACCTGACCGCCCAGATACAGCGCATAGCCAAGGCCATAGAAGACATGGCAAGCGACAACGAGCGCATGCTCCAGGCCAGCGTCAACATCAGCAAGACCAGCGGCAAGAACTCTGACGAAGCCCAGTCCGTCTCCGCCGCCGGCCAGCAGCAGAGCGCCTCCATGCACGAAATCTCCGACGCCGCCCGCGGCCTGGCCTCCCTGGCAGGAGATCTGCAGGATGAAATGAAGAAATTCAAAATCTGACAAGAGCATAGAATCAGCATAAAGCAAGGCCCCCGGTCACACGACACCGGGGGCCTTGCTTTATGCAAGATTTGCCATTAACTTCTCTTACTTCGCGGCTGCACCGTGGATTTCTTCTGCCATGCGCACCAGCGCATCAACTGTCCGCACGCCCGGGGTGATTTCGGACAGCTTCACCTTCACGAAGTGGTTTTCCTTCACTGCCTTCACATTGGCCAACTGGGGATTATCCTTGATGGCGGCTACCTTCTGCTGGAAGTCGTCGTCATTGCGGATGCCGTTGCTGTAGTCTGCAATGATGATGTACTCCGGGTCTGCTGCCACCACATTTTCCCAGCTGACGGCGGCCCAGGTCTTGTCCACGCCGGCATTTTCCATGACGTTCTCCGCGCCGATGAGTTTCAGGATATTGGTGGTATAGCCCTTGAAGGCTGTGAAAGGCTTGCCGTCGCTGGCATCATAGACGAAAATCTTCTTCTTGGGCAGCTTCTCAATCTTGCCCTGCACAGCGGCCAGCTTCTCCTTCTCCGATTTCACCCAGGTCTCGGCCTTGTCACGGACGCCGAAAATATCTCCCAGCTTCAGCATATCCTCGAACACCGTGTCCAGATTGGCATCCAGCTTCTGCATGGAGGAGGGCACGTAGATGGGCACATTCTTGGCGGTGATTTTCTCTGCCGGGATGCCCCGCTTGGTGAAGGGCACTTCCCAGCCTGTGGCAAAGTCAGGATTCTCTGCCATGAAGGTCTCATAGGAAGGCCATTTATCCGACAGCACCTTCACCTTGTCATAGGCGGCCTGCAGGGGCGGATAGATTTCCCCCTCCTTCATGGCCGTGCCTGCGATCTCGTCCTCCAGCCCCAGGGCCAGCAGCATTTCCGTGGTGGCCTGGGACATGGAAATGGCATGGACGGGAGCTTTGTCCACGCTCTGCTTCACTTCCTGGCCGTCCAGTGTCTCCGTCCAGGAAACGGGATAGGCGGCGGCCGTTTCACTGGTGGCGGCGGGCTTGTCGCTGGCAGGTGCCTGCTTCTCAGCGCCGCAGCCGGAAATCACTATGGCAGACATGACACAAAGTCCTGCTATGAGGCCTTTCCTTAACCACATCTTCATGCTT
>ODAI012147799.1_pt1 | contig 10571 bp, 6 predicted proteins | sample 1539321 | NCBI WGS metagenome assembly ODAI01 (sample SAMN02144231, study PRJEB22623) | gut metagenome | biome: sheep rumen | host: Ovis aries | place: New Zealand | reverse complement strand
TCGTTCGGACTGCCAACCGGATCCCGGAGTTTCGTCAGCGCATTTTGAACGAAGAGATCATAGAGTACGATTACTGTAATCCCTCCTACATAGTTGCCCTGCCTGACGACACCTACCGCTACTGCAATGTGAACGTCAACCAGCCTTTTTCGAAATACCTCGAACAAAGCTGCATCAAGCAGGATGCTGCCCTTCATTCTGAACATCTGGAGGAAGAGGATGAAGACATTCTGGGCCTTCTCTTTATATCCACCGTCCCCTGGCTCAACTATACTGAGGCCATGATGCCCCTTCCGGACAACCGCTTTTCCATCCCAAGTTTCTGCTGGGGAGCCTATAAATCGGAGAAATACCTGGCGCTGGAGGACGGCCGGGTCGTGGAACGGGTCAAAACATCGATACCGGTGACACTTCTGGTAAATCACGCGCTAATTGACGGCATCCACGTCGGCCGCTTCTTCGACAACCTCGGCGAGGAACTCAATAATTTCAATTTTTCAACAAAGGAGTGACTGACGTCACTCCTTTACCATTGTAATCGTATAGTTTCCAATTCCGCTCAGCTGTGTGAGCCTGATCTGGTAGCTCTGACCTTCTTTGAGGATCACAGACAGGCTGTCTCCGCTCATCATCTCATCAGCTCCCTCGAGCCTGTCGCCCAGTTGGCTGTAGACATACATCTTGACGCTGCAGCCCTCATTCATGTTTCCGATCGTGATCTGATACTTTCCGGACTCAGCAGCTGTAAAGGTGTAAGCCTTTTTCTGGTCCTTGTAAGTGATCGCGCCGGGGACGATGCACTTCCCGCTGATATCCGAAGATGACTCCTGCTTGCCGATCGCCAGCGCGTACTCTCCGATCTTACCGGTCTGCGAAATATAGACTTTATAGGCCTCGCCCGCGTTCAGTTCCAGCGTCGCGCCGTTTCCCTCCGTCAGGTTATCTCCGAAGATCTTTGCGTTTCTCGCGTCATAAATATCCAGCTTCAGAGCCAGTTCCTTATCGGCGCTTCTTACATCGAAGCGGAAAGTCCCGCTGTTCTCCGGCACAAAGGTGTAAGTGTTGTACTGCCCCTTAAACTCCACACTGTCCCGGATCAGGTCATAATCAGACACATCCGAAGCCGCTTTATTCTGCCCGAAGAGCAGGACATATTTGCCTTCCCCTTCTGCCGCTTCTACAGATACAGTATATGTCTTGTCCTTTTCAAGGACACAGTTTACTTCGCTTCCGTTCACCAGTCCGGTCTGTCTCACAAGCTCTGCGCCATCCGGCCCTTTGACCGCGATCTGTGCCTTAAGTGTGCCCTCCACCTTGGTGAGGAAGAAGCTGCACGGTCCTCCTACCGCCTTCACGGCGTATTCCTGCTTCTTTACGGTTCCCTTAAGTTCACCCGGGTACTCGGTGTAAGCGACTTTTGCCGCCGTAAATTCGCTCGTCTCCGGGTCTAGTCCGCTCTCGCCCTCTTCGATCTGCTCATACAGCGCATCCAGCGCCTCGCAGGAATAAAGCTCGGAAGCTTCCTCCACGATCCCGTATGCCTCGTCAAAATCTCCGGAATTGACCCGGCTGACTGCTTCTCTGGTCACATAAGCCACAAATGCGTTTCTTAAGCCTTCCGCCTTCTGCGTGAGCTGCTCATCTTCCGGCAGGATCTCCAGCGCCTTGTCGATCCTGGCAAAAGCGCCCTCGAAATCGCCGTCCGCCGCCATCTGGTCAGCCTCCCTGAAAGCGTTGCTGCGCACAAGCGTGTGATATTTTGACAGGCAGGCATCCCTGCTCTTTACCAGCGCGTCATTTTCAGGCAGCAGTTCGATCGCCGCTTCCAGCTGCTCGATCGCCGCAAGGAATTCCGCCTCCGTCTCCGGGCTTTCAGCTGCCTTGGTCAGCAGATCCACGCAGGCCTTCACATTCTTCTGAGCGTCCCCGTAGACCGTCGACGACTCCTCGATCTTGAGAAAAGCCCCGATCGCCGCGACATACTCCTTGTTCTCCATGAGGCCCACGCCCTCCTTGAAACTCTCGGAAGACACCTCGTACAGCTGCACCTCTGCCAGGGCACTTTCTGCCATGTCAGAGAGTTCATCCTTCTCAAACTCTGTCAAAATATTCAGATACGCACATGTATCCTGATATCCGCACAGCTCATCCATATATCTGTCTCTGACAGTTTCCACAGCCTGCCGAGCTTTAGGATCCGCTTTCTGTTCCCGCGCCTCATGCCCCAAAATCTCACCGTTATAGATAGTCACCGCATTCGCGTAGTGGGCAGCATCGATGCTGTTTTCAAACCTTTTCACGGAAGTATCCCGCATAAACCAGACTCCCGCTGCTGCAGCCAGGATCACCATCGCCAGCAGGATCGCCTTGAGCGGGGATTTCTTCCTTTTCCGGAAATCAGGATCCTCGTCCCGCGCCTTTGAACTGCCCTGCGCACTGCGTGCGTTTCCGTTACTTCCCCGCGCGCTGCCGGAGGCTGCTCGGTTTCCACCCGCCTTGCTGGCCGCTGCACTGTGATTTCCCCGCGCATTGCCGCCTGCTGCGCTCTGCGCCCCGGAAACTGCCCTGCTTCCGGTCTTGCGGTACTTAAGGGGCCTTATCAGCTCGGTCTGGTCCTCTCCCGGTGCAGGGAGAGCGTATCCGTCGATCCGGATCCGGATGTCCAGACCCTCCTCATCCTCGAGGTATATCTTCTTGTCCCACAGCTGCCCTGACAGCACCTTCAGGGGATCCACGGTAAACATCCATCTGCCATATTCGTCATAGCACTCCGTCGTGATCGCAACCGTCTCGCCGTTTTTGATCTCCCAGAACAGCTCTTCCGGCACGAAATAACGCAGAGTCTCCGGCTGCCTGGTGCACAGGATGCGAATGTTGTTGAGCAGATTCTGATCAGACTCACAGACATAAGCATGCGCAATATTCGGTTCGTCAAGTCTTGAGATCAGAAATTCCCGCTTCATTTATATCCTTTCAAATGTCTCTGAGGCCGGCTCAATGCGATCTGATCGCCTCCATTACCAGCCTGACAATCTTTTCCTGCTGCTCTTCTGCCGTGATCCCGGCCTCGCCGTCACCTTTCTGCCTGCCATAATTACCGACAAAAGCATGGTTTCCGCCCTCGATCACCTTCTCAAGGTAATGTCCCGAAAGGCTCGGAGCGAACTTCCGGCTTTCCACTATTTTGGCTCTGTTCAGGACCCCGTCCTCAGATCCGTAGAGCACGACTTCCATCAGATCATCGTTCAGTTTCTTCGTCGCATATGCTGCAAGCAGGACAATGCCCTTCAGCTCATCCCCGTGATCCGCCGCGTAGACCGCGCTCATGGCGCCGCCCAGCGAGTGTCCGCCGATATACCAGTTCTCGTACTCATACTGCGCCATCACATCGGAGGCCTTGCTGATTCCGAAAAAAGCCAGGCGGAAAGGCATCTTCACCAGACATACGTCCATGCCCTCTTCCGCGAATCTGTGCAGGATCGGCGCGTACGCAGTCTCCTCCACTTTGGCTCCGGGGTAGAAAATCAACGCATTCTCCTCCGAAGGCCCGTCCAGGAACCATCCGTACTCCGTCTTTTCCACCCGCACCTGTTCGTCCGAGACCAGAAAAGCGCCTGCCGACTCATCGGCGTGATAATAGGTATTTACATATATGCCCCAAAAAACAGCAAGCACCACCAGCAGCACTGCCGCCGCCATTGCAGCCCTCTTCACTATAAAGCCTTTCTGTTTCTTCTGCAAATCTTTGCTGTATGTCATGTCCCGCTGCCCTTTACTTCCGTCATGCTTTATCTGCTGTAAAAAAATGCGCTCCTGGTGAGCGCATTTTTTATACATTCAAATTGCTTTCTTATTCAACTACCGCATGCTCCGCAATATATGTCTCAACCTTCTCAGGCAGGATGTACTGCTGGATCAGATAGGGTCTGCCGTATGTCGTCTCGATCTCTTCCGTCAGGCTGTTCTCTGTCTTGAAAGCTTCGTAATCTTCATCCGTGATCGCGATGCCGGCCTGAGCTGCCAGATCCTGGTAAGCCATGTTGTTGAGGCAGAACTGTTTGGCCTCATCCTCAAGAACCTTTTCGTACTCCGCTGTATTGGCCGCGCCCTTATATTCCATAGCGCTGCCGTAGGAGAAGTTCATGCCGTACTGCGCGTACATCTGAGCCATGTAGTTAAACTCTTCCTCGTTGAGCGTCATCTGAAGAGCCTTCAGCTGCTTGAGGTAAGCTGTCGGATAATTATCCGCGGAAATATTGTCGCTGATGTACTTGCTTACAGCAGAGTTAAGATTGTTCTGGTAATTGGTATCCCTCAGATACTGTTTGTACTCCTCTGCGGTCTGGGCATAATCAGCGAGATTGGCCTTAACGAACTCATCGTTAAACTCGGGCAATTCCTTGATCCCGTTAACTGTCACAGCAAAAGCTGCAGCCTTTCCGGCCAGATCGGGGTTGTTCGGATACTCTTCCGGGAAAGTGACATTCACTGTCAGTTGATCGCCGGGATGTGCCCCGATGAGCTGCTGCTCGAAGTTGTCGATAAAGGAGCCGGAACCGATCGTCAGGTCATATCCCTGCGCGCTTCCGCCGTCAAACTCTGTGCCGTCGATCGTTCCGACATAATCGATATTGACTACATCGCCGTCCTTTACAGCGAGTGCCGCGTCCGCGTTCAGAACCCTGTGGTTCTCCAGCTGCGCGTTGATATCTTCCTGCATCTTTTCGTCCGTGTATTCCACGTCCGCTTTAGCGATCTTGACAGCGTTTACATCAAAAGTCTTGACGTAATCAGCCACATTGACGTCTTTAATGGTTCCGTCATCGTTCAGCATAGCGCTGTAATCAGTGGAAGCCACGGTCTTGTTCTTCTCGATATACCAGTTCCTGCCATAAGCGGCGCCGATCAGCGCAACGATCACAACGATGATCCCGATTCCGATCGCTTTATTTCTTGTCGCCGCGCGCTTTGCCTGCTCGCGCTCGTCCTTCGCGCGCTCGCGCTTAGCTTTGCTGGCGCTCATTCCATCATACTTCGTGTTTTTGTTCCCGGCCATAACGGTTATTCTCCTCTCAGTTTCATCTTCACGGGCCGGACTTAGGCGGAACCGGTCCGTTCTTTTCGAAGTGCAGGCATTATAATCCCGCAAAACATTGCTATTATAACAGATTTTCACCGTTCGTCTGTGTTAAATATGTGAAAATTTGAAAAAAAACGGAGTCAGCCTATAAGTCTGACTCCGCATTTTTAATATATAGCCCTGTCATAATACTGAATACAACAGCCGTGACCGGATAAACGGTGCAAAACAGCGACTGTCCCCAATACGCTGCCAGCGGGAAAAAGAATACCGCTGTATTTGTTTTCCATAGCCTTTTCCTGAAAAACAGAGTTACCATCCGAACCCAGAAAGCGAAATACAGTCCAAGTCCGACAAGCCCCTGCGCAAGGAGTATCTGCAGTATGTCGCTGTGTGCTGTCACGACGTTTCTCCCGGTCTCGACCTTGAGCCTCGCGTAAGCCGCAAAGAGCATTTCAGGCCCTATTCCCGTTATCTTTTGACGAAGAGGAAGTTCCAGGAAGTACTCCCATCCGCTTCTCCAGATCGCGCCCCGGCCGTTTCCCCAGACATCATTGAAATTCCGTACTGTGTGCGCAGCAAACAGAACGATTGCCGCCGCAGTCAGGGCTTCCAGCGCGATCATAAGGTACCTCTCCTTCCCGCTGCGAAACAATTTCCCGCAGACCAGGTACAGGAGTATGCCGCACAAACAGAACAGTTCTGCCGCGGGACTCTTTATCAATGCTTGTGAAAGACCTCCGAATACCGCTTTTTTGGCCTCAAACAGCGGGCAATACCTCACAAACATAAGGCAGAAGCCATGAAGGAACAGCAAAACTGCCGATCTCTTTAAATATTGCTCTGAACCGAACACGAAGAGCAGCATGAACAGTAAGCAGACGCCGATTCCGGCATAACTGCTGTCGCTGTTGGCCATAATGATCCCCATCGATCCCAGCGCCGCGAAGATACCGTACAGCATTTTCGCGCTCCATTCCCGGCACGACATGAAAGCGCCCCAGAACAGGGGGAGCACCAGGCACAGATAACCAGAATAGCTGTTGGCATTTCCGATCGTCGACAGATAAGAGAAATACTGCTTCCTGATCAGCCCGTTCTGCAGCCCGAAAGCGTTAATGCCTGCCGACTGGACCACTGACAGAATATTTATGAAAGCATTAGCCGCCATCACCGCCAGCAGCATATACGAATTAAGACGGAGATACCTTGAAATGATTATCGTAACGGCGATCAGGACCAGCGTCATAAGGGATCCGACGCTCCAGCCCTTGCTCCCCAGAAACGACAATACAGGATTTAGTGACAGCAGTGATGAGATCAGCGTCCACACTCCGATCGCAGCGAGCAGAATGATCGTCTTACCGCATTTTTTGCCATTGGCAAAAAGTCCGTACAGCACCGGGACGGCCATAAGGACAACAGCCGGTACCGCAGCGTACAGGTAAGCGCGGGCTTTTAATTCTATTAGGCCAAAATAACTGCTCCTTATGAACAAAGGGACCAGGAGGCAGGAAACCGCTCCCAGATAGACGGCGGTCCACTCAAGAATTTTGTCCGGATCCTTAGTTGAATTCATAAATAAGTCTCTTCCTTTACCCTTTGATCAGGATTTCTCAAAGATCATGCCGAGCATTTCCCATGCATAGGCATCTTTTTTCTGTTCCGCGGGTTCGAGCTCCGCGTAGGGCAGCATCAGAGGATGCAGCCTCTTTTCGTTGTCGCGCTTTTTGCTCAGGCACCAGTTATGCATCAGATAGAAGTGCATCCAGCGGCGGTGTTCCATCTCCTGGTACTCTTCTCCCCGTTTATCCCTGGTGCTGCAGTAGACATCATAAGCCTTACCGCAGTTCTCAGGTGTTGCGGCGGTGATCGTCTCATCCCCGAGGAGATGCCGTATTTTGACAAGCAGATGGTCCGCCGCGGCAATATTGGACTGTTTGAGGAAATAACTCAGGTTCTCCCATTTCGTCGGATTTGCGGATCCGCGGTTGTAGATCTCGTTCATCATCACGGCCTGCCTGTTCAGGGAGTCCTTCATAACGTACTCTCTTGTCAGGATCTGCTCTCCTCTGCCAAAAGACTGCACACCCGGCATTTCCTCCGAGAGCCGCACATGCACATTCTTCCTGATGCCGAACCAGGTACTGAGTTTCTCTGCGGCGTCCAGGTTCATCGAGTCGTCGTCCCTGCAGATGATAATGCGGTCAGCCTTCCTCAGAAGATCCATCTTCTCATGCCACTTTTCCTTATAGAATACCAGTCTGTCCTCCTGAGGATCTCCCGAAGTCAGCGCGCGGACCAGTTCGCCGTGCATGTCGGCGAATCCCGCTTCATCCTCAAATATATGGTATTCCACAGTCCGATCGGGTGTGTATACATTGGTGAGCAGCGCTCTCTCGAGCAGCGCGCTCCCGTATTTCCCGCAGCCTATGAGCACTACTGTTCTTTCCTTCTGTAAAAGAGGATGATACTGCCAATACCATCGGCCCAGGCACTCCGCTTTTCCGAACAGATGCATATTGCCGGGCACTGTATCGACCATCATATCCGACATGCAGTAACACTCAACGTTTTTTTCTGCAGCCGCAAGTCCCCCGCAGTAATTCTCCCAGGGATCGTCCCCCATGAAAATGGCAGTCATTCTGCCGTCTCCTTCTCTGAGGTCCTTCAGAGCGGCAATATCGGCGTCCGTATAAAGTATCCTGCCCGAACCGCCCGATTCTCCGGTATCCTCTCCGCGGAAAATAAGTATGCAGTTTTCTTCTCTTCCCAGTTCCTGTGCCAGAGTCATGGAATCCCTGTTCGCGGATCCAAAGACATACCACTTTTTATCTCTGTTTCTGTAGAGTTTTGCCATCGGCAGAAACTGTTCTCCGATGATGCGGAAAGAGACGCTGATCACGGCGGATAAAACACCCAGACTGCACAGCGCCAGGATGATCCCCAGCACTCTGCCGGCGCCGGTGACCGGGGACAGATCCCCGTATCCCACGGTAGTCAGGGTGATCAGTGAGTACCATATGGCGTCCCAGATCGTTTTGATCGAAGAACCGTCCGCGCCTGACTCTACCACCGTCAGAAGGATCACTATGACTGCATAGGCGCCGATCGCCCCTCCAACCAGTTTCAGATTGCGTTTCATCTTAACCCTCCGCCCGTTCCTGTCTCAAAATCCTTGGAATGATCAGGACATTATTGATATCGGACTGCTTGTAGTCGACATTTCTTCCCGTAATACCCTTTTCCTTCTCAGAGAGCTTGTCAAGCTGACTGTAGGGGATCAGGCAGGCGTGACTCCTCTCGTCGGTATCTTTGCCGATCCTTGGGTTCGCAGGTTTTCCCTCCCGCAGATCCTCTATATACTGCGCTGCTCTCTTGTCAAACTCCTCGTCGGTCATTGTCCTGTATCCATTGCAATAATGGAAAGCGCACCAGCGCAGATGCTCCATTTCTCCCATTATATCGAGTTTCTCTTCGCCGAGGATTTTTTCCCAGTCATCATTCATGGCTTCCTCCCCGGTGCTTCCGGAAGCCCTGACAATAGCGGGCAAGAATTCCGCGGACGCTCTGGAGGACATCTTGCTGAAAGCGTCGCAGGCTACCCACTTGTCCCAATCGGATCTGTCAGAATTATCATAAACACTGTTGATCAGGATCGCGTTCCTGTCCTCTTTTACGGCTGAAAGCATATCATAGGAATACACATTTTTGGTCCGGATCCTGCTCCCGATCGCTTCCTGGTAACTGACACGATCGCTGACACACTTGAGAACGCAGATGTTCTCGGCGTTCATTCTCCCAAGATAGAGCATAAGGTGATCGGCTATTTCCGTGTTCATCTCATCATTTCCCGTGCACACGGCAATATATTTCACCGTGTCAAGCCTGCTTCCCAGATAGTCATAGAACTCTTTGCTCCTGCCGTCGTCATTTCGCAGTTCTATATCGTATTGGTTTACGAGTTCCCTGCACTCGGCAAAGAGATAGCCGGCTTCCTTGCCGCTCATCGGAGAGAACACCGCGGCGTGGAATCTGCTTCCCACAAACTGGCCGTTCATGATCAGATGACGAAGGGCCGCCTGTCCGCACTCCCCGAGGCCTACCACGATACAGTCAAAATCCTGTAAGGCCCGGCCCTTCTCATCAAAACTGATGCACTCCCAGGGCGGACACAGCCGGATCATCGCTCTCGCCATGAGTTCCGAAGGTTCAAACACATTTACATATCCGAAGCCGTACTGGTCTTTCGAGACCTGCAGCATGGAGGCAATGATCTCCTCCGTTCCCGCCAGAGTCAGACTCGTCTTTGCAGGGGATACCTTCATCTCTTCAAAAGCATCTTTGAGTCTTAAGGCGTAGAAAAGATTCTTCTGCGGATTCTGGTCGAGCGCAAAGATCTCTATCTTGTCCCTGCTGCCGATCTTAAGTTTCCGAAGTTCCCGGTCAGAGGACTGCGCGATCCCCTTTCCGGTGATGATCGCCATTCCCATATTAATGATCTCCTGCGCTCTGGGCTCCGCTTCATTTTCACTGATCATGACCACGGCGCTGTTCTCATTGGCAAGGCACTCGCGTCCCACTTTTATGCTGTTGTCATTGACGCCGTAAATGATCGTCAGGTCCCCGTTCAGCGCCAGAAACAGCCTGAGCTTCCTAAGTCCGGCAGAGCCCACCGTTACCATAGCTGCGCTTGCTATGGAATAAAACGCCATCAGATGAAAGAGCCAGAAGCAAAACACCCCGAGCCCTGTCTTCATCCAGACAGATCCGCTGATCGCGGACATATCATTTTTGCCCAGGAACATGCCAATGACGGAAAAAGGAGTTCTCACGAGTGACAGGAATGCATTCCCGGTGACGTCAGTATAGCCTTTTCCGTATATGATGCTGCCCCCCAGGACAGCGATCACCATCAGATACGCCGTAAGCTTCGCGGAATATGCCGGCTTGAAGGCCATATTGATCACAAGCGCCGTAAATATGATAATTGACAGAACAATAACCCAAAGTGCAGTCATTATAATTCCTTCCTTCAATTACAGTGAATAAAATCCGCAATATCCCCGATCACATCTTCTCCGATATGCTGCTCCACACTGTACTCTTTGGACGCTTTGAGAATGTCATTATAGATTCCCTTCACAAAGACGTGATTCAGCTCAGGATACAGTTTATACTGTGTGTTCTCCCTGCCGGCAAGAAGTTTCTTAAACTTGCGGTAATCCCGCTTCGCAAGCACCTGGAAATCCTTTCCTCCCTGCAGGATCAGGACAGGCTTTTTGCTGGTCAAAAGATAATCCGCAGCTGTTTTTTGACCCATCTCCTTAAAATAGTACAGCGACAGGTTTCCCGCGAATTTCTTTTTCTTCGCTTCCTCGTCGCTCATCTGATAAAGACCGCGGAATCTCTTTTTGTAGAACCTGTACTCCAGCCCTATGATCTTCTTAAGGATCGAGCTGCCGCGTCCGGCCTGTCTTAGCTGCCTCAG
>ODAI014133708.1_pt1 | contig 10572 bp, 6 predicted proteins | sample 1539321 | NCBI WGS metagenome assembly ODAI01 (sample SAMN02144231, study PRJEB22623) | gut metagenome | biome: sheep rumen | host: Ovis aries | place: New Zealand | reverse complement strand
ATGAGGAAGGAAATAATTTGTCATTCCATTTGCTTTAGCTTCGTCTGTACTGAATGCAAACTGCAAAACCTTCATACCCGGGAAGCCGCATTTATCTCGCAAAGCTCGAACCTGGTCTGTAATAACCCCAAGGTCTTCTGCAATTACAGGAAGGTCTCCAAGTTTAGACTTAATTGCTTTAAATAAATCTAGCCCAGGACCCGGACACCACTTCCCGTTAATGGCAGTTTTTTCACCAGCAGGAACAGACCAGTAGGCCTCAAAACCACGGAAGTGATCAATGCGTAAAACATCAGTAAGTTCAAACACGCGTTTAATTCGGGCAATCCACCACTTATAGCCGTCATCCTTCATTTTCTTCCAGTCATATAAAGGATTTCCCCAAAGCTGACCATCGGCACAAAAATAATCCGGTGGCACTCCGGCAACGCAATGAGGCTTTCCATTTTTATCAAGCTGGAATAATTTCTGGTTGGACCATACATCTGCACTATCCGGCGCAACAAAAATTGGAATATCTCCTATAAGACTTATGCCATTTTCATTTGCATATTTTTTCAAGGCAGTCCACTGCTGGTCAAAGAAAAATTGAATTACTTTATATGAATCAACATCTGTTTTATTTTCTTTGTACCATTCTGCAAGGGCTCCTTCATCATGTAAGGCAAGTTTTTCAGGCCACCAGGCATACCATATGGAATTAGCAGGCTTTTCTTCAGCGGCTTTTTTATCGTAAACAGTTTTAATGCTCATAAAAAGAGCAAAATCATTAAGCCAGTTTTTTTTGCTTTTACAAAAATCTTTAAATGCTAAAAGGTCTTCCGGCAGAACATCTTTTCCGCTTAAGAAGTTTAGCGCAGCCTTTTTCAAAAGCGGGATTTTCCACCATACTACTGCACCAAAATCAACATTACCGGTTTTCTTAATATATTCTGGTGGGACAATATCCTTTTTTGTAAGCCACCCACGTTCAACAAGACAGTCTAAATCTATAAGTAAAGGATTTCCTGCAAAGGTAGAAAAAGATGCATAAGGAGAATCGCCATAGCCTGTAGGGCCAAGTGGAAGAATCTGCCAGAGCGACTGACCTGCATCTGTAAGCCAGTCAACAAAATCAAAAGCGGGTTTTCCAATTGTACCAATACCCGGGGTACCCGCAAGAGATGTGGGGTGAAGAAGAATGCCACTGCTTCGAATGAATTTCATGTGTGCTCCGTTTTTGTCAATATCGGGCTTGATCCGATAATCTATCTATAAAAAAAGATTGCCGGGGCAAGCCCGGCAATGACATAGAAAAGAAATGCTCTTGTTTAGCCTAAAACCTTAGAGATTCTTTCAAGAACCTTCTTGCGGTCAAGAGGCTTTACAATGTAGCTTTTTGCTCCAAGCATAAGAGACTTCTTTACAAGTTCCTCTTTACCAAGAGCACTAACCATTACAACTTTTGCATTCTTGTCAAAAGCCATAATCTGTTCAAGAGCTGTAATACCGTCCATTTTAGGCATTGTAATATCCATTGTAACCAAGTCTACGTGAGGACAAAGTTCCTTGTATTTTTCAACACCTTCTGCACCATCAACGGCAGTAGCAACAACATCATACCCTTCACTAGCAAGAATCTGACCAAGCTGCTTTGCAACGAACATAGAGTCGTCAACAACAAGTACTTTAAATGCTGTTCCGTCGCCCTTAAGCCCCTCTGGTGGTCGCTCATTGATTGTTGGATAATCCTGAATTGTTTTCATCGTAAACTCCTATTTATTAAGCGCGTTCCCTAATAGCAACGTTAACTTCAATTTTACCATATTCTGTAATAAGAGGAACAATAAGAGCTTCTACACTATCTGTTGTTCCACCCAAAGCAGCAATTTCCATTTTCTGACCGGCAAACAAAGTTGGAGGTGTAAGGTCAAACTTAAATCCAAGTTCATGCAATTTTGTTACAGCCTGAGCAGTAATCAAGTTTGCCAACTCACTGATTGTTGCCTTTGCAAGATCGTCAAAAGCAGGCAATTTTTCGCCATTCATAGCAGAAGCAATATTCAAGGCAGTTTCATTTGTCATGTCAAAAAGAACACGTCCTTCTACATCACCTGCAAGACCTACCAAAGCAGCAACACCCATAACAGGCATTGCGGTAGATTTCAGATACAAATCTCCGCGCTTTACTTCTGCTCCACCAAGAACTTCCTGTAAAACTCTAAATGAAGTTTCAACAAACGGGTTAATATATTCTACTCGCATGTCATTCCCCTTTTAATCTTTTGTATATGCTGTAACAGCACCTTTGCTATTTTCGCCAAAACCATACGACATTGGAATAACTTCATGTTCACCAATTATTGCAATGCCGTTTCCTTTCATCTTTTCAAAGAATTCAGAAAGGATATTTTCCTGTGATTTAACGTCTATGAAAGACAAGAAATCACGGGCAAAAATAATGTCGAGCATTGGAAGAACGTTTGTGTTCTTACAATCGTGATACTCAAACATTATACTATCTTTTATCTCCTGATTAAAGGTGCTATCGCCGTTCGCCTTTTTTGTAAGATAAGGAGAAAGCCATGAACCTTCTACACTAGCCGGAACAGATAAAAGACTTGCGTTTGAAACTCCAAGAAGATCTACATCCTGAGCATAAATTCTGATTTTTGCATCAGGATATCGGCTCTTAAGAACACATGCCAAACAGTATGTTTCTACACCGCTTCCACAACCAGGATTCCAAACAACAATCTGCTTTGCGTTGTTTTCTGGCAACAAATTCTTTATACAGTCTGCATAGTCTTTTGACCACCAGGTTCCTGTAAAAGAAGAATAGAATGTTGACAGGTATGCATCTGCATCATCAGAATTCTGGAGCTGAGTCTTATCATGACCACGCTCACTAGCCCATTCTGTATAGCGCTGCTTAACCCAATTTTCATTAATCTGGGACATGTCAAAATTCTTATAACTCTTAAGACTTTCTGCAATAAACTTAATATCAAGATTCTGAGGTTCTTCCTTTTTAGCAGGAGCAGCCTGAGCTGCAGGACCAGCTGCCTTTGGTGCAGATGGAGCAGAAGAAACAAATCTTGCATCTGCAGGCATCTGGGCATTCTTTGCCATTTGTTCAGCGGCAGCCTCTTTAGCTTCACCTGTATCTTTTGAACCAAAAATCCTGATTATATCAAGCAGTACGTAAAGACGATTGTTATTCTCTACAACACCGCTTATATATTTAATGTTAATATCTGCAAATAAAGGATGTGGTGGCTGAATTGTTGATTTTTGAACACCAACAACCTTATCAATCTTATCTACAACAAGACCAAAAGTCTGGTCGTCAAGAGTAAGAATGAGCAGATTTTCAAGTTTCTTTTCATCGCGCTTTTGAACTTCAATATTAAAGAAGAGGCGCAAGTCAAGAATAGGAATAATCTCACCACGAAGATTGTATACGCCAAGAACAAATGGAAGTGTGTTAGGAACATAGGTAAAGCGTCCGGCTTTTGCAATTTCCTTAACATACATAATGTCTATAGCATAATCTTTTTCGGCAAGAGAGAAAGTTACCATCTTAAAATCTACATAGCTGGCGGCTTCTTTCTTTTCCTGAAGTGCATCATTGAGTTGTTCTGCAGTCTGAATTACATTCTTTTCTTCCATTCTAGAGCCCCCTTACCCGTTCATCCTGGCATTTGCCTGGGCCAGTAATTCCTGCTTTACACCCAAATCAAGAAGCTGACTTACATCTATAATTAAAGAAACAGAACCATCTCCTAAAATAGAAGCACCCGCAATTCCCGGTGAGTTTGTAAACTTGTCGCGTAATGGTTTAATTACAACGTCTTCCTCACCAATAAGTGCATCTACCATAACACCTATTTTCTTTTCCTGTGTACCAACAATTACAATGTAACATTCATCACCAGTTTGAGATTCCGGAATATTGAAGAGACGTGAAAGACGAAGAACACTGATTACTTCGTTACGTACGTTCATAATTTCATAGTTATCAATATGGCTGATTTCATTGATATTAATACACTGACTTTCAATAACGTTTGCAATAGGAATAGAGTAAATCTCTGTACCTACGCGTACAAGCAGACCCTGGATGATAGCAAGTGTAAGAGGAATCTTGATGATAAATGAAGTTCCCTGTCCTTTTGTTGAATTGATAGAGATACTTCCTTTAATGTTATTAATCATTGTCTTAACAACATCAAGTCCTACACCACGACCAGAGATGTTTGAAATCTTATCGGCAGTAGAGAAGCCTGGCTGCATAATGAGCTGATAAGCATCCTGATCTGTAATAACCTTGTCTGGATGAATAAGGCCGTTTTCAATAGCCTTCTTGCGAACCTTTTCAACGTCAATTCCAGCACCGTCATCTTTAATTTCAATAACGATAAGGTTTCCTTCGTTAGAAGCTTTAAGAAGAACAGTACCAGTTTCTGGTTTTCCAGCAGCCTTTCGAACTTCTGGAGTTTCAATACCGTGGTCTACAGAATTTCGTACACAGTGCATGATTGGATCGAGCAAATCCTCAACAACTGACTTATCAAGTTCTGTATCCTCACCTTCTATTTCAAGGTTGATTTTCTTATTCAAATCTTTCTGAAGATCTCGAACAACACGAGGGAATCGGCTGAAAATCTGATTGATTGGAACCATTCGGATTTTCATTACGCCTTCCTGGAGTTCGCCGGCAATTGTACCAAGCTGCTGTGTATAAGAACGGAAGCGTCCCGTTATACCCTTTGATTCAGCTTCGTACTGATCGAACATATTGCCCATATCGCCATACTGTTCAGTAAGACGCTTTTTAATTTCATTAATCTGTGTTCCTCTTTGAAGCTCTTCAAGATAACCTGGAAGCTCATCCAAAAGTGAACGGAATCTTTCTCTGAACTGAGATTCAACAGACTGGAATTTAACAAGCTCGTTCTGAGTTTGTCCTGCAAGCTGGTTGAAAGAAGCCTTGATAATAACTGCTTCTGAAACAAGGTTCAAAAGGTTATCAATTCGGCGTGAATCTACGCGGAGGATTGAGCCCTGCTGTACATGTGTAGCACCAGTAGCAGGAGCATCTTTCTTTTCTGCTTTTGCTTCAGTCTTTTTCTCAGCAATTTTTTCATTAATTTCATCTGCTTTTGCCTGACCTGCAAGTGGTGCAGCAGCAGGTTTTTCTTCTGAAGCGACAGGAGTTGCAACAGGTGCACTCGCAACAGGAGCACTAACCTCTGCAGCAGATGAAGAATAATTATCATCTGTAAGAAGATGTGCATCTGTAATAAGAGTTACATCGCTTAAGAAAGAAGCATCTTCAATTGATTCACCCTTTTCTGAAGAAGCCAGATAATAGAATACATTTTCATAAAACTGATCTTCGTAAAGAGCATCAAAATCAGGAACTGTTTTAAGAACATTTCCTACAGCTTTGAGAGCTGCAAAAACCTGAATACCGCCAACAGTATTCATTGGGTTATTTTCATCAAACTTAACTGCAACACACCAAAGGCTCTGACTGCCTTCGCAAGCAGATTTAAGTTCTTCATATTCATCTTCTGATAAAGGAGGAAGTGCAATGCCTTGAACGTTTGAAGGAGCTGCGGCCTGAACAGGTGCTGGTTTTGGAGCAACCGGGGCAGCCTTTGCAGGTGCCTTTTTAGGAACAGACTTAGCTCCCTTTTCCGGGATATAAGACTTAAGCTTTTCTATAATTCCATCTATATTTTCTTCATAGACGGCACCATTCTGTCTTGCTTCAAGCATTGCTTTAATAACGTCGATTGAGGTAAGAAGTAAATCAACTACATCCTCATCGACAGAAACTCTGTCCGAACGAATCTCATCAAGAACATCTTCCACTGAATGTGTAAAATGAGAAAGTTCCATCATTTCTACTGTTGCAGAGCCACCTTTCAAAGTATGTGCAGCACGGAAGATTTCATCAATTGCCTCATGATTGGAAGGATCATTCTCAATTACAAGGATATTGCTCTCAAGCTGCTCAACCTGTTGTTCTGCTTCTGCAAAGAAGTCTTTTAAGAGTTCCTCATTGTTAGGATCAAGATAATCACTCATACACTCTATTATATACCGAAAATCCAAGTTTTCAAGATAAAAATGCATAAAAAAACGCATAAAAAAAATAGGGAGTTTTATGTAACCAACAGTATTTTTTTCCTGTTTTTATGCCGATAATAATATGTGGCAATTTGTCGAAAAGAGTTTATAATAAATATAAATAAATTTTTCAGGAGATTATATGAAGAGTTTAAGTATTAAGATTAGTCTTATATCATTTTTTATCCTTATTATTTCTTTTGCAAGTGTTGGACTTATTTCTATTAGAAGTGCCAAGACAAGCCTTGAAAAAGAAATGACAAAAGCAATTGTTGAATCTGTACACGCTACAGCCGATTCAATAAAAGCTTCAAACGAAAAAGAATTCAAAATGCTTGAAACTCTTGCAGCTCTTCCAGAAATCAGAAATCCTGAAATTTCCCTTTTGGACAAAACACATACTATTTACGGTGCAATGATTCTTGATAAAGATTACATTGACGTTTGTATTCTTGATGAAAAAGGTTTTGCCTGGATTAACAATGGTGCAAAAATGATTCCTTTCTCAGAAAGAAACTACTATAAAGTTCCATTTACAACAGGTAACCGCTTTCAGACAGACCCATTTATCAATAAGGTAACAAATGCTCCTGCCGTTTTCTATTCTGTACCTGTTTTTGATGAAAACAAAAAAATCATAAATGTAATTTTCTGTGTAATTGACGGACTTCAGATAAGCACTCTTGCAACAAATCATAAAGCCGGAAACAACAGACCAGCTTTTCTTATTTCACTTAATGATGGTCCTGGCGGAGAGAACGAAGCATTCTCAGAGCTCCACTCCCCTGGAATTATTATTGCAAGTCAAAAGCTTCTCTCTCCAGATTTAGTTCTTGAAGAATATACAACCGAAAGTATTTTTGCAAACGCTGCCGAAACAAAAAATCAGGAATATATTGCAAACCTTAATAAAATCAAAACAGAAAACAGCGGAGTTTTCAAATATAAGAATGGAAAAGAAACTTATATTCTTGCATACGAACGTGTTCCAAATACAAAATGGGTAGCAATGAATGAAGTTCCTTACAGCGATTTCCAGTCTGATTTGAATTCCCTTCAGAATAAAATCATTGTATATGTAATCTTCCTGACAATTGCTGCTGTTGCAATCTTTACTATTGTAATCACCATGGCTATGAAGCCTCTGAAAATTGTAAAGAAAGCTATTAATGAAATTGCTACAGGAAATGCAGATCTTACAAAACGAATTGACCACAGCTCTAAGGATGAAATTGGTGAAGTTGTAAACGGCTTTAATCAATTTGAAGAAAAGCTTCAGGGTATTGTTAGAGACATTAAAACTTCAAAAAATGATTTAACTTCTGTTGGTAACTCAATGAGCACAAACGTTTCTAACACTTCGAAATCTATTTCAGAAGTTTATAGTAGTATAGAAGACATGAAGCAGGGATTTTTGAATCAGGGGCAAAGTGTTGCCCTTACCGCTTCTGCCGTTACAGAAATTTCTTCTAACATCGAATCGCTCGAAAAAATGATTCAGACACAGGCAAACGGAGTTTCTCAGGCTTCTACTGCTGTTGAACAGATGATTGGAAACATTTCATCAGTAAACAAATCGGTTGAACAGATGGCTGAAGCATTTGAAACACTTCTTGAGCATACAACCAACGGTGTTCAAAAGCAGCTTGTTGTAACAAATAAAATTAAAGAAATTGAATCTCAGTCTTCTGAGCTTCAGGGTGCAAACCTTGTAATTGCTAAAATTGCATCTCAGACAAACCTTCTTGCCATGAACGCTGCAATTGAATCGGCACATGCAGGGGAATCAGGAAAAGGCTTTAGCGTTGTAGCAGATGAAATCAAAAAGCTTTCTGATAATTCTGCAAGAGAATCAAACAAGATTAGTGATCAGCTTACACAGATTGCAACAACAGTTTCTGAAGTAGTTGCCGCTTCTAATGAATCTAATGAGGCACTCAAAAAAATCACCGAAATGATTTCTCAGACAGATGAAATTGTAAGACAGATTCGCTATGCAATGGAAGAACAGAACTCAGGTTCACAACAGATTGGAGAAGCCCTGCACCTTATGAATGACACAACTGCCGAAGTACGTGTTGCAAGTCATGAAATGTCTGTAGGTAACCGCTCTATTCTTGATGAAATCAATAACCTTCAGAATGCAACTGACGCAATGATGGAAAGTATGAAGAAAATTATCAGTGGTGCTGATAAGATTAATCAGTCTGGAACAGAGCTTAATGAAATTGCACCTCAGATGAAATCTTCTATTGACCAGATTAGTAATCAGATAGACCAGTTTAGAGTATAATTCCCAAGAGGAATAAGGGATATAAGGAGTTTTTTATGAAAAAAATAATTATGATAGCCGCAGCAATATCTTTAGCAGCAACTCTTTTTGCAGAAACTGCATTCAGCGGATATTCGGGCGGAAAATTGAATTATGCTTCAAACCCTAACGCAACAGATTCATATGATCCTGACCTTACCCTGCAGGCCTTCTTTCAGGGCCAGTTCAACTTTTCACAGAACATGTGGGGACGCCTTGAGTTTTCTATAGATACAGGAGACTTTTTAAGTAAAGAACTCTTCCATAAAACAGACGCCTTCTTCAAAATAGATGAGCTTTCTTTTACATTCAAGTCACGTTCAGATTCTGATGCAAACTACTTCAGTCTCTTTATGGGAACTTACGACCCGATTGGTTCTGATGTTTTCTTGCAGCGCTATTTTGGAATTCAGCCAATTGCTTCTAAAATCACAGAAAGCTGGTTGGGACTTTCCGGTTCTGTACTCTACCCTCATTTTGGAATTGGTATTGCAGATGTAAAAAGACTTTTAAATGCACCTATAACACTCGGCGGTTATGCATACTTTAATCACGAAGACAATCTTTACTATGTATTTAACACCGACTTCCGTTTTGCATGTGTTTACAGATATTTTACTTTTGATCTTGCAGGCGGAATTGGTATTCCACTTTCAAACAACAATCAGGGACAGGAAGTAATTGCTGCAATTGAAAAAGTTTACTGGCATGCAGGAACTACCATACTCTTTGGTAACAATTATACACAAAGTCTTTTCATACAGGCAGGGCTTTTTAATGTTCCATTTACAAAACGAAACGGTACAGAAGTTTCTCCTGATGATATTTACCTTTTATTTGAACCAAGATTTCTTCTGGACAGTGCACACGTAAACCTTACAGTTTTCAGTCTTCCCCAGGACACTGTTGAACAGTTGATTTTTGTTGATGACAGTCTTGGTGTAAACCTGAACATCTTTGGAGACACCTTCTCTGTTGGTGCAAACCGCTTTACACTGGGAACTAACTTTTCGCTCTCTTTCACAGGAAAAACCTTCCTTGATGTTATAAAGCCAATGGAGCTTATTAAAGGCGAATACAATATCACCATGACACCTTATGTTTCTACAAATTTCTTAAGCGGAGAACTTCATACACAGGTTTCTGTTAAGTTTATGAAATTTGGTACAGCAAGATGGTATGATGCTTTTACAGCAGACATCGGTTATACAGCAAAATTCTAATCTGATTTAATTAAATAAAGAACCCTGAGCCCCGCCGTCTTTTGAATTAGCGGCGTGGGTTAGTCCTAAGTGAGTATAAGCTTTCTCTGTTACCATGCGTCCGCGTGGAGTTCTTTGAAGTAATCCGCATTGAATAAGATAAGGCTCATAATAATCTTCAAGAGTATCCATACTTTCGCCGATTGAAATTGCAAGAGTTTCGGCACCAACAGGACCACCGCCAAAGTTTTCTATAATTGAACGAAGAATTTCCCTGTCGTATTTTTCAAGACCAATTTCGTCAATTTCCAGACGACGCAAACCATCATCTACAATCTGAACTGTAATTGTACGGCTTCCTGCAACCTGAGCAAAGTCTCTCATTCTGCGAAGAACCCTGTTTGCAACACGAGGAGTTCCACGGCAGCATTGCGCCAGAAGAAGCGCCGCATCATTATCAATTTCAACTTCCAGGATTTTTGCAGAACGTTTAATAATTGCAGAAAGTTCTTCAAGAGTATAAAACTCAAAACGAGGAATAAAACCAAAACGGGAACGAAGCGGAGAACTTACACTTCCAGCCTTTGTTGTTGCTCCTACCAGAGTAAAGGGAGGAATTGGAATGCGTACAGTACGGGCTGCAGCCCCCTGCCCTATAATCCAGTCAAGCTCAAAATCTTCCATTGCAATATAAAGCATTTCTTCAATGGCAGGTTTAAGACGGTGAATTTCATCAATAAAAAAAACTGTTCTTGGAGTAATTGTAGAAAGAATACCTGCAAGATCCTTTGGTTTATCAAGAGCCGGAGCCGAAGTAACTTTAAAATCTACACCAAGCTCGTGGGCAGTAATTTGTGCAAGAGTTGTTTTTCCAAGCCCCGGAGGTCCAATGAGCAGAAGATGATCAAGCGGTTCTTCGCGGAGTTTTGCCGCTTCTAT
>ODAI010743796.1_pt1 | contig 10573 bp, 9 predicted proteins | sample 1539321 | NCBI WGS metagenome assembly ODAI01 (sample SAMN02144231, study PRJEB22623) | gut metagenome | biome: sheep rumen | host: Ovis aries | place: New Zealand | reverse complement strand
TTACCGCTTTTTAATTCCCGATCCTCAAGTGCTATAATCTGACCTTTTATACATGTTACACCTATTCCGTCATATAATTCACTTATATCTACGGTTTCTCCTTCACAGTTTCTACCATAGATAACGTCTTCGTCATATTTATATTCAGGATTTTTACTGTATTTTTCTTTACCACGTCTTTCAAACGTTCCTTTTTTCTTTTCTTTTTTATCATTATTTGTAATACCCTTTTTACCGGCTGATGTATCTTCATTTTTAGCTGTAGCATTTACCTTTGATTTTTCTTCGATTGAATTACCGTCTGAAACATCAGCAGTTTTTTCACCGGTACCTTCCTGTTCTTTTTTGTGTTTAGCTTTAGCAGACTCATTTAATTCTTCTATATTTTTGAGTTCATATTTTAATCTGATTTCATTGGCCTGCCTTAGAGATGTTTTTTGTTCATCAGTATAATCAAAACCAACCTTTATCTCCATACCAAGTCTGTCTTTATATGTATGTTCAAGATATTCTTTGATATTTCTGGAATGATTTCTCGCTAAACTTGAATCCTCGAGTGCAAGCGTAAGTACCCTGTCATCATTACAAAACCAATCTCCACGAGCCATAAATCTATAGCATACATAGCTTTCATTTTTCATCTCCAAAAGCAGACTCTCCTTATACTCATCGGTTAGCTGCTCTAATTTATACTGACTGGATAAATTGAAATGTTCATCTATGATACACATCCCCTGATGATTAGGAAATACAAAATCCGAAATCTGAGTTTCTGCTTTATATATTAACTTCTTTGGTATAAGATTGGTACTCAATAAAGAAATAACCAGCTCTTTTTTACTTTCGAACATGGTTATCCCCTTAACTTCTGTCTGATAAATCAGCTCAGCTATATCGTCTGTTAATCTTAAACCCGGGAAGACGTCTTTAAATAATTTACCTTCCACTTATTTTCCTCCTTACTTCCAATTATCAAGCTCGTTTTTAAGTGCATTTAAAAGCTCCTCCTGCGGAAGCTTTTTAACTATCTCACCTTTTTTTATAAGTAAACCTTCTTTATCTCCTCCGGCTATTCCTATATCTGCCTCTCTTGCTTCTCCGGGACCGTTAACTGCACATCCCATAACAGCAACCTTGATATCAAGATGATCATAGCTCTGTATAAGCTTTTCCACTGAGCCGGCAAGACCTATCATATCTATCCTGGTTCTGCCACAGGTAGGACATGATACCAGTTCTATACCACCCTTTCTGAGTCCAAGAGTTCTCAAAATAGTCTTTGCTGATATAATCTCTTCGACCGGATCACCTGTAAGTGAAACCCTTATAGTATCGCCTATACCTTTACTCAGTATAAGTCCGAGACCTATACCTGACTTGATATTGCCAAGGTTGACTGTTCCGGCCTCTGTTATACCTACATGTAGCGGATAAATTGTCTTCTCAGCCATAATCTCATGTGCCTTGACACACATCATAACATCTGAAGACTTTATGCTTATAACTATATTGTCATAATCACACTCTTCTATCATTCTGACTTTATCCAATGCACTTTCAACTATTCCCTCTGCAGTGACACCGCCATACTTTGCAAGTATATCTTTTTCAAGAGATCCGGAATTTACTCCGACTCTTATAGGTATATTTTTTTTCTTTGCAGCCTCTACAACTGCTTTAAGTTTTTCTTCTCCACCTATATTGCCCGGATTTATCCTTATCTTATCAGCGCCATGCTCTATAGCCGAGATAGCCAGTCTGTAATCAAAATGTATATCTGCCACTATAGGTATATGTATACGTTCTTTAATCTTATCAAAACTTTCTGCTGCCTTAGGGGTATTGGCAGTAGAACGTATAATCTGGCAGCCCGCTCTTTCAAGAGCAAGTATCTGTTCAACAGTTTTATCAATATCCGATGTTTCTGTGTTTGTCATGGATTGAATGGCTATGGGATTACCTCCGCCTATGGTCACATCGCCTATCTTTATCTCTTTAGTTTTTTCTCTGTATGATTTATCCATATCCTACCCTCTTATTATTATGAGAAAAATACATTTTTTATATCATTGAAGAACACAAGCACCATAAGTACCATCAAAAGTGCAAATCCTATAAAGTTGACAATTGCCTCTTTTTCCTGCGGAATCTTTTTTCTTCTTATTGCTTCTATAAAAAGGAACAAAAGTCTTCCTCCGTCCAATGCAGGTACAGGCAAAAGATTCATAATACCGAGATTCACACTAAGAAGAATACACCAGTTGAGCATATTCAAGATAATATTAATAACTGTTTCTTTTGTGTTAGAACTCTCCTGCTTTACTTCCTCTATGATATCATTAAATGCTCCTCCGACACCTACAGGTCCCATTATGTCCCCGCTTTTTACTCCACCTGTAAAAATCATCTTAAGACTTGAAAATGTAGCGTTGACCCAGTATCCGGTTTCATAAAAGGCATATTTTATAGTTCCTCCAACGCCTTTCGCAGATACATTATATCTTGTTCTTGCGATACCGAGATAATAGTTACCATCCTCTGCTTTCTTTGGATATACCGTTACATTTTTAATTGTACCGTCTGCCTTTTCAATAACCATATCAACCGGCTTTGATGAATCATTTATCATCATATAAATCTGCACTTCTCTGAAGAAATGAACTTTCTTTCCACCGATTTTTACAATGGTATCTCCTTCTTCAATTCCCGCTTCATAAGCTGCACCATTTTCCTTAACTTCAGATATCTTTGCTTCATCATATCCGCAGAATATAATAAGAATTACAGAAAAAATCAGTGCTAAAATGAAATTGAAAAAAGGTCCTGCTGCTATAACCAGTATCCTTGCCCATACCGGTTTATTGGAAAATGAATTTTCATCTTCTGATTCTTCATTTTCACCCAGCATCATACAATATCCACCTATGGGAAGTATCCTCAAGGAATATTTAGTCTCCTTCTTTTTAACGGAAAAAATCGCCGGTCCCATACCGATGGAAAATTCTGTTACCGCTATATGATTGGCTTTCGCAACTATAAAATGTCCAAACTCGTGGAAAAATACAACGATTCCGAAAACCAAAATAATAAGAATAATATTCATAGTTTGCTCCTTTTTTAACTTTATCCCGGAGGTATGAGCTTTAGAGATTCTATCGCAGGCACGCACTCGCTACTCTCAGACGTAGCGGTACTAAGCTCTTTGTATGCCAATTATAATTAACTCTTTACTTCGTAAAGTTAATTATAATCGGCATACAATTCGCTAAGTACCGACGTCTTCAAAGTACCTGCTTATAGAATTCTAAAGCTCATACCTCCTCACTCATACATAAAAAAACATTAAAAATAGATCAATTATTTAAAAAATTTTTATCTATATATTTTTCTGTTTCCTTCTGCAAATTTATTATTTCTTCAAGTGTCGGGTTTTCTATCACCTCGTGATTGTCCATACAGTTTTCTATTATGTCATATATTTCAAGAAATTTGATTTTCCTGTTCAAGAAAAGAGATACTGCTTTTTCGTTTGCCGCATTGAACACTGTTGGCATCGAGCCACCCTTTTCTAATGAATTATATGCAAATGTAAGTCCCTTAAATACATCTTTATCCGGCTTGTCGATTATTATTCCGTTCATCTTAGTAAAGTCCAGCCTGTCTCCGTCAAGATATCTTCTTTCCGGATAGTATAAAGCATACTGTATAGGAAGTTTCATATCCGGTGTACCGAGCTGTGCCTTTACCGCCCCATCTTCAAATTCAACCATGGAATGTATAATGCTTTGTGGCTGTACAACTACTTCTATATCAGCCGGTGCAACATCAAAGAGCCACCTTGCCTCTATTACTTCAAGTCCTTTGTTTACCATTGTAGCAGAATCTATGGTAATTTTATTACCCATACTCCAATTCGGATGCTTTAGTGCATCCTCAACCGTTACATTTTCCAGTTCTTTTCTTGTTTTTCCTCTAAAAGGGCCACCTGATGCAGTTATCAAAAGTCGACTTATCTTGTTATCTTCTTCTCCGTGCAGGCACTGGAATATAGCTGAATGTTCACTGTCAACAGGTAATATGCGAACATTATATTCTTTTGCCAGAGGCATAATTATATGTCCTGCTGTTACAAGAGTTTCCTTGTTGGCAAGTGCTATATCCTTACCGGCCTTTATAGCCTCAACAGTCGGTCTGATACCTATCATACCCACGATAGCAGTTATAACTATATCAGCCTTAACATATGTCGCTATCTCTATAAGTCCATCCATACCGGAAACTATCCTTATGTCAAATTCAGACAAGGCAACTCTTAACTCTTTAGCCTTGTCCTCATCCCAAATTCCTATTATGTCAGGCTTAAATTCACGCGCCTGTTTCTCCAGAAGAACTGTATTGCTTCCGGCTGCAAGAGCAACTACATTTAAATCGTCATTTGCCCTTACAATATCAAGGCTCTGTGTTCCTATGGAGCCTGTTGAACCAATAATTGATATATTTTTCATTTATCCTCCCATCATTCAGTCTATGCTGTCATAAACATAAGCAGGTAATATATAATCGGTGCAGTAAATATAATACTGTCAAATCTGTCAAGTATACCCCCATGTCCGGGTATAAGATTACTGTAATCTTTTATATCGTTATTTCGTTTTATGGCTGACGCGGTCAGATCTCCTATAACCGCAACCATAGCTCCCGCAAAACCGATGAGCGCAAATATAGCCACGCTATTGGTTATCGAATATACATATCTGTCAAAGAAATAACCGTAAACTCCTCCGACAATTGCAGCTCCCAAAAGTCCTCCGATAAGACCTTCAATACTCTTTTTCGGACTGAGCTTCGGTGACATCTTGTGTTTTCCCATGGTAACACCTGCACAATAAGCAAGCGTATCATTTACCCATGAGCAGATAAATATCATAATTACAAGTATGCCGCCATGAGACAGAATTCTTATCTCATAAACATATGAAAGCATAAATGTTGTATAAAAGAAACCAAATACAACTGCCATAATATCCTTGTCTGTATACTTTGGATATGCAAATACATATATACCGAGTATTACCAGTATAGCAACAATAAACATAAACAAAATATATTGACGTAAATCAAAGAAAAGTAAAATGTAGTATGCTATACAGGCAGCATATCCGGCAAATCCCAAAACCGTATTGTGCTGTTTATATATCCTTAAAAGTTCAAACATGGCACCTATGGACAAAAGCACCAAAGCAACACCTGTTACATATCCTCCAAGATACAATATAACAACCGCAAGTATAACAAGCACTATTCCACTTATAAGTCTTTGCTTAAACATCAGCTCTACCTCTACTTTACTCCGCCAAATCTTCTGTCTCTGCCATTATAATATCTTACCGCTTTCTTTAGTTCATCCATATTAAAATCCGGCCAAAGACAATCAGTAAAATAAAACTCCGTATATGCAAGCTGCCATACAAGGAAATTGGAAAGTCTTTCCTCTCCACTGGTCCTTATAAGCAGATCCGGGTCCGGAATATCCGCTGTATCAAGATATGATGAAATCATATCTTCTGTTATGTCACCGCTTATTTTTCCGGAATTCACATCTGATATAAGTTTTTTAACTCCTCTTCTTATATCATCTCTTCCACCATAGTTGATTGCTATAGTGAAATTGAGACCGTCATATACTTTTGAAACTCTCTCTGCCTCTTCAATTTTTTCAACTATATCTGCATCAAGAGCTGTCCTGTCCCCTATGATTCTGATACGCATGTTTTTCTCGTCTGCCCACTTTATGCAATCGGAAAGATAGTCTCTCAGTATATTCATAATGCCGGATACCTCCTCAACCGAGCGCTTCCAGTTTTCTGTTGAGAATGCATATACCGTCAGATATTTTATACCAAGAGCTTTGGCATCATCACAAACCTTTTCAAGAGTTTTTGCCCCCGCTTTATGGCCATAGTTTCTTGGCATAAGTCTTTTTTTTGCCCATCTTCCGTTGCCGTCAAGTATTATAGCAACATGATTGGGAACATTGAGCTTTTCTCCATCTATAATCGTTTCCAAATCTTATTATCCCCCAAATTATACAGTAAGTATCTCTTTTGACTTTTCTTCTACTGCCTTTTCAATCATTCCGATATATTTATCAGTCATCTTCTGAATCTTATCCTCATTATCCTTAAGTTCATCATCTGACATTTCATTGGACTTATTCATCTTCTTAACTGCGTCATTGGCATCACGTCTTACATTTCTTACAGCAACCTTTGCTGCTTCACCCTTTTTCTTTACGTCCTTAACCATTTCTTTTCTTCTGTCTTCTGTAAGCTCAGGAAAATTAATAATTACAGCTTTTCCATCATTATTTGGTGTCACACCAAGATCAGAAGTAAGAATTGCCTTTTCGATTTCCTTTATAAGACTTGCCTCCCAAGGTTGAATTATAATTGTTCTTGCCTCAGGCACTGTTATATTGGCTACCTGCTGTAAAGGAGACGGTGTACCGTAATAATCAACTCTTAATTTATCTAAAATATGCGGATTGGCTCTTCCTGCTCTTATACTTGCATATTCTGATTTAAGATTCTCCAATGATTTTTCCATTTTTTCTTCGTACTGTTTTAACATATCTTTTTCCTCATCTTTCTATTTATATAATATATATCTGATTATAATAATCTTAAAATAAAATACATATATCCGGCAGTATCGTTTTATTAAATAATTATACTATTCACAACGTACCATAGTTCCGGTGAACTCTCCGGATACGGTCTTTATAATACTGTTTTCTTCATTAAGTCCAAAAAGCATCATAGGCATCTTGTTTTCCATAGCAAGAACTGCTGCCGCAAGGTCTATAACCCCAAGCTTTTTATCAATTATTTCATTTATATCAAGGTAGTCATATTTCTTTGCGTCCGGATTAAGCTTCGGATCACTGTCATATACTCCGTCTATAGCTTTTGCCATAAGTATAGCATCACATTCAACCTCAACAGCCATAAGCACTGTCGCAGTATCGGTTGAAAAATACGGATGACCGGTTCCTCCTGCAAAAAAACAAACCTCACCTTTTTCCAGATACTCTAAGGCCTTATCCTTATTGAATAGCTCTGTCATGCTGCCGCACATAAATGGAGTCATGATATGCGACTTTATCCCCTGTCTTCTAAGTGCATCAGATGTGTACATACAATTCATAACGGTTGCAAGCATGCCTATCTGATCTGCCTTAACTCTTTCCATATGTTCTGATGTTCTTCCTCTCCAGAAGTTTCCGCCACCGATTACTATACTAACCTGTATTCCCTTATCTATAACTTCTTTAATCTGTTTTGCAACTCCGATTACGGTTTCATCATCAAAACCGGTTTTTTTATCGCCTGCAAGTGCCTCACCACTAAGCTTTAGTAATACTCTTTTCATCTCCATGCTGTTGTATCTCCTAAATAATTATATTTCATTCTTTTATCAAACAAATATATCATTTTATCCTATTCAAAGAAGCTCTTAACATCTATCTCGGAATAGCACTGTGAACAACGTCCTTCTATAACAGCACCGTTATTAATCTGCACTGAACGTGATTTGATATCGCCCATTATGACAGCAGTTGAATCAACTATAACAGGTCCCTGAACATCTATATCTCCGTTTACTGCACCGGCGATAACTGCTGAAGTTGCAGTTACATTTCCGACAACTACGGTACCTACACCGATTTTTACACTTCCTTCGGTAACTATTTCTCCTTTAAGCTTGGCAGCATTGGCATAAATCTCTCCCGCTTCAATGTTACCTTCTATCGTTCCTCCTATTATAAGCTTTCCTGAGCACTTAACATCACCTTCAACTGTTCCAATGACATCTATACCACCTTCAGTTTCAATATTTCCTTTGATAGTGGTACCCTTGGTTATATATGTAGTGTCATCCGTAAGGATACTGTTTGCCTCCTGCTCCTTTTGCTCTGTAGTTTCTTCCTCAATTATCTTTTCTTCTATATCAGCCATATCTGCCTCCTCATACTGTTCGGTCTTTTCTTCTTCATTTTCATTTCTGCTGCTTATAGCCGTCTCAACAGCCGCATTTAAATCCATACCCTCAAGGACATTTGCCTCAGGCTCTACCAAAAGAGCATCTTCCGTATTCTCCATCATATTTTCTTCATCAAGAGCATCTACCGCCTTTAGCTCGTCATCGCCATAAGCTTCTACAGTTTCCTGATAATCAGCTTCATCCGATACACTTTCTCCCTCAGTTTCTGCCTGCAACTCTTCAGGTGGAATAGCCTCTAATATTTCTTCCTGTCCTGCTTCTCCAAGTTCATCTGCAAAAGTATTAACCTCGTCATCTGCAGCATCAGCTTCATCTTTAACAATTTCTGCTTCGGGAATGCCATCATAAGGCTCCGACTCATTTTCATCCTTTTCAGATTCTGCTAATGGTTCATTATCCTTTATTTCTTCTGCTTCTTCCTTGCTAAATGTATCAATACTTATATCATCTATATTTTCCAGCATATCCTCAGGTGCTATATCCATGTCATCGGCGCTGTCAAAGGTATTGACTATATCTTCATCATCATACTCATTAGCAAGCTCATCCTTGTCCGGCATGAGCTCATTAACGGCTTGTGCAAAATCTCTTTTAAAGTCTTTAAAAAATCCCATTTTTTTCCTCCATGTATTTTTCTTTCAATTATAACTCATAGCTTAAATTAAATCAATTCGAAAAGCCTTTATAAAGTTTCACAATCACCATCAGGATTGCAAAAGTTGTATTGATATCTTCAGACTCAAGCGAATGACCTACATTTTCAAATTGTTGCAGTGCAACATCCTGTTCCACGCAGTATATCTTAAGTCTTCTACTGTCTAAATATCTGTCATTTTTACCGGCAACGACTATGCACTTTCCTCTTTTCATATACTTAAGTGCACTCTGAACCGGTGTAAGATAAATATGCCTTACCTTTATCTTATAATGTTCTTCAAAATATCCGGCAAGAGTTGTACCCATACTTTTTGATACAAAAACTATATCCTCATATTCTGAAAAATCTACCTTGTCAAGTGCTTTTTTAATATATGGTTTAGCTTCCTCTATAAGCCCTTCTATATCTGCCTTGTCGCCCATCAGTTTGAAATTATAGTTTAATCTGATCACGTCATATTCTTTATCTTCAAAAACTTTTCCGGCATAGTATAAAAGAGGCTTATCTGTACTGTAATTCCTTCCCGGAAATTCCACCATCAGTTTTTTACCAGCCATTATATCTCCTTCTTAAATCAACAATAATTATCTTCAAATATGCTACTTATACTCTATGACGTCTATATCTCCGACATTAAATATAAGCTCCGGCAAAACAAGATATGAATATGCATGATACATATCCCTTCTTGACTGTATTATCTGAATATACGAATCTCTGCTGTGATAACTTATAAGTTCCTGTATTTCAAGATAGGACATATCCTCTCTGTCAATTCCATGCAGATTTCCAACAACTACTATCATATCAAGTATCAGACTGACAGATTTTATAAATTCAAATCTGAAATATGCTTTATTTTTTATCATATCAGAAACCAGACTTATAAAATCAGAAGGTCTGATATCAAAACCTATGTCTTTAAGCGCCTGCGAAAGCACATTCTCATCAAGCGTATACTTTTCTCTGACATAGCTATCATTGCCACCTTCAAATATTCCGTCAATTTTCATATGCTTATAGCAGTCTGTTCTGATATCAAAAGTTTTAACTCTTAAATGACCATATAATTCATTAAATTCATCCGTATTTATCTCTCCATGTATATAACGGTTTATATAGTCTTCAAATTTGGTTTCCTCAGTTTCTATAGACGATATAAATCTATAGATTTCTTCATGTGTAAAATAGCCTTTGTCTGCAAGACTCTTCAAAAGACTTCTTGCTATTATATCACACCTCGACTGTCTGATATACTGATGAGCGCCAAAATCTTCTATCGCCTGAACCAGGTCATTTATATACTTATACACCTTCATGATATTGGTTTCTTTTAAAGGTGTGTATGATCTTATTTCATGCCTTAAATCAGTAAGCCTGCTTAAATCATCAAAATCCCTTTTGAATACATCCTCATATATATTCATAATATTGGTTGTTACTTCGTAAAGTGCCTCCGAAAGCTCTTTTATTTCCGAATCAGAAAAACCATAATCCATCAATTCAATAAGCTTATCCTTTGTAGCAAAATCATAACAGTTAAATATAAGATCACGCTCAAGTCTTTCGTGCATCTGAGGTCTTTTTTTAAGTTTATCTATATAATACTCCTTAAGCTTAAACTTTATATTGGGACTTAAGCTTTTCGGTGTAAGACCTGCAATCGAATAATCAACCGAAATATACGGCTTGTTACCTATTTTTTGCATAATATCATTTACTTCATTGGCATATCCAAAATGACTGATACTTTCATTCCACTTGCCTGATGTTATAAATTCTTTGTAAAGCGAACAATCCAAAGGTCTCGGATTTAAACCCAGTATCTCTGCCGGTCTCCAGCTTGCCATA
>ODAI014420850.1_pt1 | contig 10574 bp, 12 predicted proteins | sample 1539321 | NCBI WGS metagenome assembly ODAI01 (sample SAMN02144231, study PRJEB22623) | gut metagenome | biome: sheep rumen | host: Ovis aries | place: New Zealand | reverse complement strand
CATATCTTCACCTATAATTAACTTGTTATTAGAATCTTTATCTAATTTTTTATATAGTTTTATTATATCTGGACAAAATATTTCTCTTGTTCCTGCAAAAATAGTGACATTGTGTATACCAACTAAATCACCATACAAAGGACTAACATGCCAATCACGGCTATCTAATTCACCTTGCCATAATTTTGCTGATGCTCTTAGAGACTCTACAGTTAGCATTGGATCTTTTTTAGTATATTCTTTAATTTCTTCATTATCCATGGCAACATCAACCCATGGGGAAAGAAGAATAAGCTCATCAGGCATTCTAATTCCATTTAATTTAAAGTGAATAGATAAAGCAAGGGCAAGTCCTCCACCTGCAGAATCCCCCATTAAAATAACTTTATCATTGGTTTTAATGCATTCTTCATATATTGGAACTATCAGATTAAAAGCATCTTTATATGTACCAAAAGGCGCTAAACGATAAGCTGGGGCTATTACTTTAGCATTAGTTTTCTTAATCAATTTTTTTATAAATGCCCAATGAAATGGAATAAAATCAACCCAATATGCACCACCATGAATATATATAATAGTTATATTACTATCACTTTTTTCATTAGCATAAAAGATTCTACCATTCTTACTATCAACATACCTAGTTTTAAGTAACTTAGTTGGTATACTCTCTCTCTCACCTCGAGATAACAAACTCTCTATTTCTTTATTTCTTTTTTCTTCAGAATAACTAGGTTTTAGACTTAATATGCTAGATACTCCCTTAGCAACAATACTTCTACTCATATATACCTCTTTCTATCTATAGAACATTATATCAATAAGATTAAAAAAAAGAAATAATCTATTTAATCATTTCTTTTTAGTATTTTACTATTAACTAATATAAAGTACAATCATTTATTGAAAAAGGGAATTATTTATTCTTTAAATACTCTTCTAATGTTATTCCTTTATCCATAATTTCTTTAGCAATTGAAGGACTATTTACATATCTAAAATGCCATGGTTCATATGAATATCCAGTAATCTCATCTTTACCATCAAGATATCTTAATATAAATCCATGTTTAGCTAATTTTTCATGAATTTTAGAGAATATTTCTTTTTCAGCAATCATCTCATCGTTATCATTAATTCTCTTACCATCTTTAACAATACAAATATCAATTGCTAAGCCTGTATGATGTTCAGAATATCCTGGTACTGCAACATATTTTTTTACATAATCCTCACCATATTCAATAGTCCAATTATCCCATAATTTTTGCTGCTCTGCAACACTTCTCGTTGTGCTATCTAGTTCAATATAAACATTTTCTTTTTCTAATTCCTCACGAAGTTCTAAAAAGTGTTTTAATGCTTCTTTCTCAACCATATATTTCTCATTAAATATATTAGTTGATTCAACTAGTTCAACTTTTTCTTCCCAATCATCTGGTAATTTATTTTGTTTGTTTACAAGTACTAAATAATCGATTGTACTTTTTTTACTACATCCAAATGCTACCACACTTGATATAACTAATAATAAATATAAAAAATATTTTTTCATAACACACCTCTAATCATGGAATAATTGTTCAGTTCTTGCTATAGAAAAAGCAACTAAAAATACTAAATCCAAATCTTTTTCATCACATGTAACATCATAATATAAATTTGTAGTAATAAGAGATTTTCCTTTTGGCGTAGTAGATACTAGTGTTGCAATTTCTTTACCCTCAAAAGATACTATATAAGTTACACCAATTTTACTACTAGATGGTTTAGTATCTAACCTGACTCCTTTATCATGTAAATAATCCCATATCTTTACTCCATCATATTTAAAATATGATCTTGTTGCAAAGATATTAGTCATACCATTATTACTTTCTTCAATTGTTACTGTTTTTCCTAACTTATGTTCTTCTTTCTTATTAGTAATATGATTATAAAATTCATAAGGTGATGATCCAAATAGTGAAAATTTTAACATTTTCCCTTCATATACAATATTATTGTTTTCGTCTTCAAGGTAAGACCCTTGCTTAATAGTTCCAACAACTGGCTTTAATAAATATTTACTCATTTTTCCATCCTTTCTCTTGTTCTTTTAATTTTTTATGCTTTTTAACTGCATTAATGCCACTTATAACTCCATATGTTAATGCCCCACATCCAACTACTATAATAACAATTGGTATAATAATATTTTTAGACTGTGTAATATCTTTTGGATCATCTGGATTATAATAAATAGTCATTTTATCACCAATTTTATAACCAGATAATTCCCCAATATTTTCTTCATATTCAGTTCCATTTACGGAGTATTTAATATAAATTGTATATGTTGCTTCAACATAATCACCATTATCATCAGTATAAGCATCTTGATACAATATAGCATTTGAAACAACTGCTTCTGTTTCAATATAATTTTGATTTTTTATACTGGTAATTAATACGTATACACCCATAATAATAGCCAGTAATCCAAATGGAATCAAAAAACGTGGCAAACTAGACTCTCGAAAAAAAGTTGCTAATTTATTCATATATTCTCCTTTCAAACATATTATATCATTATTTTTATATTCTTAAATTTTTTTATTCTAACTCAATATCTAAAATCATCATTATAATAAAACCATTGCTGATTCTAAAGTAGTATCCAAAAATGGTATTAATAATCCAATATTATATTCATAATTATTGCTCTCTTTCAAATTTAACTTTAATACTTCCATTACCGAGATTTTCTAAATTATTTATATGACCAATCTTTGTATAACTATAGTTTGTATCAAATGATTTATAAAATATTACTAAGCAGTTATTTCCATAAAGCATAACATCACCAGAATTAATATGTTGTGGATTAAAAGAGTTGGTTGGCAATGATTCATCCATATAAACATATTTTTCATTACCATTTAATTCACTCATAGTCAATTCCTTAGGCAAAAGTTTAATAAATGCTAATACAGTATCATTATTTTCTAATTTTATATCATAACTAATATCATCAATAATTACCTTTATACTTTCCATTATTATCTCACTTTCATTATTCTTATTACCATTATTTTTCTTATCGATTAAAGAACAACCAGTTATAAGCATAATAGCTATAAATACAAATATAATTTTTTTCACATAACCTCCCAATCACGTAATATTACTTTAACATATAGTATACTTACTTCATCTATTGAGTTGTTTTTTTGTATAAAACTTACACTTTTACTATTTATTTTTTAATTCTAAGCCATCTTTAAAGGCATTACCTACCCTTTCACCTATTTTATAATATCCATGTGTATAAGGATCAAAAGCAATAGCATCTAATAAATTAATATCAACATTATCCCCATCCATTACTGAATCTAATGCCGTAACATTAACAACCTTACCTACAATTCCCCAATTACTTTCATTATCCAATAACTCACATTCTAAACAAATAGGGAATTCATTGATAATTGGTGCATCTACATAATTACTTTTTATAGCTGTTAATCCACTTTTTTCAAACTTATTAGTAGCGTTATTTCCTGATACAATACCGAAATAATCTGCCTCTTTTACATGCTTGCTATCAGCTATACTTACTGTAAATGCTCTTTTATTTCTAATATTTTTCACTGTTTTATGACTTTCAGTTAAGTTTAGAATTACTTCATCTCTTTCTAACATAGTTCCCCACGCTGCATTCATAACATTAATAGTTCCATCCTCATTGTATGTGGCAATCATTAATACTGGCATTGGAAAAATAGTTTCCGTATTTTTAATATTTTTTCTCATATTTCCTCCTTATAATTATTTTCTTCGATTTATTCCTAGTTGTCGATACATTTCAATTTTATTTTCTGATAATTTACTATCCGCTTCAAGATATAAGTCATGATATGATTCATTATGTAATTTTATAGCCATACCATAATTTACACCAAGCCTTTCATCAATAGATAAATCAAGATTTTTAACCTCTTCTTGAACAATTAATAATTTTACTTGCATACTCTCATAAGTTTCATTTTCGGCCATTAATACAAATTCATCACCACCAACACGATACACACATGACCCAGTTAATAGTTTTACAATGCGACCATTTTCAACTTTTAATGGAACTTTTTTAGGAAAATATTTTTTTAGTATATCAGCTGTACCTTTAATGTACCTATCCCCAAAATCATGACCATACTTATCATTTACCATCTTCAACCTAAATAAATCAAAAATTACATATATCAAACCAGTAGCTGGTTCATTACCAATTGCTTTATCATAAGCCATACGATTATTTAATCCTGTTAAAGAATCAACATCAGCAGATTTTTTTAATTGCTTTATCATCTCATACATGTCTAATACAATCCTGATTGTTTCAATATATAAATCAATTTTTTTATCACTTGGCATATTTTTATTATTCGTAATTGCAATCATATAAGAAGCATCTTCTAAGGTAATCGGAATAAATAAAACATTACTATTATTTCCTATATTTAATTTCATATCATAATATTTCTTTTTTTCAATCAAGGATTTAGACGTATTTAAAACAACAGTTGTCATTGTAGAGTTATCTTTCATAAGTGGTTCATTAAATGAATGTACATACTCACCATAATCACTCTTCTTATAGACTAAAACATCGCTAGCATTAAATTCAATTTTAATTAGGTATAATGCTTTAGCAAAACCATTATCATTCATTTCACGATTTTTTAATGACATTGCTAATATTTGATATGCTAAAAAATATGGATCATCAATTTCTTCTAATTTATTATCACTTTCCATTATTATCACATCCAACATAATATATATAATATTGTATCATAAAAACTTGAATTTTCAAAAACACAAAGAAAGTTTATAAAAATAATAGTTTTATTTACGTAAAAAAATTGATTTCTCTAGTCCTTTAAACTAGTATCCATCAATTTCTATAACTAAAAATATATTAATCAAATATCTAGAAACAATTAATCTGAAATGTCAGCATCTAATATTATACTGAAATCATATTCTGGATATTCTTTTTTTAATTTATTTGTTATTTCATTAGCACATTTTTCAGGATTTTCTTCATCAAAACTAAATATTAAGTCAAATGAAATCAACTTAGAATCTTCATCAACATAAAATCCGTGCATTTGAAGAATATTTCCATATTTTTTCAAAAGACTACCAATATATTTTTTCATTTCCCGGTATTTTTCAGAATCATTTGATGCATAAACCCCTAAAGTCATAATTATTCCATATTTTATATATAGTTCAACTTCAATTCTCCTTGTTAATCTATGAATACTTCCTGCTTTCATATTGTCATCTAACTGAATATGTGCACTAGCAAATACTTTATTAGGTCCATAATTATGAACTGCTAAATCATATACTCCTAATACTTCTTTATATGAGGCAATTAATTTCTTTATATCATTAGTAAGTTCTAAATCAGCTCTAACACCTAACATATCATTAATAGTGTCCTTTAGTATTTCAATTGCTGTTTTAACAATCATAAGAGAAATAATTGCACCAAGATATCCTTCTAAAGACAAATTCCATACTAAATTAACAATTATAGCAATTAACGTAGAAAACGATAATATTGAATCACTTATTGCATCAGTACCACTAGCAATTAGGCTTCCAGAGTTTAACTTTTCACCTTGTTTTTTAACATATTGCCCAAAAACAAACTTCACAATAACCGCGACAATAATTATTATAATTGTGACAGTTGAATAGTCAGCTAATTCCGGACTTATTATTTTTGTAATTGATTCTTTAAGAGATGTTAAACCAGCAATTAATACTATTATAGCAATAATTACTGATGTAAAATATTCGATTCTTCCATATCCAAACGGATGTTTTTTATTTGGCTTCTTTTCTGATAACTTAGTACCAATAATAGTTATTATTGATGATAAGGCATCACTTAAATTATTAACTGCATCTAGAATTATGGCTATTGAGTTAGCAATTAAACCAACAATTGACTTAAAAATAACCAATATAACATTAACAATAATTCCCTCAATACTTACTTTAACAATTTTCTTATTACGATCCATAGTAAAACTCCTAATTAATCCTAATTTATACTATTAATATACTTAATTGCTTCAACAGCTGCTACAGCTCCATCAGCTGCTGCAGTAACAAGCTGTCTTACCTCTTTTACACGATTATCACCAGCAACAAAAATACCATTAACATTTGTATGACAGTTTTCTCCAGCAATAATATATCCATTATTATCTAATTTAATAAGTTTTGCAAAATTTTGATTTTCAGGAATTCTTCCCACAGCAACAAATAACCCATCAAGTGATATTTTTTTAATACTGCCATCATTATTGGTAACCTCAATACTTTCTAGCCTATTAGTTGCATTTAGCTTAGTAACATTGCTATTATAAATAAATTCAATATTATCTTTTTCTTTTAAGCGAGTAAGTGTTGATTCTTCCCCCCTAAATTCATCTCTTCTATGAATTAAATATACTTTATCAGCAATATCAGCAAGATATAAAGCATCTTCTAATGCCGTATTACCGCCACCAACGACAGCAACAGTTTTCTTTTTATAAAATGCACCATCACAAGTAGCACAATATGAAATACCTTTGCCAACTAATTCGTCTTCCAAAGGTAATCCTAGTTTTCGATTTTCAGAACCAGTTGCAATAATTATACTTTTTGCCTTATAAGTATTCTTAGTAGTAATAACTTCTTTTTCCATTCCCAAGTCATTAATATTAACTACTTTTTCAAATATAAATTCTGATCCTAAATTCTTAGCTTGATTATATAACTTAGTTGCAAAATCAAAGCCCGATATATGTTCTTCTACTGGATAATTTTCAATATCAAGAGTATTAATTATTTGACCACCATAACTTTTAGCTTCAAATACTAATACACTTTTAGAAGCTCTTCTTGCATAAATAGCAGATGTTAAACCAGCGGGACCAGCTCCAACTATTATAATATCATATACCATTTAATCACCTATTAAAGTTTCAATATCAGCCTCTGATATTAAACCAATACTTCTTTTTATTTCCTTACCCTTATCAAATACTATTAAACATGGTATTGACGATACATTATACTGAACAGATAATTCATCTTCATTATCAATATTAATCGATACAAATTTAACATCATCATTACTTTCAGCAATAGCATCAATCAATGGTCTTAACATTCTACATGGCCCACACCAATTAGCATTAAAATCAACAAGAACTCGCTTGTCACTTTGTATAACTTCTTTTTCAAAATTTTCTTTATTAACTTCTATAACTTTCATTATTTATCATTCCTTTCAACATTCGATAATACTTTATAAACAAGTGAATATAAACTAGCTGCTTCATCACTAGATAGATCAATACATTTTCCTATTTTTTTTGGTATTGATATAGCTTTTTCTTTTAATTTTCGACCTTTTTCAGTAATTGCTACTTCTAGATTTCTTTCATCAACAGAAGATCTAACTCTAGTAATATACTCCTTCTTTTCTAATTTTTTAAGAAGGGGTGTTAATGTACTAGAGTCTAACATCAATGCTTTTCCAATATCTTTAACATTACTCTTTTCTATTTCCCAAAAATACATCATTACAATATATTGAGTATATGTTAAATCTAATTTAGAAAGTAGTGGAGTATATCTTCGAATTATTTCCTTAGAGCACAAATAAATAGGAAAGCATAACTGATTTTTAAGCATTAATGAGTCATTACAATTTTCCACTTTAAACACCTATAACAACTTTTTTAAATCATCTTCAATATCTTTAGGATTAAAAGTTGGATTATATCTTTTTACAGCATGTCCTTCTTTATCAACTAAAAATTTAGTAAAATTCCAAACAATATCGCCATCTTTTTTACAAGTTGAACTAATTTTAGAAATAGCCTTCATTGCCATTTTATTCTTTATACCTATTACTTCTTCATTAGGTTGTTCTTTCTTTAAAATTGTATAAACTTCACTCTCATTGTCACCATTAACTTCTATTTTAGCAAACTGATCAAATTGTGTTTGATATTTAGCTGTACAAAATTCATGGATTTCATCATCAGTTCCTGGAGCTTGATGACCAAATTGATCACATGGAAAATCTAATACTTCAAAGCCTTTGTCATGATACTTTTCATACAATTCCTCAATAGCTTCATATTGAGGAGTAAAACCACAACCAGTAGCTGTATTAACTACTAATGATACCTTTCCTTTTAAAGATTTTAAATCAAAATCATCACCTTTTCTTGTTTTTACCTTCAAATCATAAATACTCATATACACATCTCCTTTCAATTAATTTGTATGCAAATTAATTGTATCAAACATATTTTCAATTTGCAAGTATTTCGCGTAAAATATTAAATTATAAATCTTTCTATTTTAAAGCCTGACTTTGATATTTGTTTTCTTTTACACATGTTTATCATCTTTTATTCCTCCTCTTTCTATAAACATTTTACATCAAAAAAAGTATTAACAATTACTGTCAATACTTTTAAATATTACTTATAATATTATTTTTATTCTTATCAAAAATTGGACTATTTATAATTATTTTTTTATTATCATAATCAATTGTTGCTTCAGCATCATATGGAATTATACATCTTGGTACTGAATGTCCAAAGTTAACATTAAATAAAACTGGTGCTTCTAAATTGGCAAATACCTTTCTATAAACTTCTTTATATTCAACATAATATTTTTCATCCATTGGCTTACCAACTATCAATCCTCTAACAAGACTAAAAATATTTCTCTTTTTAAATTCCATTAACATCTTTTCTAATTCTTCTGGTGTTGCTGTTAATTCGCTTGTTTCTAAAAACAATATTTTCTCTTTCCATTCTTCTTCTGTTGGAAAAATACCATATTTTTCATAAATAGATGGTTCATCTTCAAAATAAGCACCAGTAAATGCATCATATATGCTTTCAATACATCCACCGTAAAGTTTTCCTGTTACTACTCCACTTCCATTTAATGTTTCAAAGCCATGTTCCTCCTGATGTGATTCTCTTGGTTTTCCTATTTCTTCAGGCCCATAACTTTTTCTATCACTATACCATACAGGACTTGATTTAATTTCAAAACTAGATTCATCCATAAAATATTTTTCAAAATATTCTTTGGTATAGGGAAGCATATCATTATCTAGTTCAGCAATATCTACTAATAGACAAGGTCCATAAAAAGTAGATAACCCTAATCTATTAAACATTAAGTGGTTATTTGTCGTATCTGAAAATCCTGTAAATATTTTAGGATTATTTCTTACTGCTGCTTTAAATTCTTCATCTTCCATTAAGTAAGGAATTGTTTTATATGTATCAATTCCACCGATTGCAGTTATTACTGCTTTAATACTATCATCCATAAAAGCCTGTTTTAAATCGCTTGCTCTAGCCTCTGGATGTTTTTCAATATAATCCATATCTTTTAATGCATTAGGCATAATAACAGGCTCTAATCCAAATTCTTTTAATCTTTTTATTGCAATATCTAATTCATGTTTACAAAAAGGCATTCCTAAAAGACCTCTTGATAAACTTACTATTGCTATCTTATCTCCTTGATTTAGTTTTTGAGGTTTAATCATAATTATCAACTCCTAAATCTATTATACCATTAATTATAGAAAAAGGATGTCCACATTTAAAAAGTTGTCTACATCCTTATTTTACTTAGGTTTTTCTCTACATTACATGGACAAGTTATCAAACTCGAATCAACTTAATGATTTTTCAGTTTTAAGTTTTCTCTTATTTTATCTTACTTTCCATAGCATTGTTTATACTTTTTCCCTGAGCCACATGGCACTTTCAAACCTCAATTCCGAGGACTTCCGGCAAATTAAACAATATATAAATTGCTTTAAATCGTTATTAAATATCGTTAATTTCAAATTTGGTTATTTTTCTAAAAATAGCTTTTTTTATTAAAGTGTAGACAAATGTGTAGATATTTTTACTTTAATAATTTTTCAAATGCATTTGCATTTAATATTGTATTAGAAACAAATTTTCCTTTATAGAAATTAGCCCAGTTATTAAATACACATGGAGCATTTTTGGCTTTTTCTAATGAATCTATTTTTATAAAGTTTAAATTAATTCCTTTTTCTTTAGCATAATCAGATAATTCTTTTACTTCATATTCTACATATGGACATTCATTAGAATAGTAAATAGTGAAATCTTGACTATCTATTTCCATCTTACGAGCACTATCACTAAACTTAGGTGTTTCGGATGTCTCAAATTGTAATGCCATTAATTCATAATCATTAATTGTATCTACAACTTTAAATCCATAGTGTTCAAAGAACTTCTTATCTCCAATAAATGGTTTCTTCTTTTGAGATACTAATGTACAAACACCACTCATTTTTTTATTTTTAGCATCTTCAATAGCATATTCTAATAACTCTTTACCAATACCTTTTCCTTTAAAACTACCTGCTACCCATAAGCAATAAATATGCATATAGTTTTTACCATTGATAGGAACCCATGCAGTTT
>ODAI014068777.1_pt1 | contig 10575 bp, 9 predicted proteins | sample 1539321 | NCBI WGS metagenome assembly ODAI01 (sample SAMN02144231, study PRJEB22623) | gut metagenome | biome: sheep rumen | host: Ovis aries | place: New Zealand | reverse complement strand
GAGTCGGCTCGCTGCTCCAGCAGCTGACTCTTGGTGACTTTCCCGTCGGAAGCCTTCACCATGGCATCGAGCTTGCGCTCAGTGATGGCATTGCGCGCTCCCCGCTGTTCCAGGAAACGGAGGATGTTGTCTTTGTGAAACTCAAAGGGCTCCAGCTGCTTGCGGTCCTTCATGAGGATGATATGCCAGCCGAAGGGCGAGAGGAACGGTTTGCTCATCTCACCAGGACGGAGGGCGAAAGCCTCGTTCTCGAACTCTTTCACCATCTGGTTGCGCGAAAACCATCCTAACATACCACCTCGTGCAGCAGAACCCGGGTCCTGCGACACCTGACGGGCCAGCGCCTCAAAGTCGGCACCCCCTTGAAGGGCAGTATATACCGAGTCGATGCGGCGCTTGGCCTCCTGCTGTTCGGCTTGGGAGGCTTGCTGGCCCATGCGCATGAGGATGTGTCCTGCCATCACGAGTCCGTCGGGTCCGATGTTCTTGACCGTCTGGTCGTACACCTGATGCGCCTCTGCCAGCATGTCGTCGTTGGTGACATAGGTGGGGCGCACCTGTTGGTCGCGATACTGGGCAAACTCCTTTAGGAAAGCCTGCGTCGTGTCGATGCGTGCATCCAGAGCAGCCTGAACCTTCAGCTTGTAGTTGACAAAAAGCTCCACATACTCGTCTACGGACTTTTTGTCGATGACGCCGTCGGTATTGTTCTTGTTGTATGAATATTCAAACTCAGAGCGGGGTACGTCTACGCCTGCCACCGTCATGACAATCGGGTCGGCAGTCTGGGCATGAACCCCTGCCGCCATTGCCAGCATCAAGGCAGAAAAGAGCGATTTAATCATTGGGGCGGCTATAGTTTGGTGCTTCACTCGTAATCGTAATATCGTGGGGATGGCTCTCGTTGACGCCGGCATTGGTGATGCGGGTGAACTTGGCATCGTGCAGCTTCTCGATGGTGGCAGCGCCACAGTATCCCATACCTGAGCGCAGTCCGCCTACCATCTGGTAGATGACCTCCTGAACCGTTCCCTTGTAAGGCACGCGACCTGCGATGCCCTCCGGAACCAGTTTCTTCACGTCCTTGGTGTCGGCCTGGAAGTAGCGGTCCTTCGAACCGTGCTCCATTGCCTCCAAAGAACCCATACCGCGATAACTCTTGAACTTACGTCCGTTGTAGATAATGGTGTCGCCAGGGCTTTCTTCCGTACCGGCTACCAGCGAGCCTACCATCACGCACGAGCCGCCAGCGGCCAGTGCCTTGACGATATCGCCCGAGTAGCGCAGTCCGCCATCGGCAATCAGGGGTACGCCCGTGTCCTTCAGTGCCTGATACACATCGTAGACAGCACTGAGCTGGGGCACACCGACACCTGCCACCACACGGGTGGTACAGATAGAACCCGGTCCGATGCCTACCTTGACGGCATCGGCACCATTCTCTACCAGCATCTTGGCAGCCTCGCCCGTGGCGATGTTGCCCACCACGATGTCGATGCCGGGGAACGAGGCTTTGGCTTCGCGCAGTTTCTCGATGACACCCTTGGAGTGTCCGTGAGCGGTATCGATGACGATGGCGTCGGCACCCGCACTCACCAGCGCCTGCATGCGGTCGAGCGTGTCGAAGGTGACACCCACGCCGGCGGCTACGCGCAGACGGCCCTTGCTGTCCTTGCAGGCCATAGGCTTGTCCTTGGCCTTGGTGATGTCCTTATAGGTAATCAGACCTACCAGATGGTTGTCCTTATCCACTACGGGGAGCTTTTCTATCTTGTTCTTCTGCAGGATGTCGGCAGCTGCCGACAGGTCTGTCTGCTGATGGGTAGTCACCAGGTTGTCCTTCGACATCACCTCGTCTACGGGGCGGTCCAGCCGGCGCTCAAAGCGCAGGTCGCGGTTGGTGACGATACCTACCAGATGACGGTCATCATCTACTACGGGAATACCGCCGATGTGGTATTCAGACATGATGTCCAGGGCCTGAGCGACTGTGCTTCCCAAGGGAATGGTGATGGGGTCGTAGATCATGCCGTTCTCTGCGCGCTTGACAATAGCCACCTCTCGCGCCTGATTCTCTATCGACATATTCTTGTGAATGACACCAATACCTCCCTCGCGGGCAATGGCAATAGCCATCTGGCTTTCTGTTACGGTGTCCATCGCTGCCGTGACAAAGGGCACATTCAGCTGAATGTTTCTCGAGAAGAGCGTCTTCAGCTCCACCATCTTGGGTAACACCTCGGAATAAGCGGGAATCAACAGGACATCGTCGAAAGTGAGTCCGTCCATAACAATCTTGTCTGCAATAAATGATGACATAATATTTCTCCTTAAATTTTTATTGCGTGCAAAATTACTCATTTTAATTAAGAATTAAGAATTAAGAATTAAGAAAATCGCTTTGGCAAGTCATTTTTTCTTAATTCTTAACGCTTAACTCTTTATTCTTAACAATTAGTTGGCCATTTCGCTGATGAACTTGATTCGCACCAGCCGGATCTCGTCCTCCGTACATTCTGAGCCCAGTTCCTCGATGGCATCTTCCAGCGAGTCGGTCTCGCTCTCGGAGAAGTAGTCGTAGATGTCGTCTATATGGTCTTCGTCCATCACCTCGTCCAGGAAGTAGTCGATGTTCAGCTTGGTGCCGCTATAGACGATGGCCTCCACCTCGGTCAGCAGCTCGTCGAAGTCGAGTCCCTGCGCCGTAGCGATGTCGTCGAGGGCTATCTGCCTGTCGATGGCCTGGATGATCTTCACCTTCAGTATCGACTTCTTGGCCACTGTGCGCACGCGCATGTCGGCCTGCCGCTCTATCTCGTTTTCCTCGCAATAGCGCTTGATGAGGTTGACGAAGTCTTTGGCATAGGGTTGTTTCACCTTGCCTTCGCCTACACCCTGGATATTCTTCAGTTCGTCGAGGGTGACGGGGAAGTCGGTCGCCATCTGCTCGATGCTGACATCCTGGAAGATGACGTAGGGTGGGCGGCCCAGCTTCTTGCTGACTTTCTTGCGCAGGTCTTTCAGCATGGCACTCAGCGTCTGGTCCAGTGCACTGATGGTAGCCTCGTGCTCGTTGCTGCCTTCATAGTCCTCGCGGAAGTCGTTGTCCTCGACTATCTTGAATGATTCGGGCTTCTTGATGAATTTCTTGCCCGCGGCAGTCAGCTTCAGCAGTCCGTAGTTCTCGATATCCTTCTTCAGGTAGCCCGCCAGAATGGCTTGCTGGATGACGGGGTTCCACAGCTTCTTCTCCGACGCCTCGCCGGCACCGAACAGCTCATGGTTCTGGTGCTTGTGCGCCAGTATCTCCTCTGTCTCGTGTCCTGTGACAAAGTCGATGACATAGTCGGTGCGGAAGTTCTCCTTCAGCGCATGAATGGCGTTGAGCACGATGAGCAGAAGGTCTTTGGCCTCGACCTTCGTCTTCGGGTGCAGGCAGTTGTCGCAGTTGTGGCAGTTGTCCTGCGTATATTCCTCGCCGAAGTAGTGGAGCAGCATCTTTCGGCGGCATACCGATGTCTCGGCATAGGCAGCGGTCTCGGCCAGCAGCTGGCGACCGATGTCCTGCTCGGCAACCGGCTTGCCCTCCATAAACTTGTCCAGTTTCTGCAGGTCCTTTCGCGAATAGAAGGTGATGCAGCGCCCTTCGCCGCCGTCTCGTCCGGCGCGGCCCGTCTCCTGATAGTATCCTTCCAGCGATTTGGGGATGTCGTAGTGTATCACAAAGCGCACGTCGGGCTTGTCGATGCCCATGCCGAAGGCGATGGTGGCTACGATGACGTCAATCTCCTCCATCAGGAAGGCATCCTGGGTCTCCGATCTCAGCGTCGACTCCAGGCCGGCATGATAGGCAGCAGCCTTGATGTCGTTGGCCTTCAGGATCTCTGCCAGTTCCTCCACCTTCTTGCGCGACAGACAGTAGATGATGCCGCTCTTGCCGGGGTTCTGCTTGATGAAGCGGATGATGTCCTTGTCTACATTGTCCGTCTTGGCGCGCACCTCATAATACAGGTTGGAGCGGTTGAACGAGCTCTTGAACTCCTTGGCATCCATGATGCCCAGATTCTTCTTGATGTCCGTGCGCACCTTGTCTGTGGCGGTGGCGGTCAGGGCGATGACGGGGGCATTGCCTATCTCGTTGATGATGGGACGGATGCGGCGGTATTCCGGACGGAAGTCGTGTCCCCACTCCGAGATGCAGTGGGCCTCGTCTATTGCATAAAACGATATCTTGGCCTGCTTCAGGAACTCTACGTTCTCCTCCTTCGTCAGCGACTCCGGAGCCACATAGAGCAGCTTGGTCTTGCCTGCCTGGATGTCGGCCTTTACCTGGTCTATCGCTGCCTTGTTGAGCGACGAGTTCAGATAGTGGGCGGTGCCCTCCTCGCTCATGCTGCTAATCACGTCCACCTGGTTCTTCATCAGTGCTATCAGCGGGGAGATGACGATGGCTGTTCCATCCATCAGCAGGGACGGGAGCTGGTAGCACAGCGACTTGCCGCCGCCGGTAGGCATCAGCACGAAGGTGTTGTTGCCGTCCAGCACGTTCTGCACGATGGCTTCCTGGTCGCCTTTGAACTTGTCGAAGCCAAAGTATTTCTTCAGCGCTGCTGTCAGATTCTCTTTTTTTCTTGCCATAGACTTTTCAACGATGTTATTGTATGTGCGACTTGTCGAGTTGCTGCTGCGCATACTCGGCGGTCACTTCAAAGGATTTAGTTTTTTTAGAAGGGGTCTCGAACATCGCGTCCATCATGATGTTCTCCACGATGGAGCGCAGGCCGCGCGCACCGAGCTTGTATTCCACAGCCTTGTCGACAATCAGCTTGAGGGCCTCCGGCGTGAAGGTCAGCTTGATGCCGTCCATCTCGAAGAGTTTCGTGTACTGCCGGATGATGGAGTTCTTCGGCTCAGTGAGTATCTTGGTCAGGGCGTCGCGGTCGAGCGGGTTCAGATAGGTCAGCACGGGCAGACGGCCGATGATTTCGGGGATGAGGCCGAACGACTTCAAGTCCTGCGGTGCGATATACTGCATCAGGTTCTTCTTGTCAATCTTGCGGACGTTCTGTACCGAGTTGTATCCTATCACGTGCGTATTCATGCGCTGGGCTATCTTGCGCTCGATGCCGTCGAAGGCACCGCCGCAGATGAACAGGATGTTGTGGGTGTCTACGTGGATATACTCCTGGTCGGGATGCTTGCGGCCGCCCTGAGGAGGCACGTTGACAATGGTGCCCTCCAGCAGTTTCAGCAGGCCTTGTTGCACGCCCTCGCCGCTGACATCGCGCGTGATGCTGGGATTGTCCGACTTGCGGGCTATCTTGTCTATCTCGTCGATGAAGACAATGCCTCGCTCGGCCGCTGCCACGTTATAGTCGGCCACCTGTAGCAGTCGGGTCAGGATGCTCTCCACGTCCTCGCCGACATAGCCGGCTTCGGTGAATACGGTGGCGTCGACAATCGTGAAGGGAACGTCCAGCAGCTTGGCAATGGTTCGTGCCAACAGGGTCTTGCCCGTGCCCGTCGAGCCCACCATGATGATGTTCGACTTCTCTATCTCCACACCCTCGTCGTTGTCGGGCTGCTGCAGTCGCTTATAGTGGTTGTAGACGGCTACAGAGAGAAAGCGCTTCGCCTCGTCCTGCCCGATGATGTATTGGTCGAGATAGCTTTTTATCTCCTTGGGCTTGGGCGTGTGCTTCATTTCGAAGCCGTTGTCCTTCTTCTTGGCTTCCGGGCCGTAGCCGTTGGCGGTGGCCACCTGATAGGCCTGTACGGCACAATCTTCGCAGATGCATCCGTCTACGCCTGTTATCAGGAGTTTCACCTCACGTTCTGACCGCCCGCAAAAATTACATTTCTTCCTTGTCATAGATGTCTTTCAATCGTCACTTTTTCTTCAGAATCTGGTCTATCATGCCATACTCCTTCGCCTCCTCTGCTGTCATCCAGTAGTTGCGGTCGGAGTCGTTCCACACCTTGTCGTAAGGCGTGTGCGAGTGCTCGGAGATGATGGTATAGAGTTCCTTCTTGAATTTCATAATCTCTTTGGCCTCAATCTCGATGTCGGAAGCCTGACCCTGTACACCGCCTAAGGGCTGGTGAATCATCACGCGGCTGTGGGGCAGGGCAGAGCGCTTGCCCTCCGTGCCGGCCACCAGCAGCACGGCAGCCATCGAGGCAGCCATACCTGTGCAGATGGTGGCTACGTCGCTCGAGAGGAACTGCATGGGGTCGTAGAGGCCCAGCCCGGCCGTCACGCTGCCGCCAGGGGAGTTCAGATAGATGGAGATGTCCTTGCCCGGGTCTACGGAGTCCAGATAGAGCAGCTGTGCCTGCAGCGTGTTGGCAGTATAGTCGTCTATCTGTGTGCCGAGAAAGATGATGCGGTCCATCATCAGTCGCGAGAAGACATCCATCTGGGTGACGTTCAGCTGGCGTTCCTCCAGGATGTAGGGGTTCATATACTGTGCCTGCGCACTCATCACCTCGTCTAGCACGAGGCCGTTAATACCAAGATGCTTGGTAGCATATTTTCTGAAATCGTTGTTCATCATTTCTTCCTTTTTTCACAAAGTGAGTTACAAAATTACGAAAAAAAGTCGGAACGCCATGCATTCCGACCCTTTTTTTTTGGTTAAAGAAATTAAAAATTCCTCTCTTGAATTATTTATTCTCGTTCAGCATCTTCTGGAAATCGTCCATCGTGATGTCTTTCTCGTCGAGTTTCACTACTCCCTTCAGGGCGGCAATGAGCTTCACGTCGACGGCACGGTCAACGAGGCTGTTCATGTTCTCGCGCTTCTTCAGTATCTCGTCGGCGTAGTTGTCCAGATACTCCTCGGGGATGTTCGACATGCCATACTGGGCAAACTGGGCGCGGGCAGCCGCCTTGGCAACGGCCTTCAGGTCGGCATCCTCCACCTTGATCTCCTGCTGGGCCACCAGCTGCTCCTTGATCAGGTGCCAGGCCAGCTCCTTGATGCTCTGCTCGAAGTTCTTCTCCACGTATTCGTCCACATCCTTGCGGTCCTTGTTGTTCTGCTTCATCACGCGCTTGAGCAGCTCCTCGGGGAACTTCAGCTCGCCAATCTTCTTCTCCATGTGTGCACGTACGTCGAGCAGGAACTTATAGTCTGAGTCGGCCTTGAACTGGGAAGCAATCATCTCGCTGATCTTCTGGCGGAACTCCTTCTCGTCCTTCACCTGACCCTCGCCGAAGGCCTGGTCGAACAGCTTCTGGTCGACGGGAGCCTTCGTGAAGCGGCTGATCTCCGTAATCTGGTAAGTGAAGTCGCCCTCGTGCTCCTTCACCTGGTTCTTCTCAATCTTCAGCAGGCTCGACACCTCTACGTCGCTATCGGGATAGGCCTTGCGCGGATTCCAGGTGATGATGTCGCCCAGCTTGGCGCCCTCGAAGAGCTTCTTCTGCTCGTCCACCTTTATATATTGGGGCATCAGCACGGCATCGGCCACCTCGATGCTTCCGTCCACCTCGCGCAGGTCGCCCTTCAGCATGTCGCGCTCTGCCTCGGCATACTGCTCCACCTTCTCATACTGTCCGGCACGGTTCTGATACATCTCCACCTGCTGGTCGATGAGTTTGTCGTCAACGGTGATGTTGTAGTAGGCCACCTTGTCCTTGCCGCTCAGCTTAGCTTCGAACTCAGGGGCAACGGCAATGTCGAACTTGAAGGTCAGCTCGTCGCTGTGCTCCAGGTCCTGAGGCTCCTGGCCCTCGTTGGGAAGGGGCTCGCCCAGCATCTGGATCTTGTTCTCCTGGATATAGGCATACAGCTTCTCACCCAGCATCTTGTTCACCACGTCCATCTTGACGGCAGTGCCATACTGGCGCTTGATGATGCCCATAGGCACCTGACCGGGACGGAAACCGGGCACATTGGCGCGCTTACGATAATCTTTCAGAGTCTTCTCTACCTCTCCCTGGTAGTCGTCCTTACCCAGCGTAATGGTCATCAGGCCATTCACCTTGTCGGGAGCTTCAAATGTGATATTCATCTTTTCTTATACCTTATTTATTTATATATGCGTTTTGAGCGTGCAAAGGTACACAGATTTAGTCAAAAGACCAAATAATGTGCCCGTTTTTTAATGTTTATTTTCGTTTAGAGGTTGCTCTCTTCTTCCTCCTCCATCCACTTCTTGCGGCGCAGCTCGTCCATTTTGGCAAAGTCTTTCTTCTGCAGGACGAAGTTCGAGCCCAGGTATTTCTCCTTCACGATGGGGTTCACGGCCAGCTCCTCGGGCGAGCCCTTGAACAGGATGCGGCCCTCGAAGAGCAGGTAGGCGCGGTCGGTGATGTTCAGCGTCTCGTGCACGTTGTGGTCGGTAATCAGGATGCCGATGTTGCGGTATTTCAACTGCCACACGATCTGCTGGATATCCTCTACGGCGATAGGGTCTACGCCGGCAAACGGCTCGTCGAGCATGATAAACTTAGGCTCGATGGCCAGACAGCGTGCAATCTCCGTACGGCGGCGCTCGCCACCCGACAGGCGGTCGCCCGTGTTCTTGCGCACCTTCTCCAGGCGGAACTCCTTGATCAGGCTCTCCAACTTCTCCATCTGGTAGTCGCGCGGCTTGCCCGTCATCTGCAGCACCGACAGGATATTGTCCTCCACCGACATCTTGCGGAATACCGAGGCCTCCTGAGCCAGGTAGCCGATGCCCGCGCGGGCACGCTTGTAGACAGGATAGCTTGTCACTTCCTCGTCGCCCAGATAGATATGCCCGCCGTTGGGAACAATCAGCCCCGTAGTCATGTAGAACGACGTCGTCTTGCCCGCACCGTTAGGGCCCAGCAGACCGACAATCTCGCCCTGTTTCACATCAAACGACACATTGTTCACTACCGTGCGCTTGCCGTATATCTTCACGAGGCCCTCCGTGCGCAGCACGAGGCGCTCAGTTTCCTGTATGTTGTTGCTCATTTCGTCCATATCGCCTGCAAAGGTACGAATAAGTGAGCGAAATGCAAAAAGAAAAACAAATTTCTTTTTCATTTCCGAGCGAAAGTGCCTTCTCCAAAGGAGAAAGGTAGTGCAAACCGAGCGAAACGCAAAATAAATTTGGATTTAAAGACAACCCCAAATTGTTAAAAATGTCTTGAATTGCTATATTTATTGTTATAACATATCATAAAATAAAGAAATTATTGTATCTTTGCGCTCGTAAATATAAGTTGAGTATCAATATGAGCAAGACAACAATGGGCAATAAGCTGCCCCGAAAATTGGAACAGAAGATGCAGACCGTAGGTGAGCAAATAAAATTGGCTCGTCTGCGTCGTAATCTTAGTGTAGTACAGGTGGCAGAACGGGCTACCTGTTCTCCTCTGACCGTTTCGAGGATAGAAAAAGGTGCTCCGACAGTAGCGATTGGTATCTATCTCCGTGTGCTCTATGCACTCCAGCTGGATGATGACATCCTGTTGTTGGCGAAGAACGATGAAATGGGAAGGGCCTTACAGGATCTTGCACTGAAACATCGTGAACGTGCCTCTAAAAAACAATAAGGTATGAAGACACTGTATGTATATGCGGACTTCGACTGGCTGGACGCTCTCACCGGCATACGACATGAATCCAACTCTGAATGAATATCAGGCTTTGCTCATCAACTCCACAACAAATCATGCTGACCTTCAGGTGTTGCTAGATTCCTCAGAGGAGTATATGATTGGCAAGGAAGAAGCAGGCCACATCATCAATGAAGTGAAGACTGGTGTGAAACATTGGAAGTCAATAGCCATTCGCCTGGGTATAGCCAAGCGAGAAATGGATGTGTTTGAACAGGTATTCCTACACTCATTAAATGAACAAAAAAGTAGCATGATGGGAGCACAGGGGACTGGTACTTGTCTCAACAGGCAGCCCGCATCAACAAGTGCTTCCAGCTGCTGACGGGCTACTCCAGATAAATCGTGAATGTGAGAATTACGCAAAACGCATCGATGCCTGCTCCCCTTACCTTTACCCGCATAGGGGAGCAGGAAAATGCGGTAGTCATGGTGTCAGACGCCCCACAGACTTGCTGTTCATGCTTGGGCTGAAGGATTTCTGAACTGCAACACTGCAGCAAGTGCAACGGGCGAGAGCAGAGGAAAAAAAGAGAGCCTGCAGACATTCTGCAGGCTCGCCTTTTGGATATCAATATTCGAAACTTACTTGTCTTTGATTGGAGGTCTCTTACCACCCGTAATGTTCTCTAACTCTTCCTGTGACAGAGCCTTAGGGTCCTTTTTTTCATCTTTCTGCTTCATAATTCTTACAGTTTTAAATTGTTAAACATATTGTCGCTCAGACGTTGTTTGTTCTAATTGGGCTTCGCCCGAACCCGCTCTCGCTCGAAACAGCTCGAATTTCATTCGGCTCTTTTCTCGCTTATTCGCGGTTTTGACATTGCAAAGATACAACAACTCAGGCAATATTCCAAATATTTCCTCCAAAATTTCTTCGATTTTGTTGTAGTGATCAAGGGGACGGTTACGATGATCGCATAGAAATTAGTTTCTCCTGATGCGCTGTTTCAGCTTCAAGATGCGGCGCACGCTCT
>ODAI012578234.1_pt1 | contig 10575 bp, 8 predicted proteins | sample 1539321 | NCBI WGS metagenome assembly ODAI01 (sample SAMN02144231, study PRJEB22623) | gut metagenome | biome: sheep rumen | host: Ovis aries | place: New Zealand | reverse complement strand
GTGCTGGCAGCGCTGCTTCTGCCGGTCTTGCTTCTTGGTATGGCAGCATGCGGGAGAACTGCCAGAGACAGCCAGTCTGCTGTACAGACAACGCCGGCAGCGCAGCAGACAGCAGAGTTGATCGAGGAAACTCCAGCGCCTGCCCAGACACCGGCGCAAACCCCTGCAACAATTGTAACGCCGGAGCCAACCTCGGAAGCTACACCGGAACCAACTCCGACGCCTGCTCCTACACCAACGCCTGCACCCACACCGACACCTACACCGGCACCTACGCCGGTGCCTGCCAATTACCCGACTGTGACCAAAAGCCCGACGGACGAAACAGTCCTGAGCGGCGGCAGCTGCTATTTTGTGGCAAAATATCAGAATGCGATCTGGGCAGTCTGGCACTTCGGGAGGCCGGACGGCCGTGACCTGGGTTACGATGCCCCGGCTGCCCACGGTGATGGCCCCCGGCCGCCCGGGCCAGACGCGGGAGAGGACGCCGCGCGCGGCGAACTGCTCCCGCAGCGCCGCGTCCACGTCGACCGGCGCGGGGTGGATGAATTTCTGGCGCACGCGGAGAACCCGCGGCACCTCGATGCCGGCGAGCAGGGAGGCGATGGTGCTCCAGTCGCCGTTTCCACCCGTATGGATCATTCCTTTTTTCCCGCCTTCCGCTTGCCGTCATGGGCGTTGTTGTAGAAGGTGATGCCGACCATCACGATGCTCAGGATGATGAAGGTTAGGGCGATGGGGCGGCGGAAGAAGATCGTCCAGTCATTGCGGGAGAGCTGCAGCGCGCGGTCCAGGTTCTTTTCGGCGATGGGCCCCAGGATGACGCCCAGCACGAGGGGCGCGCCGGGGAAGTGGTACTTCTTCATGAAGAAGCCGATGACGCCGAAGGCGATGGCGACGGCCACGTGGTAAGTCTGGTTGGCCAGGGAATAGGCGCCCACGATGCACAGCATGAGGATGATGGGCATGAGGATGTCCGTAGGGACCTGCAGCACGCGCGGCGCGACCTTGGCGAAGAGCAGGCCGAAGACGAGCATGAGAAACTGAATGACGATCATGCCGGCGAAGATGGCGTAGATGATGTCCGGGCTGTTGACGAAGAGCTGCGGGCCCGGGGTGACGCCGATGAGCGTCAAAGCGCCCAGCATGACGGAGGTGACGGTGTCGCCGGGGATGCCGAGGGTGAGCATGGGAACCAGCGCGCCGCCGGTCGTGCCGTTGTTGGCGGCCTCCGGCGCGGCGATGCCTTCCAGCGCCCCCTTGCCGAATTCCTCCGGATGGCGGGACATGCGCTGTGCGACGTTGTAGGCGATAAAGACGGCGATGGCTCCGCCGGTGCCGGGGATGATGCCGATGAAGACGCCGATGAAGGCGCCCACGACGGCGGGGAGCACGATGCGCCGGAACTCCTTCGAATTGGGGAAGAAGTCCGTCACGTTCTGCTCCTTGACCTCGACGCGGTGGACGCCGCCCTGCACCTGGGTGAAGACCTCGCTGAGGGCGAAGACGCCGATGAGGACCGCCAGCTGCGGGAAGCCGATCATGAGCTTCGGGTTGCCGAAGGTGAAGCGGGCGGAGCCGACGAGCGGGTCGGTGCCCACCGTGGAGATGAGCAGGCCGAAAGCGCCGGCCATGAGGCCCTTCAGGATGTTCTTTCCGGCGGAGGAGGCCATGATGGACAGGCCGAAGAGCGCGAGGGAGAAGTAGTCTGCCGAGTGGAATTTGAGGGCGACCTTCGCCAGCTGCGGCGCAATCAGGATGAGGCAGGCGCAGGAGATGAGGCCGCCGATGACGGAGCCGACTGCCGCGGTGCCGATGGCCTTGCCTGCTTTGCCCTGCTGTGCCAGCGGGTAGCCGTCCAGCAGCGTCGCCGTGGCGCTGGGCGTACCGGGGGTGCGCAGCAGGATGGCCGAGACGGAGCCGCCGAACATGGAGCCGCAGAAGATGCCGCAGAGCATGACCAGCGCGGTGCTCTTCTCCATGGCGTAGACCATGGGCAGCAGCAGAATGATGCCCATGGAACCGGAGAGGCCGGGCAGCGCGCCGATGACGACGCCCACGACCGTGCCGAAGGTCATGTACAGAAAGTTAAAGGGCTGAAAGACGTTGGCAAAGCCTGCCAGAAGATGGGTCAGCATCGTGCAAGCCTCCTCTCATCGAAGCAGCCTGCCGGCAGGCAGGAAGATCAGGAATACCTTGGTAAACAGCAGCCAGACGGCGACGGTCGCCAGGATGCTGATGGCGGCGCAAAGCAGGTATTTCCGGTTGCCGTAGAGCATCATCATGCAAAAGACGAGCACGGGCGTCGCCAGCAGGAAGCCCGCGACGGGCACGAGAAGCACGTAGAGCACGGCCAGCGCCACGGCAGAAAGGAAGAGCAGCGTCTGCCGCCGGTCGGCGGTAAACTTCGGGGCACTAAAGCCAACGTGCAGCGTATCCCAGATCTGGATGCCGCCCAGGGCGAGGAGAAGCACGGCGACAAACGTCGGGAATCCGCCCGGCCCGATGCCCAGTTTCACGTGCTGTAGGGTGGTCGAGAGCAGGAGAACAGCTACGCCCAGCACGGCGAACGCGACACCGATGACCAGTTCGGAAAAGGGTTTTTTCTTCAAACGGATCGCCTCCAGTGGTAAGGATGAAGGGCCGGCCTCACCGGCCGGCCCTTGCCGCTTAATCAGTCTGGGGAAGCCGTTCTCGGGGTGCGGCGTCCCGGTTTCGGATTACTTGCCGTAACGGTCGCCGAAGCCCTTGGTCTTGATGAGGTTCTCGAAGCGGTCGTTCTCGGACTTGACGAACTCGTTGTACTCGTCGTAGCCGCGGTAGCGGGCCACGATGCTCATACCGTCGCACTTCTCGATGAATTCCGGATCCTCGACGACTTCCTTGATGATGCCGTCCAGCTTGGCGACGACGTCAGCAGGGGTGTCCTTCGGGACGGCGATGCCGCGCCACTGCTCGATGATGAGGCTGCTCAGGCGCTCGTCGCTGCTCTCGCAGGCCAGCGGAACGTCGGGGAAATCCTTGAAGTGCTTGGAAGCGAAGGAGCACAGGATCCTCAACTGGCCGCCCTCGCCCACGTTGCTCATGCCCTCGGGGGTGTTGCACATGGCCGCGTCCACCTCGCCGGCCAGCAGGCCGGTGACCTCGCCGGCGCCGCCGTCGAAGGTGATGTGCGCGAGCTCGCCGCCGATCGCTTCTTCAAAGAGCAGCGCGGCGATGTGGTTGCCGCCGCCCACGCCGGCGTTGGCCACGGTGATCATGCCGGGGTTGGCCAGTACGTCGGCCACGAACTCCTCGATGGTGTTCCACTTGGAATCCGCCCGGACGAGCAGGTAGTTGGCGCTCTCCACGATCTGAGCCACATGGGTGAAGCTGTCACTGTCATAGTCGACGACGCTCATGTGGATCTTGGAGGCGTGCGCGTTGGACCAGTGCATGATCTGATAGCCGTCGCCCACGGCGGTGGTCAGAAACTCCATGCAGCCGGTGACGCCGGAGGCGCCGGGCACGTTCTTGATGACAAGGGGCTGGCCGGTGTGCTTCTGGAAGACGTCGCCGAACGCGCGGAACGCCAGGTCGGCGCCGCCGCCCGCGGCCCACGGGATGGTGCACTCGACGGGCTTCTCGGGATAATCAGCCATGGCCAGTGCGCCGATGCTGAGCAGGGCCAGGGAGAGAAGCAGGGCAATCAGTTTTTTCATGGGATGACCTTCCTTTCTTCTGTCTTGTGTCAGCGAACGATGCGATTCCGGTGCCTGCGGTCTGAAAAACACAAACAACTGTGTAAAAGCATTGCAGACAACCGACTCTGTGCCCAGTATATCGGCACAAAAATGATTTGTCAATAAATTTTCATAATATTTATTCAATATTGTCACAGAAAACCGTTCAAAAGCTTGACAGAAACAGCGATATTAGGTATTCTTACCATAATAGGATGGACTTGGTAGGACAAGTATGCTATTTTGCATACAGGTATTCAAAAGGAGGAAAGAGCATGACCGGAGCAGAGGAACGGAGCATCAAACTGGGGCGGCTGCGCGGGATGATGGAAGCGCGTGGGCTGGACGGCGTCTTCCTGAAGCGGCAGGACAACTTTGCCTGGCTGACCGGGGGCGGCATCAACTACGTCGGCCTGGGCGAGATGGGCAACTGCGGCCTGCTGGTGACGCAGAAGGGAACCTATGCGGTCACCAACAACATCGAGGCCCCGCGCATGCGCGACGAGGAGAAGCTGGAGGAGATGGGCTTTCAAATCCACGCGGGCATCTGGCACGACGTGGGCTTTGAGGCGCGCACGCTGAAGGAGCTCTGCCCCGGCAGACTGGGGCGGGATCACGGCGGCGAGGACAACGTGGCGAACGACGTGAAGCTGCTGCGTTTCTCCCTGACGGAGGCGGAGATCGAGCGCTACCGCGAGGGCGGCTACCTGACGGCCCGTGCCATGGAGGAGACCATCTCCAGCGTGCGCCCGGGGGATACGGAGCACGAGACCATCGGGCGGCTGGTCGGCATCATCCGCGCGCACGGTATGGACGTCGTCTCCGCGATGTGCGCGGCGGACGAGCGCATCGCCAACTACCGCCACCCGGTGCCGGGGGACAAGCGGATCACCAAACGCGTGCAGCTGGGCGGCAACATGCGCTACAAGGGGCTCATCATCTGCTGCACCAGGCTTCTGAATTTCGGGCCGGTTCCGGAGGCACTGCGGGCGCAGTACCGGGCTAACGTGGAGATCGACTGCACGATGATGGCGGCTTCCAAGCCGGGTGCAAAGTTCAGCGACGCGCTGCGCGCGGGCCAGGCGGCCTACGCCGCGCACGGCTACGCGGACGAATTCGACAAGCATCACCAGGGCGGCCCCATCGGTTACGCGGGCCGCGATTACCGGGTGGACTTCACCACACCGGGCGTGATCGCGGAAAACCAGGCCTTCTGCTGGAATCCCTCGATTACGGGCACCAAGAGCGAGGACACGGTCATCTCGACTTCCTGCGGCATCCTGCCGGTCAGCCGGCCGGTCATCGCGCCCACGATCACGCTGACGGTAGCAGGGCAGACCTTTGTGCGCCCCGACATCTGGCAGGGCTGAGCCGCTGCCTCACCGGACCCCAAGAAAGGAAGGCGGAACATGAAGAAAATCGGAGTGGCTGTCATCGGAACGGGCGCGGTCAGCGCCATCCACGTACAGAGCTATCTCGGTACGGAGGACTGCGAGCTGCGCGTGCTCTGCGACAAGGACGTCCGTAAGGCGGAGCGCCTGCGCGAGAGCATGGGCCTTGCCGGCGTGGACATCGTCGAGAACACGGCGGACGTCTTTGCCCGGGAGGACATCGACGCGGTGTCCATCTGCCTGCCGCCCGCGCTGCACAGCAGCATTGCGGTCGCCGCGCTGCGCGCGGGCAAGCACGTGCTGGTCGAAAAGCCCATGGCCTCCTCGCTGGAGGAATGCGACGCGATGCTGGAGGCGGCGAAGGAGAGCGGAAAGCTGCTGGCCGTCGTGGCCAACCAGCGCTTTGACACCCCGGCAATGCGCGTCAAGCGGATGCTGGACGAGCACACGGGCGGAAAGACGCTCTACGCGACCATCAACTCCATCTGGTGGCGCGGCGGGAATTACTATGACCTGGCCTGGCGCGGAACCTGGGAGAAGGAGTGCGGCGGCTGCCTGACGAGCCACGCGGTGCACCACATCGACATGACAGCCTGGACGCTGGGCATGCCGCGCCGCATCACGGCCTTCCTCGGCAACCTGGCGCACGACAACTCGGAGTGTGAGGACTACGCGATCGCCGTCTTCGAGTATCCGGACATGATCGCCCAGCTGACGGCGAACATCCTGACGCACGGCGGCGACGGCGAGCAGGGCCTCGTCTTCCAGACGGAGAAGGGCAGTCTGTCCATCCCGTGGCGCACGGTTTCCAACAAGCCACTGCCCAACGGCTTCCCGGAGGAGGACGAAGAGGCGCACGCGCTGCTGCAGTCGCGTTACGACGCGCTGCCGGAAGTGACGGTGACGGGACACGCGGGGGAGATCGGGAACTTTATCCGGGCCATCCTGGGCAAAGAGGAACTGATCGTCACCGGCGAACAGGGCCGCAACGCCATCGAACTCATCATGGCGATGTACAAATCCGCCGCCACGCACGCGCCGGTGGACCTGCCGATCGCGAAGGACGACCCGTTCTACCGCCGCGAGAGCATGACGAAGGCCATGCCGCACTACCACGAGAAGTACCGTTTTGTGGAGTCGGTGGAAAACGCGCCGCCGATTTCCTTCGGGCGGATGTCCAAGTAAACCGCAGGAATAAAAAGCCGCCGGGCAGTTTGCGCCTGCCCGGCGGCTTTTGTTTTGGCTTTTCGTCCGTCAGCCTGAAGGCTGGTCGGGGTTGGAGAGGTCGATCTTCTCCTTGGCCTCGCGGCCCTCGCGCAGCAGCTGCTCCAGCCGAGCTGCGTCGTTTGCCGCGATGGCGTCGCGCACCTTCGTGATGTTGGTGATGAGGTCGTCGATCTCTGGCAGCAGCGCGTCGCGGTTCCACAGGAAGAGCTCCGTCCACACCTTCTCGTTGAGGCAGGCGATGCGCGTCATATCCTTGTAGCTGCCGCCGGTGAAGCCGCTGTAGTTGGTGGAAACCGGGCTCTTGACGTAGGAGTTGGAGACGACGTGGGCCAGCTGCGAGGTGTGGGCGATCATGCGGTCGTGAATCTCACCGCTGCAGACCTTGACGACGCCAAAGCCGATGTTGCGGAAAAAGCTGGTCAGCTCCTCCAGATCTCCCGGCTCTGTGGCCGCCGTCGGCACGAGGATCATGTTCGCGCCGGCGTACAGCTCCGCGTACGAGCGCTCATAACCCGCCTTGGCGAGGCCTGCCATCGGATGGCCGCCGGTGTAGCGTACGCCGCAGGCCTTCGCCAGCGGACCGATTTCCGCCGCGTAGCGCGCCTTGACGCCGACCAGGTCGACGACCATGGCGCCCTTCTTCATCTGCGGAATCCTCTCCTGCAGGAAGGCCATCGTGGAGGTGGGGTAGAGGACGGGAATCAGCATGTCGCAGGAGGCGAAGTCTGCGTCTGTCGCGATGCCGTCGATCGTTCCCTCCCGCAGCGCCTGCTCGGCGACGGAGAGCGTCCGGTTCCAGCCCAGCACGCGGCAGTCGGTGTGCTTTTTGATGGCCTTGGCCATGGAGCCGCCGATGAGGCCCAGGCCCGCGACGATGATCGTCTTGCTGACCTGATGTACGGGCTGGATGATGACGAACTCCGTCATGTTGCGGGAGTCGTCCTCCAGATTTTCGGAGACGAGGGTGAGGCCGAACATCTCGCCCGCGTTCTTGCGGCACAGTACGCCGGTGTCCGGCGGCAGCTTCCCCTCGGCGAGGTAGCGCGCTGCGATGGCCGTATCTTCGACCGCCATCTGCGGGATGCCGGGGTACCGCTTGGCCAGCGTCTTCTTACACTGGCCGAGCGCCTGGATGTGGGAGGCGATGCAGGTGATTTGGACGCCCGGCTCCTTTACGAACAGGCAGTGGTGGATGGGCAGCCACTGCGCGTCCAGCGTGCGGTGCGGGAAGTCCGAAAGCGCGGTTTTCGTCTCTGCGACCTCGCCCGCGATGAGGTTGCGCGTGGCCATCACGCCGTAGTCCGCCTCACCCTTGCGCAGCATCTCGACGACGCCGGCGGAATGTACGGCGGGCAGGTATTTCGGCGAGGGGATGTCGAGGTTCAGGGCGAAGACGGAGGCGATCGCCTCCGAGTTGCACCCGGGGATGCCCTGGTATGCGATTCTCATGGCTTATCCTTTCGTGTTCGCCGCGTCGTATTCGCCGATGCTCTTGGCGATGATCAGGTTCGCGGCGACGTCGCCCTCCACGTTGATGGTCGTGAAGGCCATGTCGAGCAGACGGTAGAAGCCGCTGATCGGGCCCATGAGGTCGATGGGCAGCCCGAGGATGGACAGGAAGGACGCGCCGAGGACCACGCCGCCGCCCGGGATGCCGGGGGCCGCCATGTTGATCAGCGTCGCGATGAAGACGAGGAAGACGATGGTGCCGAAGGCCAGGTTGATGCCGTAGAAGTCGGAGACGAAGACGGCCAGGCAGCAGAAGGAGCAGGCGCCGCCGCACATATTGATCGTGCAGCCGAGCGGCAGCGTAAACTTGGAGACGCCCTCCGGCGCGCCGAGGTCTTCCATGGAGACGTTGATGGTCGTGGGGAGCGTCGCGGCGCTGGAGGTGGTGGACAGGGTGACCAGCGCGATCTTGCCGCAGGCGCGGATGAAGGTCATCGGGTTCACCTTCGTGTAGGCGCAGGTCGGCAGCACCATGACCAGGAAGAAGACGACGATGCAGCACAGCCAGCAGCAGGCGATGTACTTGGCCAGCGCGCCGAAGATGCCCGCGCCGTACTGCGCGACGGAGAAGGCCATGAGGGAGCAGACGCCGATGGGCGAGACCTCCATGAAGTAGCCCAGCATCTTGAACATCGCGGCGGAGAGGCTGTTCATGAAGTCCAGCACGGGCTTGCCCGCGTCGCCGACGGCGACGATGGCGACCGCGAAGACGATGGTGAACAGAATGACCGGCAGCGTGCTGCCGCTGGCGGCCGCCTGCACGATGTTCGTGGGCACGATGTTGGTGAGGAAGCTGGAAATGGTGGGTGTCGTGATGTTGCCCGTGTACTCGGGCGTGTTCTCAAACACCGTGCCCAGGCCGGGGCGTACGGTGTAGGCGATGGCCAGCGACACGGCGGCGCTGACGACGAACATGACGACGTACAGAACGACTGTCCTGAAACCGATCTTCCTCAGCAGCGCGCTGTCGTGGATGTTGGCGATGCCGCAGAAGACGGCGCAGAAGACGATCGGGATGATCATCATCTTGATGAGGTTGAGGTAGAGATCGCCGACGACCTTGGTTGCGATTGAGAAGCCGGGCGCGGCGAGGCCGAGGATGACGCCGAGCACGAAGCCGATGGCGACGCGAAGGAACAGGTTCTTCTTGGCAAAGAGCGTTTGCATAACAGGTCCCTCCTAACAAAATGTCAATATCGGAATGATAGCACCGGCAGGAGGGGATGTCAACAGGTTCAGACGTATATTTTTAAAAACAGTTAAAAAGAAAAATCTTCCGGCCCCGGGGTATCGGTGAAAGAAGGCGGGCGAAGCGAGAGGAAACCATACACAATTTGTCAATTACAAAGGCGGGACAGACCGGTATCCCGGGGATGCTTTCACAGGCCGGCGGGATGGACAGAGCAGATTCTCTGTTTGTGTGCTATACTGTATTGCGTCTCCAAACGACAGACAATCTGGTGGTGGAACAGTGAAAGCATATTATCATCTGCCCGGGCTCTTTGAATTCTGCGATCTGTACCGCGCGTTTTTGCCGCTGTTTTACGGGCACAGGGAATGGTTTTACGACTGGTGCGAAATCGGATCCGTTTACGGCGCGCCGGCCGACTGCCTCTGGGGCGGGGGAAGGGCCGGATACGGCGAAGAGGAGCCGGAGAAGGCCGCGGCGCTGCTGCGGGACTACGGCATCTCCGCCCGGCTGACGTTCAGCAATTCCCTGCTGCGGGAGGAACACCTTTCCGATCCTGCGTGCAATGCGCTGTGTGCGCTGTTTGAAAAGAGCGGGACGGTGCAAAACGGCGTGATCCTCTGTTCGGATCTGCTGCTGGAAACCCTGCAGAAACGGTATCCCGGGTTCTACTTCGTCTCGTCCACGACAAAGGTGCTGACGGAATTCAGGCAGCTGGAGGACGAGCTGAACCGCGAGGCGTTCCGTTACGTGGTGCCGGATTTCCGGCTGAACAAAGCTTTTGACCGGCTGAACGCGCTTCCGGCCCCCCTGAAGCGCAAGGTGGAATTTTTGTGCAACGAGTGCTGCCGGTTCGACTGCCCGGACAGAAAAGCGTGCTATGAGGCTGTCTGCCGAAAAAACCTGGGCCAGGCGGGCGCGGAACACGTATGCACGTCCCCGGCCGCGCAGCGGGGCTACCGTTTTTCCGAGGCGATGGCCAACCCGGGTTTCATCGGCATCAGGGAGATTCAGGACGTCTATCTGCCGGCCGGCTTTTCCCATTTCAAGATCGAGGGGCGCAGCCTGGGCAGCGCCGTCATCCTGGAATTTCTGCTGTACTACATGACAAAGCCGGAGCATCAGCTGCGGCTCCGGGAAGAGATTTATCTGGACAGTGCGCTGGACCTGTTCTGACGGGGAAACCGAGGGCGGAAAAGCGGAAATAAACGCCAAAAATGAAACAATATAAAAGAAAAATCCAGCAGCCCTTTAGCTGCTGGATTTTGTCTGTGGCCAAGAAGTCGTAATTTGATACCAATGCAACCCGGTTGCGTTTGTCATCCCAGAGATTGCAACGGTTGTACTGATATTAGGGGGTTGCATAGCATTATGTAAATGCAGTTTTCTTTACGCTACGATCGCAGTATGCTGCGTCGATTTGTAGCATTCCAGGTTCCTTTGGGCATGGAAAAAGCTTTACAAGAAAGATTCGTGTTGATCATCAATCTGCAGCAGTGTTGTTTCCTCACCAATCCGCCAGCCTTGCAGTTTCTAT
>ODAI011399962.1_pt1 | contig 10575 bp, 11 predicted proteins | sample 1539321 | NCBI WGS metagenome assembly ODAI01 (sample SAMN02144231, study PRJEB22623) | gut metagenome | biome: sheep rumen | host: Ovis aries | place: New Zealand | reverse complement strand
TTTGTTGTGCCTAAAAAAGCTCTTCAGGAGCTGTCTACTCTCATTAAAGAGGATAACGATAAGGACTGTACTGTGTCCGTCAATGAAAGACATATCATTTTCAGCATCAGTAACGTTCAGGTCATTTCACGTCTGCTGGAGGGCGCTTTCCATAATTACAAAAAAAGTATCCCCGACAGCTATAAGACCGAGATCATCATGAATAAAAAAGTTATGATCAGCAGCCTGGAACGCTGTTCACTTATCATTGATGATAAAAATAAATCTCCTATACGCTGTGAGGTCAGCGGCGGTTCTGTAAAAATAAGCTGCAAAACCGGCATCGGAAAGGTCAATGATGAGCTTTCTGCTGATATATCCGGCGAAAATGTTACCATAGGCTTTAATAATAAGCTTATCCTCGAAGCTCTTCGTGCAGCAGAAGGCGATAAGGTAAGGATCCGTCTCAGCGGTGCGATGAAGGTGATCGAAATTCTCCCTCTTGAGGGCGAAAGCTACATCTACCTGGTAATGCCTATCCAGCTCAAAAATTAACAGACGCTGGAAGTAAATATACTGAAAGGAAAATTTATATGATAGTTTACAGAACTTATAAATTCTGCATCGGTCCAACACTGGTGAATATTCTATGCGTTTGTATTGGTGCAGCTCTGGTGGTTGGTGCGATAAGTCTTTTAACTACCAATATGGCTACTGCAATTATTCTTGGAGTTATAGGCATTGTCATCTATTATCCCATAGGTTTTATTCTTACAAAAAAGTGGGCTGATGCCTCTATCATAAAAAGACTCAGGACAAACCCCGCTTTTTGCGCTAAATACTGCAATTACTATAGAGATGCTTATAATTATGTGTGCCAGATCAACCCGGTATTCGCAAGAACTTATGCCCCCAACGAAAAGGGGAATTTTGTACCAATAAGCAATCAGTAATCTTTTACGGAGTTGAATATATGGAAGAAATAAAGATCAGCACTGAATTCATAAAGCTGGATTCTCTGCTTAAATTTGCCGGTCTCGCTGATACTGGAGGCGAGGCAAAGCAGCTCATTCAGGACGGTTTTGTTTCCGTCAACGGTGAGGTCTGTACTATGAGAGGAAAAAAGATCCGTCCCGGTGACAGAGTTTCTGTTGAGGACGGCGATGAGGTCATAGTTAAATGATAATTACCTATGCCGATATTGAAAGCTTTAAGAATATCTCCGGGATAAGCTTTGAGCCGGACCCTAAGTATAATATCATTATCGGCAGAAATGCTCAGGGAAAAACTAATCTGCTGGAAGCCCTGTGGATGCTCTCAGGCTGTAAAAGCTTCCGGGGTTCAAAGGAAAAGGAATGTATACCCCTGGGCGGTAAGAAAATGAGCTGCCGCATAAGACTTAACGACGGCTCAAGAGATCAAAAACTCAGCTATGATATTATCAGGGAAGGCAATTCAAATAAAAAAAGAATTACCGTAAATGGTGTCCCTCAGAAAAGTACAAGGGCTTTGTTTGAGGTGTTCAAGTGTATATCATTTACCCCTGACGATGTCAATATAATCAAGGGTACTCCCGAAAAACGCAGAAGCTTCATTGACCTTGCTGCTTCTCAGCTTAACCCGATATTAACAGTTCATGTTACTAAGCTCTACAAGATAATCGAAAACAGAAATTCTGTCCTGAGAAATATCAATTCAGGGATAATCAGAGATAATGAGGCTCTCGTTACCTACGATTCCATGCTCTCACGCATAGGCTCATTGGTCTCATTTATGAGATATGATTATATTGCCCGGCTCAATGAGGTCTGCGAAAAGCTTTACAAAACTATATCCGGCGGAAAAGAAAAGCTTGAACTGGAATACAGATCAAATATTTTCGATAAGCAGGACTTTGAAAACGGCTGCGGCCCGGAGGCTTATGAAAAATACAGCGCAAAGCTCATTGAAAGCCGTGAAAGCGATATCCTTACCAGCTCTACCCGTTTCGGTGTGAATCGTGACGAGATAACCGTTAGGATTGACGGTATAAGTGCAAAGGAATACGCTTCTCAGGGTCAGATAAAAAGCGCTGCCCTGGTTATCAAACTCGCTCAGGCTGAAATTTATAAGAGCCGGTGCAAGGAATCACCGGTCGTTTTCCTTGATGACGTTATGGGCGAGCTGGACGAAAACAGGCAGCGGTTCGTGCTGGATATGGTGAAAAATATGCAGGTCTTCATCACTACTCCCAATGCAGGTGCGCTTCTTCCGGAGATAAAGGGAAAGGTCATGACTATCAGCGGAGGCAGGATTGAGGAATGAACAAGGGATATTATCTTCATATCGGTAATAATTACTCGGTGTATACTCCGGATATCGTCGGTATCTTTGATATGGACAACACCACCGTCGGCAGCCCTACAAAAAAACTGCTCGATAATGCTGAAAAGGAAAAACGCTGCATCTATACCACCTATGAGCTTCCGAAAAGCTTTATCATAACCGTCAAAAACGGAAAAAACTTTGTTTATATCTCTCAGCTCTCTGCGGCTACATTGAAAAAACGCCTTTTATCCGGAGGAGGTCTTTGAGTTGTTTAAGAAAAACGGCAGAACTTATGTGAGTGAATGGGAGTATGAGCAGGAAATTAATAATAAACCATGCAAAAATAAAAATACTGCTGTTAAAATAATTATAATAATTTCTGCCGCCGCAATGATTGTTCCGGCTGTGATAGAGTTTATCAATTATTTAAATAATTTTCATCAGTGATTTTTGTTTTTTATATAATTACTTTGCTCTTTTGCAGAGTTTTATGAAGTCTCAGGAAAGGGGATTCGGAAAAAAACTTTTTCAAAAAAGGGCTGCACCGAATATTGAGCTTATGACAGAAAATTATCAGGAGATGGATGAGAAAGGTTTATCACCAGAACAGAAAAAACACAGAAAAGGCTGTATCACTGCAATTGTGATAGTAATGATAGTTTTTGTCGGATTTTTTTACCTGATGTATAAAACCGCTGTGCCCGTTTCATACACAAGCTTCAATAAAGAAAGAATAGAAATGATCGAGCAGAAATATAAGGTGAGCCTTGATAATACCGTGCCGGTAAGATATTGGGTGCCAGCTCTGGCTCAGGACTCGGATTCCTGCTTCAATTTCTATACCGATGATCCGGCAGGATTTATGGACAGCTTTTACGGTGAAGCTATTCTTAAAAGCTATTTATCCCCCGATAAGGACGAAAGTTCATACACCTGCCATGTTGGAGGATATCTCTGTTTTACAGTAAGATTTGAAGCCTCAGACAGCAAAAAAGGAGCTTATTCCGGTAAGCTCGTTGCATACACAGATAAGATAACTTATAGCAGCACTGTTCCTTCGCAGGACGGTAATGCAATTATATACAGCGAAAAATAGTCGTTTGGAGGTTAATATGAGTCAGCAGAACAGCAACTATGACGAAAATGACATACAAGTCCTGGAAGGACTGGAGGCTGTCCGGAAACGTCCCGGAATGTATATTGGTTCAACAGGTCCGGACGGACTTCATCATCTGGTATATGAAATAGTGGACAACTCCATTGATGAAGCCCTTGCAGGATACTGCAACGAGATAACTGTTGAGATACTGAAGGATAATGTCATCAGGGTCTCTGATAACGGAAGAGGTATCCCTGTTGGTATCCACCCGAAAGAGGGGATCTCCGCAGCTACAGTTGTATATACTATTCTTCACGCAGGCGGAAAATTCGGCGGCGGAGGCTATAAAGTTTCAGGCGGTCGTCACGGTGTCGTAGCTTCTGTTGTTAATGCGCTGTCAGAATGGCTGGAGCTGACTGTTCAGGACGGAGAAAATGTATGGTTCCAGCGTTTTGAGCGTGGCGATTACAAGGAAGAGCTTAAAAAGATCGGAACTACCGATAAGACCGGTACTTCCGTTATGTTCAAGGCTGACAGCGAGATATTTGAAAGCACTGTTTATGACTACAGAGTGCTTCTTGACAGGCTTCGTGAACAGGCTTTCCTTAACGCCGGCCTTAAAATTATCTTCACCGATAAGCGTGATGATGAAGATATCAAGGGCGAGACCCTGCACTATGAAGGCGGTATACGTCAGTATGTTGAATATATGCACGCCACCCGTGGTCAGACAGCTATCGGCAATGGTGTTATCTATGTATCAGGTACTCAGGGAGATTCCTTCGCTGAGATAGCTATGCAGTATAATGACCAGTATAACGCCAATATAGTCTCCTTCGCCAATAATATCCGTACTAAGGACGGAGGATACCACGAAAAGGGCTTCAAAAATGCTATGACTAAGGTCATTAATGAGTACGGCAGAAAAATGGGAAAGCTTAAGGATAAGGAAAGTCTAAGCCTGGACGATGTTCTTGAAGGTCTTACGGCTATTATTTCTGTTAAGCTTACTGAGTGTGAGTTCGAGGGTCAGACTAAGACCAGACTCGGAAATCCTGAAGTCAGACCTTTTGTTGAAAAGCTTTTAACTGAAAAGCTTATGAATTATCTGGAGGAAAATCCTGAGATCGCCGGCATCGTTTTCGATAAGTGCGTATCCGCTCAGAAGGCAAGAGAGGCTGCTAAACGAGCAAGAGAGGCTGAACGTAAAAAGAATGTTCTTGGAAGCAGTTCAATGCCCGAAAAGCTCGCTGACTGCTCTGAGCGTGATAACCGCTACACCGAAATCTATATCGTCGAGGGAGATTCTGCGGGCGGTTCTGCTAAGCAGGGAAGAGACAGACGCTATCAGGCTATCCTCTCGCTCTGGGGCAAAATGCTCAACGTCGAAAAAGCAAGAATTGACCGTATCTACGGCAACGATAAGCTCACCCCTGTGGTCATCGCCCTCGGTACAGGTATCGGTGATGAATTCGATATTACAAAGCTTCGCTACGGCAAAGTTATTATCATGGCTGATGCCGATGTGGACGGTATGCACATCCGTACCCTTCTGCTGACCTTCTTCTTCCGCTATATGCGTCCCCTTATCACTAATGGAAATATTTATATCGCTCAGCCGCCGCTTTATAAGGTCGAGCGCAATAAAAAAGTAAAATATGCGTTTTCCGATGAGGAGAGAGATCAGTATATCAATGAGCTTTCAGAAAATGGAAAGTATAAGATCGAAACTCAGCGTTACAAAGGTCTCGGTGAAATGGACCCCGAACAGCTCTGGGAAACTACTATGGACCCTGAAAGAAGAACTATCGTTAAAATTTCAATGGACGACGCTCTTAAGGCTGACGAGACTTTCTCTATCCTTATGGGCGATAAGGTCGAGCCAAGAAGACTATTTATTGAGAAAAATGCTAAATTTGCCCATGATCTTGATATCTGACCGGTTCAATGCTATGGAATGCCGGCTCTCAGTGTTTTATCATAAGAAGAATAATCTCTTCAAGGTTCCGGAAAGCAGGAGTGTGAGATAAATGGAGTATAAATTGGAAAAGAAATATACAGTTTCTGCTGAAATTGTCGGAAAGGGATATAAGTCGTTTCAGAAAAAATTTGTGTATCCTAAAAATATAATCTTTGCGGTCATGTTTTTCCTGCTGACAGCTGACTTTGTTTATGCCGCTGTCAAGGCACCGGATAATTTCTTTGTGTATCTGCTGATAGTTCTTTGCCTTGCTATGGGTCTGAGAGAACTGCTCAACCCCGTCCGCATAAGACAGAATATCATAGAGACTGTCAGGTCTATGGGCGAGCCGGTATATAAGATCGCTGTCAGCGATGAACAGATCGAGATCTCTACAGTCTCTGCACCCAGCGAAATTGAACCGGCTGATGATGATGAAAATGATGAGACAGATGAAGAAGCTGCTCAGGATAAACTTCCGGAGCCTTCTGTGCTGCCTGTTGACAGTGAACTAAGCATCAGCGAATTTGATGATTATTTCATGCTGTACTATGGAAAAACTGTGTTTTATATAATCCCGAAAAAGGATTTTAATGATAAAGAACTGGATATTATCCGGAATGTAAACAGTAGTATTAACGGCGGTTGAATCGCTCAAATAATTGATCCGGCAATGAAAGCGTGATGTCAAGTGAATCGTTATTCAGGGAAATTGCCGGAGAGACAGGAGGAAAAAGATATTGCTGTATAATGATAATTCTAAAATTATAAATTCAGAGATAGTTGACGAAATGGAAAATTCCATGCTGCAATATGCTATGTCAGTTATCGTTTCGAGAGCGCTGCCGGACGTAAGAGACGGTCTTAAGCCAGTTCACAGACGTATACTCTATACTCTGCATGAAAATGGTCTTACACCGGATAAGGCTTACCGTAAATGTGCGGATACCGTCGGTGCCGTTCTCGGACGTTACCACCCACACGGTGATGCGGCTGTATATGATGCGCTGGTTCGTCTTGCCCAGGATTTCTCAATGAGATATCCTCTGGTCGATGGTCACGGAAACTTTGGCTCTATCGACGGTGATAAGGCTGCTGCCTACCGTTATACCGAAGCTAAAATGGCTAAAATGACTTTGGATATGCTGACGGATATCAATAAGGATACCGTTGACTTTACCCCTAACTATGACGACCGTCTGAAAGAACCTGTGGTTCTGCCTTCACGTTTCCCGAACCTGCTGGTAAACGGCTCAACTGGTATTGCTGTTGGTATGGCTACAAATATTCCTCCCCATAATCTGGGCGAGGTTATTGATGCTCTTCAGCTTCTTATTGACGACCCTGACTGCACTATGGAACAGCTTATGGAAAAGGTTCAGGGACCTGATTTTCCCACCGGCGGAATTATCATGGGAAAAGCCGGTATCCGTGCAGCATATGGCACCGGAAGAGGTAAGATCACCCTCCGCAGCCGTACCCATTTCGAGGAGATCAAAGGCAGACAATGTATCATTGTTGATGAGATCCCTTATATGATCAATAAAACTTTGATACTTAAAAATATTAATCAGCTCTGCAAGGATAAGCGTATCGAGGGTATCTATGACCTCCGTGATGAATCGGATAAGGACGGCATGAGAATCGTTATTGAGCTGAAAAAGGACGCAATTCCTAATATTATCCTCAATAAACTCTTCGCCCTCACTAAGCTCCAGGAAACTGTCGGCATAATTATGCTGGCTCTGGTAAACGGCGAGCCTAAGGTTCTTACCCTTAAACAAATGCTCAGCCAATACCTCGATTTCCAGGTCGATGTTATTCAGCGGCGTACAAGATTTGACCTTAAAAAAGCCCTCGAAAGAGCGCATATCCTCCAGGGCTTCGTGCTGGCAGCTGACTATATCGACGAGGTCATTGCAATTATCCGCAGCAGCGAAAATATTCCGGAAGCTAAGGCAAGAATGATCGAAAGATTCAAGGATATTGATATGTCCGCTCTCCTTGACCGTACACAGTATGACTTTACCGGTCTGCACCTGGAAAATCAGAAGGGTCTTTCAGATGAACAGGCTGAGGCTATCGTTCAGATGCGTCTTGGTGCGCTGACCGGCCTCGAAAGACAAAAGATCACTGACGAGCTTTATGGTCTGCTGACTAAGATATCTGACTATGAGGATATCCTCGCTGATGTTAACAGGGTATATTCTATTATCATGGAAGACCTTAATACTATCCGCAAAAAGTTCAGCGATAAGAGAAGAACTGATATTGAATCTGTCAGCGGTGAGGTCGATATCGAAGACCTTATCCCCCAGGAGGACTGCGTCGTTACCCTTACTAATAACGGTTATATCAAGCGTATGCCCGTTTCTGAGTATAAGACCCAGAGACGTGGCGGAAGAGGTATCACCAATATGAAGCAGCGTGAAGAGGATTTCGTTGACGAAATGTTCATTTGCGGTACCCACGACAATATCCTCTTTATCTCTAATAAGGGCATAATGTATAAGCTGAAATGCTATGAAGTTCCTGACGGTTCAAAGGCTTCAAGAGGCTTTAATCTTATAAATCTCCTGCCTCTGACTGAGGGCGAGAAAATCGCCGCTATGATAAAAGCTGTGGATTTCAGCGAGGATAAGTTTATCACTATGATAACCAAGAGAGGTAAGATCAAGAGATCTAATCTCTCACTGTATAAAAATGTCCGCAAAAACGGTCTTATCGCTATCGGTCTTGATGAGGGCGATGAGATTGCCGGAGTTCGTATGACCAACGGCAATGAACAGATCTTTATCGCCACAAGAAATGGTATGGCTATCCGTATCGAGGAAGCTAAGGGCAGATCAATGTCTCGTTCAGCTCACGGTGTCAAGGCTATAAAGCTTCGTGAGGGCGATTATGTTGTCGGAATCGCAAGAGTTCGTCCAGGCGCTGCTCTCCTCACTGTCACCGAAAACGGCTATGGCAAACGCACTGAGATCGAGAATTACAGAATCCAGAACCGTGGCGGATATGGTCTTACTAACTATAAAGTCGATGATATCCGTGGCCATGTCTGCGGTATAAAAATAGTCGATGACAGCGATGATATCATTCTTATCTCCAGCGAGGGAATTATAATTCGTATCCTTGCCAGCGATGTCCGCATCATGGGCCGTGCCGCTAAGGGTGTTCGTGTGATGAAGGTTACCGGCGATGCAAAGGTAGTTGCCTTTACCCGTGCTGAGCATGAGGAGGGCGCTGTTACAGAAAAGGTCGAACAGCTTACCGATGAACAGGCTAAGATCGCTGACGAGGAAGCTGCTGAGGAAGAACGCAGAGAAGTAATTATCGACGAGGCTCCTGATGATGAGCCGGAGGAAAATGAATAATCAGAATACTGAGATCAGCAGGCTTAAATATAAGGAAGGCTTTTTTACATCTGCCGTTATTGTTGTACTGAGTTTTTTCTGTCAGTGGATAAACTGGTTCGCCTTTGAGAAGCTGGATTACCCCTGGTGGGCAGCGGTTTTTATAACACCGGCAATACTCTGCATTATGTACCATTTTGTACAGCTTGATGCCGGACAGGAAGGAAATTTTTCAAGAGGCTTCTTCTTCATTTTTTCAGTGCTTGTGCCGCTGGTATTATCAGCTGCTGTTACAATTGCTGTGCTGATGAACGTCGATGCCAGCTACTTTGACCTCAATGAAACCCCTGCCTCCGCAGGTCAGGTCATGGCAACTTACACCGGCCGCTTCACTATTACTTCAGCGTATATGCTCATATTTGCTGCCGCCGACGCTCCGGTGCTGAGATCACAGAGCAGGAAGAGGAATTCAAATTGAAAATATTTATACTGATAGTAATTGCTATTGTCCTTTTTTTCTTCGCAGATATGATCATAGAAAGCTTTTTCCTGTTGACTGTCAGATGTGAAAAATATGGCGGAGATCTTAAAATTGTCCAGATCTCTGACCTTCACAGACGCTGCTTTGGTAAAAATAATATCGACCTGATAAACAAAACCGCTGAGCTTTCACCTGATGTGATCTTTATTACTGGCGACCTCGTTTCCCGTACCGAAAACGATCTCACCAACGCTGAGGCGGCTGTAAAAGGTCTTTGTGCAATCGCACCAGTGTATATGATAATGGGAAATCATGAGCAGGATATGCCGGCAGACCAAAGAAATAAACTGCTGGATATAATCAGCGAAAACGGCGCTGTTTTACTCAGAAACCAAAGCGTCAGCCTGAAAAAAAATAACAAGTGCTTTAATATCTGTGGCTATGAACCGCCGGCTACAGTTTATAAAAAGAACGGCAAATATAAGGATCTTGACACCGTAAAAGCTGACGATCTTTATAATGCTCTCGGAAAACCAAAAGAAGGCATAAACCTTCTGCTGGCTCATAATCCGCTTTTTGCAGAGGTTTATGCTCAGTGGGGCGCTGACCATACTTTCAGCGGTCATGTTCATGGCGGTGTTGTAAGATTTTTCGGCAAGGGTATTCTTTCGCCGGAAAGAAAGTTTTTCCCGAAATATACTAAAGGCGTTTATACTGTAAGTAAAATGAAGCTTATGGTGTCTGCCGGTCTCGGTAAGCTGAGAATTATGAATCCGCCGGAAATTGTAGTTTATGAGATTTGAAAATATTCAAATACGGAAAATATAATGAGAAGTATTCCTCCCGTCCAGGACATATCCCGGTCAAGGGAGGATATTTTTTTGCCAATTATATTTCCGGATATTACCGCCGCCATGCCAATGATAAAGGTGAGAAATGCTGTCCCAGCCGGCGATATCCCCGTAAGTCCGCAGCTGATCCCGGTGGCTGCACAGTCAAGTGAACTCGCTGCTGCCATTGCAGCGGCTTCCGCCGCAGATAGTGTCTTTGAACCGTCAATGTCCGCTGCTGTATCATCAAGATATAATCTTAATACTATGTTCTCTCTGCCAGCACGAAACCGCAGCTCGCCTTTGCTGCTGAGACGGCGTAGTATATTCCTTGCAAGACTTTTGGATACAGTGAAAATGCCTATTGACAATAGTATCAGTGCGCCTGCACTCCTGCATATTACCGGGCTGATGTATTCGCTCAGAAAAGATGACGCATACAGCGATATTCCCAGTATTGCGCTGCATACAAGATTAATTACCGCTGCTGAGCTGACCGGAAGTTTTATTCCTTCACTGCTGCACGATACAGCAAACAATAGTATATCTATACTCACAATTATTGA
>ODAI010318880.1_pt1 | contig 10576 bp, 9 predicted proteins | sample 1539321 | NCBI WGS metagenome assembly ODAI01 (sample SAMN02144231, study PRJEB22623) | gut metagenome | biome: sheep rumen | host: Ovis aries | place: New Zealand | reverse complement strand
GGCCGCTTCCGTATCACCGGTCATATTCATGAACTTAAAACTCATAAAGAACATCATGATGACCCAGGCAAAAACTGCCGCATAATAAATGGAGATACCGATACCATTGGATACGCCGAGCCAGCCGACGTGTTCCGCGTGCTTATTCAGTGCGCGCATTGATCCCGGCGCGCCCTGCTTCGTATGTCTTGCCACCGCGATTTCCACCATCAGAAGCGGGATACCGATGACCAGCATGGCCAGTAAATAAACGAAAAGGAATGCTCCTCCGCCGTATTTAGCCGCCAGACCCGGGAAACGCCAGGCATTGCCGAGGCCTACTGCTGAACCGATTGCGGCTAAAACAAATGTAGATCTGGATGACCACTTATCACGCATGAGAAACTTTCCCCCTCATTGAAAAAGCTCGTGGGCGCTTGTTTGCGCCCACGAGCCATTATAGCACACCTCAATCGAATTCATGATGATTTCCGCTATGAAGGCATAAGCAAAAGAGGCAGTTCTCAGTTGGTTCTGAGTCTGCCTCTTTTTGCACACGAAAATGAATGAACCGGAGTTCTAACTTTTTACCAGATGACGTTGATCTCTTTTACTTCTTCGACCTGATCTCTCTTCTTGATGAAGCCCGGTGCGACCTGCGGGAACAGGGCACAGGACAGGACATCTTCTTCCGACTTGGCAAAATCACTCACCTCGGCGCGAAGTGTCTCCATCTCATTAGCGATGCGGTCAGCAGGACGGCACTCGATGACTTCTTCATCCCCGATAGCCATCTTTCTGATCTCTTCATTTACCTTGCCCGGGAGTCTTCCGTATTCTCCTCTAAGGAGCATCTTCGACTCTTTCGGGAATGTCTTATAGCGTCCCATCAGTACGTTCATGACCGCCTGGGATCCGACGATCTGGGAAGTCGGAGTAACCAGCGGCGGATAGCCGAAATCTTCTCTTACACGCGGTACCTCTGCGAGTACTTCCTCGAAGCGGTCTTCCGCGCCTGCCTGCTTGAGCTGGTTTAGAAGATTCGAGAGCATGCCGCCCGGAACCTGATAAATCAGGGTATTCGGATCGACACGAAGAACCTTCGGATCAAGGATCCCCTGATCCTGCAGTTTCTGGGCAACTCCCTTGAAGTGGGCGGCTGCTTTTGAAAGAGACGGGAGATCCAGTCCCGTATCTCTCGGTGTTCCCTTAAAGGCGGCAACCAGAGATTCGGTTGCCGGCTGGGAAGTACCTGTCGCCAGTGGAGACAGTGCGGTATCAATAATATCGACACCAGCCAGTGCTGCGGCATAATAGACCATCGCACCTGTACCTGTCGTATCATGCGTATGCAGATGGATCGGAACATCTACCGCTTCTTTCAGCTTGCTGACGAGAGAATACGCGGTCGAAGGCAGGAGCAGGTTCGCCATATCCTTGATGCAGATGACATCTGCGCCCATCTCGACAAGGTCTTTCGCCTGCTTCACGAAATATTCTTCGTTATGTACCGGGCTCGTCGTATAGCTCAGTGCCGCCTCGCATGTGCCGCCGTACTTCTTGACAGCACGCATCGGGCTCTCCATATTTCTAACATCGTTCAGCGCGTCGAAAACACGGACGACATTGATGCCGTTCTCGATCATTCTTCCACAGAAAGACTCGACCACGTCATCGGCATAGTGGCGGTAACCCAGAAGGTTCTGTGCACGTAGGAGCATCTGAAGCGGTGTCTTCGGCATCGCTTTCTTTAATGTGCGGAGTCTCTCCCACGGATCTTCTCCGAGAAATCTCATGCACGAGTCAAATGTCGCGCCGCCCCAGCACTCGAGAGACCAGTATCCCATGTTGTCGAGGACTTCGCACGCCGGAAGCATATCCTCGATACGCATTCTCGTCGCAGCCTGCGACTGATGCGCATCACGAAGGATCGTATCCGTTATGTATAACTTTTTTTCAGGCATTTCAAGCATCTTTATTCCACCTCGGTATTATCGTTTCGGAGAATTACTCCACCTCGAAAAGGAACTGTCCGGAAGCGACGGTATCGCCCTTATTTACAGCGATGGCCTTGATCACGCCATCCTTCGGGCTGCTGATATCGTTTTCCATCTTCATGGCCTCGAGAACGACGACTGCTTCACCGGCTTTGACCGCATCGCCTGCTGCCTTATTGACACGGAGGATCGTTCCCGGCATCGGAGCGCTGACACTTCCCGCGCCACCGGAAACCGGTGCTGCGGAAGCCTTCGCTGCTGGAGCAGCAGGAGCAGCTTTTACAGAAGGAGCTGCGGCTACAGGTGCTTTTGCAGAGGAAGCGGCTTTTGCTTCTGCTTCGCTCATCTCTTCCACTTCGATCTCATATGCTTTACCATTTAATGTGATTTTGTATTTGCTCATACTAATTCATCCTCCAGTGTGTATTTCTTATAGCTGATATTGTTATCGCGAATGTACTTCATGAGCGGGGATTCCCCGAGTTCACGGAAATTCACTACGCGAAGGTTTTTTATATCTTTTCCTGTCTTCTCAGCGATCGCGGCAACAGCCATCGCAACGATCTCTTCTTTCGTTAATTCTTCCATATGCTACCTCCATCAAAGCGGGATGTTGCCGTGTTTCTTATACGGACGATCCTGAGACTTGCTCTCGAGGGACTTAAGCGCGCCTGCGATCTTCGATCTGGTTTCTTCCGGAAGGATGACCTCATCCACATAACCGCGGCTGGCGGCGACATACGGGTTCATGAACTTATCGTTATACTCAGCGACGAGTTCTGCTCTCTTTGCATCCTTATCCTCAGCCGCCTCAATTGCCTTACGGCCGATGATCGCGACCGCGCCGCTTGCGCCCATGACAGCGATCTCCGCGATCGGCCATGCAAATACGACATCCGCACCGAGGCCCTTACTGTTCATGGCGATATATGCACCACCATAGGCTTTTCTCATGATGACCGTAACCTTCGGCACCGTCGCCTCGGCAAAAGCATACAGAAGCTTCGCACCGTGGCGGATGATACCGTTATGTTCCTGATTGGATCCCGGCATAAAGGCCGGAACATCGACAAGAGTTACGAGCGGGATGTTAAAGCAGTCGCAGAAGCGGATGAAACGCGCACCCTTGTCGGAGGCATTGATCTCGAGGGATCCTGCGATACAGTTTGACTGGTTCGCGACGATACCGACGGTCTTTCCATCGATACGCGCAAAGCCGACGACGATATTCTTGGCAAAGTCTCTGGATACTTCCATGAAACTTCCGTTATCAATGAAGGTGGCAATGACGTCACGGACATCGTAAGCGGCCTTCGGATTCGAAGGAACGATCTCCGGGATGCGCTCACATGCATCTACCGGGTTTCCGGCAACCTCTGCCGCTTCACTCTCGTTATTATCCGGGAGATATCCAATCAGGCGGCGTACGCCGTTTAGGCACTCGAGGTCATCCGGATATACGAAGTGTGCCACACCGCTGACAGAGCTGTGCACTCCGGCTCCGCCGAGCTGTCCTGCGGTGATCTCTTCACCTGTAACAGACTTAACGACCGCCGGTCCCGTGATATACATCTGGGATGTCTCTTCTGTCATGAAGATATAGTCGCAGATCGCCGGGGAATAGCAGGCACCGCCGGCACATGGTCCCATGATGACCGAGATCTGCGGGATCACGCCGGATGCCATCGTATTTCTCAGGAAGATCTCCGCATAGCCGTTTAAGCTGTCGATACCTTCTTCGATACGAGCTCCGCCGCTGTCATTCATAGATACGAAAGGTGCGCCTGCCTCCATCGCCTTATCCATCGCCAGGCAGATCTTCTTCGCGTGCGCCGCACCGAGGGATCCGCCTCCGACCGTGAAGTCCTGTGAGGAAGCGTACACAAGTCTTCCGTGTACATATCCGTAACCGGTCACGACACCGTCGCCCGGTTTCTTTTTCTTATCCATACCGAAGTCTGTCGCTCCGGAAGTCATGAGGGAATTGAGTTCGACGAATGTATCATCATCGAAAAGCGCCTGCATCCTCTCTCTTGCGGTGAGTTTACCGCGGGAATGCTGCTTCTCGATGCCGGCTTCACCACCGGCCAGCTCCGCGCCCTGTCTTCTTGTCTTAAGATCAGCTATAGAATCGACCCACTTGCCGTCCATATAAAAGACCACCTTTCTTCTCGTTCGAATAGCACAGGAGAATATAGTTTCCCCTATACTGATCTCTTATATGATACCAGTATTGCTTTGAAAGTCAAACTATTTTATTATCAAACTTATTTGTTTTTCTTCTATCATGATCCTGCAAAAAGAAACGGATTTCTGAAGACTTACTGTTCTCCGGTATAATTCTCCCGGATGTATTTTTCCTGTTCTTTCAGTGCCGGGATCTCCGAGTCATCGACCTGCCCGATCGTTTTGACAGAGTATATCGTACTGATCCGTCCGGGATATGTGTCCAGGAAGTACCCGTCAAATTCGATCTGCAGGATCGTTCCCTGTTTAAGGCTCTTACGCGTCTGCTCATCGAGATGAGAATCCTCTATCATGATGCAGTTGTGTTCATCTGTTACACCGTCTTTCCTCGTGCACACATAGTGCAGCGATGCATTGGAGAACAGATACACCAGGTCCTGCGTATAGGATATATACATCTCATTGATCTTATTACCATCATCAGGGTCATATCCGATCAGGATAAACTTTTCGCCACACTTCCAGCCTGAAGAGCTTCCATAGCTTCCGCCCACGTCCGGCTCCCCCCACGCCTTGATGAGCGCCTCGCGATCAAAGTCCAGGTTCTTCATACCATGCGGATCCGGATCGTTGATATGCTCATTCAGGAATTCCTCTTTCGTCGGGACATTCGATTTCTTTTTGCATGCGGCAAAAGCACTTGCCATCGATACGATCAGCGCCATCGCCATTATCTTCGCCATCATTACTTTAGTTGAATTCTTCATATTGATTCCTCCTTTCGGATCACTCTTCACCGACACCGATTTCCCCATCCTTCGTATTCCAGGTAAACCTATACCCATGCTTCGGATCCGCCCCGAAGCTTGAAAGCTGCTCCCCGGTAAGATACCCGGTTACCGTAAATCCGTTATCTACATGATATCCATTCTCCCCTTCGATAACGAAGCCCTCTCTATCAACGTATTCGTCAAGCGGCACTATTTCGATCCGGTATCCAAGTCCTAAAAGCCGATCCATTTCCTTGTGAACATCTTCTTTGATTCGATCTCCGAAAAGTTCGATCAATCTTTTTTCACTCACACGCTCAGGATATATAGCCGCCATTTCTTCACGATACTGTTCAACATATTCGAACCGGCAAACCATAAACGTCACAGAGAAGTACTCATCCTTATTCTCTGCTTTCCCGATTTCTTGCTGTAACTGATATGGCATCATGACTTCCCCCATAGGCGCGCCTACCATCTCATTATGACACTCGCCCGCTGATTTATCCGGCGCAAAAAGCACTTTCCCCTCATCCACCGCCGGTCTTGTCATCGCCACTGTTGCTTCCGTACCACTTGTATCCGGCACGCTCTCTTCCAGACCTGTTTCAGGGAGATATGTATCTGTTCCTTCGGACGGCGCAGTCTTCTCTCTCCTGACAGTGCTTTTCACAAGGAAAAATATCCCGATGATCGAGAGAAAAGCGGCAGCAATACCGGCATAAGGGATCCACGTCACGGAGCGGCTTCTCTTCTGAAAAGATGCTGCTTCCGCGATATATTCATCAGATATGTAGCCAAAAGATTCCATCAGAAATTCGTTTTTCATAGTTCATATCCTCTCGACTTAAGATAATCGCGGAGTTTTATCCGAAGACGACGGATCGATACGGAGACGGTATTCTCGCTTACGCCCAGCCGGGATGCGATCGACTTAATATCGTCCGCATACCAGTACCGGCGGACGAGCATAACACGTTTCTCGACAGGAAGCGAGGAAAGAAAATCATTGATCATGTCTGCCAGTTCCTGATGCGACAGCTGATCTTCCGGGCTCGATACATCAGATGCGATCTCACCTATCTCATCGAGGATCACATCCATCGTATTCCCGCCACGCTTCTGCGCAGTTTTTCGCTTATACCGGTCCAGTGCGAGATTACGGACGATACGTCCGATAAATGCAGAGAGGATCGAAGGCTTTTTCGGCGGGATCGAATTCCACACCTTCGTGTAGGTATCGTTCACACACTCCTCTGAATCCTCATGGTCATTGAGAATGCTGTACGCGATCGAGAAACAGTACTTCCCGTACTTTTTAGATGTCTCCGTGATCGCGGTCTCATCCCTGTCCCAATATAAGCGGATTATTCCTTCATCGTCCATCCGGATGACCTCCTTCACTTATATTGACGACATTCCGATGAGAATCTGACAAGACTACAGTACATTTAATAAGAAAATTGCGCAACAAAAAGGAGCTCTTCTGCAATGATGTGTGCAAAAAAGCTCCCTGAATTTCTTATACGGATCAGCCGCGTTCCTGTACAACGGTAGCAGCTCGTTTCTGAATGATGTTGACTACATCATCGAGTGTTCTCTGATCAGTAAAATACCCGGGGGCTTCCTCCTGGATGATCATCAGGGCAGACGGATCAGACGAGCAGGAACCGTGGATGCTCTCGACCATATTAAGAATCAGCGTCCGGTGTTCTTCCCGGATATGAACGGACTGAATTGTCATGATGATCCTCATAGACTCATCCGTCTCCGCCATTTCCCAACCTTTTTGATTCGACTTAAACTCAAGATCCATCATATAATCCAAAGCTTTCCTATTGACCGGAAAACCCAAAGTAGCTCGTGAAAGAGCGATCTGCGCATCCTCTTCATACAGAGAACGGATAAAGTCCCATGCCTCATTCTTATACTGGGATGACTTGGAAATCGCAATAGAAGTGGCATTGGAGGCTTTCGCACCGGAACTGTCCTGACTGGGATATCCGATCAGGCTGACTTTTCCATCCAAGCTATCGTAGATATTGAGAAATTTATTAAAACTATAGGACCCAATCGAGATTGACCAGTCCTTTGTGACGATCATCTCTTCTTTGAATCTCTCTTCATCACCCGAGGAATCCTCATAGAGCTCACTTGCCGTCTTGGAAAGGCCATACGTCTTTACAAGATCCAGTATCTCACGGAATTCCGGATCATCAAACTTGACCTTCTTACCATCATAATCCAGCAGACGACCGGTCGAACCATCCAGCATGATCTCCAGAAGTTCACTTTGAGAAATGTTGCCGATCATGCTTACATCTCCCGGAAGCGACTGAGCGGTTTTATTAAACTCCTCATATGTCCATCCGGAACGATCACCCGTATACTTCGTATTCACCAACATACCGCTCACGTCAAACGTCAGCGGGATCTGATAGAGTTTGCCATCCGTCTCGTAAGCACGAAGGACATTATCATAAAGAAGACTACGATCCAGCGGCGAGTCTCCGTCGATCAGCGTATTCAGATCTACCAGAGCCCGTTCTGTATTGAACTGGGAAAAAGAACCGAAATTCAGAAGGATATCCGGCCCGTCTCCGGCTCTCACATCCAGATAGACCTGATCCGCGATTTTTGAAAAATCTTCCGTTGTCTGAAATTTCATGGAACTTCTGAATATGGCATTACCAGATCCAAGTCGCGAATACATATTATCTGTGGAATAATCTGTTACGACGATCCTGGCCGGCTTTTCAGGATCAAGATTATATCTATTTAACCGTTCCAGAAAACACTCGTCCAGCGTACCGATCGAAGCTAAAGAGATAATCTTTTTTCCTGAATGCGGATTCTTCTCCTCGTGATGCAGATGCATAATAACCAGCGAATTCGGATTATCAAAAATCATGTATCCGTAAGATTCGGCGATACCTTGCCGAACACTTCTCAAAACATAAATATCATTTTCCGACGCTATGTACGTACTCTCACTCACCATGCCGAAATGCACACAGTCTGTATCACTCCAGGATAGTATCTGCTCCGGAGCCGTTCCGTTAAGCAGATCATACTTCCTGATTCCGTTCCCGAGTGTCGCATATACGCCATCTTTCCCCTGCACAAACAGACTTCCATGCACCGGACATGTAACATCAAGTTTCTCACCCTTCTTACCGCCGACCTTTTTGCCGGTAGCCGGATCAAACTCATACATAAACTGGTCGGGAGCAGAATTATCCATATGCTCTAATATAATATAAGCGTAATACTTTCCATTAACTTGGAATAATCTGCTCACGCTCATTCCTAAAAACGATTCTTCATTAAGAAGTGTACCATCTGCCTGAAACATAAGAAGCGCTTTAGGTTCAGCATCAAACAAGAAGAAATTACCGTTATCCAGGAACAAAATATCCGTCGACACTTGCAGGTTTCTCCCGATCGAAACCGGATTTGTCAGCTCGCCTTCCGGCGAGATCTCACAGAGAATCGTCGAATTATTTTTGTTCAGATTAAAGTCTGTCGTATTTAGCAGAACCCTCACTTTCCCGGAAGGATCTTCCGCTATTCCGAGAACTCGGGAAGCTAAATCAAGAGGAGTAAATTTCTTCATCTTACCATCCAAGCCGAGGACGACAAGACCATTTCTCGAATAACTGCTTCGTTCTTCCAGAAGCTTCGTATACTCGGCAACATTATTCTCATCCTCCGGGTCGTACTGAAAATGTTTATAGCGTTCCTCCAGTTCTTCCGGGATGACATACTTTTCCACAATCGTCGTCACAAAGCAATCTGAGAAGATCTTCCTTATTTCTCCAAAACTACGGCTTTCCAGTTTCTTCCCTTCCACATCGGAAATCTGAAAATCCAGTTTGATCTCTTCACAGCTGTAATACGGATCCGTTTCCTGCACAAGCTTCATTTCGGCTTTTTTCTGTTTCTTACAGCCAGCCGAGAACAGGAAAGACATAACCAGGATAGATGTACATATGCGTTTTGCGGTATTTTTCATCGGATTACCTCCTTCAGCAGGAAAAATTAGGATAGACTTGGAAAGGATATCCTAATCTGTTACTCGTAGTGTAACAGGCTCACGTGCTGTCACGCAACTCTTGCTCGACTTCCTTCTTATGGATCGCGTGGATGCCGATATGTCCGATGCCAAGGAATAGCACAGCAATCCCGAGCACCCAGTTTCTGCCATATAACGCGAGAAGGAAGAACGCGATGACCGGGAGCGTCGCACCTGCCAATGGGATCCCGAGGATGCTCCTGTAGAAATCAAGCATCGTCCTCTCACTTCTGAAGTAACGGATCCAGTGGATCTCATAGAGGATCATCAGAAGGAATGCTGCGATCAGCCACAGATACCAGAGCGACCACGGCTTCAGATTAAAGTCCGTGAAGATCACCGCGGCAGTGGTTACCGTCACCTGCCCGATCCTTTCGAAAAGCAGCAGCACCTTGCTTTCTCTTGCGACATATTTATCGTAGTCCTGCGGCGGATACTTCGGCCAGAAGGAATTGGGGACAAACAGCATCAGTAGAAAGATAAGACCCACATAGGAAAAACCAAAATGCATTCCGGAACACTCCTTTGATTTCTTATGTTCAGTATATCACTCGCTTTTACTTCGAGAAGCAAAAAGAAAGCCGGAGTATTGCTACTCCGGCTTTTCTCTTTTTTTCGTTTACTTACGCTTCGCTTCCGAATTACTTCTGCTCAGCGATTGCAGCCTGTGCAGCAGCGAGACGAGCGATCGGTACACGGAACGGCGAGCAGGATACATAATCCAGGCCGATCTTGTGGCAGAACTCTACGGACGTCGGGTCACCGCCGTGCTCACCGCAGATACCGATGTGCAGGTTCGGGTTGACCGGCTTACCGAGGTCGATAGCCATCTTCATGAGTTTACCTACGCCGTTCTGGTCGAGACGTGCGAACGGGTCAGACTCGAAGATCTTGGACTCGTAGTAAGCCTCGAGGAACTTGCCGGCATCGTCACGGGAGAAGCCGAATGTCATCTGTGTCAGGTCGTTGGTACCGAAGCAGAAGAATGCAGCTTCTTTTGCGATCTCGTCAGCTGTCAGAGCAGCACGCGGGATCTCGATCATGGTACCTACTTCGTACTTCAGGTCAGAACCGGCAGCAGCGATCTCAGCATCAGCTGTCTCAACAACTACGCTCTTAACGACCTTCAGTTCCTTGATATCGCCGATGAGCGGGATCATGATCTCCGGCACGATGTTCCAATCCGGATGCTTCTTCTTTACATTCATAGCCGCACGGATAACAGCCTTGGTCTGCATCTTAGCGATCTCAGGATAGGTAACTGCCAGACGGCATCCACGGTGACCCATCATCGGGTTGAACTCGTGGAGGGAGTCGATCATAGCCTTAATAGCCTCAACTGTCTTGCCCTTCTTATCAGCGAGCTTCTTGATATCAGCTTCTTCTGTAGGAACGAACTCGTGAAGCGGAGGATCAAGGAATCTGATAGTAACCGGGTTACCTTCAAGTGCCTCAAAGAGTCCTTCGAAGTCGTTCTGCTGGTAAGGAAGGATCTTCTCAAGAGCAGCTTCTCTCTCTTCTACTGTATCTGAGCAGATCATCTCACGGAAAGCTGCGATTCTGTCAGC
>ODAI014812731.1_pt1 | contig 10577 bp, 10 predicted proteins | sample 1539321 | NCBI WGS metagenome assembly ODAI01 (sample SAMN02144231, study PRJEB22623) | gut metagenome | biome: sheep rumen | host: Ovis aries | place: New Zealand | reverse complement strand
GATCTTATCCATCTTTTCCTGTACGCCGGCATATACCTTTTCCCAGAATCGTGGAACGGCAGACATACAGGTAGGGTTGGTCTCGCGCATCGACTTCTGAATCTCGCGAGGATTGGTGTTGATGATAAGTGTTGCACCTTCATAGAGTGATAGGAAATCCCATCCACGCTCGAAGATATGAGTGATAGGAAGGAAGGTGATGACGCGGTCGCTTTCCCCAACAGGCACGCATTTGTCGTTTGCCTTTATGGCTGCGTGGAACTGGCTGTAGGTCAACATTACGCCCTTGCTGTCACCAGAAGTTCCAGAGGTGTAGAGGATATTGGCAAGGTCTTTCTCGTTGGCCTGTTTCCAAAGATTCTCTACTTCTGACTGACGCGGATAGCCGTCGGCCATTTTGAGAAGGTCGGAGAAATATATGGATGTGGTGTCGTGGTTGGCACGTACAACCGATGGGTCATAGATGATGATGCGCTCAAGTGGCGGACAAAGAGCCTGAACGCGACGAGCCTTGTCGTATTGCTCCTGTTCGCCTACGAAGAGGATGCGTATTGAGGCATCGTTGATGACATACTGAATCTGCTCTTCGCTACTTGTTGCATAGAAAGGAATTGTAACTGCACGGATACCGAATGCTCCGAAGTCGGAACAGATGTACTGAAAGCAATTCTGGGAGAATACACCGATATTCTCCTGCACATGTACACCAAGATTAAGAAGGGCGTTGGAAACACGCTTAACCTTCTCGGCGAATCCTTTCCAGGATATTTCCTTCCAAGTTGCACCACCGAACTCACGGTAAACGAATACGGTTCTGTCACCGTATTTCTTTGCCTGTGCATAAGGAAGTTGAGAAAGATGGCATTTTGTAAGCATAATCCAGTTTGATGTTAATATTAAATGCAAAAATAATAAATTAAGTCGAAATAAGGAAATGATAAACGTGTTTTTTTGTGTTTGAAGTGGAAAAAAGAGAGAAAACACTCTATTATGTGCAGATTTTTATGTAAGTTTGCAGTCTCAAAACAAGAAATTATGACAACAGAAGAACTTACTCAAGAAGCTGTTTCGCTTCTTCAGAGACTCATAGCAACGCCAAGCGTAAGTCGTGATGAAGGCAAGGCCGCCGACATTATGCAGGAGGCGATGGAATCATACGGTTTCACCCCAACACGTGTCGGAAATAATCTTTGGATAAAGTCTGAGGATTGGTCGGATAACAGGCCTGCATTATTGCTCAATGCGCATATTGACACGGTGAAACCGGTAGCCTCATGGACTCGTGATCCTTTTGCCCCGACTATCGAGGGTGATACTCTGTATGGTCTTGGGAGTAATGACTGCGGCGGTGGACTCGTGTCGCTTCTTCAGGTGTTCAGAGAACTTGTGAACAGCAAGAAATCATTGCCTTATAACCTTGTCTATCTTGCTTCGTGTGAGGAGGAAGTGAGTGGCGTGAATGGTATCAGAAACGTTATCGACAAGTTGCCTGAGATTGATGTCGCCATTGTGGGGGAGCCGACGGGAATGCAACCAGCCGTAGCAGAGAAAGGACTTATGGTAATCGACATGACTGCTCATGGAAAATCAGGTCATGCGGCTCGTGGAGAGGGTATCAATGCCATCTATGAGGCACTTGATGACATGTGTTGGATAAGAAACTATAAGTATCAGAAGGTGAGTGATTTCCTTGGCCCTACGGTTATGAATCTTACTGTGGTGAATAGCGGTACTCAGCATAACGTCATTCCTGATGAATGTAAGATGATTGTTGATGTACGTACAAATGAGAACTATGACAATGAGGAAGTGTTCCGATTCATTGACGAGCATACGAAGAGCGACTGCAAGGCGCGTTCATATCATTTGCGTTCTTCAAAGATAAGTCTTGACCATCCACTTGTGAAACGTTGTGTGGCTATGGGTAAGAAGCCTTTTGGTTCGCCAACGCTGAGTGACCAGGCTCTCATGCCTTGGGAGTCGTTCAAGCTTGGTCCGGGAGAGTCTTCACGCTCTCATAGTGCCGATGAATTTATAAGGATTTCAGAGATAAGAGATGCTATTGAGACGTATATCCGTCTTATAGCAGACTAACTTAATAAGTGATAGCTTCCACCCGCCATTGAGATGACGACACCATTCATCTCAAGCATGAAAAGGGCTGAATTTATCGTTCCTATAGGGAGATTTGTGCGGATAGCGATTTCGTTAACGTGCAAATCTCTTTCTTTTAGTGCTTCAACAATAAGAGTCTCGTCTGGGGAGAATTCAGGGAACAATTCACGTTCTATTCCCTTGTTCTTGGCCTTTTCAAGAATGAGGTTACTATTCCAGTTCATTTCCGTTATGAAATCCTCTGCGGAAGTGATAAGTTGCGCCCCTTGTTTGCGTATAAGGTTATTACAACCTGCACTATATGGAGCATTTACGGCTCCTGGAAATGCGAATACATCTCGTGAGTAGCTATTGGCTATGTCGCAAGTGATGAGACCGCCACCTTTTGCTGCGCTCTCAACGAGAATGGTAGCATCGCTCATTCCGGCTACTATTCTGTTGCGCTGAACGAAGTTGCGTTTCTCAGGTCGTGTGCCGTGTGGATATTCTGACAGTATCCCGCCATGGGAAACCATCTCCTTTGCTGTGTTACGATGTATGCTTGGATATATGGAATCAAGGCCGTGAGCAAGAACACCGACGGTATCCATTCCAACCTTTAAAGCATTCCGATGGGCTTGTATATCCACGCCATAGGCAAGTCCGCTGATTACAAGAACATCTGGGTTCGTTTCGTGTAAATCCTCGATGAAATGGCGGATTATGTCCTGTCCATAGACTGTACATTGACGAGTTCCTATGATGCTTATAACTTTTGCAGGATTAAGGTTTCCATTTCCGCAGAAATACAAAACAAGGGGAGCATCCTCACAATGGGTGAGGCGCTGAGGATAGTCCTCACAGCCGAAATGCAAAGCCTTTATGGAGTGTGCCTCGCAGAATTTCAGTTCCTGTTCTGCGAGGGCAAGGGCATCGTCAAGTCCGGAGAGCATCTGCTTCAAGTGAGGAGTTGCCTCTGGAATGACATTTTCGATATGCTTTCTATTCTCTAAGATAGCCGTAGCCGATCCTGCCTCTTGGTATAGTTGCATCAACTGAAGAGGCGACATCTGCGGCTTCAGCATTGTTAGTGCTATTGCGTTAAGTATTTCCATGAGATGATTATTAGGAGGCGTTAGAGATTATTCTGAGTAGATGACTTGAATTAAAGTCTGACCAACCGCTTTCAGGGTGTTGGAGTCGAGATGTTCCATGTCATCGTTGATTGTATGCCATGTAGGACCAAATGAGCTCTGACTGCAATCAGGATAGAAAGGAATGATATCAATAGTTGGAATGCCTGCTTCGTTTACAGGTATGTGGTCGTCTGTAACACCTCCACCAACTTCATTGGCAAACACGCTACTGAAACCTGCGTGACGGGCAGCCGACCATACCTTATCAACGATAGAAGCTGCATATCTCAGAGAAAAATGCTCCTGATATATTTTTGCGCCTTGTCCTCCTACCATGTCAAGGAGAATGCCAAACTGCGGTTTGTAGTTCTCTGGAAGGTTTTTTGCCCAATACTGAGCTCCGAGCGCCCATGTATTCTCGCTATCCTCATTCTTTTCTGCCCATTGTGGGGTTCCGTAGTCCTCAGCATCGAAGCATACAAGGTCAACGCCTATTGCGAGTGTTGTGTCATTCTGAAGAAGACGTGCCACTTCAAGCATAACACCTACGCCTGAGGCACCATCGTTTGCTGCAAGTACAGGCTTGTGCCAGTTGGTAGAATCAGGGTCGTTGTCAGCCCATGGACGGCTATCCCAATGAGCGCAAATGAGAATTCGTCTCTCTGCCTGTGGGTTGAAATGAGCTATGATATTGGTAGAATGGAGTTTTGTGCCATCCCAACCTGTGAGATCTGCTTTTTGTGTCTCTACTTCCAGACCGAATCCCTTAAACTTATTGACAATCCATTCCTCACATAGGTCATGTGCCTTACTGTTCATCGTGCGTGGACCGAAGTCGCATTGTGCCTGGCAATAAGCCATTGCAGAATCTGCAATGAAGGCAGGACCAACAGGATTGAGGACTTCCTCTACTTGCTTGTTGCTTTTACAAGAAGAGAAAAGTGTTGCTATTATGAGGAAACTAAGGAAAATGTATTTTCTGTTCATATATAAGTTTTTATTTTACTTTCTGAATCTCATCCATTACACGAAGCCAGTTACCTCCCCATATCTTCGCAATGTCACTTTCTGAATAGCGACGACGAAGAAGCTGACGGGTAAACTGCTGGATATCTGAGGCATCACGCATTCCACATACACCACCATCACCATCGAAATCTGTGCCGATTCCAACGTGGTCAATGCCCATAATGTCTATTGCATGTTCAAGATGCTTGATTCCATCGAGGATATCAGCTTCGCCTGTCTTTTGCAAGAATCCGTGGTAGAAAGTAGTATGTATGACACCTCCCTTTGCTGCTATTGCGCGTAACTGGTCGTCTGTGAGGTTGCGAGGATGATCACAAAGGATGCGGGAGTTTGAGTGAGAGCATACGATAGGCTTCTCGCTGATTTCAAGGGCATCATAGAAACTTTTCTCACCTGCATGGCTCATATCCACCATGATGCCGAGGCGGTTCATTTCCTTGATTACCTGTTCGCCAAACTCAGAAACGCCATTATGCGTATTGCAGCCACGGGCAGAGTCGCATATATCGTTATCGCCATTATGGCAAAGAGTCATATATACTATGCCCCTATCCGCAAAATGCCTCAGTTTATCAAGGCTGTGCTCAATGGCAAGACCGTTCTCGATTCCGAGCATAATGCTCTTCTTGCCCATCTGCTTATTGGCATAGAGATCTGCGGATGTTCTTGCTATGCCAAGATAGTCAGGTACTCGGGCAACAGTAGATTCTATGATGTCAAATATGGAATCTGCGTAGGTGGCAGGTGTAATAGACATCCTTCCCTTTGGGAAGGCTTGGTTAGGCTTTACATTCTCGTAGAACTCCTGACCTTCCTTTGGCTGTGGAAGATAAGCCACCATGATAGTAGCATCCTGACGGCCATCCGTCATCTTATGGAGATCAACAAGAATACGACTGTCTCGCTTTGTAAAGTCAACCCCCTCATGGAAGAACATTGGGGTATCACAATGTGTATCGAGGGTAAGGATGCGGGAATGTAGTTCCCCTACATTCTTATATTCCTTTGCAGAATCAACGAGCCACTTGAACAGAGGAAGACCATCTTCTCCCAACCACTCAGGATGCCATTGCACACCCATTACGTTCTTGTATTCGGTGCTTTCAATAGCCTCTATGATGCCATCCTTTGAATGTGCTGTGGCACGGAAAAGAGAGCCAGGATTATCAACAGCCTGATGATGGAAAGAGTTGACAAGTAAGGTGTTGGGTGTTGGGTGTTGGGTGTTTGCGTTTGGGAAATAGATGCCATGAAGCATACTTCCTTCTTCTATAACAACCGAATGAGTAGCTTCTTCTCTATCTGCATCCTGTGAATGCTTGATTGTTGCTTGTGAACTGATATCCTGTGCAACGTGTCCTCCAAGAGCCATCGCAAGTGTCTGGATGCCTCGGCATATTCCCAACATAGGAATTTGCTTATTGTAGGCAAGACGTGTGAGAATCAACTCGGCAGCATCGCGCTCCTTGTTGATGTTATGGAGCTTTGGTGAAGGCTCTTCTCCACACCATAGCGGATTATAGTCGCCACCGCCAGTTAGCAGAATACCATCCACTTTCTCAAGGGTATCGGCAACGATTGCTGTATCGGCAAAGGGTGGTATAATAACAGGAACGCCACCGGCGTTGATGATCTGCTTGTAATAGCGATCGCGCACCGTGGCGTCTATATCTGAATAGTTAGCCGTTATGCCAATGACAGGACGGTTCTCTGCTTCTGGAAAGTTCTCGTAAGCAGGACTTAAAAGTTCATCTAAGGAGAAGCTCATACTTCGTAATTATCAGGATGAAGAGAGTGGATTACTCTTCTGCACGAACTGGAATCTCACGCTTGATGCTCTGCTCCAATGAGATAAGGGTTTCTGTTGATACAACGCCGTGGATGCATTGCAACTGATTGTTGAGCAAATGCATCAACTGCTCGTTGTCACGAACATAGAGCTTTACGAGCATTGTGTAAGGACCAGTAGTGAAGTGGCATTCCACAATCTCTGGGATATTCATAAGCTGCTTGACTACATCCTTGTACATAGAGCCGCGCTCAAGTCGGATACCAACATAGGTGCAAGTGCTATAACCAAGTGACTTCGGGTTTACGTCGAATCCGCTACCAGTTATCACACCGTCTTCAATAAGATGTTGTACGCGCTGGTGAATAGCTGCACGTGATACTCCACATTCTGCTGCCACGTCCTTGAAAGGGATACGGGCATTAAGAGCAAGGATACTCAGGATTTTCTTGTCAAGTTTGTCAATTTTTTCCATCTCGATTATTGAGTAATAAATTGGTTTTCTTATAATCTATCGTCATTGTTTGACTCATATTGTAAGCAAAATTACTCAATAAACCTGAATTATGCAACATTTTGACAGAAAAATTACAAAAAAGTGGTTATTTTGCTAACAAATTAACACTTTTTGCCATTTCGAGAGCCTTATTTTCGGCAGCTTCCATGATTTCTCGCTCTCCAGGTCCCTTGTCGTTGATGCCACAGAGGTGCAGGATACCATGGATAATAACTCTGAACAGTTCTTCTTCGTATGTTTTTCCAAAGAGTTCGGCGTTACTTTTCACAGTATCAAGACTAATCACGAGGTCACCATTTATGATATCATCTTCATCATAGTCGAAGGTGATGATATCTGTGTAATAATCATGGCCAAGATATTCGTTGTTGACTTCAAGAATCTTCTCGTCGTCAACAAACATATAACCGACCTCGCCAATCTTACGGCCATAGGAAGCGGCTACCTGTTTAATCCAAGCAGAAGTATCGCGCTTGCGAATCTTCGGCATCTTTACGTTTTCTGAAGAATATGTAATCATATTGTTAATTACGAATTACTAATTACGAATTATCTGCATTCCTGCTTATTTAGGCAAGGACGGCCTGAAAGGCCAGAAGCTAATAGCCCACAGAGCATCGCTCTGGGTATGTGGTGTGTGTGGCAATCGCCCTAAAAGGGCAAAAGCATTAAGGCGACAGATAAGCTTTTGCCCTTTCAGGGCGAGTTTATCCAAATCTTTATCCTCAGGGCGATGCCCTGAGCTTGGTGCTCATTGGCCTTTCTGGCCGTTCTGCGCTTAGTGCTCTTCACTTGCGAAACCTAATGCCAGAGTTCTTATCGCTCTTTGGCAGGAACTGACTAACATCTTTTCCGAACATCTCCAAAGTCCTTATCATACTTGATGAAAGGGCGGAAAGCTCTGGACGAGAGTAGAAGAGGATTGTATCCAAACCATCGCTGAGCAGTTTGTTGAAGTCTGCCTGATCACGCTCGTATTCAAAGTCTTTGATTGAACGGACGCCCTTCACGATAGCCACAGCATTATGTCGCTTGGCAAGATCAACGGTCAGGTCGGAATAAGCTTCCACAACAACACGTGGATCATTCTCGTAAACCTTCCTTATTTGAGTTACGCGCGCCTCAATCTCCGGACTCAGAAAACTGTCTTTCGTTTCCTTGTCAGGATTGTAGCCGATACCGATGACAATCTTATCGAATATCTTCAGGGCTCGCTCCACTATGTCTGCGTGACCGATAGTGAAAGGATTGAATGTGCCTGTGAAAAGTGCTGTCTTCATATCTTAATCAAAGAATGATGGACTAATGATGTTACTGTTGGTGCGATACATATCCCTGCCAAGATGATTGTAGGCAAGTTCGGTGACCATACGGCCTCTTGACGTTCTCTTGAGGAAACCTTCCATGATGAGGTAAGGCTCATATACATCCTCTATGGTTCCAGCATCCTCACCAATGGCTGTGGCGATAGTTCCGATACCCACAGGACCGCCTTTGAACTTGTCGATGATGGTGGTGAGAATCTTGTTGTCGATATCATCAAGACCGTATTCATCGATGTTAAGGGCTGTGAGAGCCACCTTTGCTATCTTCGTGTCAATATTGCCGTTGCCTTTCACCTGAGCAAAATCACGCACACGACGGAGAAGACCGTTTGCGATACGAGGCGTACCTCTTGAACGACGTGAGATCTCATCTGCAGCCTCGTCGCTTATAGGCATTCCAAGTAGTCGGGCAGAGCGCTTTATGATACGTGAAAGGGTATCAGGATCGTAATATTCGAGGTGCATGTTGATGCCGAAACGGGCACGCAGAGGAGCTGTCAGCAATCCGCTACGGGTAGTGGCACCGATAAGCGTGAAAGGATTGAGGTCTATCTGGATTGATCGGGCAGACGGTCCCTTATCTATCATGATATCAATGCGATAGTCTTCCATTGCCGAATACAGGTATTCCTCAACGACTGGTGAAAGACGATGAATCTCATCAATGAAGAGCACATCGTTGGTTTCAAGCGATGTGAGGATACCGGCAAGATCGCCCGGCTTATCGAGTACAGGACCGGAAGTGATCTTGAAACCCACGCCGAGTTCGTTGGCTATGATATTGCTGAGAGTCGTCTTGCCAAGTCCCGGAGGACCGTGGAGTAGGGTGTGGTCGAGAGGTTCTCCACGGAACTTTGCGGCTTCCACAAAGACCTGCAGATTCTCCACAACACTCTTCTGACCGCTGAAATCCTCGAATTGCAGCGGACGTAATGCTTTCTCAAATTCCTTCTCGGAACTCGATATGCGTTCTTCGTGTATGTTGAAGTCTTCTGTCATTAGGTGGCAAAGTTACTCATTTTTCTTGAATGGGCAAAAAATATAGGCATTTAATTCTTGTTTTTCGTCTATTTGTATTATTTTTGCGGTGGAAAAGAAATCACTCTCCTTAAATCCGGTTTGAATGAACATATCAGAAGCAACTATCGATTTTGTTTGCAAGCATGCAAATGATGATGTAAGGAAACTCGCGCTCTCGGCAAAGAGAGCAGAGGGACTTGACCTGTCATTTGCCCTTGACCAGATTGCCGGCAGACAGAAGGCTCGAACAAAGCTTCCTTCGTGGTATGCTTTGGCTGCTTTGGGTGAGGGTGTTGATGAGGCTCATTTCCTCGTCTTTCCGCCTCATATATCTATGGAGCAATGCTCGTCTGAGCAAACGGCAAAGTACAAGAAGCGCATTCTTGACCGCCTTCTCCCCTCTATTCTCGCCCATCCTTGGTCGAGAAACTCCCATTTCATCGATATAACCGGCGGCTTTGGTGTGGATTTCTCCTATCTTGCACAAGGCTTTGCTGAGGCTACCTACGTGGAGCGTCAGGAGCATCTATGTGAGATTGCGAGGCATAACTTCCCATTACTCGGTTTGCCTCATGCGAATGTTATTTGCAAGGAACTTGAAACTCCGCTTGAACTCCCATTCTTAGGGAACGGACCTGAAACGGACTCACAACGGATTTACAACGGACTTACAACGGACCTACAACAGAACGTGGTTTTCATAGATCCTGCCCGTCGTGATACTAATGGTAATAGAACGTATGCTATTGGCGATTGTACCCCCAATATCCTCGATTTCATCGGGGAATTGTTGAACAGAACGGCCGTTGTGATGGTAAAGCTATCGCCTATGCTTGACTGGCATCAAACTGTTGAGGATATAAACCGTGCCTCTGGTTCGGGAAATGCCGTTAAGGAGGTTCATATCGTCTCTATCCAGAATGAGTGCAAGGAACTATTGCTTGTGCTTTCTGAGAGATATGAAAGTGAGCTCGAAGTATATTGTGTTAATGATGATGATGTGTTTGTCTTTACTCCGAGTGAGACCAGAACCAAGCCATTAGAAGTAAAGCCGTCAAAAAAACTCTTTGTGCCAAATGCCTCTGTGATGAAAGCCGGATGTTTCCCAGAAATAGAAGCACGCTTTGGCATAAGGCAGATTGGCAAGAATTCGCATCTCTTTATCGGAAGTGAGGATATTGTAGGCTTCCCCGGTCGTGTGTTTAACATCCTGTGTGTCACGACAATGAACAAGAAGGAACTGAAATCTGCCCTTGCTGGAATTGATAGGGCAAACATTTCTGTCCGCAACTTCCCCCTTTCGCCTGAGCAGCTTCGTAAACGCCTTAAAATCAAGGATGGTGGTGATATTTATCTCTTCGCCACCACAACAGATGAAGAAGAACACGTTATTTATGTTACTGGAAAGGATTCCGCTTGCGCAGAGTTTTTGGAAAGCAAATTAGGAGTAAATTAAATCAGTAAATTTTTCAGATAAATCAGATAAATCCGTTTCCCTTTATTTTTTTCGACCACAGAAGTCACGAGATTTGTCGCATAAGTTGCTTTCGCCCTTTAGAAAAACCAATTAAAACAAAAGAAAACATGAGAAAACATTTTGTTTTTATATGTTTTTATTGGTTTTCCCCTGTTTTTTTAGAAGGCGAAAGCAAATAGCAAGTCCGTTT
>ODAI013506453.1_pt1 | contig 10577 bp, 9 predicted proteins | sample 1539321 | NCBI WGS metagenome assembly ODAI01 (sample SAMN02144231, study PRJEB22623) | gut metagenome | biome: sheep rumen | host: Ovis aries | place: New Zealand | reverse complement strand
GAGACGGGAAAGACAACCGGAGAGAGGAAGCGGAAAGGTAAAGAGTTGGGGGGGGCGCGGGGCAGGGAGGGTGCGGCCCCCGCCGCAATCTGGTGAAAGACGGGGGAAAAAGGTACTAAATGGCTGATTCAGGGAAGAATCCATTTAATAAAAAGATGTCTGACAAGGTGGTCAGCATTCCCAGGGAAGTCCCTTCCGGGCTGAATATCGGGACGCTCCTGTTCGGAACCATACTGATCTATATCCTGATCACGCTGATCCTTTATCTGACCTCCGAGCATATTACCAGCTACGAAGTTGTCGAAGGTACCATATCCGGCAACTACCGCTACAGCGCCCTGGCCATGAAGACAGAGGAGATCGAGACCGCCGGGGAATCCGGGAATATCGTCTACTATGCCAGGGAAGGATCGAAGGTCAACAAGGGCCATACGATCTGTTCCGTGGGAGGAAACGTCTCCGCCGGAGACGGAAGCAGCAGTGTGCACGAATCAGTCACCACCAGCCTGTCGGACAGCGACCTGACCGCGGCCAAGTCAGATATCACCACCTTCAGTGTCGACTTCGATGAAGCCATGTTCCAGGACGTATACGATTTCAAGTCTGACCTCAAGGGCGCGATCCTCCAGTCCTCAATCAATGAGGACGCCGGCACTTATGTGATCGGAAGCTATTACGCGCCCGCATCGGGCTTTGTCCTCTATTCCCTCGACGGGATGGAGGAACTGACGGAGAGCGATCTGAATGAGGATCTTTTCGCCCGGAGCGCCTACAGGAAGGATAACCTGAGGCTGAACAGCTCCGTGAGCGCCGGAGACCCGATCTACAAGCTGATTACCAGCGACAGCTGGACGCTCTATTTTCCGGTCAGCGAGAGACTGAGGATCAGCCTGGAGGGCCTGGAAAAGGTCAGGATCCGTTTTCTGAAGGACAGCAGTACTTTTTCCGCTCCTTTTACTATTATTCAGGGTTCCGACGGCTATTACGGAAAAGTGACCCTGACAAGCTCCCTGGTACGCTATGTTGGAGACCGCTATCTGGAGATCGAGCTGATCCTGAACCGCAAAAAAGGTCTGAAGATCCCGGTTTCCGCCATCGACGAGAAGGTTTTCGTCAGAATTCCGGACGAGTATGTGACGGTCAACCAGGACACCGGCAGCGAAGTCTATCTGCTTCGCAAGACCTTCCATGAGGACGGTTCCATGGATACCTCCTATGTTACGGCCACGGTCTATTCCCATAACCAGGAGAAGGGATATTATCTTCTCAATCCTGACCTCTTCCATTTCGGGGATTATATCGCCATGCCGAACACGGAGAAGCAGTATCTGATCGACGAGGAATCCATCGAGACTATCCAGGGCGTCTATAATATTAATAAAGGATATGCGGTGTTCCGCCAGGTGGAGATCGTCGATGAAAATGAGGAATTCTGCATCGTGAATCCGGACAACGTCTACGGTCTCAGCGCCCATGACAGAATCGCCCTGGACGCCTCAAAAGTGGAGTCGGATGACATCGTCGCGTGATAAAGGTCAGAGCATCGGGCAGCAGAGCGCCTGATAAAACCGATAAAAGCCCGCGGCAGGAAGAGGTAAGCGGACGGAAAACAGCTGCAGCAGAGGAAATAAAACAAAATGGATATGATCAGAGAGAATCTCATGGATGTGGAGCGGCGGATTCAGCAGGCCTGCCTCAGGAGCGGGAGAGAGCGCTCTGCCGTTAAACTGATCGCGGTCAGCAAGACCAAACCGGCCAGCATGATTCAGGAAGCGGCCGCGGCCGGGATGCTGGACTTCGGCGAGAATAAGCCGCAGGAGCTTCGGGACAAATATGAACTGCTTCCGAAGAATTACAGGTGGCATATGATCGGGAATCTTCAGAGAAACAAAGTAAAATATGTGGTCGGAAGAGCGGTTATGATCCATTCCCTGGGTTCGGAGGAACTTGCGGAGACGATCGAGAAGGAAGCGGAAAAAAAGAATCTCGTCATGCCGGTTCTTGCCGAGGTGAATATGGCCGGAGAGAGTTCCAAGCAGGGACTTACGCCCGGGGAGACAGAGGCTTTTCTGCGCCGGATCAGCTCTATGAAACACCTGAAGGTCATGGGACTTATGACCATCGCGCCGATGACGGAATTCCCGGAGGAAAACCGCGTTTACTTCAGGGATCTGCGGAATTTGGCTGTTGACATTGCCCGGAAAAACATTGATAATGTAAACATGTATGAGCTCAGTATGGGGATGACTGGCGATTTTGAAGTTGCGATCGAAGAAGGGGCCACGATGGTAAGGGTCGGGACCGGCATCTTCGGCGCCAGAAATTACGGAGCTCTCTGATACAGTACTGAGGGGGAGACTCTGGGAGAGACAGGACCGTTCTGCAGCTGCTGTCAGGATCAGAGCCGATAGGGGAAGCCCGGCGCATCGCCGGGGAAAAAACAGGAGAAGCAGTGTTCCATGAGCGTGTTTGACAAATTCTTAAGTGCAATAAAACTGAACGAGGACGATCTTGACGATGACGAGTATTTTGATGAAGCCGACGAGGACGACATCGATGACAACCGTCCCCAGCGCCGCATCGTCAGCAGAGATGAGGAGGATGATGACCTTGGACTGGACGCGGCCTATGAGCGGAACAGACCGGCATCGGACATGAGTTCCTCCCGCGCAAGACGCTCGCGCATCGGCTCATCCAAAGTATCTGCTTTCCGTCCTAGAAGAGAGTCGGCAGATTCCGATTCTTCAGGGAATTTCAGTGTATGTGTGATCAAGCCGCGTGACATGGAGGACGCGCTTGAGATCGCCAAGATGCTGATCGCCCACTGCACGGTTATTCTGAATCTGGAAGGGCTGGATCTGAACGTTTCCCAGCGTATCTTCGATTTCGCTTCCGGCGCATGCTGCGCGATCCGCGGCAACCTGGACAAGATCAGCAACTATATCTTTGTCCTCACGCCCCAGGATGTGGACATTTCAGGGGAGTTCCAGGAGATCCTGACCGGCACCTTCGATCCGGGGTTTGATCTGGATGACGAACTGTAATACGGATTCTGAGTCATGACAAAAGAAGAACAGCTGTTTCTCAAACATCTTTCAGACCTGAAGCAGACCGCCTGGAACAGGAATATCGTCACGTTCAGTGATTTCTGCGGTCTGAATGAACTGAATATTTTTTATAGCAGCCGGGCTGAATTTTCATCCGTTCAGACGATGACCAGCGGCGGCTATGATACGGCGGAGCGTCAGATGATTGCATTCATCCCGGACGCTCTTTCTTATGAATGGAGATTCCCCATCCTGGCCGTCCATATCCGGCCTCTGAACGCGAAATTTGCCGATCATCTCAGCCACCGGGATTATCTGGGCAGTCTGATGAACCTGGGCGTCGACAGGAGCAGGATCGGCGATATCGCGGTGATGGACAATTCCGCCTGCGTTTTCTGTGAGGAAAAGCTGGCCGCTTATCTCAGTACGGAACTCACCCGGGTCAGGCATACAAGCGTGGTCTGTACGGTGAGTGATCCGGAAGAGATCTCCTACACGCCAAAGACGGAAGAGATCAGCGGAACGGTAGCCTCTGTCCGCCTCGACAGCCTGATTGCGCTTGCATTCCGCATGTCCAGAAGCGCCGTTATCCCTCTGATTGAGGGTGGACGCACCTTCATCAACGGAAGGCTTTCCAGCTCCAACGGCGCAAGGCTGAAGGAGGGGGATATCATATCCGTGCGGGGCCAGGGGCGCTTCTGCCTCGCCGCCCTGGAAGGCACTACAAAGAAAGGACGGCAGTTTGTCCGGCTTCTGCGCTATGTCTCATGAGAACTTGAGCAGCCCAGACAGACTATTCGTGCTGCGCACATATGCGCATATTCCCGTTATACGCTAAAACAGCAGTTCACGCGATTGCGTGTCTATGGGCAGATGAAAGACAAAAGCCTGAGAGATTTGCTGCGCGGTAAAGATAGTATACAGCATCAGCAGGCAGGAAACAGGAAGGAAATGTAATTATGACGGATGTCCGCAAACAGCAGGAGAGCAATGTTATTACCGTAAAGAAAGATCATCGTTTTGCTTATCATATCTACCCTGAACTCTCTTTTGACGCCCTCCCTGAATATCTGGAGGAGCTTGAGATAAAAGACCGCCGTATCGTTATCGTCAGCGACAGCAATGTGGCGCCTCTTTATCTGAATGAAGTGAAAGAGAAACTCACACCCGTCTGCAGGCAGCTCTCCGCTTATCTGATCCCGGCAGGAGAAGAACACAAGAATCTGGATGAGATCCGGAAACTCTACGTGCATCTGATTGAGCAGGGACTGGACCGGAATGATCTGCTTGTCGCCCTCGGAGGAGGCGTGATCGGCGATATGACCGGCTTTGCGGCCGCCACATATCTCAGGGGGATCCGTTTTGTCCAGGTCCCGACGACCCTGCTTTCACAGGTGGATTCCTCTATCGGAGGAAAAACCGGTGTGGATTTTGACCAGTATAAGAATATGGTCGGGGCATTCCATCAGCCCTCCCTTGTCTATATCAATATCGGGACGCTCGGAAGTCTCGATGAGAGGCAGTTCGCCAGCGGCATGGCGGAGGTTCTGAAGCATGGGCTGATCAAAGATGCCTCCTATTATGAGTGGTGCCTGGACCATATGGCTGAGATCGAGGAGAGAGATCCGGAGATCCTCAGGGAGATGGTGATCGGCAGCTGCCAGATCAAACGGAAGGTGGTTGAACGGGATCCCCTGGAAAAAGGGGACCGGGCCCTTCTCAATTTCGGGCACACAGCCGGGCATGCCATCGAAAAGCTGAAGCATTTTGAACTGGCCCACGGGGAATGCGTCGCTCTTGGAAGCGTTGTCGCAGCCTATATTTCCTGGAAAAGAGATCTGATCGACGAAGATACCTTCTTCGAGATCCGGGATATGTTCGTCGGCTTCGGCCTCCCCATCTCTTTTGACAGTCTCGCAGTGGAGGACATCCTCGCTGCCGCGAAACACGATAAGAAGATGGACAAAGGAACCATCCGCTTCATCCTTCTGAAAAAGCTTGGCAGCGCCTATGTGGATGAAACTGTCAGTGATCAGGAGATTGCGGAGGCCCTGCAGTTCATCAAGGCGGATTGAGACGCCTGTATCTGACAGGATGGCTGCAGTGCCGCCAGACACCGATAAGAAGCTATGAAAACAAAAATTAATTTCGGCAGGCGGATTGCCTGTGCCATCGCAGCTGTTCTGCTCCTGACCGGCTTTGATCAGCTGACGAAGCTGTCTGCACGGGCAGGATTGCAAAATTCACGGGATATCATTCTGATAGACGGGGTTCTGCAGCTTCATTATCTGGAAAACAGGGGCGCGGCTTTCGGGATCCTTCAGAACCGCCAGTGGGTATTTCTTCTCCTTGCAGCCTGTTTTATCGCCGCAGCAGGCCTTTTTTATCTCCGGATCCTGCCGGAGGCGTCCTTTTTGCCCATGAGGATCTGCCTTCTTTTTCTGATCAGCGGGGCCGCCGGGAATCTGATTGACAGGGCCGTCTATGGATATGTGACAGACTTTATCTATTTCTCCCTGATCGATTTCCCGGTCTTCAATTTCGCCGATATCTGCGTAACCTGCAGCATGGCAGGGATCCTGTATCTGGTTTTCTTTCACTATAAGGATGAGGATTATGAGTTCCTGCGCCAGAGATGATCTTGATCTCTCCTCCGAAGAGAGACAGAACCTTCCGGAAACGGAATACAGCACAGAATACAGCAGGGAGTCCGTCGACCTGGAAGAGGAAGAGGAGGACGAGGATCTGCAGCTGTCCGGCTCCTTTACCTTTCTCCTGACCGATGCGATGGAGGGGAAACGGCTTGACGCCTGCCTGTCTGAGTTTATTCCCGGCCAGTCAAGAAGCTTCCTTCAGAAACAGATCACTGCCGGAAAAGTAAAGCTTCTTCAGTCTTCGGAGCAGGATCCGGCTCTGGGAATCTCCCTTGAGAAAGCCGGCAGGAAGATGAAGGCCGGCGAGATTCTTTCTGTCACGATCCCGGAACCGGAGGAGATCCATATTGAAGCGGAGGATATCCCGCTGGACATTCTGTATGAAGACGCAGACCTTCTGGTCGTAAACAAGCCGAAAGGCATGGTCGTGCATCCGGCTCCGGGCCATTACAGCCATACGCTTGTCAATGCGCTTATGTACCACTGCAGGGACCAGCTGTCTGGAATCAACGGAGTGCTCCGGCCCGGCATTGTCCACAGAATTGACAGGGATACGACAGGATCTCTGCTTGTCTGCAAAAATGACAAGGCGCATAAGGATCTGTCCATACAGCTCAGGGAACATACGATCAACCGAAGATACCGGGCTATTGTGCTCGGGAATCTGCGGGAGGACAGCGGTACCATAGATGCTCCGATCGGCCGGCATCCGACAGACCGGAAAAAGATGGCTGTCAATCAGCGAAACGGCAGACATGCGGTGACACATTATCAGGTTCTGGAACGTTTCGGATCATATACTTACGTGGAATGCCGGCTTGAAACCGGCCGCACCCACCAGATCCGCGTCCATATGACATCGATCGGTCATCCGCTGCTCGGAGACAGCGTCTACGGCCCGCAGAAATGCCCTTATCGCTTAGAAGGGCAGACCCTTCATGCCATGGTTCTTGGTTTCCGGCATCCCACCACAGGCGATTATATGGAATTCACGGCTCCTCTGCCCGAATACTTTGAAGATCTTCTCAGGAAAATGCGGGCGCAGGGTTCCTAATCACAGCCATTTTGAAATCGACGTCCGGTTCGTCGTGCTTGCACGTAAGAATATTCAGGAAGGCGGAAAAGATGAGATTACTGATTCAGAGAGTAACACAGGCGCAGGTGGCGGTCGGCGATGAAGTCATCGGATCGATCGGAAAAGGATATCTGGTCCTGATCGGCGTATGCGCTTCCGACACCGAAAAGACCGCGGATCTTTATATCCGCAAGATGCTGGGACTCAGAATATTTGAGGATAAAGACGGGAAGACCAATCTTTCCCTTCAGGATGTGAACGGCGCTCTGCTCCTGGTTTCGCAGTTTACCCTCTACGCGAACTGCAAAAAAGGAAACCGCCCCGGATTCTCGGAAGCGGGAAGTCCGGAGCATGCCAGAAAACTGTATGAATATATCATAGAGCAGTGCCGGAAGACGGTTCCGGTCGTGCAGACCGGCGAATTCGGAGCTGAGATGAAAGTCAGCCTGGTCAATGACGGACCTTTCACAATCATGCTCGATGAGAGCATTCTCCCGGCAAATAAAGAAATTCATTAAATGCTTACCAGGAATTCTGAAAATGCTGCTCTGAGCGGCTTAGCCGCGGCATAACACGAAAATAGACTCTGCACTTCATTACCCAAAGCCGGACTCCACAGCTGCATTACGCAAAGCAGACTCCGCAGCTGTATTTCGCAAAGCCGGACTCCGCAGCTGCATTACGTGAAGTCGTACAATGTCACGGGGTTTCACGCAGCCTGACTGCTCCGGCTGCCCGCCGCCTGCGGCTGTCGTCCATGGCCGCGTAATGCTTCTTTGTCGTATTCACATCCTTATGTCCGAGTACATCCGCGACCAGATAGATATCGCCGGTCTCTCTGTAGAGGGAGGTTCCATAAGTACTTCGTAATTTGTGCGGTGTGATCTTTTTTGTTGTTGTGACTTCCCGGGCATATTTTTTAACCATATTCTCGACAGCCTGCACGCCCATCCTCCTTCTCTGGGTGGAATAGAAGAGAGCCTGTTCATGTCCCTCGACAGGAAGGACGGATTTTCTCTCCTCAATCCAGGCTTTCAGCGCCCGTTCGACCTCTTCTCCAAAGTATACGATCGATTCCGAGCCACCTTTGCGTATAATGCGTATTCCATCATTTCTGAAATCTACATCACCGATATCAAGGCCGACACATTCGCTGACACGGATCCCGGTTCCGAGCAGCAGCGTCACAATCGCAAGATCACGTGTCTTTGTCTTCTCATAATATCTTTTCGCCTGTCCGGTCAGATCATCCCCGCCGTGCTCTATATAATCTAGCAGAGAAGCCGTTTCACCTTCATCCAGGCGGACAATGGCCTTATCATGAAGCTTTGGCATATCTACCAGAAGCGTAGGATTCGTCCGGATCATCTGTCTTTTATAATAATAGGCGTAAAAGCTTCTCAGAGCCGACATCTTTCTTTTCAGTCCCTTTTCGCCGTTTGTAAACCTGGCTTCCTTCGGAGCCCCGGCAAGGGACTCATCCACATCATAAACCTTCAGAAACTCCTGATATTCCTCTATATCGACCGCCTGGATCTGGTCCAGCACGGATACGTCCCAGGTCAGCAGATCACGACTCCTGAGTGCCGGATTAGATTCCTGAAGGAAACGGAAGAAGGTCCGGATATCATAGGCGTAGGACAGACGGGTCCTTGTGGAAGTCGTAGGTTCCACCGCACGGAAATAGAGTTTTGAGAACGGCGGAAATGTAGTCAGCAGCTCACGAAGCTGCAGCGTATTCTGAATGTCTTTTTCTTCATGATAGCTGCGGTTGTTGTCCATCGAATAATTCCCCTTGGTTTACCCCTTAATCGAAGATCTTCATAGTGCAGATTTTCATAGTTATAGTTCTTCTTAATTGCATTTTCCCGGCGTATCTATTTGAAAAACATGTGTTTTCTGTATAGATCTATATTGGGATCATACTGCTGTTCCCTCTGTTTGTCAAGGAAAGAAAGAAAAACCACAGCAGAAAACTAACATCGTTCCTGCTGTGGTTTTATCTTTGACTGATCAGATCATACCTTTGATTTCGTTACGTTTCTGATCCCCCGATCTGATCATCGGATCATTCTGCTTCAGACATCTTACTGAATGTACAGAACATATTCCACTTCATACAGAGCGCCTTCACCGGCCTGCCAGGAAGCTTCATCTGTATAGAAATCAATCGTCAGGGTTGACTTTCCGCGGCCGTCGAAATACAGGGTGATTCCGGATGCATCAGATGTCACAGAGCTGCAGTCAAGGGACATCTTGTCATTGTCAGTCTCTAGGGTTGCATAAGCTGCATCCGACGGGAAAATCACTGCTCCGCCGACACTGGAATCCTTGCTGATATCATTGAGGTTAAAGGCCGGGATCGTAAATCCTGCTTCGGATACAGCTCCGCCGGAACGGCTGCTGTTGACTGTTACGGAAGTTGCTCCATCAGCGCTGGTGAAAACTGCATCCGTCAGCGTGTATGTATAAGTGTTATACGCATCAGCGCTGAATGCGCTGCCTGTATAAGCGCTGACCGGAACCAGCTCAACCGCTGTATATCCGCTCCAGCCATCCGGAACAGAGATGCTTCCGTTCTCAGATACTGTGCTGTACTGGCTGCCGTCAACGGACGCAAGATCCAGGGACGCAAGCTGTGTACCGGACGCATCTGTTACAGTGAGCGTTCCGGATACAGGTGCAAGATCATCATAGGGAAGTTCAACAACTACCGCATATGTTCCGCTGGCCGCTCCGTCCGTAAGCTTCTCGCTTCCGAGAGGCCTGAACTTGTAATCAGTTCCTCTCTGCTCATCTGTAAAGATAACGCTGCCTGCAGGTGCTTCCACAACGATCTCATCCTCAGCAGGAGTCTCCGCCGGTGTCTCTTCAGGTGTCTCCTCGGTCTTCGCTGTCTGAGCAGCTGCCGGATCGCTCTGACCCGCGTCAGTCTGCGGCTGCTGCGTATCGATTCCTTCAATACCAGGGATATTGCTGAGTACCTCAAGATTTTCCTGATTCAGCTGATCATTCAGTGCCTGCCAGCCCGGATCGACATTTTCAGCCGGAGCCGGTTCCGGAGCGGGTGCAGTGTACTGCTCCTGGATCTGTTCATCCAGATTATTGCTGGTCTCACTCAGCACGGACTGATCAGTGGAGGATTCCACGATACCCTCGACACCCGGAATATTGGAAAGCGCATCCAGATTGACCTGATTCAGAATATTGTTCAGGGCTTCCTTCTCCGGCTCCATCTGTGCAGGCGCCGCTGCGGCTTCCGATTCCATATTCGCTACGATGTCCTGGGTCTCTGCGGAACTGGTCTTCTGTGTCTGCTGCTCAAGAGACTGCTGGATCTGGGCAAGCGCGGCCTTTGTCCCGTCGTCATAGGACTGGGCGGCCAGATTGGCTGCAAAGATCTGAAGCTGTACGATATCCTCCTGGCTGAGTCCGGAAGTGACATTCGTTGTGTTGTTCGTTACGTTCGTTGTTGTAGTGTTGGTCGTATTGTTCGTTGTGTTATTAACTGCATTATTATTGACCGTATTATTGTTGACCGTCGTGTTGTTAACCGTGGTGGTCGTTGAATTGTCAACCGGGGGGACAGTGATGGAATCGTCTGTATAGTTCGTAATAACGTTATTGACGATCTGATTCACCTGCTCCACGTCGGAAGCTTCCAGATTGCCTTCAATGATCTGAAGCTTGATGTCATTGACAATCTGCTGCGCTTCCTGCTGACCGACCTTGTTGGCCAGATCCGTAGTGGTCATAAGTTCCTGAACCGCGACGTTGGACTTATTCTGGTCCAGTGCCGTT
>ODAI012909541.1_pt1 | contig 10577 bp, 11 predicted proteins | sample 1539321 | NCBI WGS metagenome assembly ODAI01 (sample SAMN02144231, study PRJEB22623) | gut metagenome | biome: sheep rumen | host: Ovis aries | place: New Zealand | reverse complement strand
CTCCCGGAACACCTCCGCCATCATCTCTTCTTTGTTCTCGTAGTAGATGTAGATCGTAGCAGGAGACACGCCGGCTTCCCGGGCGATCTTTGCGACCGAAGTCCCGCTGATCCCGTCCCTGAGGATCAGACGTATCATCGCTTCCTTGATCCTCTGCTGTTTTTCACTGTCACGAAGTCGCATACTGTTCTTCCTTTGGAATTCTTCCCTGAAATATTCCTCAGGGTGATTTCTATAATAAACGTTCATTCATTTATTGTCAATTCTTTCTTCTCCGCCGGACTGTCAGTGCTGCCAGAATAACAGGACCACCGGATATCAGCCGGTGGTCCTGACTTATTTTCTTCCATGTATGATTCAGGCGATCTGGATCTGGCAGGAGCGCATGGTCTCCAGCGCTGCCGCGTGTTTTTCCGGCGTGACCCCGGCGCAGCAGGAGGCATCCACAGAGATCTTTACCTCCGGCATCGCCGCCTTCAGGAGCAGCGCGTTGGAAGCAACGCAGATGTCCGTGCAGAGGCCGATCAGCTCCAGCTCGATCTCCTCCTTGTCCGACAGCGCTTTCAGGTCCTCTGCCATCTTCATGCTGCCGAAGGTCGGCTTTTCGTAGATCTTTGCTCCGGTCAGAAGCTCTTCAATATCCGGGCGGATCTTCCAGCCCTCCGTTCCCCGGATGCAGTGCGGGACAGGAAGATATTTTCCCTCCTGGGTATCCATGTAGTTTTCCCCATGGGTATCCATCGTCGCAATCACATCAGCGGCGGGATATGACCGTATCTTTTCCTTCACCGCCTCCACGATGGAAACGGCCTCCTTTGTGCCGAGCGCCGCGTCGATAAAGTCGTTCTGCATGTCGATCACGATCAGCAGTTTTCTCATACTCCGGTTCCTCCTTTTTTCTCTCCGCGGATCATTTCCGCGCTGATGCCTTTCAGGTCAGCATTTTCCCAAGCTCTTTCCTGTCGATCTTTCCGTTGGCATTCCGGGGAAGCTCCTCCATATGGATCATGCGGTTTGGAAGCATGTACTTCGGAAGCTTCTCTGAAAGCGCGCCCAGCATCTCTTTTCTGTCCATCTTTTTCCCGGAATAGACAAGCAGGATCTGCTTTCTGCCGTTGTCATAGATGCAGGCGCATTCGTCGATATTTTCCATCGCACCGGCAGCTGTCTCGATCTCTCCCAGCTCGATCCGGTATCCGAGATGCTTGATCTGGAAATCCTTCCGGCTGAGAAAGACAAGCTCACCGCGGTCATTGTAGGAGACCAGGTCCCCGGTGCGGCAGACCGTTTCCGGCCACGCGTTCTGGAGCGGATTCTGTACAAAACGTTCCGCGGTCTTCTCCGGGCTGTTATAATATCCCAGCGCAAGTGTGCATCCCCTGACGCAGAGCTCTCCGGATCTTCCGTCTCCCGGGACGACTGGCCTGTTGTTTTCGTCCAGGACCAACACGTCCGCATAACTGACCGGATACCCGATCGGCAGAGCTTCATCGTCCGCGAACTCCCGGTCCAGGTTGTAATACGTACAAACGTAGGTCTCCGTAGGCCCGTACATGTTGGAATATACCGCCTGCGGGAGATGTTTCCGCCAGTAATTCAGCTGCTTTACCGGCATAACCTCCCCGGCGAAGAAAATAAACCGGAGATACTGCGGCTTTTCCTTGCGGAAGGCATCCAGGTTCGCGGCCATGGAAAGAGCAAACGGGACCCAGAAAACAGCCGTTATTCTGCGCTCGTTCAGGAACTGTACCAGGCGGGCGGGGAAGGCAAAATATTCCGGAGGAATGATCTCCATGCTGCAGCCGAACTTCAGGACACAGTAAATATCATGATCGGAGACATCAAAGTAAAACGGGACCTGGTTGCCCAGCACATCGTTTTCATTAAAATGATACTCCCTTTCCAGCCATTCCATGTTGCTGATCATGACCCTGTGCGGGACCAGCACTCCCTTCGGGACTCCTGTGGAACCGCTGGTAAACAGCACATACAGGGGATCCGAGTCCACGGAAGCCCTGCGGATCCTCTGCAGAACAGCCGGATCTTCCGGAGTCCTGAGCGCATCCTCCAGGAGGACCAGCTTCACCTCAGTCCCCTGCTTCAGTCCCTCCAGCAGACGCTCCGCTTTTTCCCGTTCCTTTTCCCGCGTGAGCAGCACTGCCGGCCGGAGCACGGAAAAAATGGTGAGGATCCGGCTCTCCGGCATGGAGATATCCACCGGACAGTAAAACCCTCCTGCGTACACCGTTCCCATGAAACCGGTGATCATATCCACCGATTTTTCCATAAATACCGCCGCCGGACGTCCCTTCAGTCCATATTGTGCGAGGTGTGTCCCGAGTCGTCTTGCGGAAACTGCAAAAGACCGGAACGTAATACTTCCGTTCCGGTCTGAGTACGCCGCCTTTTCAGGAAAACGTTCTTCTGAATGTTCCAGATATTCAAGGATATTCTTCATGGCTGTTATTTTACGATGACCAGATACTCGATCTCATCCACAACTCCTGCCGTGGTATAGATGCTGAGTTCCGCGTTCCCTTTCTGATAGCGGTAAATGCCGAATTCCGGCGTCGTGTTTCCGTAAAGCTTTACGATCTCCGCTTCCTTTGATCCGATCTTCAGACCCTCCGGAGTAGCGAGGCCGTTTCCGCGCACCAGAAGAGAGGCGATCCGCTCCTTTCCTTTTACCTGGTTCGTGGACACCTCTATGCCATCGTAAGTATAAAGTCTGTCCTTGCCCTGATATGCGCAGCTGTCCACCTCGCAGACCGGCTTTGTGACAGTGCCGAGCCCTGCGATCACCGGAGCTGCCTCTGCATCCATCTCGATCTTCACATCTCCTGACTGGAAATAAAAACTGTCTTCCGTATTCTGAGCTTCGCTGACTTTTTTCAGTCCAAAAGCCTGGGCTGAACATGGCACAGCTGCCATGCACACTGCGGCGAGAACCGCTGCCACCTTGATCCGGAAACCTTTTTTCATGTTCTGCACATCCCTTCTGCTGTATCTCTGTTTGATCCGTCTTTGAAATGATCCGGTTTCTGAAGCTGTCGATGTCATATCAGTTACATATATTTTAGCAAATTACCATCACTCCGTAAACTGTGACAGATATCCCTTCGCGGCAAATTCAGCCTCCTGGGAAGCCTTCTCATTCTCATAGAGCCGTATCTTCTCTTCCCAGACTGCGGCAAGTGTCCGGTCATCCCGATGGTCCGGCAGATCTGCCGCTCCCCTCAGCAGCGGCCCGAGATAAGCCGCCATTTTCTCCGCCCCGTATACGTTCATGTGCAGCCCGCCGTCGTAGGTGTCACAGCTGAAATCGATCCCTGTCCGCGCGATATCCTCCAGCGCATTGATGTAAAGGAGATCGTGGGAAGCTGCATATTCCTCGATCTGCCCGTTCCATTCCGCATGCCAGTGGGGATAAAGAGACGGCGCCTTGAACAGGATCAGCCGGATCCCGGATGCCTCACAGCTCTCCCTGATGCGGTCCAGGTACTCATAGCCCTTCTCCTCAAACCGCGGATTCCGCGGACGCCGTTCCTCCGGAAATTCCCCTGCAGGGCGTACATCCGCCCGGAGATAGTACCCATTATGTGTCGCCTGCGGTTTTTTCAGAAAATACCTGAAGTCGTCTCCGTTCAGATCGCTCCAACGGCTGTGGAACCGGAGCAGCGGAAACACGTACTCCGTCAGGTGTTCTCCCTCCATCTTTGTATCCAGAATGGCGCCGAGCTTACAGTCGGACCAGCGCATGCCGTCCAGCGTCATGCGGTTGTATGTCTCATTTACCTGTTCGATCTGCTGCATGGCGGAAACACTCAGGACGACCGCCCGGGGTCTCTCATATTTCAGCGTTTCTTTTAAGAAATACCAGGACTGGGGGATCGTCTGCTGGGCGCTTCCTCTGATCCAGCTTGTGATCCCGTAAAGCTCCCAGAGTCTGACCGGAGAAATGTTTTCATACACTTCACAGTCCCCGAGAAACAATACGTCATGATTTTCCGGTTCCCGGTAGTATTCTTCAATGAAGCGTCCTTCCACGACCCTGCCCGTGTATTTCGGCAGGAAGAGCCGGTTCAGGCACAGAAGAGAGAGCAGAAGAACAGCTGTCAGCGCCAGTACTGGCAAAAGTGATCCTTTTTTCACTGGTCCGCCTCCGATCAGTACTGATTGTAGATAAAGCTTCTTGCGTCATACCCCTGGCCGTAAACTCCCAGGATGAGCACTGCCAGAAACAGACCGTACAATATCAGGACACGTACGGGAACAGGGAAAGAAAAATATCGTGATCTGATGCCTTTCTCCTGCTCTTTTTCATCTGCACGGGCCTCCGCGCGCACTCCCAGGATCCCGATCAGTATCATGAAGACAGCCGCGATCCCTGTTACAGCAGCATCTGCCGCTGTCAGTCCCAGTTCCTCCAGCATTCCTGCGGAAAGCGCGAGAGGGCGGAATTCCGTAAACATACTGAGAAACAGTTCCGGAATGCGCCGCAGCGGATAGTATTCAAACATTTCCAGCATGCAGAAAAGAAGGAATGTCCGGATGATCCGGATCGTATCCGGGACCTTTCCGTCCTTGAAGCCCGTCTTTTCGTTCCACTTCTTAAACACAGGCGACAGTTCCTGCGAAAGAAGCAGTACGATGCAGTTCGCCATTCCCCAGCATACAAAATGCCAGGACGCCCCGTGCCAGAGTCCTGCCGCAAGCCAGACAGTGACGCTCGCAATATACAGCGGCACGCGGCGCGCCGCCCCGTTCCCGAAACGTTTTCTTGCCGCTCCGGAGAGCTTACTGACAAGGCCGCTCATGGATACAGGGAAAAACACATATTCCCGGAGCCAGCGCATCAGGGTCATGTGCCACCTGCGCCAGAATTCCGCCATGCTCCTGGAAAAGAACGGATGGTTAAAATTTTCGGGAAGCGCTATTCCGAAAGCCTCGGAGATCCCGAGGATGAGATCGATCCCTCCTGTAAAATCGCTGTACATCCAGATGGTATAGACAAACATCCCGATCAGGACATAGATGCCCCGGAAGCTGTCTGGAGCTTCCGCAATGGCAAGCGCAGCAGGGGCGATCCTGTCCGCCACGACCAGTTTCTTGAACAGTCCCCAGAGCGCACGAAGAAGACCCTTCTCGAGATTCCGTGCCCGAAAGGAATGAGGCCGGCAAAGCTCCTCTCCGGTCTCATCAAAACGGCAGACAGGTCCCTGGGTAATCTGCGGAAAATAGCTCACAAACAGCGCATACCGTGCCAGATTCTTTTCCGGCTGATATTTCCGGTTGGAAAGATCGATGAGATATCCGCAGACCTGAAGAGTGTAATAGGAAATGCCCAGCGGCAGAAGCCATCTGACAGGCTCGAACTCATAGCCTGAGGGCCGGATCAGCACATTCAGGTTTTCCAGAATAAAGTTTGTATATTTCAGAACCAGCAGCAGGGCAAAATTGAGAAAGAGACCGGCATGCATCCACCGTTTCTCACGCCGCTTCATCCTCTGAATATACTGCCGCTTCTCCTGCCCTGCCAGACCGCGTTCCCTGACTTCTTTTCTGCTTTCTTCCGTTATGGCGCCGATCTTCCTGCCGACAGCCCAGGTAGAAAGAATGGAGACGCCAAAGAAACAGAACCCTGTCACACCGGCGCCGGCACCGGCATAAAACAGAACGCTCCCGAGAAGAAGGAGGATCCACTGAAATCTTCCCGGAACCACGTAATAAAGGAACAGCAGCAGAACTGTCAGGAGCAGGAATTCATAGGAAATGAGCTGCACTGCCTTCAGTCCTCTTCACACCGGCAGATCAGGTCATAGATCGTCTGCACCGTCTGGAAATTCTCCGGTACGATCTCCTCCGGCGGCAGTCTGACTCCCATGCGGGAATTGATCTCCGAAACCAGCATCACCATCTCCAGAGATGTAAGGATCCCTTCCTCCACCAGATTCTCACAGTGTTCAAAATCCGCGTCCGCGTTCAGATCGCGCAGGATCTCCAGCAGTTCTTCCATGATGTTTGCCCCCTTGTTTTTTGTTATTGATATATTCAGGTCCCTCCGCCGAGCCTCATGGAGTCGGAGGATATAAACTCTGATCAAACATAAAGCAGTTCCCGTGCCGTGCAGAAAGAGAAAGCATCTGCGCATCTGTCAGAAGACAGTATGTGCCTCCCCAGCTTCTGGGAGTCGTGTCAAAATGATACCAGTTCCCGTCCACCATTGTCAGGTTCCAGAAATGATCATTGTCCGTGCTGCGGATCACTTCAATACTCGGAAGACCGGCCCGTGTGAGCAGCGCCTGTGCCACTGCAAAATATGTGTAGCAGTCCCCGTGATGCCGCCGCAGTCCTTCATAGGCTTCCGTGACCCAGTCGCGGGTGGCGGAGTGCCCCGCATATCTGAAGTTCCCGCGCACCCAGCGGTAGATCGCCTCCGCCTTCTGTCTCTCCCCCATCTCCGGAGAGATGATGGCGCCCAGCACAGAATCGCAGATCGCGTCCATGGCTTTCCAGATGTCGGTCTTCTGATCCTCCGGAGGGATCACGACCGGTCTTTTTGCGTAATCTGCCCCCGTCATGGCTCCGGAAGCATCGAACTGATATCGGACCCCGCCGATCTCAAGCTCTGTATCTGCTGCCATGGCACCGCTTGCCGGATCCAGGTAATAGTGCTGTCCGTTTTCTCCGAACCAGCCAGTCTGCATATAACCTTCGTCATCGAAATGATACCAGATTCCCTTCAGACGAAGCCATTCCGCCCTGGCGTAGCCGCCCCCGGCCTTTTCGAACCACCAGCCGCGCTCATCCAGTCTCCAGTTTCCCTGTTCCTGAAGATGCGCAGCCGCATTTCTCTTTACAATATTCGCAGCCATAGCCGGAGTTGTTGATAAAACCGTAATTCCAAGGATCAGAATACTCTCGGTCAGACATTTTTTCAGTTTCATCATAGCAGCCTCCTGTTTGCATCAGTTTTGTCATTATTATATTTTATACTATTTTTAATGGTTTGAGACCTTTTTTACATGCGCCGTACCTGTAAATATCTTTAACGCAAAAAAAGAACGGCCCCGGAAGGCCGTCTTTCTTCTTTCGATCTGATTTGATTCCTTATATTTCAGCGGGTGATGTACCCGATGCCGCTGCCGGTGGTCAGGCGGAGATTGTCGCAGTCATACACATCCAGGACCGCACCGGATTCCGCCATATACTGATTTGTGCCGGATCTGCGGTTGAACTCATAGATATGCGTCCCATCGTCGTCATGAACTTCCACCCGGGCGCTGTTGGTATCCAGATCCACGTCCACAGGATAATCATCATCATCCCATGCGCTCACGCTGCCTGCGCCGTCATCCGTCACCGCCAGGTAGAATCCGCCGTCATACCCTCCCGCGAACGCTGTACAGGTAAGCATCATGGCTGCCACTCCTGCCAGAAATGTACCTGCTGCTGCTTTTATCATTCTTTCCATGATATCTTTCCTTCTCTGCATCATTCAAGTGTAACTTGATGATAACAGAAGGGCTATCACAGCTATGTCACAGCATACGGTACACTTCCTCCGGAATGCCGATATCGCACACCTGGATCTTTCCTGCCGCTGCCGCGCCGGCACCGGCGGTGAGGCCGGTCTTGTTTTTCCCGAAGGTAAAGGTCTCGTCCGCCCGGATATGCGCCCCCATCTCCTCTCCCGTGTCCGCGTTGATCCCGGAAGGAACGTCCACGGCGATCCGGTAAGCGTCCAGGCAGTCCGCATCCGAAAGCACCTGCTTCCATATCCCCTCCAGGGGCCGCTTCAGGCCGATCCCGAAAGCTGCGTCCACCAGCAGTTCTGCTTTACGCACGGTATTCCGAAAGGCTTCCGCTTCGTGGAGATATTCCGGAACGCCCCCGGCGGCTTTGAATTCCGACAGCTGCCGGAGGAACTCCCAGCTCGCCTTTTCAAGATTCCCGCAGATCAGGACCCTCGGCTCCAGTCCTGCTTCCCGGAGCATTTTCCCGGCACAGACGCCGTCCGCCCCGTTGTTGCCGACGCCGCAGAGGATCACGGTCCCGGCCGCCCGGTCCGAAGAAAGCACTGCATCCGCCACAAAGCGGGAGGCCCGCTCCATCAGTGTAAGAGAAGGGATCTTCAGCACGTCAATGGCGTACCGGTCCGCTGCCTTTGCCTGTGTACCTGTAATGATCATTTTCATCCTTTCTTCAGCTCCATGTCAAAGATCCCGGAAAGGGGGATCCTGGTTTCATCTGTCAGGAGCATCGTCCCGGAATACGGGTCGACCTTCTTTACTGCGCCCTCTCTCACAATATACGCACCGCCGGATTTCTTCTCGTCCGGCCGGAAATACGTGACGGTGATCTGCGGCTGCCGGCCCTCCTGCAGATCCGTCTGCAGCAGCGCCATCTTTTCATTCAGCTCAACCTGAAGATCCTCGGAGAGATCCGCCTCCTCCTCCGTCAGTCTGGCGCTCTCCCGGATCTCCGCGTCATATCCGGTGAGCGCCGCAAAAGGCATGAACTGGGCCGCCCGGTCCCGGAGCGGCATCGGCGGATGGTTCTTCGAAACAGGACGCGGGAGATGGATGATGTCTTCGTAATGGTCTCTTCCCATCAGGACCTGTGCCCTCCGATCTGGTTGTTTCTTTCCTTCCCTGTGGCGCCTCCCTTCAGGTTGATCCCCTTCAGGATCGCGTTGCTGCCGAACTTGCGGCGGATGGACAGCATGGCTTCCTGCAGGGAGCGTTCTTTCTGAAGCTCCCGCTCTTCCCGCTCTTTTTTCTGCTCCTCCGCTTCGTAGTCCGTAAAAAGATCCATCTGGACAAAAGACGGCTCCTCCCGGACTTCCTCCTCCGGCAGCACATGGTTCACTCCGATATGGATCCGGCGCACCAGAAGCTCCGGATCCACGATCCTGTCGTAAAGCTCCAGCACCGCACTGTCGATCAGCCGCGCGGAACTGGTCTTCCGCGGCAGATTCGCCGTCCCGTGGGCGTGTTTCGGGACCTTTCTCCCATAGTAATCTGTGGTGATCTCTCCCGTGTAACCGGCTGCGCTCTCCTTGTCATAGGAGACAGTCAGGACGATCTGGTCCGTCACCATTTTCTTTGCCACCAGATTCAGCGCCGCCGCGTCCGCCATCTCATGGACCACCACTCTCGCCTTCTGATGATCGTAGGGGCACTGGAGCACCTGCCCGGAACTGAAGGAACTGCTGTCCGGACGGTAAGACTTTATGAGGTCCATGGTACAGGGTTCGTACCCCCAGGCGTGATCGATCAGCAGCTCCGCGTTGATCCCGAACAGGCTGTACAGAAGTTCCTCGTTCTTTATAGAGCAGCGCGCCACGTCTCCCATCGTAAACATCCCGTGCTCTTCCAGCTTCTTCGCGTACCCCCGCCCGACTCTCCAGAAATCTGTCAGAGGGCGGTGTCCCCAGAGAAGCCTGCGGTAGGACATTTCGTCAAGTTCCGCGATGCGGACCCCGTCAGCATCCGCCTCCACGTGCTTCGCGACGATATCCATCGCAGCCTTCGCGAGATAAAGATTTGTCCCGATCCCGGCAGCGGCGGTGATCCCCGTCTCCCGCAGCACCGAAAGGATCATCCTCCTGGCGAGCTCCCGGGCCGTGACTCCGTAAGTGTCAAGATACGCCGAGGCGTCGATCATGACTTCATCGATCGAATAGACATGGATGTCCTCCGGCGCGGCGAAGCGGAGATAAATGCTGTAGATCTCCGTGCTCCGCTCCATATATTTTGCCATCCGCGGCACCGCGATCTCAAACCCCAGCTCCAGAGACGGATCCTTCAGTTCCACCGCCGAGCTGGACTTCCCCCGGAACCGGTGTCCCGGCGCCTTCCGAAGACGCTCCGCGTTGACCTCCTTCACCCGCTGCACCACTTCAAAAAGCCTGGCCCTCCCGGGGATCCCGTAAGCCTTCAGGGACGGAGAGACTGCCAGGCAGATGGTCTTTTCCGTTCTGGACTCGTCCGCGACCACAAGGTTCGTCGTCAGAGGGTCCAGCTTTCTTTCCACGCATTCCACGGACGCGTAGAAGGATTTCAGGTCAATGGCAATATACATCCGGCTCCTTATGCCTCCCCGCACAGGATATCGTGATTGATCTGACGGTAAAAGCCGCGGCGGATGCTTTCATAATCCCGCGGATACTTCTTCAGCAGCCACATGAGCTTGGTGAGCGTCGCTTCCAGCGTCATGTCGTAGGCTTCGATGATCTTGAAGTCTTCCTTCACCCGTTTTCCGACCTGATAGATCTCCATGCCGGAGCCTTCATTGACGACCTGCGTCGCCATGACCGTGAACTTTCCCTGTTCCGCCCATTTCTTCATTTCCTTGTAGAACTGGCCGGCCAGCTGCTCCGGCAGGCCTCCCACGCCGAAGCTTTCTATCACGATGCAGTCATAGTTCTCAAACAGGTAGGAGAGCATCTCCGGCCGGGAACCCGGAATCAGTTTCATGATGCAGATGGAGCTGCTCAGCTCCTCTGTAAAAATGACCCGGTTTCTCATCGGCTCTTCCGGTATGTAGCGGATGATGCGTCCGTCCTGGATCCT
>ODAI011588158.1_pt1 | contig 10577 bp, 7 predicted proteins | sample 1539321 | NCBI WGS metagenome assembly ODAI01 (sample SAMN02144231, study PRJEB22623) | gut metagenome | biome: sheep rumen | host: Ovis aries | place: New Zealand | reverse complement strand
CGAGCTGCTTTCGGGACTCGGACCCGAGACCTCATCACTACCAATGATGTGCGCTACCACCTGTGCCAAAGCAGCCTGCGTTTCCTCGAAACGACATGAAAGATTATAGCGTACTTGTAACTATAATGCAACACCTAATTTCTAAAAAGAGCCTCAATATCCGTGCGGGACGCCGTTACAGATCCCTGCACCATCTCCGGCTTTCCGCCGCCGCGCCCGCCGAGCTTTTCGCGGAGCGCATTATTAAGAACACGCGCGTCCCCGCCCCGCTTCCCGATCACATATCGGTAGCCGTCTGCGTCACTGCCGACAAAAATGCCGCAGAAACCGGTCCTCTTTTGGACAAGAGAATTGACAGCACTCCGCATGGCGCCGGCGTCGAGGGATTCCTCGAAGAGAAAAGCATTGCCGTCCCCTGTGGGGATCCGGTCAATCTTTATTTCCATGAGCTTCTTCGACGCATCCGCCAGAGCTGCCTTCGTCTCATAAAGCTCTGTCTTCGCCTTCACAACGAGGTTATAGACTTCATCCGTGGAGTTCGAGAGATAGTTGGCGGTCTTCTCAAGTATGTCCCTGTCATGAAAGAACACTTCCATAGCCCGCATGCCGCACAGGATGCTGACGCGAATTCCGCCCTTATAGTTCTGGAGTCCGACGACCTTAAGGCAGCCGATCTCACCCGTCAGGGCGACGTGGGGCGCGCAGCAGGCACACGCGTCCACTCCGGGGAAAGTGACGACACGGATCTCATCATCAAGATCGATCTTGCTGCGGTACTCGGCATTCCGCGCCTCCTCCCCCGAGAGGAAGCGGATTTCGGAAGGGATGTTCCTAAAAATTATCTCATTGACCCTGCGCTCAATGTCTCTGATCCCATCCGGACCGATCACACCGTTAAAATCGAGGGTCACCTCATTGTCGCTCAGATGGAAGCCGACGTTGTCGAAACCGTACGTGCTGTGGACAAGGCCCGAGAAGAGGTGCTCGCCCGAGTGCTGCTGCATATTTGAAAATCTGTGCTGCCAGTCGATCCTGCCGGAAATTTCCGTCCCCTCTTTGATGGAGACGCTCCGGTCTTCCAGCAAATGATGTATTTCCCCGTCCCTGATCTTCACATCCGCGACCCGGAAGCCTCCGAGCACTCCGGTGTCCGCGCTCTGTCCTCCCTCTTCAGGGAAAAAGAGGGTGCGGTCGAGGACGACGTCGCCGTCATTTGCAGAAACTACCTGAGCCGAAAACTCAGTTTTATATGCATCCTCATAATAGAGTTTGCGCGTGCGGATCTTGCTTGAATCAAGCATGAATTACCTCTTTTCCACGAGCTCGCCGCTTCGGTAGGCCGCAAGCAGCTGCTCCAGTTCTTCTATTTCGGCCTTAAGTTTTATGCCGATATCCGTGTCACCGATCGTCTGCCTTGTCTGGAACTTTTCGACCGCGACTTTATCGGAGTGAATATCCCGCCCTGTCAGGACCGCGTCCTCCTTGCTCGTGAACGGTTCGTGGGCGACAAGACGCATGCCCCAGGAATTGTAGATCAGCGTGTAGCCCGCAATACCTGTCGTTCCCTGATATGCCTTGGAGAAACCGCCGTCAATGATCAGCAGTTTACCGCCGCACTTCGTCGGCGACTGTCCGCGCTTGACCGGAACGTGGCCGTTGATGATATGTGTATGCTCACCCTCGAGCCCGAACTCCCGAAGTATCTTCTCTATGACATCCTTATCGTCAAGGAGCTGATAATACGGAGTTTTTCCCTCACTGTGAGTCTCCTTCTCAGCGATCATACAGCGCTCGAATGTTGCCATCTTATCTTTGCCGAAGAGCGGCGAATCCTTATTGCACCAGATCCACCACATGATATCCCTGCCTTCTTCCTTCCTGACCGGATCCACGGCGAAGAACGCCCGGCGGACAAGGGCATCAAGGCAGTCATACAGGCTCTTCCCCCTGTATTTCTTTCCGTAGATCTCAACCTCTTTGAAATCTCCGTCTTCCGTCATGGGGACACAGCCGTGATACAACAGATTGCCGTTGATCACATTATAGAGCGCGCCTTTGCGCAGAAGAAGCTGCATATGCTCCTGAAGCCGTCTGCAGTTCATGAAGGCAGACTGAAGACGCTCCATGACATATTCTTCTTCCGGAGAAAGCCTGTTGGGATCTGCCGGATCAACGGTCGGCAGATTCTTGTCAAGAAGATCATAGTATTTTCCGTCCACCTCGACCTTCATCGTGTCAAAATCAATTCGACTCAGAAGATCTCGGTCCTCCATATGATACTCCGGGCGTCTCCGGACAAGCTGGCCTTCCAGCTTGAACTGAATAATCGAGATGGCTTTATGGATGCGCATGTCCATTTCCTTCTCGCTGCGGGCTTTCTCCTCGCCTTTCGTCTGGAAACATGTACACGGATCATCCCCGTACGTATTTACCGCGAACTGGGCAAGAGGTATCAGATTGATGCCGTAGCCTTCCTCAAGAATGTCAAGGTTGCCGTATCTGGCCTGGATCCTGACAACATTTGCAATGCAGGCGAGCTGGCCGCAGGCCGCGCCCATCCACTCGATATCATGATTTCCCCACTGTATGTCAAGGCTGTGATATGCCATCAGCGTATCCATGATCTCATCGGGACCGTAGCCTCTGTCATAGATATCTCCGAGTATGTGCAGCTGATCAACGACGAGCCGTCTCACCAGTCTCGACAGGGCCATTATGAAGTTGTCGGCATTGCCGATGCGAATGATCGTGTTAATAATTTCCTCATAGTAGGCTTCTTTGTCCGCGATATCCGCCTTTTCGGTGATAAGCTCTTCTATGACATAGCGGAAGTCTTCCGGCATGGCCTTCCTTACTTTGGACCTTGTGTACTTGCTGGAGGTGTGTTTGCACACATCAATCAGGCGATAGAGCATGACTTTATACCAGTCATTAAGCTCCGCCTCATCGGTAATCTCCTTCTTTACAAGATCGATCTTTTCGCGCGGATAGTAGACCAGTGTCGCCAGCTCTTTTATATCTTTTTCAGGCAGCGTACGCCCGTATACTTCACTGATCTTCTTTTTGACTGCGCCGGATCCGTTCCTCAGTACGTGGGAAAACGACTCGTACTCTCCGTGGATATCCGTGATAAAATGCTCTGTACCCTTGGGCAGATTCAATATTGAGCTCAGGTTAATAATTTCTGTAGATGCTTTGGCTATTGTCGGATAAAGCTGAGCCAGGCGTTCAAGATATCTCCTGTCCAATTGTTCCATGGTAAAACCCTCTTTCTAAAACCTAAGATCGTCCTTTCAGGATCGAAAAGACAATACCGAAAATAACTGCGACCAGAATGACCGGCCACGCGGTAATCACGACTTTTGTCACCAATACGACGATCAATCCGACGACCAGGACCGCGATGAGCAGTGTTGTCAGGCAGCCCCAGTTAAAAGAACCGTCCAGATTTCGGAATAGAGATGAGAAGCTTCCGACCTTTTCAACCTTGAAGTCCGGTCGCCTGTCAAAGAAGCCGTTGTCAAATGAAGTCTCCTTTTTCTCCTTAAAAGCAGGGCCTTCACTCTCCTCATCCTCTCCAAACTCATAGTCCGGCGCGTACTCTTCAGTCTCGACTTTCGTATATTCGGAATCTGTGCCGTAAGATTCCGTGTTCGCCTGCTGATAAGCAGCCTCCTCATAGCCCTGCTCGTACGTGGCTTCCCGATAACCGTAAGAGTTTCTCGGGGATTCCACTATGTTGCGGGCAATAAGGATCGGGTCTCCGAGCTGTTCTGTCGCTTCCTCTTCGCTCTTTCCGCGGGATACTTCAGCGTCTATATATCCCTCATAGTACCGGAGTTCCGAGGCAATCTCAGACCCCGACAGATCCTCGGACAGCTTGTTGCCAAGTGCGTTCAGAAATTCTTCTTTCGTCATAGTCGTACCTTTCAGTCTGTCTGCGGCCTGTGCCGCATCCATCAAAAATGACACGTGTTCCGCGTCTGATAATAATAATACCATAATTGAGTACAGTTGCACATACGAAATCATAGTCACGACGCAGATGCGCTAAAAGTGAAAAAGGAAAAGAGCCTTACCGAAGTAAGGCTCTCTCTACGTGCGGGACAAGATTCGAACTCGCGACCTTCTGGTCCGTAGCCAGACGCTCTATCCAGCTGAGCTACCCACACATTTTGCTGCTTTATCTGCAACAAATAGTATACTACAACGGATGAGCGGTTTTGTCAACACACTTTTTAATTTATTTTTGGCACGAAGAAATAATCTCCGGCAATGCTTTTCTCACGTAGAAAATGCTTTGCGCCGGACTGTGAATACGAAGCACAGCCTGTCTGACTTCAGGAACCGTCGTCAAGAATCGTGTCCACACGATCAGTTTGCGAAAATCGGTGTGGAATAATATCTGTCCCCGGAATCAGGGAGAATGACAACGATGGTCTTGCCCGCGTAGGCCGGATCCTTAGCCACCCGGATTGCTCCGTTCAGCGCAGCCCCGGAGGATATACCAACAAGGATTCCCTCTTTCTTGGCAATGAGCTTGGCTGTTTCGAATGCGTCCTCGTTCTCGACTGTAATGACGCCGTCATAAAGCTCTGTATCGAGGGTATCCGGGACAAATCCGGCACCGATACCCTGAATCTTATGGGGACCGCCGTGACCTTCAGAGAGGACCGGTGATGTCTTCGGCTCAAGCGCAAGGACTTTGATCTCCGGATTCTGTTCTTTCAGATAACGGCCGGTGCCGCTCAGGGTCCCGCCGGTGCCGACACCCGCGATAAATACGTCGACTGCGCCGTCTGTATCCGCCCAAATTTCAGGACCGGTCGTCTCATAGTGGGCTTTCGGGTTGGCAGGATTCACGAACTGACCGGGTATGAAACTGTTCGGTGTCTCAGCTGCCAGCTCATCCGCCTTGGCTATCGCTCCCTTCATACCTTTGGAACCGTCTGTGAGAACAATTTCCGCGCCATAAGCCTTGAGAATATTCCTTCTCTCCACGGACATTGTCTCCGGCATCGTGAGAATAACTCTGTAGCCCTTGGAAGCCGCGATAGCCGCAAGACCTATACCTGTATTACCTGACGTAGGCTCGATGATGACAGAACCTTCCCTAAGCTTCCCGCTGGCTTCAGCATCCTCGATCATAGATTTTGCAATCCTGTCTTTCACCGAACCGGCCGGGTTAAAATACTCAAGTTTAGCAAGAATGCGGGCATTCAGACCAAGCTCTCTCTCGATATTCTTAAATTCGACCAGCGGTGTGCCGCCGATGAGACCGAGTGTACCTTCATAAATCTTTGCCATTACAGTTTCCTCCTCTTTTTCAGCAAGTCCTTCGGGCGTCAACGCTTTACCCTACATTTCCTAGCTGTTTTCTATGAATTATATCATTTTTCTCCTCTTTGTCAATACGCAATTGCGGAAAAATGCCCCGGAGACCGCGTATCGGTTCCGGGGCATAGTTTTCTGTCTCTCAAATCTCATTTGCGAGACTATGCGCATTATCTTAGATTTGCGTCATCTAAGTTCCGCGTCAGAGATGACTTTCACACTGCGCATTCGCATCGCGCCAAAAGTCACCTAAGTTCCGCGTCAAAGATTAAATCACGTAATCTGACTGGATCGCTGTCTCCTCGTTCACAAGGTCTTCCAGGGTCACGCTGTCCACATACTCGTTGATCACCTTGTTCAGACCATTCCAGAAGGAGATCGTCGGGCAGCTGTCCACGCGAGGGCATTCGTTGACATCCGTCTCAAGACACGCAGTCGGCGCAAGCGGGCCTTCCAGGACACGCAGGATACTGCCCACGGTGTACTCAGACGGGTTCCGGGCAAGGCGATAGCCTCCGGCTGACCCGCGCAGACTCTGTACAAAACCGGCCTTGCTGAGAGGCGAGATGATCTGCTCCATATATTTCAGTGTAATTCCCTGCCTTTTCGCTATGTCTTTCAGCGGGACAAGATCCCCGGAATTATGCATTGCCAGATCCAGCATAATTCTGAGGGCGTAACGTCCTTTTGTGGAAACTTTCATCTGCGACCCTACTTTCCTAGTGATTTTATATGATTGTATATCATTCGCAACAAAAAAGCAAGCATCACAAGGGCACCCCGGCCCCTGACAGCAATCGGGAAGGACAGACAAGCCCTGTCAGAACACGCCCATGGCGCAAAAAGCCCCCGCCGGTTTCCCGGCGGAGGCCGCTCTCATCATATGAGGGGAGATCAATCCATGTCGCGGATGATCTTTCTTGTGCGAAGGATGGATGTCGGGCTCATGGACAGCTCGTCGATACCCATATTGACAAATACTTCTGTAAGTTCCGGATCAGCGCCGAGCTCGCCGCAGATACCGACCCATGTGTTGTGTCTGTGGCCTGCATCGATCGTCATCTGGATAGCCTTGAGGACTGCCGGATGATGTGCATCGAAGAATTTCTCCAGATGCTGATTCTGGCGGTCGATCGCGCATGTGTACTGTGTCAGGTCGTTCGTGCCGATTGAGAAGAAGTCAACGAGCTCTGCAAGCTCATCTGCCATGAAGACAGCTGCCGGAGTCTCGATCATGATACCAACGGAAATGTTCTCATTGAACGGAACATCATGAGCACGAAGATCAGCCTTAGCTGCCTCGAGGAGCTTCAGTGAGCGCTCAACTTCCCACTTGGAGATGATCATCGGGAACATGATAGCTACATTGCCGTATGCGGATGCGCGAAGGAGCGCTTTCAGCTGAGTCATGAAGATCTCTTCACGTGTCAGGCAGATACGGATAGCGCGGAAGCCGAGAGCCGGGTTCTCTTCCTTCTCAAGGTTGAAGTAGTCGATCTGCTTGTCAGCGCCGATATCCAGTGTACGGATGATGAGCTGCTTGCCTGCAAGGATCTCAGCGACCTGCTTGTAAGCCTGGAACTGCTGCTCTTCTGTCGGATAATCATCATTCTGCAGATACAGGAACTCGGAACGGAAGAGGCCTACGCCCTCGCCGTCATTCTCAAGAACATAGCCGATATCGCCTACGCCGCCGATGTTGCAGTACAGATGTACATGCTTGCCGGACTTTGTAACTGTCTCGAGGCCCTTCATTGCATCGAGGAGTTTTCTCTTCTCGATTTCTTCAGCCTGAAGCTTCTTATACTTGGCAAGTGTATCCTCATCCGGATCAATGAGAACAGCGCCGGCCTTGCCGTCGACGATTGCCATCTTGCCGTTGACATCCTTCGGAACCTTGACCTGAACAAGTGCCGGGATATTCATTGTACGAGCAAGGATTGCTGTATGGGAGTTTGTGGATCCCTCTCTTGTTACAAATGCAAGGACCATAGTCTTGTCAAGCTGAACTGTCTCTGACGGAGCAAGGTCATCAGCTACAAGGATGACCGGCTCTGTGAAGTTGTTGCCGCCGGCACCGCCGCCCATAAGGTCTGTGACGAGACGGGAAGAAATATCCTTGACGTCTGCCGCACGGCCTCTCATGTACTCATCTTCCATGCTGGCGAACATTGCCGCAAAGTTATCACCTGTTGTCTTAACAGCATACTCTGCATTGACCTGCTGCTCTTTGATGATCTGTTCGATGGACTCATTATAGTCATCATCATCAAGCATCATCTGGTGTACTTCGAAGATTTCAGCGTGAGCTTCGCCTACGTCAACGAGTGCCTTCTCATAGAGTGCCTTGAGCTCGCCCATAGCCTGCTCTTTAGCTGCATGGAGACGCTCAATCTCTGCAGCAACGTCAGCTACCTGTACCTTCTCGATAGCTCCGTCTGCCTTGGCCATCTCTGCGATCTTGCCGATAGCGATTCCCTGATACGCTGCTTTGCCAGTGAATTTTTCCATCTCAGTGCTCCTTTTTTTAATATTAGATTTGTCCAAAATCACCGTGATATTGGACAGCAAGAACATACTTCTTTGAATATTATATGACATGAAAAGACTATAAGCAACGGAAAAATTGTTGATTTTATACTATTTACGCCATTTGTTGCAAATATCACTCGGCATTTTGCCATGACACAAAAATACAGGGATCGGTCCTTTGTGCAAATATGCACAAGGCTGCCGGATCCCTGTCCCAAAGCTTTAGTCAGTATGTATTTTTATGCATGTCCGAATCCTGATTGCCGGGCAGGCTGAGACGTTCGGTGAGCTTCCATCGACATACGATCAAACCGGATTGCTGCCCGCCTCAGAATGCGCAGCTGTTCTCCGCTCCGGCCAAGTCTCACTCGACCGTCACAGACTTGGCCAGATTTCTCGGCTTGTCAACATCCAGACCCTTAGCGCAGCTTACATAGTAGCCGAGGAGCTGCAGAGGAATGATTGCGAGCGATGTTGCAAAATGTTCATCCGTCTTTGGAATATAGACGGTAAAATCGGCCGTATCTTCAATATTGTAATTGCCGTAGGATGTGAGTCCCATAAGGTAAGCGCCGCGGCTCTTGCACTCGACCATATTTGACACGGTCTTCTCATAGAGACCGGACTGAGTGAGAACACCGACGACAAGTGTGCCTTCCTCGACCAGAGAGATTGTTCCGTGCTTCAGCTCACCCGCTGCGTATGCCTCGGAGTGAATGTAACTGATCTCCTTCATCTTGAGGCTTCCCTCAAGCGATATTGCGTAGTCAATGCCCCTGCCGATAAAGAAGACGTCATGCGCATGGGAATACTTGGCAGCGAACCACTGGATTCTCTCCTTATCCTCAAGCAGTCTCCGGATCTTTCCGGAGAGTGTACGAAGCTCCGTCAGCATCTCCCGGGCTTTCGCACTGTCGATCGTTCCGCGGACGAGAGCGAACTCGATCGCAAGGATATAGGACGCGATCAGCTGTGTGGAATATGCCTTCGTCGTTGCGACGGCTATTTCCGGACCGGCCATCGTATATAAGACATAATCAGCCTCACGGGCTATGGAAGATCCCACGACATTCACTATGGCAAGTGTCTTATTGCCAAGGCTCTTCGCCTCACGAAGAGCTGCGAGGGAGTCTGCCGTCTCACCCGACTGGCTTATGACCACAACAAGATTATCAGGCATAAGGAGCGGTCTTCTGTAGCGGAATTCGGAAGCCAGTTCCACCCGGACCGGAATGCGCGCAAGATCCTCAAATACATACTGGGCCGCTATGCCCACGTGATAGGCGCTGCCGCACGCGACGATCGTGATTCCGCTGAGCGAAGATATCACATCGTCTGTCAGACCTGTAGATGAAATGTCAACGACCGGACCATCCTCAACATCCTTCACGTAGGCGCCCACAGTATCCGCGACAGCCTTCGGCTGCTCATGGATCTCTTTCATCATGAAGTGCTCGAAACCGCCCTTTTCCGCGGCTTCCGCATCCCATTTGATCTCATGCAGTTCTTTCTCAACGATATCTCCGTCCAGATTGTAGAACTCTGCCTTGCCGGCAGTCAGCCTCGCCATCTCAAGGTTGCCGATATAGTATACGTTCCTTGTATAGTTCAAAATGGCCGGAACATCGGAGGCGATATAGGTCTCGCCATCGCTGACACCGATAATCATCGGGCTGTCTTTTCTGGCAACGTAAATCTCGCCGGGATACTCCTTGAACATGACGGCCAGAGCATAGGAACCGCGCACACGGACCATCGTCTTGGCGATCGCGTCAATCGGACCCATTTTATACTTGTTATAATAGTAATCAACGACTTTGACGGCTACTTCAGTGTCTGTCTCCGAATAGAACTTATACCCTTTTCGGATCATCTTATCCTTGAGTTCCTTATAGTTCTCAATGATGCCGTTATGGACAGCGACGACATTCATATCGCCTGTCGCATGCGGATGAGCATTATTCTCCGACGGTTCTCCGTGTGTCGCCCACCTTGTGTGGCCGATACCGCAGTTCCCCGGAACAGCCGAACCGCCATTGGTCTTTTCCGAAAGAACCTTCAAGCGCCCTTTTGCCTTGACGACTACCGGAGCTTTATCGGCATCACGCACCGCTATTCCCGCAGAATCGTAACCTCTGTACTCAAGTTTCGATAATCCTTCAAGCAGGATCGGAGCAGCCTGTCTGGGGCCGATATACCCGACAATTCCACACATAATTATTCTCCTCTCTTAAACCTCAGCAGCGGGGCAAAAAAAACAGAGTTCCCTTTTCCGCCTGCCGCAATATCATGATTATTCAGGACAGCGCTTAAGCCTCTGAACATTTATTAGCAGGACTTAAACAGTATAATCTCTGCACTTTAAAATGTAAAGGCGTTTTCATTGCGCCGCCACTTAAGCGCACAAGGGTCACAAATATTTCGAAGATTCGAGCCTATAATTCTGCTTTTTGCCAACGGCAAAAATAATCTTAAATTTTTTAATCAAAAACTGCACAAATTTCCATATTTTTTACTCAAAATCACCACAATATGTTACAATACATATAGTGTCATTGCACAGGTCTCTGTCCGCAGAGACAGTTCCAAAGCGCTTTTATTATTACCAAATATAAAAGAAAGAGAGGTTTCACATTATGCAAAACTCAATGTTAGCAATGATTCTGGCCGGTGGTCGTGGTAGCCGTCTGAAAGACCTTACCAACAAAGTG
>ODAI014747896.1_pt1 | contig 10578 bp, 10 predicted proteins | sample 1539321 | NCBI WGS metagenome assembly ODAI01 (sample SAMN02144231, study PRJEB22623) | gut metagenome | biome: sheep rumen | host: Ovis aries | place: New Zealand | reverse complement strand
TCGCTGTGAGCTTTGCGATCACGCGTTCGGCAAGTGAATCAGTGTATGCGTGAATGTGTGTGTCTATTATCATACCAATAACTTACAATCCCCCGCACAAACGGCGGGGGAAAGCCTTTTCCATATTTTTATCCTGCTTTTGCTTCTTTTCGCACCGAAAAGAAGCGGGGAAAGAGCTCGAGAACGGGGCAGCGCCCTGTTCTCGTCCGGCTGTCGGAAGCTGCGCTTCCGCAGACGGCTTACAGCCTGCCGTCAAATGAACTGCCGGAACCGCCGAATCCCGAACCTATCGCCGTATAGCCGGTGGTCTTCTTCCTGTCTGCATTGACGTTCTGCATATCGTACCGAAGCTCCTTCAGCCGCGCATCTACACGAACCGACGCCTGCTTTTCCTTGTCCGCGATCGTGAGATACGAAGAATGCATCTTGACCGCAGCCTTGTGTATTTCGCGAAGCTCCTTGGAAATGCCGAGCGGGATATGCCCGCCGGTTATCATTCGCCTGATAAGCGTGGCTTCCTGCTCCGCGCATTGCAAACACGCATCGTCGATATCCTGCCTTGTCTTTCCGATAGCTTCGATTATCCCGCTCCTGCGGGCAACGATCTCGTCAAGTGTTTCATCGATATCCGTCGTGATGATCTCCGTCGTCGCGGCACTGTACAGATCGGTAAGCCGCGTCATTTCCTCGAAATCACGCAGCAGCCTTTCCTTGGTCTCATCGGTCATAGGGATCACCCTTTCAGACTCTCGGCATTGCCGCTACCTGCGCGAATGCGTCTCTTAAGTCCGCAAACATCGGCAGCAGCTCCTTTATCATATTCGTATCCTTCTTGACATTTGCCGTAACGAGCTGTCTGTTGAAGAAATCATACAGCGCGTCAAGATCCTTCGACATCGGTATCTTCATATCAAGCACCGAGCGGAGCGCGTTTACTATATCCTGTGTTTTCTGCAGCGACTTGTTTGCGCTTGCATAGTTCTTTTCACCTATCGCAATGATAGCAATATTCATCTGTTTCTCTGCCTCGTCGTAAAGCTTAACGACGATCTCCATAGGAGTAAGTGTCTGGAGAGACTGCTTTTTGTATTCCGAATATGCGTTTGCCGCCATATACGATACCTTCCTTTTTTGTGTTATGCAGCCGCACCGGAGCACGGCTGCCATTCAGTTGTTATTACTGGAAATAGGACATGAACTGCGACTGCTGGCTGTTCATAGTTCCGAGCAGGGATTCCATTGAAGAGTATCTCTTCCACAGTCTGTTCTGCTCGTTCTCGTAGCGCAGGTTCAGCGATGTGATCTTTGTCTTTGTTCTCTTGATAGCATTGTACAGCTCGTTGTCGGTAGCGGAAGTTCCGCTTGCAAGACCTGCTTTTCTGATGAGCGAGCCCTTGTTGTCACCGGTGGACTTGACGCCCGCATCGAGCGCAGCGGAGAACTTCTTCATAATGCCGTTTTCGCTGTCGGTAAAGAGCTTCTCGATATCGTCGAGATGAGATTCGATAGCCGCGTCAAGCGCAGTCTCGTCGATCTTCGCAAACTTGCCGTGCTGGCTGTAGTCTGAAGACGTCTTGAGACCCATGGACGAAAGGGAGAATACATTGCCGTCAAGTCCCTCAACGGAGCCCATCAGCGCACTGCGCAGACCGGTCATTACCGTCGAAGTAACATTGTCGTGGTACAGCAGACCCTTCTTTGCCTTTTCTTCCCACTTCTCCTCCTGCTTCTCGGTAAGGTCGAGGTCTTCCTTATCGGAGTCGGTCAGGAAGTAGTAGTCCTTTTCCGGCTTCTCGTCGAGGTACTTGTAAACGTCCTCGATAAGCTGGTTGTAGTCTTTGACGAAGTCCTTTATAAGATCCTTGATAGCCGAGGTATCCTTTTCAACATTGATGCTGAACTCCTCGCCTACCTTGACATTTCCCGCGAATGTGAATGTTGAGCCGTCGGCTTCTATGGAGTTGCCGTTGCTCTGGTATGTCTTGCCGTTGATCTCAACTTCAAGGTTCTCGCCCTTTGTGAGAGTTCCGCTCTTGAGTCCGATCGCGGACAGGAGCGACGAACCGCCCATATCATCAACATCTACCGCGCTGTCAACACCGTACTTGCTGGCTGTGATGCTGAACGCGTTGTCAAGAGACGAATATGTCATCTTAACGCCGGCTGTCGAAGCATTTACCTTCTTCATCATATCGGTAACAGTGGTGTCACCGCTGAATGAGAAGTCAACTCCGTTTATCTTGAAGCTGTAGTTGCCGTTCTCGTCCGCCTCTGCGCCGATATCGGAAAGCTTCGTTGTATTTGTGATCTGGGAGATCGCGGTGGAAGCGTCGCTTCCGGTGCTTGCCATAGCCTCCGCATTATTTGCGCTGTCCTTGCCCACCGTCATGGATAATTTTACGGGGTTCTTGACAACAGTCTCTGTACCGTCCTCGGCAGTAGTTGTTGTTTCGGTGTATGCGGATATTGAGACTTTATTTGTCGCGTTATCGTAGTTTACATCGAACTTTACGCCGTCGGATTCGAGATTGCCGATGCTGTTCTTGAGCGCAGACTTGGTGAAGTGATCGACAACATTCTCTGCTGTCAGATCGTAAGATGCATTATCCTCGTCATATACGGAATTCTTGTACTGTGTAAAGAGACTGCTCTCGGAGCTTTCAAATGTGCTCTTGCTGAGATGCCAGCTCTTGTCCTCGATGTGATCTGCCTTCCAGTCTTCATAGCTCTTGGGGGTCTCGTCCTCGCCGAGTCCGCTCTTGTATGTTTCATACTGCTCGCTGAGCTCTTCCTCGGTCTCTGTGGTACCCTCGTACTTGTTGTTGAGCTCGTCGAACTTAGCCTTGACATCGCCATCTGCGGTCTTCGCATACTCGTAAATACTCTTTACGCCGCCTGCGTCTTCAAGCGCCTTCTTCGCAGTCTCGTCTGTCTGAGCCCAGTCATAGATTGAAGCTACGTCCTCGCCCTTTTCCTGCTGCTCGGTCTTGTATGCCTCATAAGCGTCCTTTGAAGTCTGTGACAGATTATCGATCGCAAATTCGTCCTTGTAAACCTTATAGCCGGCTTTAACAGTTTCGTCAGCTTCGAGCCACTTGGTCATGCGGGACTCTTTGTTTGCCTTTTCAGCCTCGCTGTAAAGGTCATTCAGCTTTGTCTCCCATGTACCGTCGCTCTCCGCTGCTGCCTTCCAGTTCTTGAACGAATCGTATCTTACCGATTCCTTGAGGTCATCGGTAACGGACTGGTAAAGCTGTACCGCTTCCGACCAGCCGGCGCGGATATTTGCGGCTTCTTCATCTATCTGCTCTTCGGTAGCGCCTTCGCCGAGGTTCTGCTTTGCAAGCTCGGTAGCCCTTGTAAAGCGGATATTGTTGCCCTCTTCATCTGTATCGGTAATTTTTACCACTGTACCGTTTTCGGTATCAATAATGCCGTTCTGGACCGCGCTGTCGAAGAAATCATGAGATATGGTCTGGAACGAGACATTGAGCGTTTTATCTCCCACCTGGAACGAAAGGGTATTCGTACCGGACTTGACATTTGAAAGATCAAGGGAGTTTTCGGACTTCATTTCGCCTGTTCCGGAAATGGTGATACCTTTTCCTGCGCGGGAAACGAAGGTAAGCTCAACGCTCGACGAAGATGAGCTTGCGCTGCTCTGAGCGGCAGCCTTGTTAGCCTCTACGGCAGCAAGAACCTTTGCCTTCTGAGTATCGTAGTCATAATCGGGAATGTCAAAGTCAAAATCAACCACATCGTCGAGGCTGTTATAGGTCGTACCGTCAACAACAACCGGCCAGCCGCTAACACTGCCGGAATTTGACGACGAAGACTGCGGGATACCGCCCTCCGCCTTAACATACACCATACCCTCATTGCCGGAATCGCCGACAGAGTCATTGCTCTCGCCGAAAGCCTTTTCGAGTGCGTCGTTTATGTTCTTTATCGAAGCCGCTGCGTCAGCGCCGCCCTTGAACGTTATGTTCTTCTCGACATCGCCGACGGTAACGGTAATACCGTACTCCTTGCCTTCCTCGAGCTTGCTTGCATCTATCTTTGCGTTTCCGCCGAGCGAGTTGCCCTTGAGCTGAGCCTGCTTTGCGGTCTTGTTTACGTTTACCTTATATTCGCCGGGGTTGGAATTGATCGTGGTCTGAACGGTGATGCCGCTCATTACCGCTTCCGCGCCTGTGGAGTTATACACCTTTGAGGCGTACTTGTTCCACATCGAGTTTCCCGCGATATAGGAATCCTTGTTGAGAATGTCAAAATACTTGTTCTTGACGTTCTGCATCTTGGATATGACATCTCTGTAAGCTTCCTGGGTAGCCTCATATTTGAGAACGTTGCGTTCCTGTTTTGTGGCTTTGAGCTTCGTATTGGCTGTAAGAGCGTTGATTATGGACTCGGTATCGAGACCGGAGTTCATACCGCTCATTCTTATCATATCATTTGCCATAATGAATCAAATCCTTTCTGTCGGTTTGGCATAAGCCGGGTCCTTCCATTCCCTCGGAAAGACCTTACTGATCCTTTTTCAGCGTGAGCAGAGCGTCGAGAGCGTCCTTGGAAACAGCCTGTGAGGAATCGAGGTTGGTCTCCTGTGCATTTCTCAGCTCGTTGCGGATTATCTTTATATCCTTCGGCGCAGAGATGCCGAGCTTTACTCTGTCCTTTGCGACTTCGAGCACGGTGATCTCTATGTTATCCGCGATAATAACGCTCTCTTCTGTTTTTCGTGTAACTACGAGCATTATTTCACCTCCCGCGGCGCATAAATGGGCATTCTGAAAGGATAATCGAGCGGGAGTATAACCTGTATCGCCTTATGCTGCTGTTTATTGATAACAATAGGCGACTTCATATTTACGGTAGTATGCTTATAGTCTGCGGGGACCTTTGCTATTACGAGCGCAGTAGCATCGCCGTCCTTGTCGAGACCGAGCTGTGAGCGCTCATTGTCCGCAAGCATCACCGTGAAGCCTCCGTCGATAAGCACGGGGTTGAAAACGATGAAGCAGAGTCCGGGATCGTCCATGGACTGGAGCCACATCGGGTAAACATCATCGCCGAGCGGTGAGAGCAGCGCGAACTTCTTGCTGTCCTCGAAAGCATAGAGCCCGTTCGGAAAATCATAAACGTCCTTTTCATCGACTTCTATAGTTCCGAAATCCCTTGTTTCAATACTTATCATATCCGTATTTTCCTTTCATTGACCAGAACTGATTGACTGATTAACCGTGTACATCTACTTTGGGAACATAGTTGGGATCCGACTGCGGGGGAACGTAGATCGGATCGCCGAGGTACTCGATCTCTACCTTGGGCAGCTGGGTAACGTTGAATTCTACCTTGCCCGGAATGAATTCAAAGGGGGTAGCCTGGGTGTTCTCCCAGTCTATATTCACATCGCCGGCATCGTAGTTGATATTGAGCACGCCGTCCTCGAATGTGATATCCGCGCCCTCCTTCGGCAGGAAATCCATTATGGTCTGGATAGTCTGACCCGCCTTGTTGTTCTGTGCCGCTATCTCAGCGGGAGAAACGCCTCTTGCAAGCTGATCGCCTTCACCGACGATCTTTGCGGTACCCTGATACGCTATCGAGATCCCGTCGTTTGCCTTGCGCTTGATAAGATCCCCGTCGGTATAGTTGCCGTAGCCCATGCTCGAACGCGCCGCATAAGTATCTATATTGATCTTCGGCGGCTCAGAGTGGATCTTAAGCTCGCCGTGCTTGGTCTGGATATTCATTTTCAATGACTTATCCGGATCGCCCGCATTCGGATTTCTCATTTCTCCCTTTCTGATATTGATCTCGACTTTTATCGGAACGGAAGTTATACTGAGAAGATTATTGTCAACCATTTCTGATCAGCTCCTTTCATTTAAGATCATCAGTTAATGTAATTGAATATCGACTGGGACAGCACCGACGAACCCATCTGGAGTGAAGCGTTGTAAACGGATTCGAGCACCTTCCACCTTGTGATCTCGGAGGGAAGATCCGTGCTCTCGATGTCGTTCTGCTTATCCTTGAGGTTTATCATTACGTCTGCGAGTCTGTCCTCGTTGAACTCAATGAACTTTGAATGTGTACCGAGGTCCGCTATCGCTATGGAAAGATTGCTCTGTGCCGCGTAGATAAGATCCGCGTATCTTGCTACCATCTGGTGATCGCCCTTGCGCAGCATCTTTCCCGCATCGAGAACGAGCTGGATTATGTTCTTTGCGTAACCGTCCACCTCGTTGAACTCGAACTCGTTTGAAGCGCCCTTGGTGTTGTCGATAACGACGTGACCGCCGTCAACGTCGTACTGTATCGTACCGAGATCATTCACTCTCGGCACCGGCGTTTCTCCGAACGCACCGGATCCCGCCATTCTCTTGTTTGTTTTCTCGACAGTTTCGGCTACGGTACCGCCCATATCCATTACGACTTTCTTACCGCCGAGATTGACCGCGTATATCTTGGAAGGATCGGCAGAACTGCTGTCCATCGCTCCCTGAATATCCACGCCGCCGTCCGCCGTTGCATTTACATCGCCGTAATCGCCGTAGTTTGATACCTGCGCGGGCTGTTTACCCGCGTCGATTATCATACCGTTTGCATGCACCTCGAACTTGCCCTCTCCGAACGCATCATTCAGCGCACTTGTAAGGTTGTTCATGGAATCCGTAACGGTATCGCCGCCCCGGAAGTCAACGTACTTTGTCTTGCCGTTCATTGTGACTTCAAGGGAGTAGTACTCGTTTCCGGTCATTGCCGAGAAATCTATCGAACCCGTGGTATCGTCTATCGCTGCGTTCTTGTAGGGATACCATGTCGGATCGTCTATATAGTGGAACTGACCGTCCTCGGTTATCTCCGGGGTCTCCTGGAATGCTTCCTTGAGCTGGGCGTTGATGTTCTCAACAGTCTCGGCGTTGGTATTGCCGCCGATGAACTTGATAGTTCTCGCCTTGCCGCCGGCGGAGATATCCATTGAATACTCATTGCCGGGGGTTATGGAGTTGAGCTCGATCGAAGCGGTCTTGTTGGTCATACCGCAGCCGGTACACTGCACGCCGTTGAAAGTTATCGGCAGAGCGGACTGATCGTCGATACGTCCGTTGGTCTTGTCGGTGGACATTCCTATACCGATATCGAGGTAGGAAACTCCGCTGTAGGGGAAGCTGTCCGGGTCATTCGAAGAGTTTACCGAAACTCCGTTGTATGTAAGATACTTGCCGTCCTCGGAACCCTCGATCTTGAATGCCGCAGTCTCATTGTTGAGTCCGCCGAACACCTTTCTGTCGGCGATGTCGATATTGAGGGACTGCACCATTTCCTCGGCGTAGTTGTCTATCGACATAGCGATGATATTCATATCATCGGGGTTTCTTGTGCCGTCCGCGCCCTCGACAAGCTTCTCGTATGTGGTCTGGAGTATTGTTGAGAGCGACATCAGCGAAGTCTCGGCGTTTGTGTATATCGAATCCGCGGTCTTGAGGTTATCCTGGTAGGTCTCTACTTCAGCCATTGACTTTCTGAGGCGGAGAGCTCTTGCCGCATCGATCGGGTTTTCGCTTGCGCGGTCGAACTGGCGGCCGGAATATATCTTCTTTTCCGAGTTGTACTTATCGCCGTAGTTTGTCTCATATCTGCTGAGATAATTGCGGCGAATGGTATCTCCGGCTATTCTCATGGGGATCCCTCCTTAAATTACAGACCTACTCTGCCCGTGTTGTTTATAAGACGGTCGAGTGCGTCATCGAGAGCTGTCATAAGTCTCGAACTTGCGTTGTACCAGTTCTGGTAGGTCAGCATATTGATGCCTTCCTCGGTCTCCGATACGCCGGATACCGCGTCCCTGCTGTCAAGGAGAGCGTTGGAGGTAGCGAATGCAGCCTCATGTCTGCTCTCATAGTAATCTATGTTCTGACCGATACGGTTGCTTATGAAGAGCAGGTAGTCGTATGCGGTACCCTCATAGTCTCCTCTTCCGCCGAAGTCGAGCTGCTTCTTGTTGATGCTCTCGATAAGGCGGTTGATGTGATTGCCGTCAAGGCTCAGCTCCCACGCGCCGGTCTTTTCGTTCTGCACTTCACCGATCATGGTAGCGTCTTCCATCCATGTATCTGCGATACGGATATTATCCATTGTCATATCCATATCCTCATAGGATACGTCGCCGTTGCGGTAATCGTTGGTGCAGAAGAGCAGGCGGTCCTTGTCTATGAGCTGACCGTTCTCGTCAACAGCGCCGTTGAAATAGTTGAGGAAGTTTCCAAAGGTATGGGCGAAAGAGTCCATTGTTGACTCGTAATACGGGATTCCGTAGGAGTCATTCTGATATCCTGTGGCATAAACTCCGTTTCCGTTGAGGATATCGGTGTAAGCTTTTAGCTCGCCGGTGGAGAACTTCGCTTCATCTCCGGAAGTCCAGCGGAGAACTGCCGCGTCATAAGCCGCGTAATCGCGCTGGAGCTCGGATTCGAACTCGCCTTCTATCTTGGTGCTGCTCTTCATATAGAGTTTTTCGTATTTCTCGCCGTTTATGATCTCAACGCCGTCCATAAGGACTCTTACCGAGCCGTCCGCGTTGTTGTAAACGCTGATGCTGCCCTTGTAGGAGAGCTCATCGAGGAGCAGGTTCCGCTCGTCGAGCATTTCGTTCGGTCCGTACGAACCGGTGACGGAATCGCCCTTGGCATACTTTTCAAGCGCCATTGAAGCGTACTCCTTGACTATGGACTTGTTATAGTTCACGATGCGCTCAATGATGTTGTTGGTATCCTCTATGGAGGTTTCGAGCGCTTCGAGGTTGGTGAGCTTGAGATCTTCAAGGTCAGCGCGGTAGGTATGGAGCAGGTTTGTCATATTGAACGCCTGGTTGCGGACGATACTTGCAAGCTCCTCGTTATCCGGCTGCGACGCGTATTTGGAGAGCGCGTCCTTGAATGTATCGAGGCTGTTTGAAAGACCTTCGGTGGTGATGTTGTCGAGTACGGTCTCGACTTCCTTCAGGATATCGGACTTTGTGCTGTACTCGGCAACGAAGGGTGTGGATTCACGGTATCTCTTGTCTATGTAGGGATCGCGCACCTGATCCACGCCTATTCCGATAGCGCCCTGACCGGCGAGGGACATCTTGGAAGTTGTCGTCTGCCAGTAATTTGTGTGGTTGAGATAGCTTGATCCGATATCGACCTGCTGTCTCGTATAACCCTCTACCTTTGAGTTGGAGAGGTTGCTTCCCGTGATATCGAGGGCTTTCTGGGAAAGCTGTATTGTACGCTTGGACATTTCAAGTCCGAGAAACGTTGAACGCATGGTATATCAATCCTTCCTGCGCAGACGGATTTCAGACATTTCCGAAGAATCCGCCCGAGGTGTTGTGCTTGGTGACTTTCACGCCTTTTCCGGTATATGTGGAGGACGTGGAGTGAGTACGATTGATGAGCTTTTCCTGAACGGAGAGCTTACGCTCGATGATCTCGATGATATCGGCGTTTGTCGATTTTATCGTCTCCACATACTTTTCCATTGCGCTGCACTCCAGCAGGAGCTTGTTCTTGAGCTCCGGCGGGCATTCGTCAACCAGCTCTCTCGCCTTTTTCCCGGCGAGACCGAGCTTCTCGAAGAGGGTGAGGCGCTTTGCTTCGAGGTCATTGCCTTCCATGATGAACTTCTGTTCGACGGTAAGGGAGTCGAGCAGCCATGTGAGCTCATCGGCGATGACCTTTGCGCGCTTTTCGGAAACGAAAGCCGACAGCGCCTCGAAATGCCTGTTGTACTTCTCCATAAAGGCTATTACTTCCTTAGCGATATCTGTTGTCATTTCCTCAGCCTCCTTTTAGTCAACTTATGCGGACAGCATTACTTTCAGGCGATGATAGCGGCAGCGACAGCTTCCGACGATACGGGGCAGTTGTCTCCCGCGTACTTCTCGGCGAGTGCCGCAAGTCTTTCCTCGCTTGCAGGCGCATTTGCGCGGGAAGCGGCAGCGGTCTGAGCCGCGGCGAGGGAACGTCCGAAGTTGAACTCCACCTTATCGGTATTCACCGCACTCCTTGCGGAAGAATCGCTCTTCTTCGCGGATACAGGCTTGCTGTATCTCTTATAAGCGCCGATAGAGTTTAAATGCAGGTTATTTATCTCCATATATCTTCACTCCTTTGCAGATAAATCACAGACAATACATTACATATATATTATCGTCAAGTCCCTCAAAAACTTTAGGCGCGCCCCGCTTTTTTTATGATTTTTGTGAAATTTGCGGTATTTTCGGAGAATTCACAAGGTTATTGTTTACATTTTCGCAAAAAACTGATATAATATTAACCGATGCGAAACCTTTTCCGATGTTTTGCGTCTTTATTCATAGGACTTCTGCAAAGTGAAGCATACTATATTATAACATAACAGCTAAATATTTGCAGTCCGTTTTCTCATTTTTGTGAAAAATGATATCAAAATTCGTAGAAAATAACAATATTCAGGAGGAAAAATGAAGAAGAGAATATTGACAGCTTCCATGTTTGCGGCAATACTTGCGGTATCCGCCTGCGGAAACGGCGCAAAGCCGGTCCC
>ODAI014476466.1_pt1 | contig 10578 bp, 13 predicted proteins | sample 1539321 | NCBI WGS metagenome assembly ODAI01 (sample SAMN02144231, study PRJEB22623) | gut metagenome | biome: sheep rumen | host: Ovis aries | place: New Zealand | reverse complement strand
TGACTATAAAAATTTCTGCATGTAGTTCCTGCAGCTTTCCATGCACTTTTTCCTGCGGTTTTCCGGGAAGCAGGGTAGATGGGCAGGCGTAGACAAGCATGGGCAGGCACTGTAAAACGGTTGTATAGGGAGTCCGGGGAGTGTTATAATTTGCTGGAAATCATTAACCGATTAAGATTGGTCTTATTACTTGTCCTGCGGAACAGCCGGATATTATGTTACTTATGAGGCTTGTTTCAGCGGCAGGTTTGGAACCACAGTTTCAGAAAAGCAGATGAAAGACGACAGCATTGGTGACGGCAATTGCAACGGAGGTTTTTTAGAAAATGGAAGACATGACAAAGAAAAACACTAATACTGATGTCAACGGCGCAGCAGGGACGGGCATGCCTCTGATCGGCGATAAGGCTCCTGCCTTCCGCTCGATGACAACCATGGGAAAATGCAATTTCCCGGAGGACTACAGCGGCAAGTGGGTAGTATTTTTCTCCCATCCTGCAGATTTTACACCTGTGTGCACGACGGAGTTTATTGCTCTGGGGAGACGAGCGGAGGAATTCAAAGCGATCAACACAGAGCTTCTGGGCCTTTCCATCGATTCCCTGCATTCCCACCTGGCATGGGCGGAAAGCATCGAGCACATTGATCTGGGAGGAAAAGGAAAGATTGTGCTTCCTTTCCCGATCGTTGCGGATGTCAGCATGAAGGTGGCAAAACTCTATGGAATGCTGCAGACAGTAGCCAGCACACAGACTGTCCGCGCCGTTTTTATCATCGATCCCGAGTCCATCATCCGCGCCATTCTGTTTTATCCTATGTCAACAGGACGAAATATTGATGAGATCAAGAGAATTGTCCTCTCACTGCAGAAACATGATGAGGAAAATATCTCCACACCTGCGGATTGGAATCCCGGCGATGACGTAGTCCTCGGAGCTCCTCTCACCCTTGAAACAGCACGGGGAAGACTGGCAGATCCTGACGAGAAGCTGAAAAAATACAGCTGGTATCTCACAATGAAACAAGATGACTGACCTAAAGAAACCGTGATTATCAGAACTGTGATCGTTAATTGTGTGATCGTTAATAGTGTGATCGTTAATAGTAACTTTGGAAATGGGGACCGGAAACGGTCCTCTTTTTATTACGCGGAACATTGCTGTAAGTTCAAACCCCGGGATTTTAGAATTTGTTTATATTTTTTACAAATTATATATTGACTATGTGTTATATATGATGTATAACATATAACGTAAAGAGAACAAAGGAAACAGATGCAGGGGCCGGATAAAAGATGAATCGGAACAGGAACAGTTCCGATCACCGATCAGCCAGAAGAGTAAATGCCCCGCATCTGATTATAAAAAAGGAGGTATACATTATGTTCAGACCTACAGTTTTTACAAGAGACAATTTCTGGAGAAACCCTTTTTATGAATTTGACAGGATGTTTCCTGATCTTTGGACTGACAATACAGAGCTGGAGAAGAGCTTCTCCGGATTCTCCACAGATGTGATCGAAAAAGACGGCAACTACATCCTGCAGGCCGAGCTTCCGGGCTTCACCAAGGAGGATATCACCATTGATCTCAAGAACGATATTCTGACCATCGCAGCTTCCCACAAGGAAGAGAAGAAGGAAGATGACAAAGAGACCAAATACCTGCGCAGAGAGCGCAGAGAGAGCTCTTACTCCAGAAGCTTCCGCGTTGCGAATGTCACTCCTGAAGATATCGCTGCCACCTATGAGAACGGTGTCCTGGAAGTCACCTTCCCCAAGAGGGATAAACTTCCCGAAAAGGAAGCACAGCGTATTACCATCAAATAAAAAAGCAGTTTCTGATGAATGATGAATAATATATAACTGCTGAATGATCAAACGATGATTCTACGTGCGGGCAGCCGTCCGGAATGAGACAGCTGCCCGCATGGATGATCATAAATCATCATTTCTCACCACTCTCACCACCATGACCGCGGATTCCGTTTACAACGGGACCGCGGTTTTTTTGATTCTGTCTTCGTTCTCCTTTAATGTTTTTGCTTTCTGTTTTTCTTTAGTTTTGTTTAGTCCGGAAAAGGCTCTGCGGCAGACAGATGTGATATACTTATTTATGCCTGTGAGCCCGATTGAACCGATTGAAAATGAACTTAAAAATCGGCTGTCTCAGGAACGATAAGGAATTGTGAGGGATGATAAATGATAACGGAAGATCAGATTCTGGAGTGGGCAAAAGAGCTGCAGAGCATTGCGCAGGCGGGACTTTTCTACGGAAGAGATGTTTTTGACCGGGAGCGATATCAGCGGATCCGCGAGATTGCCGCACAAATGCTGGCGATGCGGGCAGACCTTCCTATGGATAAGGTCATCGATTGTTTTTGTACGGATACGGGCTACCAGACCCCTAAGGTGGACACGCGGGCGGTTGTCATCCGCAACGGAAAGATTCTGCTGGTCCGGGAAGGGGACGGCAGATGGTCCCTGCCCGGAGGGTGGTGCGAATTCAATCTGTCACCTGCGGAGAATGCTGTCAAGGAAGCAAAGGAAGAGGCGGGGGTTGATGTTATTGTCAAGAAGCTGATCGCTATTCACGACAAGAACAAACACAATCCGAAACCGTATCTGTTCAGCGTTCTTAAAATATTCTATGAGTGTGAGCTTGTCGGCGGGGAATTTGCCCCCAATATAGAGACCTCCGCGAGCGGGTATTTCGGTATAGACGAGCTTCCGCCTATGGCGGAGGAAAAGTGCAGTGAAGCTCAGGTCAGGATGTGTTTTAAGGCATGCAGTACGGAGAACTGGACAGTTCAGTTTGACTGATAAAAAAACTCTGCGAAATGCATATATAGACAGAGTGCCCGAATAGAAAACGGCGGACAATGCAGATCAAAAAATATGCGGACAAAAAAAGAGGTGCTGAAATAGAGCGCTGGGGAAAATGCAGACAAAAATAAATTCAGAAAAAAGATGTTGACTAATCAACGAATGGATGCTATGATGTCGGACGTTGATTAGTCAACATTTTTTATAGTCAGCATAATAACGGAGGAGAAAATATGTCCATTCGTATAATTACAGATTCCACAGTAGATGCGGATGCATCCTATACAGAGAACTTTTCGATTGTCCCGCTCACAGTTACTTTCGGCGAAGAAGAATATAAAGACGGTATTGACCTGAACAAGCAGGATTTTTATAAAAAACTGGAGAGCAGCGATATACTGCCCAAGACCAGCCAGGCTTCTCCGGACACCTTTGCACAGGTTTTCAAATCATTGGGGAAAGACGAGGAGGCGATTGTGATCACTGTCACCTCCAGATTGTCCGGCACCTATCAGAGCGCCAGGATCGCAGCGGAGGATTACCCCAATGTGCGTGTTGTAGACAGCCGCAATGTCTCGATTGGTTCCGGCGTCCTCGCGGAATACGCACAGCAGTGTGCGGATCAGGGGATGGGACTCGATGAACTGATGGAACATCTCATGAAAAAGCGCGATGAGATCTGTCTGGTAGCGCGTCTTGACACGCTGGAGTACCTTAAAAAAGGAGGCAGGATTTCAAAGACAACTGCTTTCGCCGGGGGCGTCCTGAAAATCAAGCCCGTTGTGACTATGAAAGACGGAGAACTGGTCATGCTGGGCAAGGCGAGGGGCTCCAAAAAGGCAAACAACCTTCTGATCGAGCAGGTCAATCAGAACGGAATTGACTATAAAAAGCCTGTTCTTCTGGGCTATACCGGTACTTCTGACGCCATGCTCAAAGAATACATTTCCGACAGCCGCGCTCTCTGGGAGGGGAAAGCGGTCCGTCTTGACTGTGAACAGCTCTGCAGCGTGATTGGAACTCACGCCGGCCCCGGAGCCGTGGCAATCGCTTTTTTCCGTGCAAATACAGATACGCAGTAAACAGGGATACCGGGATTTCCCGGTTCCGCCGACATGATGACCAACTGAAAAGGATCCGAATTATGATCGACCGCTTTGAACACTTTACAATGGATATTTTCAGTATATCCAGATCCTGGAACAGGCTTGCGACCGACGAGATGAAAAAATATGGTCTGCGGGGTGCCTATGCTCTATATCTGGTGATGATCGGGAGCAGCGAGGGGCAGATGACTGCTGCCAGGCTTGCGGAGCTTTGTCAGCGCGACAAGGCGGATGTCTCCCGGGCAATTGCCGCTTTTCAGAAAGAGGGAATTTTAGATCCATATAACGGAGCAAGATATCGGGCACCGCTTAGACTGACTGAAAAGGGAAAGACTCTGGCAGAACAGATCAGCCGGCGGGCATCGGAAGTCATTGAGCAGGCCGGGCAGGGAATTTCTGCAGAAATGAGTGAAAATATGTACCGCTGTCTGGATATCATAGCAGGAAACATGCGGGAAATCTGCGAGAACGGAGAATGACTGTTTCCGGTGCCCATAGGGGACATGCCGACTGCAGAGCTGCCTATTGCAGAGCAGCCCGGCTTTGTCTCTGATGCCATCTCCTCTGTCCTTTCGGGACTTACTCTTTTTCGACTGATGAGGCTGTTGAGAAAGACTTTTCCGGTGTCCATACGGGACACAGACTGCCGGCTCTTGTTCCTGTTCTGTGTGCAGATGAATCACCGGACAGCGTTTGATCTGGGAAATCTGTACTTGCCTTTTATTCAAATCGGAGTAAGATAGAGCATGCTTGCAGTCTGAATGATAATGATAGAAAGACAAGACTATATAAGAGGAAAGGGAGATGGACAGATATATCCTGGCATCGCAGTCGCCGCGAAGGCGCGAGCTTCTGCATCTGGTTTTAAATGAGTATGAAGTGATTCCTGCACAGGGAGAGGAGGTCGTGCGCAGCACAGACCCAGCGGAGGTCGTGAAGGAGCTTTCCTGCTGCAAGGCGATGGAAGTGGCTGAAAAGGTGAAGCCCTGTGACGGAGACCGTATCATCGTCATCGGCGCGGACACAGTGGTCGCAGTGGACGGGGAGATTCTCGGAAAGCCTGCGGACCGTGCGGACGCAGCGCGTATGATCGGAATGATTCAGGGACGGGAACATCATGTGTACACAGGTGTGACAGTCTGCCTGATTGGAGATACACACACTGAAAGCGGAAAAATGTCTGCGGAAGGCGGTATCCTCCATTTTTCCTTCAGCGAAGAGACTGCGGTCGATGTATTTCCGATGAACCGGGGCGAGATCGAGGGATATATTTCCCTCAAGGAGCCTTATGACAAAGCCGGAGCCTATGGAATCCAGGGAGCTTTCAGTATTTTTATACGCGGAATCCGGGGTGACTACAACAATGTCGTCGGCCTTCCGGCTGCCAGGCTGTATCATGAGATGGCAGGACGCGGCCTGCTGTAAAGTGATAGTGATTAATAATCCTCAAGAAAGCTGTGTCTCTCGCCGTTGATCTTGTATCCGAGAACTTTGTTGAGGACGACGTTTTCGGTAGCGCGGAAAAGGTTGCTCTCCACCTGTGGGATGGTCTTTGAGAGGGAGGCGATCAGGCGCTTGGTCTCAAGGCGTTTGGAGGCGGAAGGCTCGTCGGAGATTCCCTCCTTTGCCAGGGCCTCTGTGAAGCGGCAGGCGCACTGAAGGAAGCGAAGTCCGTTGTGATCCCGCCAGCGGATGATGTCTTTTTCACGGATGAGATACATGGGCCTGATGAGCTCCATGCCTTCAAAATTGGTGCTGTGGAGCTTGGGCATCATTGCCTGGTATTGGCCGGAGTAGAGCATGCCCATCAGGATAGTCTCGATGACATCGTCGTAGTGGTGTCCGAGCGCGATTTTGTTGCAGCCGTGTTCTTTGGCGAAGCGGTAGAGATAGCCACGGCGCATGCGGGCGCACAGATAGCAGGGGGACTTCTCGATGGTGTAAACTGCATCGAAAATGCTGGTATCACAGAATTCGACCGGGATACCGAGCAGCTTTGCGTTCTTTTCGATAAGACGCCGGTTTTCTGTGAGATATCCTGGATCCATGCTCAGAAAGACGAGGGAGAAAGGGAACTTATTGTGGCGTTTCAGCTCCTGAAAGAGCTTGGCCATCAGCATGGAATCCTTGCCTCCTGAGATGCAGACCGCGATCCGGTCTCCTTCCTCAACAAGCTCGTACTGTACGACAGCCTTTTCGAAACGACCGACCAGGTCATGGCGGAAGGTCTTGCGAAGAGTCTTGTCAACGTCATTTCTGTATGTCTCGAAATCCAGGTCAGTATTGTAGATATCAATATTTCTATAGTCAGTAGTCATAGGAATAATCTTCTTTTTATCAAAGGTCTTTTATAAAACACCTTTTGTCTGCGTGACTGTCGGCAGAGAGAATTGCGTCCTGCCCGATTTTTAAACAGCGCGGGAATCAGGATATTATCGTTATAAATGGTGTTTTAAAAGGTATTTGCGGTATGAATAAACGGCGGTGCGGGAAAACGGATTTCCTGCATCGCCGTCTTTTTACTGTTGTGTTCCGGCGCGGGACGGGGAGAAACAGAGGAATGTGTATGATCTGCACCCCTGTCTTTTCGTCTGTCATATGCTTTCAGGCTGCTGCCGCGGACAGATGATCACCAGTCAATTTCCTGTTCTGTATATTTCTCGTCGCAGTAGCGGCAGCGGTAGGTCTTGTGCCTTGAGTCGGCGAGATAGAACATATGCTGAATCCCCTGCTCGATGGAAGTGATGCAGCGGGGATTGTGGCACTTTATGACATTTTTGACTTCTTTGGGGAGGGATATACTCTTTTTGTCTACGAGGTCACCGCCCTTGATGATATTGACAGTGACACCGGGATCGATAAAGGCAATGACGTCCAGGTTGATCGTGTCGGCGTCAGTCTCGATCTTGAGAATATCCTTTTTGCCCATGGCATTACTGCGGGCGTTTTTTATGATCGCGACGGTGCAGTCCAGTTTGTTGAGTTCCAGATAGTGGTAGATCAGCATGCTTTTTCCGGCCTGGATGTGATCAAGCACGATGCCGTTTTCAATTTTTCCTACATTCAGCATTATATTCTCCTTTTATTTGCCCTGAAGAGAATTGCGTCAGACTCAAAACCTCAAGAGCTCGAAAAATCGAGATCAGCCCTGTTGAATCGGAGCACATTTCCGGCGGGAAGCTTCTGCGGTTTAGTACATTGGTTCAGTACCGAAGAAAACCGCGTCACAGGGGGAGTTTTCCGGAGCCTTCTTCGATGACACTGCCATCGTCGCCGACTTTGATCCCGAGAAGGGTGAGTATGAGGGCCATGCGCACGTAAACACCATACTGTACCTGCCGGAAATAGGCGGCGCGTGGATCGCTGTCGACCTCGACGGCAATCTCGTTTACGCGGGGAAGGGGATGGAGAACGAACATATCGTTTTTGGCCTTGCGCATGATTTTATGGGTCAGAATATAGAAATCTTTCAGGCGGATATAATCCTCCTCGTTGAAGAAACGCTCGCGCTGCACGCGGGTCATGTACAGGATATCGAGTCTTGCGATGACATCGTCCAAACGGATGTATTCCTCGTAGGGAATACCTTTTTCCTCCAGCATCTCCGTGACATAGTCGGGGATTTTCAGCTCGCGGGGGGAGATGAAAATAAAGCGGATGCCGGGATAGCGTGACATGGCGTCAATCAGGGAGTGGACCGTACGGCCGAACTTGAGGTCGCCGCACAGGCCGACCGTCATGTTGTTGAGCCGCTTCTTAAGGGAGCGGATCGTCATGAGGTCTGTCAGAGTCTGCGTGGGATGCTGGTGACCGCCGTCGCCGCAGTTGATGATCGGGATGCGGGATGCCTGTTTCGCGACCATAGCCGCGCCCTCCTTGGGATGACGGATGGCAGCAATATCTGCGAAGCAGGAGACTGTACGAATGGTATCTGCTATGCTCTCGCCCTTGGAGACAGAGGAACTGTTGGCGTCCGAGAAGCCCATGGTGGAGCCTCCCATATTCAGCATGGCTGTCTCAGTGCTGAGCCTGGTGCGTGTTGAAGGCTCATAGAAGAGTGTCGCCAGTTTCTTACCGCGGCACGCGTTGGCGTATTTTTGCGGATTTGCTTCAATGTCTGCAGCGATATCGAAAATAGCATCGAGTTCGCTCACAGAAAAATCAAGTGGTGTCAGAATATGGCGCATACACGATCCTTTCTTTGAAAACAAGCATTACCTGTTCGCCCCATAGCCGCAGCAGAAGGCTGCAAACCTGCAAGCATTCAAACCTGCAAGCATTCAAGCCTGCAAGCATTCAAGCCTGCCGGCATGGTTCGCTGTGTCCGGCCCGGAATCACAACAGTTCGAAAATATGTAAATTCGAATATTGTAATACATGAAAACAGGCAGTCAGGCGAGGGGTTCAAAGGCAATTTCCTTCGCTTCGAGGAACCTGCGGATTGCTTTGTCCCACAATATATCAGCATTTTTATTCATAGTAAAGCTTTTCATAGAAATTCCTGAGAGAAGAGATACTTCGCCGTCCTTGTAGCGGATCGTCAGCACAAAGGCGCCCACGCTCGACAGAAGCTCATCCTCGCCTCCCTTCCGCAGCATTTTTTCCATAAGCTCCGGTTTCAGATGCAGGACAAACTGAAAAGAGACGGGCGCTTTTTTGCCCCGGATCAGATCCCGCAGGTAGGGACGTATCTCGCTCCAGGCCGTATAATCGTAGGGACGCTGTGCAGGATCCTCCCAGACGTCTTTTTCAAAAAAGTCCCTGTTCAGCCTGCCGTCTACATGCCAGATGACACCCATCTGCAGTGTCCCTTCCGACAGAAGGAAAGAATCAAAGGTATTTCCTGAAAACAGCCTTGACATGAAACTGCCAAGGCCGGTGATTTTGAGTGCGATCATGCCGGTAACCTCATTGGATAGAAAATCAAAGAAGATAATAAAATCAAAGAACTTCAAAGAAATTCGATGGTTGCGGCAAAAGAGCGTAAGAGAACTATGAGGCCGATCTGTACAAGCAGGATCAGCGGGAGCCCGAAGCGGAACTTCGGTTTGCGTGTTTTGTGGTGAAAGAGCACCATGCCCAGGATGGATCCAATGCTTCCTCCGATAATGGCAAACAGCAGGAGAACCGATTCCGGAATGCGGTAGCGGTGCTCCATGGCACGGATCTTGTCAGATGCCATGGACGCGATGCCTAAGAAATTTACGATGACAAAGTATATAATCAATATGATTTTTGCGAGCATTTGATTCCTCATTCGGTAATAACCGCCGGAAGCGGTTTTTACGGTTTTTGATTTTTTGGTTTTACGGTTTTTGATTTTGGATTTTATGGTATTTGATTTTCAAGTTTTACGGTTTTGATTTTAATAGTTTTACAGTTTTTGAATTTAATAGTTTTACAGTTTTGGGTTTTACAGTTTTACGGTTTTGAATTACAGTTTTTTATAGTGCCGTTCCTATTTTAATAGCTGCCATGTTCAAGCGCAAGAGCGAAAAAAACGCTCGACAGCGATTTTGGGTCTCTTTTTCCCCTTTTTTCTCTCAGGATGATTTTGCTATTAGGACGACGGAGAATCCCGGATTGTAAGAGGTCACTCATGCCGCGGAAAAGCGAAGCGACCAGGCCGCCGAAAGAGAGAAAGATCACCACTGGGGCTGAGGGAGCGAAGCGACCGGAGGCCGTTGCGGACAAAAGGTCACGTATGCCGCAGAAAAGCGAAGCGACAGAGCAATGGAAAGAGAGAAAGATCACCACTGGGGCTGAGGGAGCGAAGCGACCGGAGGCTCTTGCGGACAAAAGGTCACGCATGCCGTGGAAAAGCGAAAGAAAAAAACAGCCGGACCGTATTGCGGTCCGGCCCGGCTGCACTATCCCTTATTATTAGAAATTATTAGAATTTTAGAATTATTAGATGATTAAATGGTTTACCTGTTTAATTACACAGCTTATTTGTCCAGAAGACCTGCCTGCTGCATCTTCATCGCGCGGACTTTTGTGGAAAGGCCGAAGAGGGTGATAAAGCCGCTTGCGTCGTGGTGATCATAGAGGTCACCGGTGGTGAAGGAGGCAAGGCTCTCGCTGTACAGGGAGTAGGGAGAGGTCGTACCGGCCTTGATGATGTTGCCCTTGTAGAGACCGAATTTGACTTCGCCGGTGACATATTTCTGTGTGGACTCGATGAAGGCCTGCTCTGCCTCGCGAAGAGGAGAGAACCACTTGCCTTCGTAGACCAGGCTTGCAAACTTGTGGCCGATCTCATCTTTAAGCTCATAGGTCTCACGGTCGAGGATGAGCTCTTCAAGCTGCTGGTGTGCTTCCATCAGAATGGTTCCGCCGGGGGTCTCATAGACGCCGCGGGACTTCATGCCGACAACACGGTTCCCGACGATATCGATGATGCCGATGCCATTCTCGCCGCCCAGTTTGTTGAGCTTGCGGATGATATTGGCGACAGACGTAGCCTCGCCGTTAAGAGTCTTGGGAACGCCCTGCTCGAAGGTCAGGGTGACATAGGTGATCTCATCGGGAGCCTTCATGGGAGTCTGGCTCAGGACAAGCAGGTGGTCATAGTTGGGCTCCAGAGCGGGATCCTCGAGCTCAAGACCTTCGTGGCTGATGTGCCAGAGGTTGCGGTCGCGGCTGTAG
>ODAI013858618.1_pt1 | contig 10578 bp, 7 predicted proteins | sample 1539321 | NCBI WGS metagenome assembly ODAI01 (sample SAMN02144231, study PRJEB22623) | gut metagenome | biome: sheep rumen | host: Ovis aries | place: New Zealand | reverse complement strand
TTTTGTTCGTCCGAAGGACGAAATGAGCTTGACATCAAGGAATGTGTCCGTTGTGTAAATGCACCGCAGGCGCATTTACACAACATCTGAAAATCTGTTTTGCAGATTTTCAGCCAATAACTGCCAAAAGGCAGTTATTGATGACACATTAATTATAACACTTAGTTTATTTTACGTCAACAATTTCGTTCCGATTTTTTATAGTGCTTTTGCACAATGTTTTTGAGTGTGCAGTCCTCACCCAAGCAGGTGTTGTCAGCTAAATCCGATATCCCCATATTTTGATGCAGCTTTTCCGGTGTACCTGAAAAACCGGCTGATGTCCGCTTAAATTATCGTCAAATGCAATAATAACACATTTGTATTTTGTAAAAAGTCCCAAAATTATGCATTTAAGTAAATAATAATTGCATTTTCTGATTGACAAAATGCACGAAAACGGTTATAATAAATGTTGATAAGTCTGCGCGTAGTTCGCAGTTTTAATTAAGGAGGATCATTATTATGAATTTTAAGAAAATCGCAGCAGCAGGACTTTCTCTTGCAGCAGCAGCAGCACTTACAGTTTCCGCAAGCGCAAACTCACTTGTAGTAGTTTCTGACCCTGAGCCCAACCTTACCTCAAATAACGGTATGTGGATGGTAAAGCTCTATGTTCCGAGTGAGGGTATCGACCTCGGCATCGACTGCCTCGATCTCGGTAAGGCAGTGTTCACAGTTACTCCTACAGAGCCCGATGATTTTGAGGGCGCATTCGGCGGCGCTGTAGTTATGTCCAGCGGTCCTGTCCTCAGTGAAGACCATAACTGGATACAGTCAAACTTCTGGGGAGTTTATGACGAAGAACATGAGATCTTCGGCCGTGATGACGCAACAGATACAAACCCCATCAAGGTTCAGAATTCAGATGTTGAATATGTTTACACACTGACACTTAACATCGACGATTCAAACAAGGTTCTCGAAGACAGCTATGCTTCTCCCGATGCTTATGTTCAGATAGCTCTTTCTGACTGGAGCAACGAAGTATTCTCCGAGATCGAAGTTCTCAGCCTTGATCTTTATAACAAGGCAGGCGACCTTATTGGTTCGTTCAACTCAAAGGGTAAATTTACTCCTGCAAACGGCGGCGCAGCAAGCCCTACCGTTACTGTAGAAGATAAGACTTCCGACGCGGCAGCAGCTACAGATACAGCAGCTCCTGCAACAACAGCTCCCGCAGCAGGCGACACAACAGCGGCTACAAATTCTTCTAAGGGTTCACCTAACACCGGTATCGCTGATGTAGCAGCTATCGCAGGTATCGCTGTAGTTGCAGGCGGCGCTGTAGTTCTCTCCAGAAAGAGAAAGTAATCGCAGCTGCGCTTGAGATCTTGCAGAGGTTGCTGCTTTTCAATGTGAAAAGCAGCAAAAGCAGATTTCGCTCCGCAGAAATTGAGGTTCCCTTGAATATTAAGTTCATAACAAGAAAGCACAGAGCAGACCAATTGCTCTGTGCTTTTGTGTTACTGTTTGATCGTTTACCCGATCTCAAGCAGAGACTGCGCATTTCTGAAAAAGATCTTGTCTTTCTCGCTGTCCGGAATGTCCAGACCGTCAACGAGAGCGACCTCTTCTTCAGGGTTGCTCCACGGAAGATCGCTTGCGAAAAGAATACGGTCTGTTCCGTGCTTCTTCACTATCTGTGAAAACAGCTCACGGTCTATATCCTTTGCAACGAATGCAGTATCAAGATAAAGATTCGGGATACCGGCAATATATTTGTAAACCGCTTCCCAGGCATAGTTTCCGCCCATGTGTGCGCCTATGATGTTCAGTTTGGGATATTTTTCGCAGATCTCGATCAGATCATACGGCATGGCGCGATGCACCATAGGCGATACCGGATCGTAACCCATGTGGAAAACTATCGGAAGACCGAGCTCCTCACACCGCTTGTATATTCGGTGGCAGTGCTCGTCAAATATAAATACTCCCTGATAGTCGTTGTGCAGTTTCAGACCTTTCAGCCCCAAAGATTTTATCCTGTCGAGTTCGTCAACAGCATCTTCCGCAAAAGGGTGAACTGTCCCGAATGAGATTATGTTGTCAGTGAAGACTTCTTTCGCCCAGTTATTGATCGTCGTCTGCTGCTTAGGCTTTGTTGCAATCGGAAGCAGCACGCCGTAATCTATGCCGCAGCTGCGCAGCATATCACGGGTACTTCTTATCGTCCCGTCTGTATAGCATGGGCAGTCCGCAGTTTCGGTAAGCTTTTTTATCACACGCTCAGCAAGCGTGTCCGTATATGCGTGGATATGGGTATCTATAAGCATTGTGTCTCCTTACAGCCTGCCGTCAAATGAGCCGCCGGAACCACCGATGCCGCCGGATATTGCCGAATATCCGGTCATCTTTTTTCTGTCCGAATTCACGTTCTGCAAATCTGAGCGCAGTTCCTTGACCCGCGCATCGACTCTTAACGCAGCCTGTTTTTCCTTGTCCCTGACCGCTAAAAACGCAGAACGCATTTTTACAGTTGCCTTGTGTATCTCTCTCATTTCCGAGGAAATCCCGAGCGGAACATGAGCGCCGACTATCATTTTATGTATCAGGTCGGCTTCCTGACCGGTACATTCCGAGCAGGCATCATCAATATCCGCTCTCTGGATCCCTATAGCTTCGTTTATATCGCCGATACGCTGGAGTATCTCTTCAAGAGTCTCGTCAATATCTGTGGTAAGTATCTCAGAGGTCGCGATGCTGTATTCGTCTATCAGATGAGTGATCTCCGAAACATCGGCTATTATCCTGTCTTTTATTTCCCCGGTCACGGTATCACCGCCTCAGACTTTGGGCATTGCCGCGACCTGCGCAAACGCATCTCTCAGATCTGCAAACAGCGGGATAAGCTCCTTTATCATCTTTGTATCCTTCTTCATATTTGCAGTTACGAGCTGTCTGTTGAAGAAGTCATACAGAGCGTCGAGATCCTTCGACATTGGGATATCCATATCAAGCACCGAGCGCAGTGCGTTTACTATATCCTGTGTTTTCTGGAGCGATTTGTTTGCAGCAGCATAGTTCTTTCCGTCGATAGACATGATAGCTATGTTCATCTGCTTTTCAGCCTCATCATACAGCTTTACGACTATTTCCATAGGCGTAAGTGTCTGGAGGGACTGCTTTTTGTATTCGGAATATGCGTTAGCCGCCATAAACGGTACCTTCCTTTTTCTTATATATTGCAGCCGCACTGTATGTACGGCTGCATATTGTTATTACTGCATGAAGTACGAGGAGAACGATGCCTGCTGGTTATTGAGGGTACCGAGCATTGATTCCATGCTGGAGTATCTCTTCCAGAGTCTGTCCTGTTCGTTTTCATAGCGGGTCGTGAGAGATGATATTCTCTGCTTTGTCCTCTTTATGGATCTGTAGATCTCGTTGTCGGTAGAAGAAGTACCTGTTGCAAGACCTGCTTTTCTGATAAGAGAACCCTTTGTTGTGCCGGTAGTTCCGACTGAAGCGTCGAGAGCATCTGAGAATTTCTTCATTATGCCGTTTTCGCTGTCGGTGAAGAGCTTCATTATGTCGTCCGAATGACCTTCGATAGCGGCGTTGAGTGCTTCTTCGTCTATATCAGCGAACATACCGTGCTTGTTATAATCCGTCTGTGTTTTCAGACCGAGGGATACGAGCGAGAATGTGTTTCCGTCAAGGCCCTCGACAGTTCCCATAAGAGCTGTTCTGAGAGAGGTCATAGCCGAAGTCACAGTTGTATCGTGATACAGAAGGCCCTTCTTTGCCTTTTCTTCCCACTTCTCTTCCTGCTTTTCGGAGAGGTCGAGATCTTCCTTGTCGGCATCTGTGAGGAAGTAATAATCCTTCTCAGGCTTCTCGTCGAGATATTTGTAAACATCTTCTACAAGCTGGTTGTAATCCTTGATGAAGTTCTTTATTACATCTGCGATCGCGCTGGTATCCTTCTCGATACCTACGGTGAACTCCTTGCCTACTTCGGATTTATTGGTAAAGGTGAAGGTCGTTCCGTCAGCCTCTATCGAATTTCCGGCACTCTGATATTCCTGCCCGTTTATCTCAACCACGAGGTTAGAGCCGTTCTTGACAGTTCCTGAAAGTCCGAGTGCGCTCATAAGACCCTGTGCGTCGTCACTTATGGTAACTTCGCTGTCAACGCCGTATTTGCTTGCGGTCATCGTGAACGCGTTGTCGAGCGAAGAATAGCTCATCTTGACACCTGCGGAAGAAGCGTTTATCTTCTTCATCATATCGTTCACTGTGGTGTTGCCGTCAAAGCTGAACGACTGACCGTTGATCTTGAAGCTGTAGTTTCCGTCACTTCCGGCAGTAAGGTTGAGATCGGAGATCTTTGTGGTGTTCGAGATCTGCGAAATAGCGGTCGTAGCGGTTCTTATGCCGAAATTATTCTCACTGTCTCTTGCCGCGGTCACTGAGAAGTCAACGTTTGTTTTTGTGGTAGTCTCGTTTCCGTCCTCATCGGTGGTCGTGGACTCTGTATAAGCCGTTATTGCAGCCTTACCGTCACTGCCGAGCGAAACATCGAACTTTACACCGCTTGGTGTTTCGAGGTTTCCGATGCTGTTCTTGAGGGAGGACTCGGTGTAGTGCCTGATGATGTTCTCCTTTGACAGATCATAAGAAGCGTTCGATTCGTCATAAACGTTCTTCTTGTATGCATCGAAGGTCTTGCTTTCGGAAGTCTCCCATGTTGCTCTGTTAAGGTTCCAGCTGTCGGATTCTTCCTTGTCAGTCTGCCATTCGGACTGGCTCTTGAAGCTCTCTTCTGCATCTGCGAGTTCTGTTCTTGCAGTCTCGTTTCCCTGAGCCCATGTGTAGATATCATCGGCTTCGGTGCCTTCGGGAAGCTCTGATTTATATGTCTCGTAAGCAGCCTTTGATTCATCGGAAAGGTTACGTGTTGCATAAGCGTTCTTGTAGTCGGTATAGCCGTCGTTATAATAGTCGCTGCTCCACTGGCTGTAGGACTTCATCGGCTCATCGGCAGCTGAAAGCTCCGCGCTGGCCGCTGAATTGCTTTGCGCCCATGTATAGATATCATCGGGCTCTGTGCCTTCCGCAAGCTCTGACTTGTATGTTTCATAAGCTGCCTTCGACTCGTCCGAGAGGTTCTCGGTGGTATAGCTGTTGCGGTATGCCTTATAGTCGAGGGTAGGAACGCCGTCGTACTTGTCGCTGAGATCATTCAGTTTTGTATCTATCGACGCGTTTGTACCGCGCTGAGACTGTGCCCATGTGTAGATATCATCGGGTTCTGTACCTTCTTCGACTCCCGACTTATATTCATCATAAGCTGATTTAACATAAGAATCGGCTTCGAGCCACTTTCCGATACGCTCCTGCTTGCTTTCAGCGTTTGCGGCAGTATAGAGAGCGTTCATATCATCATCGGTGGCAGTCTCTTTCCATGCCTTATAAGCATCATATCTTACCGACTCTTTATAGTCATCGACTACGCCCTTGTAAATAGCTACAGCTTCATTTATGTCGGTTTCTACCTTATAAGCAGCCTGCTCTATCTCTTCGTCGGACGCGCCTTCTCCTGCCTTAGCCACTGCCATTTCGTGTATCTTGGCATTGAATTCATCTGTACCGGCTTCAAGAAGTACCGAACCTGTGGAAGTGTCTATGAATCCGTTGTTTATGGCATCGTCGAAATATGTGCGCGAAATGGTCTGGAATGAAACGTTCACCGTCTCGCTTCCTACCTGGAAGGTGAGGGTATTGTTTCCGGTAGAAGCAGCGCCCACATTGATCTCGTTGCTGGAGGTAAGTGAGCCTATACCGGACACGGTCATTCCTTTACCGTCTCTTGTGGTGAACTGAAGGGTATCGGGGTCAATATATACCATACCCCTGTTTCCTCTGTCGCCTACCGACTCGTTGCTCTCGCCGAATTCGTCTTCGAGCGCCTGGTTTATGTTGTTAAGGGTAGCCTCGGCATCTGCGCCGCCGGTGAATGTGATGTTTTTGGTGGTTCCGGCAACATCTATAGTGAAGCCGTATGTCTGACCTTCCGCAAAAGCGCTGAGCTCATCTGTGGAGACGCTTGCGTTTCCGCTGAGTGAAGAGCCCTTCATTTCAGCCTGCTTGGCATTTGTCTTTACCTTCATGGTATATTCGCCGGGCTGTGAATTTACGGTGGTAGAAGCCGAAAATCCCGCGATCGTGGTCTGTGTGCCGTCGAGGTAAGTTGTAGCGGCATACTTGTTCCACATAGACGAGCCTGTGAGGTTATTCTGGTTGTTTAGCAGGTTGAAATATTTATCCTTGAGTGCGGTCATTTTGGAAGTAACGTCCTGATAAGCCTTCTGAGTTTCCTCAAACTTCATTACATTACGTTCCTGCTTAGTGATCTTCAGCTTGCTGTTTGCTGTAAGAGCGTTTATGATGGACTCGGTATCAAGACCGGAGTTCATGCCGCTCATTCTTATAAGATCATTTCCCATAATAGATCAAATCCTTTCTGTGGGTCCGACGGTATGCATCTTGCATACCGATTGCTTTTATGCATAGTATAAAGGCAATACCGCACAAATAGACGTACAGCGCTTGCTTGCAGAATATTCCGTCATCTTGCACAGAAATTCCTTGACTTGCGCCAGCAAGCCTGCGTCATTTCTGTACAATCTGACGAAATATCTGACGGCGCAATCACCGCACGCTCTTTGTGCGGTATAGCCTATATTATTATGCGTTTCCGTTCAGATGAGCTGTGAGGTCAGAAAATGTCGAACACATATTTTACCGGAAAAAACACTGCACGTATATCTCCGTTCAGGATCTTCACCGATCAGGCAGGATACCACGAAAATGCCAGAAAGATCGCGGTCATGACGTTCAGAGCTGATATTTTTGCGGTGATCGACGAAAACGGCGATAAACTTTACGAAGGTGCTGTTACATATTTCGGCTTCGACGAATGTTCGGGCGATGATATATATATTGCGGATTTCTCCGCTTTCACGAAAAGAGGGAGCTTCCGTATTACAGCCGGAGGAGAACAGTCGGCAGTATTCCGCATCGGAAACGGGGTTTACCGCAAGCTGTTTTATGACACCTCAAAGGCATTCTATTATCTGCGCTGCGGCTGTAAACTCGAAGAGAAGTATGCCGGACGCTATACTCACTCTGCCTGCCACACAGGCACAGTACACGTTTTCGGGGATAACAAAGAGCTTGATATACACGGCGGCTGGCATGATGCCGGGGACTATGGTCGTTATGTGACTGCCGGAGTCTGCGCCTGCGCACAGCTCTTGTATGCATATAAGATGTTCCCAGACGTGTTCAGAAGCCTTGATCTTGATATACCTGAAAGCGGCTCCGGAATACCGGACATACTCAGCGAATGCAGGTATGAGCTTGACTGGCTCATGAAGATGCAGCGCTCTGACGGTGCGGTATATCACAAGCTGACCACGATGCGGCACGCAGGATTTGTAATGCCGGAAGGAGACAACGGAGAGCTGTTCGTATTCCCGATAAGCTCGTCGGCAGCAGCTGATCTTTGTGCGGTATGCGCCCTTGCATCAAGGATATTTGCGGAATTTGACAAAGAATACTCCGAAAAGCTGAAAGAAGCCGCCGAACTATCTTACAAATGGCTTGAAGAAAACCCTGAAATTATCAGATTCTGCAATCCCATAGGCTGTGAAACAGGAATTTACGGCGAGGACAATGACACCGACAACCGATACTGGGCGGCTGCGGAGATGTTTGCGCTTACCGGAGAGGACAAATACCACGAAGAACTCATAAGCCTGTACCGCAGCGGATTTGATGAAAGCAGGAATTATTACAAGTCAGCCCTCGGATACAGCATTACCGGTGGGCTTGGTTCACTTACATATATATTGTGCGACCGACCTGACAAGAACGAAGATGTTATAAACGATATGAAGTCTATGTTTATAGGTGAAGCATACTGGCTTGCCGACAAGGCAGACAAAAGCGGTTACGGTGCAGCGATGTCGAAGGAGGACTATTTCTGGGGAAGCAATATGGAACTTATGCATCACGCTGTCAAGTTCATATTTGCGGAAAAATTCACCAACGACAGCAGATTCACCGGTCTTGCCGAAGAACAGCTCCACGTTCTGCTCGGGCGCAACCCGTTCGGAATAAGCTATGTGACCGGCTGCGGAGAGTTCAGCTGCAATTACCCGCATCTGCGTCCTGCCGCTGCCGACGGCATAGAAGAGTGTATCCCCGGAATGGTCTGCGGCGGTCCCAACAGCTATCTCGACGACTGGCGCGCCAAACAGCTTATACCACAGGGAACTCCGCCTATGAAATGCTTCATAGATGATCCGGACTGCTATTCGCTCAACGAAGTCACTATCTATTGGAATTCACCGGTCGTCTTCGTTCTTGCTTATCTTAATTCAAAAGAAAATAAGGGTACCTCTAAAAACCGCTTTGAACAGAGAAAATGAGATAGCCTCGTCGAATACAAGGAAAGCCGACGAAGCCGGGCTGGCGCCCGGTTAGGAGGTTTGACGCAGTAGACGGCGTGGATAGCTCTTTTTCTCTCAAATGGGTTTTTAGAGGTTCCCTATATTCTAAGACAGAAAATAATAAATAATATTGCACATTTTTTTGAAAAAAAGTGTATAAAATTTTCACAGCAAAAGAAATAACCCCCTCCGGTCAGGGAGGGGGCAAATGAATATCATTACTTGATAACTCTTACTTTTATAACTCCGTCAGCAGCTTCGAGCTTAGCCTTTGCAGCATCTGCGTCGCCCTTGACATCGAGGATAGTATAAGCCATATCCTTCTTAGCGGCAGAAGCCTTGTTTGCAACAGTAACGCCTGATGCCGATGCGAGCTTGTCAGCGAGTCTGTCCGAAGCCTTGCTTATCACGCAGATAAGTGCGTCACCTGTTTTTGCAAGCGAAAGGTTCGGGAGGTTCACACTGTTGAGTATCTCGCCTTTTTCAAGATAATTGCGCACTTCGTTGCACGCCATTACAGCGCAGTTGTCTTCACTTTCGGGAGTAGATGCTCCGAGGTGAGGGATAGCGATAACATTCTCTACGCACAGGAGATCGTCGGTTGCGAAGTCAGTTGCATATGCAGCCATTTTTCCGCTTGCAAGAGCGTCGATTATAGCCTTGCTGTCAACGAGATCGGCACGTGCAAAGTTAAGGATACGAACTCCGTCCTTCATCTGTGCTATAGTGCCGGCATTTATCATTCCCTTTGTTTCGGGAGTTGCGGGAGCGTGGATAGAGATATAATCACTTATCTTGTAGATCTCTTCGTTTGAAGAAGCAATCTTGACTTCGGGAGAAAGTCTCTTCTTTCCTGCTTCGGAGAGGAACGGGTCAGCGCCGTAAACTTCCATACCGAGTGCAACTGCAGCATTTGCCACAAGCGCACCTATAGCGCCAAGACCGATGATACCGAGCTTCTTGCCGGAGATCTCAGGACCTACGAACTGGCTCTTGCCTTTTTCAACGAGCTTTCCTACTTCATCGCCCTTTCCTTTGAGTCCTTTTATCCAGTCGGTCGCGGGAACTATCTTTCTGCTCGAAAGGAGAAGACCTGCGATAACAAGCTCCTTAACAGCGTTAGCGTTGGCACCGGGAGTATTGAATACAGCGATACCTTTTTCAGAGCACTTGTCGATCGGGATATTGTTTACGCCTGCTCCGGCTCTTGCTATAGCAAGCAGATTTGCGGGAAGCTCCATTTCATGCATGGAAGCAGAACGTACAACTACAGCATCGGGATTTGCTTCATTATCGCTTATAGCGTAGCTGTCCTTTGGGAGAAGGTCGGTTCCGCAAGCCGCGATCTTGTTCAGAGTAAGAATATTGTACATGGTAATTACCTCTTTCTTGATATGATCGAAAGGGCAGCGAAGAAGCATCTTGCTGCCCGTCATCATTTATATTGGATTATGCGTTTTCAGCTTCAAACTTCTTCATGAATTCAACAAGCTTTTCAACGCCCTCGATAGGCATAGCGTTGTAGATAGAAGCTCTCATTCCGCCGACTGTTCTGTGACCCTTGAGGTTCTCGAATCCGGCAGCCTTTGCTTCTTTTACAAACTTAGCATCAAGCTCTTCGTTTCCTGTAACGAACGGAACGTTCATTATCGAACGATCTTCTTTTCTTACAGTTCCCTTGAACAGCTTGCTCTGATCGAGATAGTCATAGAGGATCTTAGCCTTCTTCTCGTTGTGAACTTTCATAGCCTCAAGACCGCCCATTTTCTTTATCCACTTGAATACCTTGCCGCAGATATAGATACCGTAGCAGGGAGGAGTGTTATAGAGCGAACCGTTATCAGCCTGAGTTTTCCATTTGAGAAGGGTAGGAGTGCCGGGAAGAACATCATCTGTGATGAGGTCTTCTCTGATTATAGCGATAACCACGCCTGCGGGACCTACATTCTTCTGAACACCGCCGTAGATGACACCGTACTTTGTTACGTCAACGGGTTCTGAAAGGAAGCAGGAGGAAACGTCCGAAACAAGGATATGACCCTTTGTGTTCGGGAGAGTCTTGTATTTTGTTCCGTAG
>ODAI011491822.1_pt1 | contig 10578 bp, 10 predicted proteins | sample 1539321 | NCBI WGS metagenome assembly ODAI01 (sample SAMN02144231, study PRJEB22623) | gut metagenome | biome: sheep rumen | host: Ovis aries | place: New Zealand | reverse complement strand
TGAAACAACAGTACACATGGCATCCGTTAAGTGCTTCGGGGATATTCTGGAGCGTCAAGTCTTTAGAGAAACCGCCGATGATCCTCAACTCCGGGAAATAGCTCTGCACAACTGCATAGCTGACATCCAGTGAGCCATCCGGGCTTACAAAGTGCCATTCGGCCAGATCGGCATTCTCGTAACGAGCAATGAACATACATTCGCCGTTGACAGGAACAATCTCGTCGGTAGGGTCCTTCGTGACACGCGGGAGGCTCGTCTGCACTGGTGTTGGGGCATAGGTGGTGACAGGGGACGGAGGGAAGGTAAAGGAGGGAGTCGGTACCGGGGTCGATATAGGGACGACGATGGGCGTCGGCTCCGGCGTGGGTGTAGCTGTAGCTGTAGGCACTGGCGTTGGGGTGGGGGTAACGGGGGCTGCTGTCACAGAGGCAGGGCGCGTTGTTGTACGGGTCTTTTTTACACTGGATCCACATCCACTCAGCAGTGTGGCAGACAGTATCAGACAGGTGAATAAAAGCAGTTTTTTCTTCATAGTCGGGCACTCCTTATAAAAAATACAGCGGACTCGATAGACGAGCCCACTGCTTGATGAAAGCATTGTAGCATGTTTTATTTCCCGTGTCAGTGCCATGGAGGTGCCAAAAAGGTGCCATGTTTTAAAAAGCCAGCAGAAATCCAAGGACATTTCCTAATATAAGGATACAATCAGATGCTGCATGAAGAGAACAAGTGAATCAGCAGCATCAACCCAAAACATAAGAAGGCTGTGAATACGTGGAAATTGATACCGATTCTCCTTGTATTCACAGCCTTTTATTTAGTTATTCAGCTTCCTCGTTAAGGGAGATACACTCATTCACAATGTTTTCAACTGTCCGAAACTGTGTGGGGGTAAGCTTGTTCAGCTTTTCGGAGAGAAGGAGAAGATCCTTGTCGATGATATCCCCTGTAAGCAGATAATCCACACTCACATTCAATGCGCGGGCAATCTTCAGGAGATTCTCGGGACGTGTAGCACGTTTTCCGGATTCTGCGTAAGAGACAAATTGAGGCGTCAATTCTGTTTTTTCAGCAAGTACTTCCTGTGTATAACCTAATTTCTTTCGGCGTTCGGTAATCCGCTGGGCCATTTGAATAAGACAGAGCTCGTCGGAATTCATGCTCTCACCCTCTCATACATTATCTTGTTGAATTATATCCACAAGTGGCGAGAAACTTAATCGCCTAATGTTGACTAATATTAACAAGACGCGATATAATGGCCATGAATGAGGGTGAGTGCCATAAAAGAGAAGACTGCGTGTTTTACCGGGCATCGAAAGATCCCGACCCTGGCAAAGCGGAGAATTGCAAAAAGGCTTGAAGAGACAGTTTCAGAAGCCATTAACAGCGGATACAGGTATTTCGGCTGCGGCGGTGCGCTCGGATTCGATACACTTGCTGCCCAGACTGTCCTTCGGCTACGGGAAGCCAATCCTGAGATCCGCCTTATACTAGTTCTCCCTTGTATGGATCAGACACGGGGATGGGATGAGAGGGATATAGAGGAGTATGAGAGAATTAAGCAGGCCGCGGATAAAGTGACATATACGGCGGAGAAGTATTATAACGGCTGTATGCAGAAAAGAAACCGGCACTTGGTCGATTACAGCAGTCTCTGCATCTGCTATCTTACGGAACAGAACGGCGGCACCGCATATACCGTAAACTATGCGCGGGATCACGGCTTGAAGATCATTAATACGGCGGAGAAATAAAGAATGGACATGTGGTGTTACATACAATGGACGATGCAAAAATCGTAGACCTTTTCTGGTCACGGTCAGAGCAGGCAATTTCGGAAACGAAATATGGCAAATACTGATTACGGATGAACATGGGAAGCAGAGAAAAATCTCTGCGGCTGTCATTTTTTGGTGTAGTAACCGCACTATTCTTAAGAATCCGAGTCTTGACAGAAAGGTCTATTGATGATAGACTGCACGTGAGGTCGACAGCGAATAGACCTCATTAGGAGGCATCATGATGGAAGATAAAAAACTCGGTGCAGTGGAAGCCCGCTTTGCCGATCTGATCTGGGATAACGCCCCGATCAATTCGACGGCCTTGGTGCGGCTGTGCGCGAAAGAACTGGACTGGAAAAAATCCACGACCTACACGGTGCTGAAAAAGCTCTGCGAACGCGGTATTTTTCAGAACATAGACGGCATCGTGACGCCGCTTGTTTCGCGGGAGGACTTTGCCGCCGCACAAAGCGAGCGCTTTGTGGAGGAGACCTTTGCTGGATCTCTCCCGGCTTTCCTGGCAGCTTTTGCTTCCCGTAAGCCGCTGTCTTCGGGAGAGGTTGACGAGATCCAGAGAATGATCGATGCCTACCGGGAGGGCAAGTGAAATGAACGCACTGCTGATCAAGCTGCTGAACATGAGCGCGGCAGGCAGCGTGATGATTCTTGCCGTGGTCGTTCTGCGTGCGCTGCTCAAGAAGGCACCGCGCTGGATTATCTGTGCCATGTGGGCGCTTGTGGCGATCCGGCTGATTTGCCCGACCAGCATCGCCTCGCCGGTGTCTGCATTTCGGGCCACACCGTTTTTTGTCAGCGAGAGCGGTGAGGTGGAGCTGTTCCGTCAGGTCGGAGTCGGCGAGCCCATGCTGGCGGTGGACACGGTGCAGATCGAACGGCCGCGGACGAACGCCGAAACGATCCGGGAAATCCCAGGTACGCCCTATGCCGTCACGCAGCGCAGCCACGACACCTATCTGCCGCCGCTGGTACAGGCTCACCTGCTGGGCTTGACCGCAATGCTGCTTTATGCCATTGTCAGTACGCTGCTGCTGCGCAGGAAGGTTTCGATCTCTCTGCGGCAGCGCGGTAACATCCGGGTTTGCGACGAGGTGGCGAGCCCCTTTATTCTCGGGATCCTCCGGCCTGTGATCTATCTGCCTTCTTCCTTGAGCGAGGAGGAAAAACGCTTTGTCCTGGCTCACGAGCGCGCCCATCTCCGAAGGCTTGACCACGTATGGAAGCCGCTGGGTTTTTTGATCCTGAGTGTCCATTGGTTCAATCCTTTCTGTTGGCTGGCTTATGTACTGCTATGCCGAGACATTGAGCTGGCCTGCGATGAAAAGGTCATCCGTGAGCTGGGACGCGCCGAGCGCGCAGCCTATTCACAGACGCTCTTAAACTGCAGCGCCCATCGTATCCTGGCCGCCTGTCCCGTGGCCTTTGGCGAGACCGATGTCAAAACCCGAGTCAAAGCAGTGCTGAATTATAAAAAGCCCGCGTTTTGGATTGTTCTCGCCGCTGCGCTGAGCTGCATCGTGTTGGTTGCTTGCTTTGCGACTAAGCCGATACAGGAGCCGGGACGTCTGCCAGATCAAGGACTATCGCCGGATAATCCGGCTGTTGAAGTGCCCGCCCCTGACATCAGGCAGAATATTTATAATAGTTTGGTAGGTTGGCTAAATGTATCTGCAGGAATTGATCCTGAGCTGGCAGTCCCAAATATGGAACAGATGGATATTCAGCCTTTTGCTGAGGACGATCTTCCAAGGAACATGTTCTATGAGAATGTCACGCCCACATGGTTTGTCGGGGGATTGATGAAACCTGCGACAATGCTTGCGCCGGCGTATATCGTAACGGCCTATTTTGATCATACCGGTCGGATCGTTGGCTTCGCTTCCGAAGAGGTGGAAGGATCAGTTCCATTATATGAAGCAGACGCGCAAATTACAGGGGATTCCACGCCCCCACCGGATCCTTTTGGTGTTACAGACTACCTTCCTGAATACCGGGAAGTCACAGACAAATATATCCGTGCGCTATCAGATGAGATTGATGGCACTCGGCTTTATGAAGACGGTGTCAGCATTTTGGTACGTAACTTTTATAATCAGAATCCGCTTCAACGCCTTGGATATGCTTTGGTTGACTTGAATCAGGACGGAAGGCCGGAACTTATTATAGGTTCTGTTGATAATGATGAGTTTTACGGCAACATATTATTCGACGTATACAGATTGTTCCCTGCACTGGGTCATTATGGACCTCCGCTTAAAACAGTAGAAAGTATGGAGCGTGATCGGTGGTACTACCTTAATATGGGGCCAGATTCAGCTTCAAAATTCCTGCTTAATGAAGCATCGGGCGGAGCCTCCCGCGGTGAATGGACACTCTGGAAAATGGATCCTAATCAGGTACAACTGGTCTTTGTTCAGGGGTTCGTGAAAAATGAATCTGGATGGTTTACGGCCAAACTTGTAAACGGTGAAATGGCAGCAGATCAACCGATAAGTGAGAAGGAAGTTGCGGAAACAAAGCGCTTTATTGACAGTTTCAAAGTACGCTTTTCTTTTATTCCATTCGAGACGATTTCAGCGCCGTCTGCCTCTTTGGCTGATTTATACTAAAGATCAGAAGCATACAGACCACATTCCTGCGGCAACATATTGGCAACAAAAAATCGGATAGCCCATACCCGGTGGAGAATACAGAAAATCAAAACACGGTGAACCACATCATCCTTACAAAACTGTTTAACCCAAGCTTTGCAGGAGCGAGTGGGAATAGGAGGAGAGACATGAACAGAAGAATCATTTGCATTGTGCTGTCAGCCCTTATGATATTGGCCCTCACGGGCTGCATGGGCTCAAGACCTGCGCCGATGCCTTTGAAAACAATGATGTGATAGAAGAAGCAAAAGTTCCTGATAATGCAGAAAACGTGAATGTCAGCTTCACTGCGACTCCGTTTTACCAGGGCGACACGGGAACGATAAATAACAACAGCGGTAGCCAGAATAACGACGTTGGAAATGGTAGCTCTGGCAAAAATGAACTCTGTTCCGGGCAAACTGATAAGGCAGATGAATATGCTGGCGATTACATATACAGAATAAATGATGATGGTTCTGTAACTATTATAAAATACTTTGGAGTCGGTGGCAACGTGATGATTCCCACAAAGCTTGATGGGAAATCGGTTACTGCTATTGGTTATACAATTGACGATTTTAAAGGCGCATTCCAAAATTGTACCCAATTAACATCAGTAATTATCCCTGACGGTATAACAGATATACTGGATAATGCATTTTACGATTGCACCGGCTTGACAACTGTAATTGTACCTGCGAGTGTAAAGGTTATTTGGAATTGCGCATTTTCCGGCTGTACCAGCCTTGAGGCGATATACTTTGAAGGTGACGCCCCACAAATTCGCAAACTATGTTCTTGAATCCACAGAGCCAGTGCTGTACTACCACGAAGGTGCCTCTGGCTGGACGAATCCTTTTTATGGTTGCGTCACGGCAGTTTATTAAATCACCATGAACAAAAGTATTTTTTGCGTTGTGCTATTTAGAAGAAAATGTGAGCAGAATGATGTGAGGATTAGCTCCACAGTTTGATGATGGTGCTGGCTTATACTCTATGGAGCTTTATCATATGCTTGATCGAGAGGGTAACAACTATTATTTGTTCTTTGAGTTTCCTCCAGAAGGTCACACAATAGTAGATACATTCAGGGAGTTAAATAGGAGACTATTTAGTGATCCCAACCAACAGAGCATTTAATGGCAGGCAAAATATTGGAGTTAATTAGGAAGTATATTATCGGAAATACAGGATTTCATCAGTGCATGAACTGTGAAGAAGCGAAAAAAACGTAGTGTATGAACTGATAATGCACAATGCTGAAATGGCCAGTGATAACTACTCTGAGTGTTTCGTGATCGGTATCTTTCGCACCCGCGACATGGCGGAAGAAACAGCCGCATAATATTTTGGCATGTCAGGGGATTCTGTGAGTATCCATGTACCTGTAGCATTACAAAAAAGGAGATCATGGATGCTCAGGATGAGATACCGGACAAAGTATTTATGGTTCATGGCTGGGATATGAACGAGAACATGGATGAAATCAATATTGTAGAAAGCTCTTGCTTGGTATCTGAAGCTCATGGCAATGCCGAACTTGAGAGGGTGAAGATCGTTCAGCCTCGTGATGAGTGGATCATAAACCGCTGGAGGATAGACGAGACCCATTGGCAGGAAGGCTTTGAATGCGTTTGAACAAAAACCAGCAAAGTGTGGGCAATTATGCCTGCTTTTTGCTGGTTAACGTATATCAGCCGCGAGAAAGGTTCTCCTGTGCCGGTCCTGAGATCAAGTTACCCTGGCTGTCAAAGCGGGAACCGTGGCAGGGACAGTCCCAACTGCACTCATCTGGATTCCACTCTACCTGGCAGCCCATGTGCGGGCAGCGGGTATCAACGGAATGGGTGCGCCCGGCCTCATCCTTATATATCCCAACTTTTTTGCTGCGCAGAAAAACGACGCCTCCGTGACCATTCTTAAGTTCCGACGCATTTTCTGACGGTATCTGAAAGAACTCTTTTGCAAGCCCCTTTACGGCTTGCCCGCTTTCGGCGGCGATGTCTGAAAGCGTTCCGGTATCAAAGCGTTTCGGAGAAAAAACGTCTGCATACGGGCTTCCTCTTTCGCAAATCAAATCCCGGAGCAGCATAGCGGAAACCATGGCACTTGTCATTCCCCATTTCTGAAAGCCTGTAGCCACATACCAATTCGGACGGCTTTTTGCATAGCGTCCTATATAGGGAACGCTGTCTGCTGTTACGCAGTCCTGAGCAGACCAGCAGGCAATTTCATGGCTGGACGGAAACCATTCCTTTGCCATTTGACGCAGCAGATCATATTTCCCTCCGGCACTGTTTTCACCACAGCGATGGCCGCCTCCGCCTAAAAGCAGGTAGTTCCCGTAGTTCCTGAACGAAAATTCGTGCTCTGTGGCACCGATCCACATACCGTTTACCTGAGCGGCGTTTTCAAGAGCCAAAACGTAGGAACGCTCCTGATGCATACGTGTAAAAAACATTCCCGGATAATTGATGAAGGGATAGTGGCAGGCAAAAACAATATGCTCCGCACGGACCTGACTCTTTTCTGTCTGGATCAGATCCTTTTCCACACGCAGAACCGGCGTGTTTTCATAAACAGTCAAATGCCGCGCAAGATGCGCAAGAAACTGCAGCGGATGAAATTGGGCTTGATTGGCAAAGCAGACTGCCCCGGTGGTCTGAAAGGGGAGTGATGTCTCCCGAACGAAAGAGGCGGGCAAGCCAAGGGACGCGGCAGCTTCGGCTTCAGACAGAAGCTCTTCGATGTCGTCTCCGTAAACATAGGCGTTTCGGCCTTCAAATGAGCAATTTATTTTCTCCCCGGCAATCAGATCCCGGTACGCCTGGAGCGCGGCTTCGTTTGCCTGCGCATATTGTCTGGCTCTTTCACAACCAAGAGTCGTGATAAGCCTGCGGTAAACAACTCCATGCTGCGAAGTGATTTTTGCTGTCGTATTGCGTGTCTGTCCGCTGGCGATCCGCCTGGCTTCCAACACGACAACATGATGCCCGGCGTTTTGAAGCGCAAAGGCCGTCAGCAAGCCTGTAATCCCCGCGCCGATGACGGCGATTTCCGTCTTGATGGGTTCGGAAAGCGGCTCACGCTCTTTGAATCGGCAGCTTTCATACCAGATTGAATTCATGATATTCTCCCCAAAAGAAGCGATGATTTACAGCTCAGACAAGTCAGCGGCAGGAATATCGTTTTCCAGGTTGTCCCTGGCCAGATCGGTGTCAACGACAGGATAGAGGTCCGCAGGGATGGGCCTCTCCGAAAGATAGATTTTTGGGTTGATCCCGTCAGTTCCGCTGATAACAGAAGGGGCGTTTTCCTTGGTGTGTGTTGCTTTTCCCAGCAGTTCCGGTACGGACTCCTGCCGATTGCGCTGCTGCGTGTGCGTGTACTCCGGGCGTTTCATACCCTTCTTTGACATGGTCAAATCACCTCAGAATTATTGTTGCACAAAAATGCGAAAATATCCCAGTATATCGGCTCTTTCAGTTTGACGATCTTTATGGTAGATACAGATGCTGTGTTTCATGAATTCAGATCAAACAAAAGAGAGCCAGTACTGCGTTGAAACGGTACCAGCTCATGGTTGTGTCAGTATTGTGCGCGCGGAGGCTGCTATCAAAGGAATCGGCTATGGAAGTCTCATCTCGGCCAGCAGTTCATGGAACCTTGATAGTACGTATCTCATTCGGCGTAATTCTGATACAATCTGTTTTTCTCAATGTCTTAGTTTGACAAAGATTATTGATATTGGTGCGCTGCCTTGATTGTTCCTTTGAGCGATCATGGGCACTGTACCACATCCATTTTACTGCAAAATAGACCCGCTTTACCGCAGAGTTCACAGCCGACAAGCTTTTCGTGCTACAATAAAATACTATAACACATAATCGAATATTTGACTCAACTGTTGGTGCCGTAGTCGTTGCGCTTATATCTTTACTTTGGTAGCATGATCAAGCATTAAGCATAATTTAGGAACATTTTTCAACAATTTTCATATTAACAGGATAGAAGCCACTAAAAAAACATAATGAGGTTTTACGATGAGACGAATCATATCACTTCTTTTAATTTGCATTCTGCTGAGCGGCTGCGGTAGGGCAACCGACCGCACGCCGGAAAAAGAGACAGTTCCCGGCGTGGACGTGAAAACCGGACAGTGGATCGGACGTGGTGGGAGCTTCTGCCTGGAACCGGCGTCCTATCCTGCAAACTGCGAGTTCAGCTTTACCCATGGAGGGGAACGCTTCTACGTCATGGTACCGGTCAATGGGCCTGCGCGCATCCTGCGAGGGGAGCGGGAGATATGCCGCATTGACGGCGTTTTCATCGGGGCCTGTGCGGAGGAGGACTGCTTCTGGTATGCCGATGAGGAACGCGGCGGCGACGGTAATATAAGCGTAAGCGTTCACCAGACAGACTACGACGGCGGCAAAATGGACGTGAAAAAGCTCCAGCTTCCTCAGGGCTGTTATCCAAGAAGCTTTGCCATGGCAGAGTACGGCTTCTGCCTCAACTGCTCAGATCGTCTGCGCCTGTTTGACCGCACAGGCGGCTTCCTTATGGACATTCCTCACGCCGACTGGGCTGGAACACTTCTGAAGAGCAATGACGGAGAGATCTGCTTCCTCACAAAAAACGAAAGCAGTGGAGGCACCATCAGCAAGATCAACCGGGAGACGGCGCAGTTGGAGACGCTTTTCACCTTTTCGGCAGGCGCAATTTGCACCGGGGATCATTTGAGCCCGTTTCTTCTGATTCAATCAGATGGCATTTATCATGTAAATACATCCGGTGAGACAGTGCCGCTGGTCATCTGGGAGGAATGCGGTCTCGCCCCGTCCGGGATCATACAGGTGGAAGAGGAGATCGACGGCAGTTATCTGATTCTCAGCACAAGCGCTGAGCCCATGCGTATGCGACAGGCTGATCCAACCGAACTCAAGGCACGAACACGCCTGACGCTTGCTGCGATAGGAAATGTCGGTTCACTATCGCGTGAAGTCGCAGCCTTCAACGCGAGAAGTGCCGACAGCTATGTTCAGCTGATTGATCTGACTGAAGGCGGATTGGATCAGGAGCAGGCGATCACACTGCTGAATACGCAGATCGCCAGCGGCAATGGACCGGATATGCTCGCCTTTAGAGGCAATTCGCTTTCGCCGTTCCCCTATATCCGAAAGCAAATGCTGCGTGACCTGGAGGCAGATCTTTCCGCTGTTCCAGACCTGGATGTGAACGACCTGGTCTTTGCAAGACCGGTCAAAAACGACTGCGGCGGTCTGTATCTGCTTTCTTCCGATTTCTCGGTCGAGACAAGGCTGGGACTGCGGGAGACCTTCGGCGATACCGACGGATGGAGTTTCGATACCTATCTTGCTCTTGCCCGCACAACGCCCTCGGACCGCATGGTCATGTACAATCTGACACGGGAATACTTTCTGGAGCAGAGCATGAGCCGTTATCTGCGACAGGCAATCGACTGGCAAGACGGGACCTGTGACTTTGACAACCCGGATTTTGTCCGACTTCTGCAAGCAAGTAAGGATATGATCGAGACGCCGGAGGACGCAAGTAACATGGTCTTCGGGACGAATCTGATGGCAGACGGATATATGGCAACAGAGCTTGTCCTGCTCAACCGGGTAATCAGCCTCGCACAATATACACGTCGGATCGGAAAACCGGTCAGTGTGATCGGCTGGCCTACGCAGGACGGCAGCTGTGGCACAGATATCACCATTCGGCCGGTGGGAATCCTGACAAGTTCACGTCACCCGGATGCCTGCCTCAGGTTCCTGAAGGACTGGCTTCTGCATCCTTCCGAGATTCCCTGCTACCGCCCGCTGCTGGAAGCGCAGCTTGAAGAGGCCAGACATATAAAGACCGATGCACAGGACGAACCTTTTGCTGTGTCCCTGCCCTCGCCTATGACCGAAGGGGAAATTCAGCAATTTGAAAAGATGATTTCATCCATTGAACATACGACGCTCTATGATGAGACCGTGTTGAATATCATTCGCTCAGAAGCAGCTGCTTTTCTTGCCGGGCAGCGCAGCGCTGAGGAGACCGCGCGCTTGGTTCAGAGCCGTGTCAGCCTCTATGTATCTGAGCAGCACAATTAAGGCAGGCTTGCTCCG
>ODAI011115120.1_pt1 | contig 10578 bp, 8 predicted proteins | sample 1539321 | NCBI WGS metagenome assembly ODAI01 (sample SAMN02144231, study PRJEB22623) | gut metagenome | biome: sheep rumen | host: Ovis aries | place: New Zealand | reverse complement strand
TCGGCAGCGTAGGTGCCACCGGCATGCGGGCCAGATATTTCGAAAACGCCGTGGCGGAGGTCATGAACCTCTGCGGCGCTTACAGCGAGCTTTCCCTGCGCAGGACCCTGGCCAACAGCTGCATGCTCTCTTCAGACGTCAGCGCAGCCCTGGATCCCACCTACAAGTCGGTCTTCGAAGCCAAGAACTGTTCCTTCCTGGGCAGGGGCATGGCCTTCAACAAGTTCACAGGCGCCAGGGGCAAATCCGGCTCCAACGACGCCAATGCCGAATACATTGCCCATCTGCGGGGCATCTTCGACGAGGCGGGCGTTATGACCCAGACTGCCGAACTGGGAAAGGTAGACGTGGGCGGCGGCGGAACCATTGCCTACATCATGGCCCTTTACGGTATGAATGTCATCGACTCCGGCGTTCCGGTCCTGTCCATGCATTCCCCCTGGGAAGCCATCAGCAAGGCGGATCTTTTCGAGGCATTCAAAGGCTATAAGGCTTTCCTGAAGAGCGCGTCCCTCAGGAACATGTAAAATACTTAAGACAGAATATAAAATGAGTACTGAAAGCGAATTTACCAATATCCATACAGAAGCGGACAATAATAATGAAGGCGGGGACCAGGAAGCAGTCCTGGGCCTTCGCACCTCGGACTATTATTTCGATCTGCCCGAAGAACTGATTGCCCAGGATCCCAGCACGGTCAGAGATATGGCCAGGCTCCTGGTCATGGACAGAAAGAGCGGCTCTCTGGAGCACAGGATCTTCAGGGACATAAAGAACTACCTGGTGCCGGGAGACACCCTGGTCCTCAACAACACAAAAGTCATTCCGGCAAGGCTTCTTGGCACCAAGGAGGGAACGGGGGCCCACGTGGAGGTCTTTCTTCTGAAAAGAAAGGAAGCGGACGTGTGGGAGACCCTTGTAAAGCCCGGCAAAAAGCTCCGTCCGGGAGCCAGGGTCACCTTCGGAGACGGGTCTCTGAAGGCCCAGATCCTGGAAGTGGTGGACGACGGAAACCGCCTGGTCCGCTTCGAATACCAGGGGATCTTTGAAGAAGTCCTGGACAGGCTGGGAGAGATGCCCCTGCCTCCCTACATCAGAAAGAAGCTGGAAAATCCCGAAATGTACCAGACCGTCTACGCAAAGTACGACGGCTCGGCTGCGGCTCCCACGGCAGGCCTTCATTTTACGAAGGAGCTGCTGTCGGAGATCGAAAGAATGGGCGTGAACCTGGCCTTTGTGACCCTGCACGTGGGCCTCGGGACCTTCCGCCCCGTCAAGGTGGTCGACGTAAAAAGCCACCATATGCATACCGAATGGTATCAGGTCACGGAAGAAACGGCGGATCTGATCAACCGTACCAAAAAGGAAGGACATCGGGTCATCTGCGTGGGGACCACCTCCTGCAGGACCGTGGAGAGCGCAGCGGGCGAAGACGGCTTTGTAAAGGCGGGTGCGGACAACACCTCCATCTTTATCTATCCTGGCTACCGTTTCAGGGTCATGGACGCTCTGATCACCAACTTCCATCTGCCGGAATCCACCCTGGTCATGCTGGTATCGGCCTTTGCCGGCAGGGAAAAAGTCCTTGCCGCCTATGGGGAAGCGGTGCGGGAGAGATACAGATTCTTTTCCTTCGGCGACGCCATGTTCATTCATTAAGAAGCCTCCGGCCCGGCCTGCTGCCGCGGCCGCTGCAGAAGACAGATATGAGAAGGTATCCGGGAGCGGATACCTTTTTGCTGTACTCTGCAGGGTCAAAACATTAAAAAAATATAAAAATGCACCCGCCAGGGTCCCTTTTATCCACTTATCGGGTGCAAAGAAAGTATTTATGATGTTATAATCAGCAGGGCACGAAAGATACAGGCTGAACATCAAGCGGGCCGGAGCCTTCGCAGGATCCGGTTATGGCAGACAGTTAACACCTGACAGGGTGCAATTTGTCCCTGCATATGTTAAAATAATTTATTAAATATGCAGAAAAGGCCTTATTATATGTTAAATCGCACTTTTCGATTCAATTTTGAAAAATTTCAGGTCAATCTGGCGGAGATCCTGGTCTTTACGGGACTTTTCCTGTGGACGGTCCAGATCTACTTCGACGATTCCGGATATTTAGATCTGACCGGAGAGCTTCCCCTGAAGCTGATCCGGTATTTCTGCATGCTCCTTTTTATGGGAGCGATCTACTTTACGGAGAAATCCTACCCCGTGAAGCTGGCCGGCGCCATCTGCCTGGGCGGCGCTTTTATCATGGGCATTTCAAAGATGAGCAATGACGGCATAAACCTGCTGCAGCTCATGCTGACCGTCCTGGCCGTCCGCAATGTATCCTTCCGGAAAACGGCAAAGGCCATGTTCTGGTTCTGCCTCTTTATGATGCTGGCGGTCATCCTGGCGGATGCCGCGGGCCTTATTTACGTGGAGCCCATGCTGGAGGCGGAGAGGATCCGTTATTTCCTGGGCTTTAAATATGTATCCCTGGGCCCCATCAAGTTCTTCAACATAGCGGCCTGCGGTCTCTACGCCTATACGGATCCCGAATCCGTGGGGCCTGATACCCGGGGGAAGGTCCACGGGATCCTCTGGATCTTTCTGGCCTTTCTTTTCGCCGCCAACTACTGGTATTACCGGATGACGGACACGAACCTGATCTTTTACCTGATCTGCGTCATGTTCCTTCTCTACGTGCTCTGCGTCAAGTTCAATCTCAATCTTTTCGCGGACAATATCCTGATCCGGTTCCTGGCCAGCATCGGCTATCCCCTTCTGTGCGTCTTCACCTACGTGGTGGCTGTGCTCTATGATCCCAAAAACTCCATGTGGGTCAGGATCGACGACTGGACCCATACCAGAGTCCAGCAGATGAGCAAGGGCGTTACCAGGCTGGGAGTCCACCTTCTGGGCCAGGTCCTGGAGGAAAATCCCAACGCTGCGGATATGAGCCGGTATTTCTATATCGACAGCGCCTACATGAAGAACCTGCTCAAGTTCGGCATTATCTATACCGTGCTGCTTATGATCGTTTTCAGCATCATGTTCCGGGCCGCCGTGCGGGCCGGGGACAGGGTCATGTGCATCTGGCTCTTCTGCACCGCAGCCTATTCCGTATTCAACAACAATATGACTTCACTGGTCTCCAACTGTGCAGTCCTGTATATCTGGACAGCTGTCAGGATCCTTCGGGATAAGGAAAGACCGCTGCCCTTCCTATCATCAAAAAGGAGACGTCCTCCCCTGGGGGAAGACCTCATAGAAAATCATGAGTAAAAAAGACAGTCCCAGCGTCAAGCTGAACTTTATACTGAGTACGGCCTATCAGGCCATGATCTTTATCCTGCCCCTGATCACCAAGCCGTATTTTTCCCGTGTCCTGAGACCGGAAGGCCTGGGCATCTACAGCTACACCCAGTCCTATCAGACATATTTTTCCATGTTTGCGGCTCTTGGCACCATGTCCTACGGTACCAGAGAGATCGCAAGGGCCAGGGACGATGTGCAGAGGCGGTCAAAGCTCTTCTGGGAGATCGAGCTGATGACGGTGATCACCTCCAGCCTCTGCCTGGGCACCTGGATCCTTTTCATCCTCTTTAACGAGAAATACAGGATCTACTACATTGTCCTGACCATGGGCCTCTTTTCCACCATGTTCGATATCTCCTGGTTCTTCAACGGCCTGGAGCAGTTCAAGTACACGGTGTCAAAGAACGCCTTTTTCAAGATCGCCGGCGTGATCCTTCTTTTCATCTTTGTCAGAACGAAGGAGGACCTTCCCATCTATGCGGCCATCCTGATCGGATCCACCATGCTGGGAAATCTGTCCATGTGGCTCTATATCCGGCGCTTTACTGCTCCGGTGGATTTTAAAGGCCTGAAGATCCTGCCTCATTTCAAAGAGACCCTGATCTATTTCGTGCCTTCCATCGCCACCAGTGTCTACACGGTGCTGGACAAGATCCTGATCGGACTTCTGACCGGAAACGAGGCGCAGAACGGCTTTTATGAGCAGACCACGGAAATGGTCAACATGATGAAGGCCCTGACCTTTACCTCCCTCAACAACGTTCTGGGCGCCAGGATCTCCTATCTTTTCGAAAACAAAAAGTATGAGGAGATCAGGGAGAGGATCCGCCTCTCCGTCAACTACATCCTCTACCTGGGACTGGGCATGTGCTTCGGACTCATGGCCGTGTCCCCCCGCTTCGTTCCCTGGTTCTACGGACCGGGCTACGACGAAGTGGCCGTCATGCTCCGGCTCATGAGCCCCATCGTGGTGGTCATCGGCGTAAGCAACTGCCTGGGGTCACAGTACTACACCCCTTCGGGAAAACGGAAGCTGTCCGCCAAGTTCATCATTGCCGGCGCCTGTGCCAATCTGGCCATGAACCTGATCCTGATCCCCAGACTGATGGGCAATGGCGCCATCATAGCGTCTCTGGCGGCAGAGCTTCTGATCACAGTGCTTTACCTGCGCCACTGCGACGGATACCTTACGGTATCCCAGCTCTGGCAGGACGGATGGAAAAAGCTCCTGGCCGGCCTTGTCATGCTCGCCTGCATCCTTCTGATCGACCCCGCGATCGCCTCCGACAAATGGGCGGTCCTGATCGAGGTGCCTCTGGGCGTTCTGATCTACTTTGCCGTGACATGGCTTTTGAAAGACCGTTTCCTCATGGACTTTATCCTCGGAAGAATGCTGAAGGGGATTATCGGTAAACTGAAACACAGATAAGGAGGAATCTCATGAAAAGTAAAAATCTGTGCATGTTTCTGTGTCTGGTCATGACGGCCGGAATCTGCCTGTCCCCCCTTTCCGCGGCAGCCGCAGAGCAGGAAGACCAGTCGGTGGAGGCCGCCCTGGCGGAGGGCTTTGCCCTGGACGAAACCGTGACGAATTCGGGAATGCTGATGCTGGAGCCCGCCGAAGGGGAGAATGCAGGCGGCGAAGCCGGCTCCTACCAGGCAGACGCCTATGTCTATGCCGATTACTCCTATATCGACCGTATGGACCAGACTTACTGCTATTACTACAACCATATGTCCGACCGCCAGCAGGGCGTTTATGCGGCTTTCCTGCATGCCTCCCAGGATCCCCTGGACCTTACGGTATTCCATTTCGCCGACAAGTTCGGCAAGGGCTATACCATGACCAGCGAGGAGGTCACGGACACCTATCAGGGCTTCCTTTTCGATCATCCCGAATGCTGGTGGATGGGCCTGAGGTATCTCTTCTCCAGGACCAGGAACGAGAACGGAGAATTCGACAACGATTATGTAACGGGCGTCCGACTCTATCAGGCCTACAGCTCCAGAGAGGACTGGAAAAAGGATACAGCTGCAGTGGAAGACGCGGCGGACGGATATATGGCTGCCGTGGACAGTGATGCTCCCGCAGCTGTCATTGCCCTGGAGCTGCATGACAGACTGATCGATCAGGTCGTCTACGACAATACGGCAGACAAGTACAGCAGGAGCCACAATGCGGCCGGCGCTCTTTTATCCGGGTCCGCTGTCTGCGACGGCTATTCCCTGGCCTATAAATATCTGCTCCGCAAAGCCGGCATCAACTGCACGGTGATCCCCGGAGAAGTGAAGACAGGCAAGCATGCCTGGACCACCGTCTTTCTGGACGGGGAATGGTACGAGACCGACCCTACCTGGAACGATCAGAGAAAATATGCCGAGCAGCATCTTTACTACAATCTGACCACCGATGAGATCAGCGGAGATGTGGACAGCGAAGTAAAGCACGTCAGAGAATTCGAGGGCTTTACCTCGGAGCTTCCCGTTGCTAATGGAACGCATTACACCTTTGACTACATGAAAGAGGGACTGAGCCTGGAAGAGAAGCGGTCCACCTATACCTACATGGACAATACCAACCTGAGGAACGATCTGAGCCTTGTCCTGGACGGAAAGGAAACAGACGACGAATGGACCATCAGGGCGGTGGATCTGGAAGGAGAGGAGATCGGCCCCTACGTCTGGAAGCTGAAGGTCTTTGTTCCGGACGGACTGACCCTGTCACAGGCCTGGACAGCCGGCACCGGCAGCTTTAAGGTGAAAAAAGACGGCAGCAGCCAGGAGTCCTATACCATTGAAGCATCGGTGATCTATGACAACGGTCTCACCGCAGAGCCTTCACTGACCGTCACCCCCGAGGAAGCACCTCCTGTTCCTGCAGAAAAGGGAACCCTGGTCAAAAAGGGAAAAGCCACCTACTGCATGACGGGGAACGGAGACTATCTGACAGGCTTCCAGGAAATAGAGGGAGAGCTCTATTATTTCGATCCCTCCACGAAAAAAATGGCCACCGGCTGGAATACCATCGACGGAAAGAAGTATTACATGAAGACCTCCGACGGCGTCATGCGAAGGGGCATGCGCAAGGTATCGGGCGTCTATTACTTCTTCAATCTGGAGACCGGCGCCATGGAGACGGGCTATCAGGAGTACAAGGGCCACACCTACTACTTCCTTCCAAAGACCGGTGAAAGGGCCACGGGGTGGCAGAAGATCGACGGCGGAAAGGCCTATTTCGGCGACAACGGACGCATGTATATAGGGATCTGCAAGGTGGGCGACTACAGCTATTTCTTTGATCCGGTCACAGGCCTTCGCGCTATCGGCTTTACGCAGGTGGGCAAGGAGACCTACTACATGAACAAGTACGGCCGCATCCAGTACGGCCTCAAGACCATAGACGGGTTCAGATACTATTTTGATTCTAAAGGAGTCATGCAGACGGGCTGGCAGGAGATCGGCGGCAGGAAATACTACTTCTATAAGAAGGGAGACCGCAAAGGCCGGGCTGCCACAGGCACGGCCAGGATCGGCAGTACCTGGTATACCTTCAGCGAAAAAGGCGTCTTCAGAAAGAAAGGAAAATAAGAGATGAGAACAGCAGACCGATATGCGTATGATGAAAAAAATTACATCAGAGAAGTCAGTCTCCTGGATCTGTGCCGTGAGATCGTAAAGAAGTGGCTGATCATTCTGATCGCAGCCCTGGTCCTGGCAGTTCTGGCAGCGGGCTACAGCGTCCTCAAGAACAAGAGAAGGCAGTCCTCCATGGACCAGGCCTATGCCAAGTATGAGGAGGCCATGGTCACTTATAATACCCAGCTGGAGACCCTTCAGAAGCAGCTGCGGATCAACCAGGCCCAGGTAGACAATTCCAATATCTATGCGGAGAAATCCGTGCTGATGAATCTGGATCCCTACAACGTTTCCATGTCGGAGGCCATCCTGACCATCACCTTTGACGACGCCCAGAACAGGGCGGATTCCGCAGGAGGAAACATGGGCGCCTACAAGGCCCAGCAGGCCTATACCCTGATGCTGGCCTACTCCTCCTATATCACAGAGACCATCCCCATGGATGCTCTGGCCCAGGAGCTGGGCATTGATGAGGCCTATCTGAGGGAGCTGATCAAGGTCACCTATTCCCCCAATACCCAGTCTCAGGTCATGAATCTGATCATCTACGGCAGGGATACGGCTATGGCCGAGAAGATCCGCGACTTCATACTGGAAAATCTGGACGGCGTGGAAAAGAACCTGGAGACCCAGTACGGGACTCATGAAGTGACGGTTCTGAGCAAATCCACCAAGCAGGGGGTAGATCTGAACCTCAAGGATTCCCAGACATCCACCACTTCTGCCCAGACCAGCCTGACCAAGTCTCTGACCAACCTGCAGACCACCATTGCGGCCCTGGACAAGCCTTCCTATTCGGCTCCCTATTCCACCTCCACCCTTATCAAGCAGGCTGTGACCATGGCGGTATTCGGCTTCCTGGGCGGTGCGGTCCTGATGGCCCTTTTCCTGGCGGTTCGGATCATAATGGCCGGGACCTTAATGTCCGCAGGCGAACTGAGCCGCAAATTCGGTCTTAAGTGCCTGGGATGCCCGGGCCCCACAAGAGATCAGTACAAGCTGATCTGTGCCCAGATCGAAAACTATATGAAGAACAGAGATCCCGAAGGTGCCGGCAGGATCCTCTTTATCTCTACTCTGGAAAACAAGAGGGCGGCCGCGGCGGTCAAGGAAATGAGAAAGTGCGAGAGCGAGATGCTGATCTTCGATCTGGCCTCCTCCGTCACCGCAAGGCCCGATTCCATCCGCAAGATCGCGGATTACGACGCCTGCGTGCTTCTTGAAGAAGTGCATGTATCCAGATATGCCGACATCGTAAGACTGCTGGAGATCCTTGGCGACTCCGACAAGACCCTGATCGGTACGGTCATCCTGGGGGCATGAGATCCGCCTGAAGGACAAAAGATAAGAAAAAAGATCCGGTCAAAAGAAGATACGATAAAAAAGACCGGATCAAAAGAAGATGCGATAAAAAGATTTGATAAAAGCAGATGATAAAAACAAAACCTGCGGCGATGCCGCAGGTTTTGTTACGGATGGATTTTGTTTTCAGAATCTTTAGTATCTCCGGAAGATCTGATCGGGAAGATGGCTGATCAGGACATGGGACCCTATGCCGACGATGATGCCGGCTGCCATGCCGGAGAAGATCAGGACCGGGAAATAGAGGAAGATCCTGGCGCTGGATACGGCAAAGGCCGCCACGGCCAGCTGGCCCAGGTTGTGGAATACGCCTCCGGCCAGGCTGACGCCCAGCACCGAAAAGAGGCCCGATCTCCAGCACAGATACATGATCAGGAAGGAGCAGATGCTGCCTGCCAGGGAATAAAGCATCCCGAAGAGGCCCGTAAACAGAAGGCCTGCCATCAGTACCCTGACCACGTTGATGGTGACGGCATAGGAAGGGCTCATCTTATAGAGAGCCACCACCACCACCAGGTTGGCAAGCCCCAGCTTGACGCCGGGAATGCCGGTATAAAAGGGGAAGATGACTTCTATATAGGAGAAGATCAGGGCAAGGGCCGCCAGCATGGCGTTGAGGGTGATCCTTCTGGGAGACCATCCGCTGCGGTCACTGGGCGATGGCGTCGAGTGCTTCATCCGAATCTTCACCTCCTTCGATTTCTACGATCACATAGTTGGGGAGACAGACGATCAGCTGGCCGGGCGTGGTAACAACGCCTTCATGGACACAGATCTGGTTTTCGCAGGTGGAGTAGGACATGGAGACGCCGCCGTCCTTGATGGTCACGGTATTATGGCGGTCTCCGTTATGGATTTCTATGACATTGTCCTGATCCAGGGGATATCTGCCGTATTCGTTTCCGTCTACGTTTATGACCACCTGCTCTCCCGGAGAGGATGCTGCCCGGATGGTAAAAAAGAGCATTGCAAATCCGAAGGCCAGCAGTACAATAAATAATACGATATCTGCTTTTCTTATGATTTTGAACATGAATTATCCTGTATAATGAGTGTAAGACAAGGGGTGCGAAACTACGGCACCCATTATAACACAGCCGGGATATTTGTTCCAAGAAATTGCAGAGGAACAAAACAGGAACCCTGAAAGGAAACTTTTACATATGAATTACGCAGTCATCCTGTCGGGCGGCATCGGTTCCAGAATGAACCGGCCTGAATGCCCCAAACAGTATATAGAAGTCCTGGGAAAGCCCGTCCTGGTCTATACGCTGGAGATCTTCCAGGCCAATCCGGACGTGGAGGGGATCGTGATCGTGGCGGCCTCCCAGTGGAGAGAGGATATAAACGGCTGGCTTAAGGAATACGGGATCAGCAAGTTCATCGGATATGCGGATCCGGGAGAATCCAGGCAGGAATCCTTCCTGTCCGGTCTGGAGGCCTGTATGGAGACGTCAAAGGACCCCGCCGACAGGGTCATCATCCATGAGGCGGTCCGTCCCCTGGTCACCGGAAAGCTGATCTCTGCCTGCCTGAAGGAGATCGACAGCTATGAGGGCTGCATGCCGGTCATCCCCATGAACGACACCATCTACCAGAGCACCGACGGGGAGAACCTGACGGGACTGGCGGACAGGTCCATTCTCTACTGCGGCCAGAGCCCCGAGTCCTTCCTTCTGTGGAAATTTACCCAGATCAACCGGGAGACCGACAGGGCCCTGCTGAAAAAGATCCGGGGCGCCAGCGAGCTGGCTTATATGAAGGGCGTAAAGATGCACCTGATCCCCGGAGAGCAGAACAATTTTAAAATCACATACGAGCCAGATCTGGACAGGTTCCAGAGGATACTTGAAAGCCGGTCATGACGACCGGCTTTTTCCGTGCCGGAAAGAGGGAAGAGCATTAAAAAAAGAGCAGCCCCACTGGACTGCTCTCAGGTATGGAACCTACGGGGATCGAACCCATGACCTCCCGCACGTCAAGCGGACGCTCATCCCAGCTGAGCTAAGGTTCCATATTGTCTGCCGGCCTTGCCGACAAATGCTATTATAGCGGATTGAAAGCGCAGAGGCAACAGTTTTTTTTATTTCTATTGTCTGACTTTTTCATCCAGTGGAACGGACGGGGATCGAACCCGTGACCTCTCGCGTGTGAGGCGAACGCTCATCCCGGCTGAGCTACCGTTCCTCGTGATGCGGAAGATGGGACTTGAACCCACACGCTGTAACCAGCACAAGATCCTTAGTCTTGCTCGTCTGCCAATTCCGACACTTCCGC
>ODAI013867862.1_pt1 | contig 10579 bp, 14 predicted proteins | sample 1539321 | NCBI WGS metagenome assembly ODAI01 (sample SAMN02144231, study PRJEB22623) | gut metagenome | biome: sheep rumen | host: Ovis aries | place: New Zealand | reverse complement strand
GGGTTTCGGTTTCGGAAGTCCTCTAGGGCTGTCTTAATCTCTGTCCAGTCGATCGGCGCCGCGTACTCGTTGAATACGTGGGCCGTCTCTTTCATCCTCTCCAGGGCCTCGGGCGTTATTTTCTTTTTCAGTGCCGCTGCTGCCGGTACAAGTCGGGCCATTGTCGCGCCCTCGGTCTCTCTGATCTCTTTAGCCAGGGCCTCGGGGTCCACGTTAGAAAACAACGCGTTCATAACTTCTCGCATCATACCGGCCGCCGCGTCGGTCAAATTGTCGCTGTATGGAATGTCTAGGACCTCCAGGGCTGCGCTAGTCATTGCCTTGTACGGGTCCCCCTCGGGTAGCTCTCGGCCTGCCTGTATGAGTGCCTCTTTTGCCTCGTCCTTGGTGATCTCCTCGGGCTTGGCTCCTGTCAGTGCTGACCCGGCGTCTTTAAACAATTCCTCGGCCCACTCCTGCAGCCTCTTTTCGTCGTGATCCATGCCGGGCTCGTTTTCGTTTCGGTTGTCGTCTTGTATCATGCCTCAATTCCTCATAATTGATCTCTGAACTCCAGGGCCTTGTTGTAAAGGTCCTTGTGTTCTTCCATGTGCTCCTCCAGGACCTTGTTTATAAACTCGGTCATGTTCATGCCGGTAACGCGGGACATTGTAACAACGTACTCGTAAATACTCGGCCTAAATGCAAAATTAACGCGCGGCATCCCGCAGCCTTTCCGCCCGCTCGTTTTCATTGTCTCTGCTATCTCTCGCGCCTCTTGTTCATTGTATGTACGCCGCGGGCCTCTCTTTTTAACGTCCGCGGTCGATTGTGCTATTGTGTCGTACATCTGTGAAAAATCGTCTTTAGCCATTTCCTTTAATCCTCCATTATCCTCTCTAGTACCTGCATATAATCCCGGGCCGGGTTGCTGCGCTTGTCGTATTGATACAATGACTTGCGTAAAAATGCGGCTTTTTGTATTGCGGACCCCTCGCGGACCTCTCCCAAATAGGGGACGCCCAATTGCTCGGCCTGCCGTTGTATCATGTCGCGGACCTGCTTATAAAAGTTTGTTCGCGTGCTGTACCTCGTCAGTAATAGCCCCGTGATCTCCAGGGCCGCGTTGCTCTCCCTGAACTGGTCTATTAACATTACGGTCTGATAAATGCTTTGCATATTGTACGCGTCAGTACAACATGGAATTATCACGCCGTCCGCAGCTTGTAGGGCGTTGTAAACAAGTTCTCCCGGCGCCGTTGGTGTGTCGATCGTTACAAGGTCGTATTGGTCCCTGATCGGCTCTAGGGCCTTGGCCAGTCGTCGCGCTGATCCTCTCCCGCTCGTTACGGTTGCCAGGTTCATATTAGCTGCTATAACGTCCAGCCCTTGCGGGGTCGTCTGTATCAATTCCCCGGCCGGTACTCCGTCCAGTAGGTCCAGGGCGTCGCAATGCTCGTTATTTGCTGCAAGTGCATAACTTAGATTTCCCTGACTGTCCATGTCGACGGCCAGGACCCGCAGCCCCTTGTATGCCGCGGCTTGTGCCAGGGCTGCCGCTGTACTCGTTTTTGTAACGCCTCCCTTTTGCAAAACCGTTGTAATAACTTTCATGTGGCCGGCCCCTCCTCACAATTTGTCTATCATGTAATCAAGGGCGCCGCGCAGCTTGTCCCGGATTTCTGCGGGCGTCTCGGGGTCGTTGTAGGCCCTCCATGCGGCTCTGATTGCTCCGGGTAAATTGTCGCGCTCGTACTCGTCCAGGCGCTTTCCCACGGCTCCCGCGGGTCCTGCTGCCTCATACTTGGCCAGGTAGTCGGCCGCTGCTTGCTCGGGTGTTTTCATTGCTCCTCCTCCTGTTTGTGTCTTTTTTGACCTCAAAATAATGGATCCCTCTCCGGATCGGACCCGGGAACGGGGTATTTTTAGGTCTTTTTTGACTTTGTGTGTTTTGTGTCATGTGTATATGCTTAACTCTTGTGCATATCCTCTTTTATGCTCTCCAGGGCCTCTAATAACTGCCGGGCCGGTGTGTCGTTGGCATTTAGTGGGATCGTATAGCGGCCGCCTGATCCAATGACGGCCCCGTGTATCGTCGGCGGCAGCTCTGCGGACCTGCGCAGCGTTATTGCAGCCTCTTGGGTCATTGTCTTGCCTCCTGCCTTGCTATCCTCGCGCCAATTGCAACGCCTAATAGAAACATATCCTCTCCAAACTTGTACACGTCGGGCCCTGCTGCCTCTCTGATCTCTTGTACCTCTGCCGCTGTAATGTCTCTAGCCGGGTTGTGTCTCATGGTCTCGCGGCCCTCGTCAATTCTCTGCTGTGTCTTGTACATAGTGTTACCTCCTGTTATTTGGTTGTCGTGTTTGTCTTTCGCGCGCGTCCCCCGGGTGACTGTTTGGGGGGATAAAATATTGTGCGGGCCTTTAGTGTAGCGGCGTGACCTGCCTTTAAGATTTCAACTCCCCTCCCTTGTACTACGCCCTCACGGAAAATTATCTGCCAGTAATTCCGCGGGGCTCCAGTCGGTACAAGGGCCAGGGCGTCAAGCTGACGGGCCCGGGGCTAGCCTCTGCTCTCGATCGTCGTCGTGATCCTCTCGGGCGCTATGCCCTCCTCTGCTGCCAGTAGTTCAATGGTGGCGGCGCGCTCTCCCTTGAACGTCCCGCGGATCGTGTACGCGCATAACTCGCGGCCGGTCTCCCGGTCTCTAAATACTAGCCATTTCTCTCTCATGTCTTGCCCTCTTTTTGTGCTATCTCGTGTGCATCGTACAAATAGTTAGTTGATATAATTTAATATATTTCTTTTCTGTTACGCGGCCGATTAAGCCACATCAAAACGCATGATATTTTTTAAGAAAGTACGCCGCCAAAGACGTATTTAGCGGCGTAACTGCCAAAATTGCCCTATTTAACGTCGTTATAGGTAGTTTGCGGCCAGGAATTGCGCGAACTCCTCTATGTTCTTGTACTCTTTGCGCTCCCGGACCGCTTGGGCTATGGCCTCCCAAAGAAACTCCCATGCCACTGTCTGAAAATACGGGTACGAATACAGCGCCGTTTCTATGTCCTGCGGGCTCTGTATGATCCAGCCGCCCGGGGCCTTGGCGCTCCGTAGTGTAAAACCGTTCTTTCCTTTGTACACGTTGTTGCCTCCTCTCTGTTTCGGTTGTCGTGTGTTCTGTTTCTATTTCTTATAATACGCCAATAGCGCCCACAATACAACAAATAGTGCTAACTGTATTAACTCTTGTGCATTTGCAGCTCCTGTCTTGGTCGCTTTTTTGCCCAACTTGTTTTTGCCCTCTATTTGCCCCTCTGCGCGTTTCGGGTGCCTCTGTGGGTATTTGTTCGGGGGACCTCTCAAAACGTCGTCTGCGGGCCTCCTGCAAGGTCACTTTTTTACCATGTCGGCGGACCGTGTGTTTTTTTGTGCAGTACGGCGGGATGATCGCCAGGGCGTCGCCCTTGGGGTATATCTCCCCCTATATCTGCAGAATTGCGCCCGCGCAAAATCTCCCTGTGTGTAAATAGTGGCGCTGGACAGCTGGGCGCGCTTGTAGGGTGTCCGGGGGTGGCTCCCCTGCCCCTCTAGGAAATAACTCTGCCTGTAATTTGCACTGTAATTGCACTATGATTGCACAAAAATAAGGGCCTGCCGTGTGGCCTGCCCTGATCCGTACCCCTTTACGCGTATATGTGGAAATTTCTCTGCAGTCAAGGCCGCCCTTTCCGCTCCGCCCGTTCCTGATCGCTCGGCCCTTTTGACCGGGGGCGCTGCTGCTAGAAAACAGAAAATTTATTTATTTCCTGCTGCGATAATACGCCGGTCTCGTTGGTCTGTAGTCGCTGCGCGAACTTGCCGGCGTTGTTAATGATCGTCTGCGCAGCCTGCAGCCTCACGGCCGCGTTGTTGTCCTCGTCCTCCATGATCCCCGCGACGGTATCAATAGCTCGCTCCAGGTGTCTATTGATCCGCAGCAATGCAGTTCTTACAAGGTCACTTTTAGCGGACTTGTAAAGGGCCTGAAACTTCCCGTCGGCCATGCGGTCGTATATGGTCCGCTCTGATAGTCCCACGGCCTCGGCCGCTGCCCGGATCGTGCCATGATCCAGTAACGCCGCTATGATTGCCTCGTCGCTGATCGTCTTAGTCTTGCTCATGCTCCAGGGCCTCCCGCCGATTTCTCAATACTTGTATAAGTGCTTGCCGTGTCTTGAATAACTCAATAGCCCGGCCCTTTAGCCGGTCGCAATATGCCTCTAGTTCCTTATCGTTTGCGGGTAGATAGTAGCCCGGACGGTCTCCAGTTGTCGCGCATATCGGCCGGCCCTCCCGTCTCTCCCTCTCAATCTGCGCGGTGATAGCTCTAATATCACACCCGCAAATATCTGCCAGTTGCCGCCCCGTCCTCGCGTTCTCTCTACCCTCTGCCAGTAGTTCGTAAATCATGCCGTGTTAAGCCTCCTGCCGTGTCTCCTCTTGCTGCTGATCCTGCGCAGCCTTGGCCGCCTTGCGTTCCCAATAGCGGGCCGCTGCTGCTTTTACCTTGTCCTTGTTGCGCTGGTTCCACTGTCTCTTGTAGTCTCTGCGCGCCTGCTTTGCCGCCTCTGTCATGCTAGTACCTCCTTTTCATTCTCATACAAGCCACAATTCCAACTCATACCGGCCCAATAGATCGACGCGGACCGGGGTCCGGGTTTCTTTTTGTCGTACATTACACGGCCGCGCCTCCCGCAGCTCTCACAAACTGCCCGTACTTGGTACACTTTGCCGTCGGTCTCGGTGCGGATCGTCGCCGCGCCCCCACATTTGCAACGCTTTAATATCATGTCGCTGCCTCCTGAACTGTCCCCGCCCTTGTTGCTATTATCTCGTTTAGTCCGTTGTCGTCGGTCTCGGTCTCAATAACTAGGGCCAGGACCGCGCCGCCGGGCTGTTTTAAATACATTATCAATCCATCCGGGGCCGGCGCGTCTATAGTCTCGGCTCCCAATATCACGGCCCCGCGCGCCAGGTTGTCCACTGTCTCGGGGTCGATCTTTTTATAGTTTATGCTGTCGCCGTCCTCTATGATCCGGGCCGCCGCCTCTCCTGCTGTGGCCTTAATATACTGGTAGTCCATGGCCTTGTGTCTCCTGTCTCTGCCGTGTTCTTTGTCTTGTTTTTGTTCTTTTTCTCTTGTGCATATTTTACCACATACACCTGATACAAAAAAGCAAATAGCACAAAAAAAGAGACAACAAATTGTTAAATTTGCTGCCTCTGATCGCTCAATTATTTGGTGGTAATTCCAGGTTGTTAAGGTCGTATTTTTCCGCTTGTTTCCGGGCTCTTGCCTGCTGGTTCATATAACGATTGTGTAAACGCGCAACGCCGTCCCCCGTATAGATCGCGCCGGGCTCCATGGCCTCCCCGTTCTCAAGGGCTGTTAAATGTTGCTCAAGGGTCTGAACTAGCCCGTAGATCGTGCCGGTCTCACTCTCTATCCGCTTTAACTTGCGGCGGGTCTTGTCTATGTATTGGGCCCTCTGATCGTCTAGCCGGGCCTCTGCCGTAGCTGCATTATCAGCAAATAGAGACTCTTGGGCCAGGTCCTTGTATGTCGTGTCTAGCTTTGCCCGCTGCTGATCCTCCCACGCCGTATTACCTGACAATAGGCCGATAACCCGCAGCGCAGTATATAACACGTATTGCGGCGGCGTGCCCTGCTGCAATTGGGCGTCAATGCTCTGCATCAGTTCTTTTGCGTGCTCCATTTCGGCCCGGCGTTGTATGTATTTCTCCATACCCTCGGCCGGCCTCTGATCCTCCAGGGCGGGCGCCTCCTGCTGGTTCATCTCCGCATATTTGAAAAGTCCATGTCCCACGGCGTCGCCTCCTCTCTCTCGTTAGCCTCCCGCAGCTCCTCCGCGGCGTCAAAGTCTGTCGTGACCTCCCGGAAAAGGTCGACGCTAGAAAAATAATCAAAGCCACAACAAAAACTTGGCTTTCCGTATCTGTTTTTTAGGGCTATTAGCTCCAGTTTGCGGGGCGTGCTGTTCTTCTCGCGCCTGATCCGCTCGCGCTTCTCGGTGATCGTCTTGATCTTCTCAAATTCGGGATCGTTTAAGCATCTAAACTGCAGCCCCAATATAACGTCGCTGCTGTACTCAATTAGCCCGCTCTCTTTAAAACTTTCAAAGTCGATAGGTAACAAATAATTGGCCCTGTTAAGACTTGATATAACTATGACCGGTATCCGCAGCTCGTGGGACATTATTTTTAACTCCCTTACTGCCGCGTCAATTGTGGCCTTGGTGTCGCTGGGGCGTCTCTGCGCGTCCTCTGTGGGCTGTAATATCTGCAAGTAATCGATAAATACCACGGGCCGCCGGTCGTTTAGTTTGATATAGTCCCGGACGTATTTTGAAATATAGCTAATATCGCATTTAAACACGCCCTCAATAATACTCAATCGGTCTCCCACGCTCTCCCCGTATTCTTTTGCAGCCTCCAGGACCGGCCGGGGCAAATACCCGCGGCGGACCTTTAAGCTGTCCAGCGGCGTGCTAATGTCTTTTTTTGCTATGGTCCTAACTATGCTCTTAGATACAAGCTCTAGGCGCGATTGCTCCATACTGAAAAACAGAACGTCATGCCCTGCCGCTGCTATTTGGTCAGCCATTTGCGCGCAAAACGTTGTTTTTCCCAATGAACTCACGGCGCCGATTGTGTACAAGCCAGGATACAAGCCGCCGGCCTCCCGGTCGAACTCCTCAAAACCTGTCTTTATTTCCTGCGCAAATGCTGTAATATCGTCGTCCATGCGCGTGTTTATGTAGGACAGTACGTTGTCGGGCTTGGGGTCCTGATCCGCTGGGGCCTCGCTCTGCGGGGTCTTGTCGTCAAGGTCGCGACGTTCACACGCGTCTCTGTATTGTTTCCAGCCAATAGCGGCCCCGTGGCTATGCCTGCACAAATAATCATATTTGCCGGTGCGCTCAACAATTATTACGCTCTCGTTATCGGGCCAGTCCCCGCCGCTGTGCTCGTCCTGCCAGGGGCAAATAACACATATTGCGATAGCTCCCGCGTGGGCTCCTGACGGGATCGTGTAGCGCCTGCCTAACTCAACGCCCCACTTGTCCGCCCAATTCTCCAGCCATTGCAGCGCCCGCCGCTGGTCGGCCTCGGTGATCCAGTCCAGGCCCTCATCCAGCTCCAGGTTGTTAAGGTCGTATTGCTCGGGGGCCTCGGTCGGTAATGGGTTACTGATCCCCAAAAAGCTGCAGCCCGTGTTTACTACTAGCCGCGTATACTTGTTGTCTGTATAGTCGCCGCTTTTGATCTTCTCGGCAAAATCCAGTATAGCGGCCTCTTTTTCCTGCCGCAGCTCTGCCGGGTCTCGGCTCTCCAAATACTCGTCTATACATTGGCCGCCGTTCTCAAACTTCACTTGGGGATCGTTGACGCCGAAAAAGAAACGGGCCGTATCTATGGCCGCGGGGTCCAGGAATGGAAACAAACACATAATATTTTTTATAAGTCGCTCGAACTCGTCCGGGGTCGTGATCCGGTGGGCCGTCGGTGCATATATATGCCACTTTTCGCGGGCCTCGCTTATAGTTACCTCCCCGGTCCGCTTGTTTACTTTGCGCTTAGCTTTCATGTAGTTGCGGGACCGTACAAGCATATAGTTGACCGGGAAAGTCTCTGCAATGTCGTCCTCTGTAATCCAGCCCTCGGGGTACTCGGTGTGTGTGTTGTCCACATCAAACATTATGCAGTCGCAGCCCTCAAAATTGGCGCTGTCTCTGCGGTTGTCAGTCATGGCGGCGCTCATGTGATCGCGCTGCATTGCCCGTATAAAGTCCCCTTTGGTCCTGATCTCGACGCAATGGGGGTATAACGTGTTTTTGGGGTCTCCTGTACAATCTGCCGTGTATAGTTTCAATTAGTCCTCACTTTCCGCCCGGTCTCATGCTATACTAGCAATGCCGGGCTTTGTCTCGGTTGTCGTGTTGGGCGGCTGCGCTGTTTCTGCTGGTAGGGCGTGGCCGTCCTTTTTTGGTGTCTGAATAGTCGGGATATAGTACCCCATTGAATAACAAGGGCCTCGGGGGTATTTTGTGGCGCTGGGCGGCCGCAGTCGCTTGACCGCTGCCCGGCCCCCTCCCCCTCTGGTCTCTCCAGGTTTGAAAACTGCGAAAATTTGCGCGTGGCTGTCCGTCGGTCTCCTGCTGCTGATCTAGTAGAGATTTACACCCGCCCCGCCCTGCTGCTGGTCTCTGCGCGCTGTTTCGCGCTCTCGGTGGGGAAATATAGCGCCGTGATACTATCGGGCCTCTGCGGGCCTTGTACGCGGTCTCCTCGGGGTGTACATCCTCTTGTACAGCTTGTTTTCTGCCGTGATCCTCTGCGGCTCCTCCTCTCTTTCGGGGCTGCCTCGCTGTCTCTGTGGCTCTCTGCGCTTGTTTTCTCAAACTGTCGATAACTTGGGCGGGGTCGCGCTATCTCGCCTTAAATCGCCGTATATCGCGGGGGGTTGCGTTAAAAATACGCTTTCCTCGCCGGTCGCTCTGCTGCCGGGGTCGGGTTAGGTGTGGCGGGGGTCGCTCTCGCATTGTTCGCGGCTCGGGTTGCCTCCCCGGTCTATGCCCGCGGCCTAATCTGTGCAGCTATAGGGGCTATGCGCGCGAATATCTGCGCGGTCTGAGTGCTGCAGCCGGTCCGCTGCCTGCTGCTGATCCAGGACCCCACGGGGGCCACACTCTCACGTGTAGGCGCGCGCCGGTCTTTTGTCGCGGCCTCTCCCCGTTGCTGATCCTCTCCAGGAAATACCCCCAAATACCCCCGGCGGGGTCTCCTGCTGCCGGTACCCTCGTCCTCGTGGCGGCCTCAGAGTTGGAAACGCCTCTGCCCTCACATCGTTGGCCCGCTGCCGGGCTCGGTGCGGGACCCGGGCGGCCCTCCTGATCCTGTCGATCTTGTAGCGGCTCCCCCTCCCTATTTGCTGCAATATCCTGAACTATTCCGTAGTTGAATTATAGCATTGCGGGACCCTTTGTAAGCGCGTCGGACGGCGCCTCTAGCGCCCGGACGAAACGCGCGTCTTTAAAGACTTTAAATACTTTAAAGACTTTAATTTTTTTGGCCCCCGGAAAAGCCTTTATTTATGCGGGTTTCCGGGTTCGCCTTGTTCGTAAAGTCGGCAGTTTTGTTCGTAAAGTCGGCAGTTTTGTTCGTAAAGTCGGCAGTTGAAGTTCATAAAGTCGGCAGTTTTTATTTAGACTTTTTAGGCAGTCGGCGCCGTTTACGTGTTGCCCTGCCCGTGATCCTGCCGTCCTCGGTGCTCCAGGTAAACGTTAGTGCCTCCTCTCCTGTCGTCTTGCTCTTGGTCGTCTTGTGTCCTGTTATCCATCCCTCGCGCTCAAAATGGTGTATAACGTCCATCATTGTGCTATATGCCAGTGTACGGCCTCGGGCCGTCGTCTCTCCTGTCTCCACGTACAAGCTGTTTAATATCATCATGTTCGGGCTCGTGCCGCTCTTTATTAACGCTATTCGGCGGATTAGGTAGAACAATACACGGTAAAATCTCGCGGTCCTGCTGACAAAACGGCCGCTGTCTTTTCGGACCTGTAATAGACTTTTGGGGACCGTTGTTATTTGCTTTGCCACTCGGTCCGCCTGCAATACTGCCGGCCGGTCGTAAATCAATACTGTGGCGTCAGCCACTTGCCCGCTTGCCACGTATTTCTCGGCCCCTAACTTAATGGGCGCCGCCGCTTGCACTATTTCCCGGTATTTGGTGCGCTTGCTCTTTTTCTCGTCTGCAGCCTCCCACGCCGTCCTCACTTGGGCGTCGTTGATCTTTAAGGTCGTGCCGGCCAGTCCCTCCAGCTTTTTGTAAAAATCATTTAATTGCCGGTCGCTGGGTCTCTCTCCCAAATACTCTTTAAATAGCCAATGCACTGAACATTTAGAGTTACCGCTTATATAGGCATCGTCCAGGAATGACAGTATAAAAAAGTCCTCGGGCGTCAGACAGCTTAAAAAACTGTCGCTCGTCATGCCACAAAATAGCGTTATCTCGTCCGCTCCCTTTTTCTCGTAGCTGACGGGGATTAGAGACATTTGGCCCGGTATCTGCTTTTTATCTACTAGGGCCCGCCCCGCGCTCCATTCTCTCGGGTCAAATAGCCTCAACGCGCCCTTGCCGACGTTTAGTGTTAGATTGGGCGTCCGCTTGTACTTTACAACGTCAAGGCCCTGTTTTTCGGCCTCTGCCTTGGCCTCTCTTGCCGCGTCGACGGCCTGCGCAAATAGCGTTAAATTGAACGCCTCCCCGCTCTCTGCCGCCTCCTCGAACAACTCCCCAATAGATCGCCCGTTGTACTCTGGTTTCTTTAGCTCGTCCTCTATGTAGGGCGCTAGCTCGCCGGTGATCTCCCCCAATAATTGATAAATGGGGTTTCGGTTTCGGAAGTCCTCTAGGGCTGTCTTAATCTCTGTCCAGTCGATCGGCGCCGCGTACTCGTTGAATACGTGGGCCGTCTCTTTCATCCTCTCCAGGGCCTCGGGCGTTATTTTCTTTTTCAGTGCCGCTGCT